>TBL_comb47_HYPODRAFT_10000100_pt1 | contig 107547 bp, 89 predicted proteins | sample TroBogypolimnion_40_FD_10682 | JGI IMG/M metagenome (IMG submission 10682) | reverse complement strand
TTTCAATGAGCCTTTGACCCTTCAAATTATTAGAAGGTTATTCGAAGATTATTCGAAGGTTATTCGAAGATAGTTCAATTCTATTCTAATAATCATTGAATAGGTTTCTAATAACCTTTTAATAAGTTTCAAATAATTTGAAAACCTGTTAGATGGCCGGTGAATGGGAGAACCAATCAACACTTTAACCTAGAACAGACAACGGTTTTTAGAATCAATACAATGGAAGTAAGAAATCCTGATCCCTCAATGTTGGGGTATGGGAATAAGAGGCGGTCCTGTATGACAAAAGAACAATTTAAACATCAGGACTTCTGAAATATAATTCAAAGTGTTCAACGTCTAATCCTTTGTTTCGGCCCTGGATTGAAATTCCAGGTTTTAATACTGCTTCAATTGTAACTATTTGGAAACTTCCGGTTTTTCAATAGACCCTAATTAATAGCATTTTCGTTCAGATTTATCTCTCGAACTTTTACACTTTTTTCTTTTGTAACCAAATAGGCATCAATTACCGCCCATATCCAAAAGACAATACTCCATAGTGAGGCGACATCGTGAGTAATTCTTGGTATCCAATATTTCCAGACTGCATTAATATCTCCGCTAATTACCGGCAAATTCGGATTTGCCAGTGCAATCATCGGCAATATCAGTATATTTAAATTGGCAATTACAATTGAAGCAAATATTATTGCGGCTCCTTTATTTCCTTTACCGCCATATATTTGACCCAATCCAGGGATTAATAACGACAACAATCCTGCAATTAGCGGAACATTTTTCATCTTTTTATAATTTATTTTTTTAATAGTCAGAAAGACCCAGCCAATCCTGAGTACCCTGGACAACCCTATATGAGAATACTTTTCATGGCTCGTTGTATAAGGTATTTTATTTAATCCGATAGTAGAAATTTCCATTTTTAGGGATGAATATAATTCCTTTTTTTGAGATCAGGTTGGTTGTTTGGGTATATATAAAATGATACCACCAGATAAAAAATTCCGGGAAATCAACTTCTTTTGAATATCCTGTTTTATTGTAAATCTCAACGGCATATTCTTTATTATCATTTAAAATAGAAATTAACGGACCCTTGAATTCATTTGAGAATTCTTCAAAAATACTATTGTCTAAGCTATCAACCAATGGGATAGATTCAAGATTTTGAGCTATTTTAAGACTATTCACCTTCCTTTGATTATTTCCGAAAACTGAAAATATTTTGAATCCCATGTTACCATAAATCCCAAATGGATCAGAATTCAAAAAAGAACTCTCAAAGAAGGAATAGTAGTAATTCTTTCCATGTCTTGAGGGTCGTTCTGAATGTAAAAAATCATATTCAACATTTCCAATTTGCCAATTATCCAGTAAGACATTACTTATTATGAAAAAGGAGATGGTATCAAAAGGCACTGTTTTTGAGAGATGCGTAAGGAGATATTTTTCTTTAAGTTTTGGAATTCTGACAGTTATTGAGTCTGCTATTTGTTTCGATATAAGTTCAGCATTTTTAAATAATTCTTCACCATCCTTTTTTGATATGATCATACAGGTTGGGACAAATGAATTGTTTATTTTTTTTACGAATCCTTTAGTCTCCAAAAATGAAATTGCACTATTATAACTCTCAATATTCCAGTTGTATTTTTTAATAAATTCCTCCCTGGAGGTCTTTTCATGCAATGAGACAATTAATCTGTCCAGGTGGTTTTGATTGAAATTAAAATCCGGAAAATTATTTCCAGAAGATATCATGCTTTGTTTGTATTGAAATGAATCTGTTTTTTGGCATCCCATAGTACAACAAAAGCAGAAAACTAAGAAGAAGCTAATGGTTCTCATTTTTTAATTATTTTTAGGTTGCAATCAATATTGCATGTTTTCGGTATATGGGTTATTTTATTTTACCATCAGTTTTTAATCTGCCAATGATTCTTTTATCCATTCTTGGGTCCTTATATACTGAAGAATTAAAACTGATTACTATCTCATTATCATTTAGATTGTCCAGTGATTTATATGGTTCTTCAATAAAAACCCAATTACAAGGTACTGATGAAAAAAGAGGCCACTTAAATCCACAATAGATTGGTTCTTTGTCAATTGTTACAACAAACATACGTCCATAAACTCCTGCATTACCAATTTTCAAGGAATCATGAGAAATCCCAAGTGTCAGTTTATTTGTAATGGTATCGTATTTTATCAGATCATTATATCGAAGGAATGGTTTATTGGCAAGCAATATTGTATCAAAGTTTATATTACTGTAATCCTTGTACAAATTATGAGAGTATGGCGTCACTGTCAGGTAAAGTTCAAATCCTTTACCTATATCAAACTTGTTATCATCATTGTGCTTATCGCATGAAATAACGATCAAACAAATCAGAGTTATTATTGTCAGTTTTGTTTTCATTGCTGATTATTAGTTCTATGGTTTTATGTTTCAGATTTTATATTTGGACCATGTTCATAAACAAAAATATCGAGAGATTACCCAGATCAGTTAATATATGAGAAAAAACAGATAGTCTCAGACTTTTTGTTTTTAAATAAAGCAAACACCAAAAAATGGAAAGTAAAACCAGAATCAGTAGAAAAGGAACTAAATCCATCGGTTTGCCTGGATTAAAAGCCAGTATTCTTGAAAACACGCCAAGATTTATGGGATGGATGGCAGTGAATAAAACAGTCGTATATATTACACCATAGATTCTGGGCAGGTTAGCAGTCTGGTCAAGCAGAAGACCACGCCAATATACCTCTTCAAATACGGAGTTTATCAATGCAAAACTGATCCATGCAATTATAAGCAGTAAAGAATGCATCACATGGATATTCGGTATGAATAATAAAGGAAAGGAAATAAGGCCTATTCCAATGGAAAGAAATATCCACAAACTGCTTCCCTGAGATTTTCGAAACCATAACTGCAGATTATTCTTTTTACCTGCATAAACAACAACAAAAAAGATGAGCATCCCCCAGTATACCGGGAAGTATCCTGTCCAAGCCCACTTGCCGAGAAGATTAGTGAAAAGTCGGGCAACAAAATTTCCAAGAATAATGATAAGGATCGGTGAAATAAGTACGCCCCACCTTTTAGTTCGTATTTTATTCATGGCAGTTTTTATCAAATAATTATCTTAGTCCGGATTGTCAACTATTCAAAATTGTAGCATACAACAATTTCTTGTGAAACTTCTTTAAGTTTCAAATCAAGTATCTTTTACTGCATAATAATCCAAAATTGCTTCCTTAACAGACCTGTTCAGGATTATTATTTTACGGAGTCAATTCTTTTAAGTAGTGCGAAGCCACCATCCTTTTTTACCATAACCAATTGAGGATTTTTCTCCAGAATAGTTTGTACAGAGGTAACTTTTGCAACAAAAAAGACTTCTCGTCCGGTAAGCCCATGCAATAAGTATTCCTCTTCCTCACTATTATTACAAGATCTTTGTTGTTTTTCAGCGTAAAAGAATGGGGCATAACTTTTATATCCTAAAGTCGAAACCCAAACATTTTTATTTTTAAAAGCGGAAATGTATTCAATGGCAGGCCCTTGTGAATACATTTCGATTTTTGGAAGTATCAGGAACAGGAATGAAAGAACAAAAAATGTCGTACCAAAGAATAGAGTATAAATCTGTTTGGCTCCACGAAGAAAAAAGATGGAAATGGTCAGAATGATTGCGAAAGCTAATCCAAGCATAAACTCATAGCCGCTCCAGTAAACGGATTTATTCAGACATGCAATTGCGAAATCGTCTTTCAGATATGTGTTAAGTGTTACCGCAGGTAAGCTTGCGATGTATTGAAGTATTCCAGGGCTCAGGGCAAATATAAATCCAACCAGTAGAAGAAGCCATTTGCTAAGTGTACTTAATTTCTTTTTGTTGTATACTATTTCGTAAACGGAAACTGCGGCCAGATAACTGATAGGGAAATAACACAGGGAACTGTAATGAACAATTTTTGTCTTTATAAGTGAAAAAATGATCAGAACAACCAGAAACAAAACTACCAGCAGCTTCCTGTATCCATTGTTTGATTTGTTTTTCTTAAAAAGTGTTTCAACAGCCAGTATTGAGGACGGGAACACTCCTATAAACAAGACCAACGGATGATAAAAAATACTACCTCCATGTCCGGCATCTTCGGTATTCATCAGGCGCATCTGATAGATGAAAAAATCATATACCAGTTGCCAGTTCCCGATTAATATCTGATAAATATGGTATGCCCCACCTGTTATAAATAATACCAAACTAAATATTAAAATATCTATCCATTTTAAGAGTCTGAATTTTCGTTCAAGTATTAAATAAATAAAGAAAGTAATTCCAAACAACAAAATTGCCACCGGACCTTTGGTCAGCACAGCCAATCCCAGAAAAAATGCAGAAAACCCCGCATATTGAAAGCCTTTTAAGTTTAATTCTTTTTGCACCAGATATTTGTAGGAAGAATGCAGTGAGGCAAAAATGAATAGATTAAACCAGGGATCTATAATTCCGGATTTAAAATAAAGAAAAGGTAAAACTGAAGCTCCGTAGGCTAAAGCCCAGACCAGGCCAAATCCATTGTTTTTCAAACCTCTGCCGATTTCAAACAATAACAATAGAGTCAAAATACCACACATGGCATTCGGAAATCGTGCTGCAAATTCATTTATCCCGAAAAGTTTCATGCTTAATACCTGCATCCAGATGAAAAGAGGAGGCTTTTCCCAGAATGGAATAAAATTGATGCTTACCGTATTATAATTGCCTGAAACAATCATTTCCCTTGCTGATTCGGCAAAGTTTATTTCATCCCAATCAAACAGGTGGATCAATCCGTTAAAGGGAAGAAAAACAAGAAGTGCAAGGAGAAAAATGAATAGACGATATCGGTTCTTTATGGAAAGGTTACGAATCATACAGTTATTTGTCAGGCAAAAAATTCATTTTCAGTTTAAGACTTTTATCTATCCAATGTTTTTTAATGTTTCGGCTTTGATGATAAATCAAGGTAGTGATGACCACAGAAATCAAGGCCCCAAAAGCAACATCGAAAGGGAAATGGGCACAAAGATAAATCCTCGAATAGCCTATGATTAACGCAAGAAAGAATAAGGCAAACTTGATCAGTTTTTGATTGATCAGGAATGACAGATAGAGGCAAACGCTGAATGCGGTTACAGTATGGCCTGACGGGAAGGTATGAAGAAGAGGTGGATCGTAACCTGGAATGAGATGCAGGGCAGAAGCGCCAAAGTACCATACAGGCCGGTCATAGCCCGGAAAGAAATCGTTTTTCAATAAATTCACCAGAATAGCCAGTACAATGGTAAGAATCAGAAATGTCAAGGCCTCACGAAACGATACCCAAAGCAAGATGGTTACAAATATAATTGCTATTATTCCATCGCCGAAATTAGTGAGATATGGAAATATAAAATCAGCAAATTCGAAATGGATTTTATTTGCATTAAGGAATAACCTGTTGTTGCCCAAAAAACCCAGAAGGGTCATGGTGATAATGAAAAGAACTAAAAAAGGAATGATAAAGTATTTGTTGTCGTCAACAATCTTTAGAATTCCCGAAGGTTTGCTGTAATTTAAATCCATCTCTGCTGGTTCCCTGATTTAATTGGCCAAAGTATTGACTAAATGTTTCATTTACATTTCAGTTCTGTTAATTTACGATTAATAGAAAAAATAGATAGATAATGGTAAATTGATTTACGATTTAGTTCTACTTTAACAGATTCAACCAAAAGAATAATTTACTCTTTTTGGATTCTATTATCTCTGTCGACGAAGGCGGGCCCTTGTTCTTAAGATTGAAAACAGACAAAAGAAAGTGACCACTGAACGTTAATATCTTCCAATATATGGTCTGGTTGCTCACCGATCCTTATTGACGATAAAAATTTGTATTCATTGAAAATGAAAAAACAGGCTCTTTAGGTTCCTCCGGACATACGATTTATTAGTACAGGTTATTGTTTTGTAATTATTTTTATGCAGTTATCATTATTTTAAGTGAGTTATTTAACTTGATATCAGTATTATAAATCACTTCCGGATAGCTTTTATATCAGATTTTAATGGAGTTGTAATATATTTGTAATTGCTGTGTAATTATTTAGCTACTATTTTGTATCGGTGAAATGGCAAATATTCAAAGTTTATCAGGCTTTTCATCCTGTTCTAATTTTCCGTATATTAGGCTTTCAAAATAATAAGGATTTAATAAAATTGAGGTATTTATTCAAAGACCTGACCAGCATGTCGGTCAAGAAACAGATAATCGTAAATATAAAAACATATGACCTTAAAGAAAGACGAAGCATTCCACAGCATACTTTCAGATTATGAGAAACTTGCAAATTTGGTTCTCAGTCAGCTTGATGAAGTTAAGAGTCTGATTTCTTCCGGGGAACTGAAACCCGAAGACGAAAGGCTTGTGGTCCTAAAAAGGAATGAAGGCAAAGTAAATAAACTGGAAGTAAAGCTTTCCGAAAATGTCATCAACTCCATTGTTCTGTATCAGCCAGTAGCATCGGAATTACGCAGATTAATTGCATGTTACCGTATTATTATCAGTCTTGAGCGTATCGGCGATCTGGCGATTACTATTATCAAACTGATGAAAAAGATCGAGGCACAGGAGGTTTATGGAAGTCTCTCCGGATTATTGTCAAAAATGATGGATTTAAGTGTCGATATGGCAAGGCGTTCGATGCTCTCGTTCATCAATCAGGATATGGAACTGGCCATGTGGACCCTGAAAACAGAACACATTGTGGATGAGTTCAACCACAAGATGCTCAAAAAGGTTGTTGAAAATGCGAATCTGGTTACGGAAGATAAAACCATTCTTCTTAGTTTTATCAATATCAGGGAAATGGGTGCTGCCATTGAGCGAATTGCAGATCATGCTGCCAATATTGCAGAAGCTTCCTATTATTCATCTGAAGGGAAGGATATCCGACATAAACGAGTTTAGGAAATTATGGATCAGGAATATAAAATATTAGTAGTAGACGACGAAAAGGATCTTTGTGAAATTCTCCAATATAACCTTGAAAGTGAGGGTTTTTATATCGAAGTGGCCTATTCGGGAGAAGAAGCTTTGAAAAAGTCAGTTGAACGTTTCGACCTTCTGTTGCTCGATGTAATGATGGGCGGAATGTCAGGATTCAAACTGGCAGATAAAATCCGGAAGGAACTTGAAATATCGGTTCCGATTATCTTTCTGACCGCAAGGGAAACGGAGAATGATTTACTTACCGGTTTTAATGTCGGTGCCGATGATTATTTATGCAAACCTTTTTCAATCAAGGAACTTGTTGCCCGAATAAAGGCTGTATTACGCAGGGGGAAGATGACTGAAGTTAAAAACAAACTGATTACCATCGATACCATGGAAATTGATTTGAGCCGTAAATCACTGACCATCGAAAATAACCCCGTTTTATTAACCCGAAAGGAATTTGATATCCTGGTGATGCTGATTACAAACAAAGGGAAGTATCTGAGTCGCCATGAAATCCTGGATAGGATATGGAGCGATGATGTAATCGTAACCGAGCGGAATGTTGATGTCAACATAGCCCGCATGCGGAAGAAAATCGGAGTGTACGGCAATATGCTGAAAGGCCGGTCAGGATATGGATATTGTTTTGATTTTTAGGAAAGAAATTTTAGGAAAGAGTCATTAGGAAATAGGAAAAAGGAAAAGGGAAAAGTAAAGTGGAAAAAGAGTACGAAACGTCATGACATCCCGATGGCTATCGGAATTGTTTAGGCACCTTCTCGAATTCGGGGATCCTGAAACAAGTTGAGGATGACGCTCCATTTTACATTTCCATATTCCTCTTTTCTCTTTCTTATTTTAAAAAATAAAATCATTTTAATTTTTAGTGTATGGTAATTCAACGCACATTTCGCAACAGGATATTTGTCAACTTCTTTATTGTTTTTTCGGTTTTTACTTTAGCTATTTTCGGATATCAGTATGAACGCGAAAAAAGCTACAGGGTGGACGATCTGGAGAGCATTCTGAATAACACTACAGAGATTACCCATCGCTTTATAGAGCATAAGAAAATTTTCGAATCGGGTGACTATAAATCGCTTGACACTTTAAAGTCATTGTTGCCGGATTCAAATACCCGCATTACCGTTATTGACTTGAAAGGTAAAGTAGTATATGACAGCTTTGTGGCCGATATTAGTAACGTTGAAAATCATTTATCCCGGCCTGAAATTCAGGATGCGCTTAAAACGGGTAAAGGTTCAAATATCAGGTTATCTGCAACAACCAACCAGAAGTTCTACTATTATGCAAAAAGCTATAAGAAATACTATATCCGGACTGCTGCATTATACACTATTGACGTTATAAAATTTTTGAATGCAAGTGGAATGTATATTATTTTTATCATTTTACTTTTCTTCCTGATGTGGTTTCTGCTTCATTATACCACACGTCGTTTAAGTGATTTTATTACCAAACTGAAAGATTTTGCACTGAAAGCAGGTAATAATGAGGATATTTCGAAGATGGACATCAATTTCAAGGACGATGAACTTGGAGTTATCCGAAGACAAATTGTTCAGATTTATGACAGGCTGAAAACCACCAAAGATGAATTAACCAGCGAAAGGGAAAAACTATACGGGCATCTCCAGATTCTAAAGGAAGGAATTTCAATCTTTTCAGCTGAAAGACATAAAATACTTGCCAATAGTCATTTCATCCAATTTATAAATGTGATTTCAGAGAAATCAACCATTTCGGCGGAGCATATATTTACTATTCCTGAATTTGGCAAAGTAGTCGAATTTATTAACCAGAACAAAGGCAAGGATATTCCGACTCAAAATAAGGAACTTCCCCAGATAGAATATACCATTGAGAAAGGAGAAAAATACTTTCATGTCAGATGCATCATTTTCCCAGACAAGAGTTTCGAGGTATTGATCAGCGATGTCACTCGTCCTGAAAAGCAACGTTTATTGAAACAACAATTGACTTCAAATATTGCCCATGAGCTGAAAACACCATTATCTTCCATTAAAGGCTACCTTGAAACAATATTGAACAACGGGAATATTCCGGCAGTTAAACAGAAATATTTCCTGCAAAAGGCTTTTGCACAATCTGAACGACTGACCGATTTGTTGAATGATATCTCGTTACTTAATAACATAGAGGATGCCGGCGGTTTGTTTGAGTTTAAGCCGGTAATGTTGAAACCAATAATCAACGATGTGTTCGAGAACCTTAAAAGCAGGATTACAGATAAGCTCATGTCCTATTCAATTGAAGTTGAAAATGACGTGGTTGTAAATGGCAATGAATCATTATTGTTTTCGGTATTCCAGAATCTGGTGGAAAACTCTATTAATTATTCGGGGAACAACACAACGATTACAATACGTAAATACCTGGATGACGATAAGTTTTACTATTTCCAATATTCAGATACCGGTGCGGGTATTTCTGAAGAGCATTTACCAAGAATTTTCGAACGGTTCTACAGGGTGGATTATGGTCGTTCGCGTGAGAATGGGGGAACAGGTCTTGGACTTTCTATCGTAAAAAATGCAATCCTGCTTCATAAAGGTGAAATTTCAGTCAGGAATAAACCAGAGGGCGGATTGGAATTTTTATTCTCCCTGTCGAAAAAGTAATACAAGGACATATCACGAGTAGCTTTTGAGTTGCGATGGAAGAAGTTTAAGCAGATATAAAATAGTCTTAGTTTATAGTCCCGGTGCTCCGGGATTTTTTTTGTTACGATTTTATTTTACTAATCGGACAGTTAAATTTTATTCGGAACATTTATATGTTTGAAAGTAGCTTTATAGTTCGTGTTTGAATATTTTTTTTAAATTTAAATCACGAGCCTGAGGGCAGTAATCATATAACCCCAAAGAATTAAAATATGGATATAATACACATTAGTGCAGAGTGTTATCCTGTTGCAAAAGTAGGCGGATTGGGTGATGTTGTAGGTGCGTTGCCAAAGTACCAAGCGTTACTGGGTCATTCTGCGACAGTCATTATGCCTTTCTATCATGGAAAGTTTAGTCAGGAGAACGAATTTTCAACAGTTTTTTCAGGTTTTGCACGATTGGGTCATACTAATTATGCCTATCATGTTTTAAAACTTGTTACGAATACGCTGGGTTATGATCTAGCCCTGATCGATATTCCGGGTTTGTTCGACAGGGAGAATGTATATTCTTATCAGGACGATACTGAACGGTTTATCACTTTCCAGATTGCTACACTGAACTGGCTCAATCAAAAGGAAGGTATACCTGACATTGTACATTGTCACGATCAGCAGACAGGGTTTATACCTTTTATGATGTCAAAGGTTCGGGAATACAGTAAATTCGAACAGGTACCAACTGTATTTACCATTCATAACGGGCAGTATCAGGGACAATTCGGATTCGATAAATTGTATTATCTGCCGCCTTTTCATTCCTACTTCAATGGACAGGTTGAGTGGAACCACATGATTAATCCTTTAGCTTCAGCAATTAAATGTGCATGGCGGATGACTACGGTATCTCCCAGTTATCTGGATGAGATCGGTTATTCGATGAAGGGTATGGAAGAACTGCTTCGCAAAGAACGCAGTAAATCGGTAGGAATTTTGAATGGAATTGATGCAGATGTATGGAATCCTGAAACCGATCCGATGCTGGAGAAAAGCTTTGGGATAAAGAATGTTGATGCAGGGAAAAATGCCAATAAAGAGGTCCTTTGCAAACAATTCAGTCTGGATCCTACCAAACCTTTGTTTACATTTATTGGCCGGTTGGTTGGAGAAAAGGGAGCCGATTTGTTGCCTGAGATCGTTTATAACCTCTCTAAATTTAATCCGGGCGAGCAAAATTTCCTTATCTTAGGATCAGGAGAGAAACAAATCCAAAATGCTTTGCTTCACCTTGAACATGAATTCAAAGGGAATTATTGTTCCTTTATTGGGTATAACGAAAAACTTTCACACCTGATTTATGCAGGGGCAGATTTTCTTCTGATGCCCTCAAGGGTTGAACCTTGTGGTCTGAACCAATTGTATGCCCTTCGATACGGAACAGTTCCGATTGTCAGGCGAACCGGAGGCTTACGCGATACAGTTATGGATATTGGGGATGGTGGTTTTGGCATCTGTCATGATCAATGCTCAATTTTCGATGTTACACATTCCATTCAGAGAGCCAAATCGTTCTTTAAGAATAAGAAAATATTTACTGCAAACCGTAAAAAAATGATGCAAATTGACCATTCGTGGAATAAAGCCGCTAACGATTATATCGAATTATACCAATCACTTAAAATTTAAAAATATGAAAAGCAAAACATTATCTATAATTCTAGGGGGTGGACAGGGATCAAGGTTATCCCCATTGACTGAAAACAGATCGAAGCCTGCTGTTCCGATAGCAGGGAAATATCGTTTGGTTGATATTCCGATTTCCAATTGTATCAATTCTGATATTAATCGCATTTTTGTTCTGACTCAGTTTAATTCGGCATCCTTAAATAAACACATCAAGAACACCTATCAGTTTGGTCATTTTAGTGATGCATTTGTTGATATCCTGGCTGCAGAACAAACACCAGACAATAAAAACTGGTTTCAGGGAACAGCTGATGCGGTACGTCAGTGTATGCACCATTTTATGAACTATGAGTTCGAATATGCATTGATCTTATCGGGCGATCAATTGTATCAGATGGATTTCAATGAGATGATTGAAGCCCACATTAAGGCTGGTGCAGAGATTACCCTTGCAACTCTTCCTGTTGTGGCCAAAGAAGCTTCAGAATTTGGTATTTTGAAAGCGGATAAAGACAATATTATAACAGAGTTTATTGAGAAACCTGTCCCTGAATTGCTTCCTGACTGGACTTCCCAGGTAAGTGATGAAATGCAGCGTGAAGGGAAAATCTATCTGGCCTCGATGGGTATCTATATCTTTAACCGCGATTTGCTCATCAAACTAATGCAGAACCACGAAACCAAAGACTTTGGAAAGGAAATTATCCCTCAGGCTATTCATACAAATAAAGTCCTTAGCTACCAATACGAAGGATATTGGACCGATATTGGTAACATTGAATCATTTTATGAAGCGAACCTTGGATTAACTGATGATATTCCAAAGTTTAACCTTTTTGATAACTCAAAAATCATTTACACCAGACCACGTTTACTTCCTCCATCAAAAATATCAGGAACAACATTGGAGAAAACGGTAATTTCTGATGGTTGTATCATTCATGCCAGCAGAATAGATCATTCCGTAATTGGCATCAGGGCACGAATTGGGAAAGGCACAACCATTGTCAATTCATACATCATGGGTAACGATTACTATCAGGATTTAAATGAAATTGATAAGGATCATAATGATGGCAAAGTAATGGGGATTGGCGAGCGCTGTTATTTTAACAATTGTATTGTCGACAAGAATTGCCACATTGGTAACGATGTTCGGGTAAACGGGGGAAAACATTTACCCGACTCCAATAATCCGCAATATTCGGTGATAGAAGGCATCGTGGTTATAAAAAAAGGTGCTGTTTTAGCGAATGGATTTGTGATTTAGATTAATAATATAGTTTTAATCTGATAGCATAAATAGTACAGACCGGTACCTTAAACCACTATATTCTTATGAAATCACGCCTGGTGCTTTTGTTCGTTTTCGCAGTTTTAGTGACAGTCAATTCTGTTCAGGCAAGATCGAAATTCCTGTTACGGTTGAACCTTCAGAAAGGGTCAATTTACGAAATGACAATGGTTACTACCAGCAACATTGATCAGGAAATGATGGGTCAGAAAATGAAGATTGATCAGAAGATGGAAATGGTTTTCACTTATGAGGTTATGGATATATTGCCTAATCATAATTTCCAGATTAATTATTCCATCGTAAAAACAAAGCTGAATATGAATATGAATGGTAAGGAAATGAATCTGGACTCTGAAAGTAAAAACGACACCATTCCTGCGGTTAATATATTAAAGGATATCAGTACGTTCAAACTATCCCTTGAAATCAATCCAAAGGGACAGGTTGAGAAATTGGAAGGTATTGATGATCTGAAAAATAAACTTGCTGGTAATCCTCAATTAGCTCAATCAATGTCAATGTTTTCAAACGAAGTAAACTTTTCTTCATTTGTTAGTCAGTCATTTGGTTATTTTCCTGAGAAAGAAGTTGGCAAGGGAGATAAATGGACTTCATTCTTTAAGCTTCCATCCTTGATGAACATGGAGACAACATTGAATTTTGAAGTTGCTTCCATGGACAAACATGAGACTATTTTAAACGTGTTGTCGGATGTTAATATGGATTCACCTGTGGAGCAATCAGGGATGAAAATGAACATGAAAATGAAGGGAACCCAGACCGGGACAATGACTATTGACACAAGAGATGGCTGGTTTCGTGCGTCAAACTTGAATCAGAAGTTTGATATGGAACTGAGAATGAAAAATCCTCAAAGTGGAGAAGATATGGAAATTCCGATTGTTGTGAGTTCTGTAACGAATATGGCGGTCATTAAAAGATAAATCATCGAGGAGAGTTGATATTGATTTTTTATAAAACCCCGAAACTGATCATTCTGTTTCGGGGTTTATTTTTATGTCCTTTCTTTGTTGGAAAATTTTCAAAGAGGAGATTTGGTTACCAATTTGTAATTATTGTAATACCTTAAATTACATCATTATACTGAGGCTGAATAAGGGTTTAATCTACAATTAATAGTTCTGTAATCATTCTGTAACAATCTTAACGAAAATTTGCATTGTCAATTAATCTGAAAAATAATCATCAATTAATCTGAAATTTAAATTAATACAGAAAAATATGAAAAGAATTATCCTTATTGCTTTTATCCTTATTCCTGCTTTATTCTTTAAAGCCAATGCTCAGGAAACAACAGTTCTTAAAGAACAAATCACGGAAGTCGATGACAAAGTTAGTGGTTTAACCGAGCGTCTGGCAACCGACGAAGCCGACCTTCAGAAACTGGCCAAAATCAAAGTTTCAGGTTATGTGCAAGCTCAGTGGCAGAATTTTGAAAATCTGAATACTCAACCTACCAATTACTTTTCACTTAAACGGACTCGTATTAAATTTACATATGAAGCTTCCGATGGTGTAAAACTTGTATTACAGCCTGATTTTTCACCGGGAGCTGTAGATTTAAGAGAAGCTTATGTGGTATTAAACGACCGTTGGACAAAGACTTTAAGTTTATGGGCTGGTAAATTTAACCGTCCAAACTACGAAGTTGAATATTCTTCAGGACAGCTTGAAAATCTTGAACGTTCATTAATTATTCGTACTTTATATCCAGGCGAATATGCTTTGGGAGCCAAAGTGGAATACAATCCGGTTAATGTACCATTCCATTTACAAGTTGCTTTGCTCAATGGTAATGACGGCTTAACCGTAAATAACAGCGCAGGAGTTAATCTGAATAGCAATTCAAACAAAGACATCGATAACTACAAAGATATTATGGTTCGTGCTGTCTATAAACTAAAATTAGGCAGTTTTGGCGGATTGGATTTTGGAGCTCATGGATACTTTGGATCTATAAAATCAAATGCATTACAAACCTTAAGCAGCGATTATACAACCATTAAAAATGTTAATATTGGTGATGGTATCGGTAGGAACTGGTTTGGTGGTGAATTCCAATTTTTTGCTGATGTTTTGGGTGGAATGTCAATTAAAGGTGAATACATCGCAGGTAAAAATGCAACTGTAGGTTATGCTCCGGTTCCTGCTGCTGGGACAACTGCTGCCGTTCCTGGTGTAGCCAATTTCCAGAACAATTTTGCAGGATATTACCTGTATTTCATTAAAAACCTCGGTAGCAAAAATCAGTTCTCTTTCCGTTACGACTACTATGATCCAAATACTGATGTTACTGGAAAAGACGTCAACGTAAAAAAATTCACCCCTGCTGATGCTACAGTTGTGAAATCAAAAACTGTTGGCAAAAGTGACCTTGCTACTTCAACATTCGGATTTGCATTGCACCACTATTTTGATGATAACATCAGAATCTCTCTGGATTATGACATCGTAAACAACGAAAAAGTTGGAACAACTGCCGGAGTCAGTAACTATATGGAAAATTACACAAAAGCAGATGGCACTGTTGTGAAAAACGGGCTTGACTATAGCAAAAATGTAAACAACAACGTTCTTACGCTGAGAATTCAGGCCAAATTTTAATTGAAACAATTAACATCAAAAAGAAGAAATATGAAATCATTAAATATTAAAAAATTTGCTGTTATCGCGGTATTATTAGGGATGATTGGTTTTGCTTTTGCTCCTGCTGCTGATAAGATCGTAGTTAAAGGTTCAGATACCTTGGTAATTCTTGCTCAAAAGTGGGCAGAAGTCTATATGAAAAGCAATTCAAGTGTTGCAATTCAGGTAACCGGAGGTGGTTCAGGTGTTGGTATTTCAGCATTGATTAATGGAGCAACTGACATCGCCAATGCAAGTCGCAAGATGAAAGCTTCAGAAAAAGATAAATTAAAAGACAGATACAACACTTTAGGAGTAGAAGTTGCCTGTGCTAAAGACGGTATCACGATTTATCTGAATCCGGCAAACAAAGTAAAAGAACTGTCGATTAAGCAATTAGGTGAAATCTTTAAAGGAAACATCAAAAACTGGAAAGAAGTTGGCGGTGCCGATCAGGAAATAAAACTTTACGGACGCGAAAACAGTTCAGGTACTTATGTATTCTTTCAGGAAAATGTTGTAAAAGGCGATTATGCCCCAAGCTGTCAGACTTTGCCGGGAACTGCTGCAGTTGTTAATGCTGTAACAAAAGACCCTGCAGGTATTGGTTACGGTGGTGCAGCTTATGCTACAGGAATCGAAATCTGTAAAGTGAAGAAAGATGACAAAAGCAAAGCATGCATCCCAACAGCTGAAACCATTAAAACAGGCGAATATCCTATCACTCGTTACTTGTATATGTACCTGAGAAATAAACCAACAGGTGCCATCAAACAATACATCGACTGGATTTTAAGTCCTGAAGGTCAAAAACTAGTGGTTGAAGTGGGCTATTTCCCAGTAAAATAAAGATCGGAAATCTTAAATAAAACAGCAACTAAATGAATTATAGCGAGTTATTTTCATAAGAAAATAACTCGCTTTATTCATTTCAACATTCTTAATTCTGGAAAGTAATTTATGGCTAATAGAACCAAAATGTCGAAACGGTCAGAACTGAAAGATTCCCCACTAATTGATATCACAAAAAAGAAATTCAGATGGGGTGATTTTCTGGCAGAGAAAATAATCAAAGGTGTTGCCTTTCTTTCCATTACCATTATTATCCTGATTTTTGTATTTGTATTTAGGGAAGCATTTCCAATTTTTTCTTCAAAATCAGCCGATCATGTTAATTCAGTCGGAAATACTGCCGCAGGCCAGGAAACCTATGGAGAGGTTACTGATAAACCTGTTGCGCAAGATAGTCAGGCAACTTATGGAGAAGTGACAGACCAAACTGCAACCCCAAAAGTTGTTCAGGGCAAAGATTCTGTAACTGCTGAACCAGCTGACAGTGCTTATACTGTTGGTGCAGGAAGCGGTTTTGATAGCAATCAGACTGCTTTGAAATCGGTACTTACAAAAGACTGGGTTCCGGTATCCCAGAAACCACGCTACGGAATTTTGGCACTGATTGTTGGAACATTTAAGATTACAATTATTTCAATGCTTTTTGCTGCACCGCTTGCCATCATGGCTGCATTATATACGGCCTCCTTTGCCGGTAAGCGTATGAAAGAAATTATAAAACCAACGATTGAACTTCTGGCTGGATTTCCGTCAGTAGTTATTGGTTTTTTTGCTTTAATGATATTGGCAAGTGTTCTCCAGAGTGTTTTTCATTATGATACCCGGTTAAATGCTTTTGTAGGTGGAATTGCCATGGGGATTGCTGCAATCCCTATCATTTTTACAATCACTGAAGATGCATTGACCGCAGTACCGAACTCTTTTTACCAGGCCAGTCTTGCATTGGGTGCTTCCAAATGGCAAACAGCATTCTTTGTTATCCTTCCTGCTGCGACTCCGGGAATTTTTGCCGCCATCCTTTTGGGAATTGGCCGGGTTTTCGGTGAAACCATGATTGCATTGATGGCCACAGGGAATGCTGCGTTGATGGACTTGAATCCATTCACATCCGTGCGCACACTGGCTGCAACTATTGGAGCTGAAATGGCTGAAGTGGTTTTTGGTGATACCCATTACAATGTGCTTTTTCTCATCGGATCACTGTTGTTCATTTTTACGTTCATATTAAATGCAATTGCTGAATTCTATGTGAAAGGAAAACTAATGAAACGAATACAAGGAAAATGATCAAGAGTTTCAAAAAGAATATAAAAGGCATCCTGATAGAAGGCCTGACGCTTTCTTCAGCGTTGGTAATCATTGCCATAGTTGTGGTGATGATTACTGTAATTGTCATTGGAGGGAAGAACCAGATCACCTGGGAATTTCTGACCAGTTTCCCTGAAGACGGTATGACCAAAGGCGGAATCTTTCCGGCTATTTATGGAACTGCATTATTAGTGATCATCATGTCTGTCGCTGCGGTGCCATTTGGAACCATAACTGCGATCTATCTCACCGAATATGCGAAAGAGAATTCAATTATTGCGAAGACTATCCGGTTTGCAGTCCGTACTCTGGCTGTTATTCCTTCAATTATATATGGGCTGTTTGGGTTAGGATTTTTCATCAAATTTGTTGGTACTACCATGGATAATACATTCCTGGGAGGTCAGCTAAAATGGGGACAACCCAATATTTTATGGGCAAGTCTGACCATGGCTCTCTTAACCTTACCTGTGGTTATTGTATCGGTTGAAGAAGCCTTGAAAACAGTCCCAAATGATCTGCGTGCTGCCAGTCTTGCCTTAGGTGCCACCAAATGGCAAACCATCTGGAAAGTTGTCATTCCGGGGTCTATTTCAGGTATTATGACGGGCACAATCCTGGCAGTCAGCCGTGGCGCTGGTGAAGTTGCACCAATCCTGTTTACCGGTGTAGCCTATTATGTGGCAACCTTGCCAGCCTCGTTCAGCGATCAGTTCATGGTTCTTGGATATCACATATATGTAATGACTACCCAATCCGCCAATGTTGACAAGACTTTGCCAATCCAGTTTGGTACAACCCTCGTTCTTTTAGCTCTTACCTTTATCCTGAATATTTCAGCCATTGTATTAAGATACCGAATCAGAAAAAAGAAAATCAACTAATATGAATCTCGAAAAGATACAGACCGAAAATATGTTCCTTTATTATGGAACCAAGATGGCTCTGAATGATATATCCATTACTATTCCTGAGAAAAAGGTGACAGCTTTCATTGGACCATCAGGTTGTGGAAAGTCAACCTTTCTGCGAAGCCTTAACCGTATGAATGACCTGATTGATGGCGTAAAAATTGAGGGAAAAATCATAATCGACGACATCAACATCTATGGTAAGAATATTGATGTGGTTACCCTTCGGAAAAAGATAGGAATGGTATTTCAAAGATCCAATCCATTCGCAAAATCGATCTATGAGAATGTTGCTTATGGACCTAGGATCAATGGATTGAATGATAGAAAGCAACTTAATGAAATTGTTGAAAATGCACTCAAGAATGCTGCTATCTGGGATGAAGTGAAAGACCGTTTGGGTGATTCGGCACTGGGGCTTTCCGGAGGCCAGCAACAACGTCTTTGCATCGCTCGTACCCTGGCAGTAAATCCCGAAATTGTGCTTATGGACGAACCGGCAAGTGCTCTCGATCCATTGTCAACCTCCAAAATAGAGGAATTGATCGTTCAATTGAAAGAAAACTATACCATCGTTATTGTAACCCACAATATGCAACAGGCAGCACGTATTAGCGACCAAACTGCCTTCTTCTATTTGGGAGAACTGATCGAATATGATAAAACAAAAAAGATTTTCACAAATCCTGAGAAGAAACAAACCGAAGATTACATCACAGGAAGGTTTGGTTGATTCAGAAAAAGTATAAGGAAATGGTTAGTCCCATTATTCAGGAAAATCAAATGAACTGCCCCACAAGTGGAATCAGGGGTTTATTCAAATTATCCAGTAAATCAATTTGCAGCCAATATGGAAAGCTACAGAATATTCGATTCAGAACTTGAGAAACTGGCATCAAAGGTGGTGCTTATGTGCACTCAGGTCAATCAACAAGTCAATGATGCCCTGACTGCGTTAAATGATTACGATCTGATTCTTGCAAAGAAAGTGATTAACAACGACAAAGCTATAGATACATTAGATGTAAAAATCGATAGGCTCTGTCAAAAGATTTTTGCTCTTCAGCAACCCGTAGCCTCTGACCTTCGCTATATTCTTTCAGCCCTGAAGATAAACAATGATCTGGAACGTGTTGGTGATCATGCAGTTAATATTGCCAAACGAATAGAACCTCTTGATGATTACAGGCAACTTGTTTCCGGCCTTGGAATCGAGAATATAGGAAAAGAAACTTCATTGCTTTTTCAGGATGTACTGAACCTGGTAAAAACACATGAACTGAAATACTGTCCGGAAATCTATCGCCAGTCAGCTAAACTAAAGGAAGACTGCCAGACAATTGCAGAAGAAATACTCCAAGATATGATGCAGAAATCAGAAATTGTCGTGGTTGCATCCAATATCCTCATTATTGTCAACCTGATCGAAAGGATTGCAAGTTATTCCAATAACATTGCCGAGTCAATCACTTTTGTTGTTGAAGGTGAAATTATCAAGCATCGGAAAAATATCCAGTAAGATTCAATGGGGTTTTTCTTAAAACACCTCTTTTACTATCTTTCGGGTATTGTCTGAAACTCCGTAGGTATAAATATGAAGACTTGGAACCTGATTTGCTACCAGGTCTTTTGACTGGAAGATCGCCCATTCAGTACCAACAACTTTCGCATCTTCGTCGGTTTTGCATTTGGTAAGTTCTGACGCCAGTTCTACAGGAATTTCAATACTGAATAACTTGGGCAGAACGGTCAGTTGATTCTTCAGGTTGATGGGTTTTATCCCAGGAATAATGGGGACCTTAATGCCAATGGCTCTGCAACGATTTACAAAATTGTAATATTTCGTATTGTCAAAGAACATCTGGGTTACAATATAATCGGCTCCTGCATCCACCTTTAGCTTAAGGTATTGAAGATCAATCTCTGCATTCGGTGACTCGAAATGCTTTTCAGGATAGCCTGCAACCCCGATACAAAAATCCATGGGAGCTGTGTTTTTGAGATCAGATTCTAAATACTTGCCCTTGCGAAGATTAACGATTTGTTCGACTAACTCATTGGCATTTGAGTGACCGTTTGGATCGGGCCTGAAAACATGTTCACCCTTATTGCCATCACCACGCAACGCAAGCACATTCTTGACCTCCATGAAATTCAGGTCAATCAATACATGCTCTGTTTCACTCTTTGAAAAACCACCACACAAAATATGCGGAATTACAGGTATACCATATTTGTGCTGAATACTGGCCGCAATGGCAACTGTCCCGGGTCGTTTGCGAACCGTGCGTTTTTCGATACGTCCATCCGGCAATTCAATATACATCATCTCGTCACGGTGAGTCGTAATGTTGATGTACTTGGGATCAAAATCCAGAAGACTCTCAATGGTGTTATATATTTTACTCGCATCATTTCCCTTGAGCGGAGGCAATAACTCAAACGAAAAGACAGTACTTTTACTTTGATTGATAATGTCGATTACTTTCATTAATAAGCATTTTTAGAATTAGTCGTGTAGTTGGATAGCTTACTCTTACAACGGATTATGTTTGAAAATGTTTCCAATACTTATTTTCAATTTCAACCTGTATAACCGAATTGTTGAAATGAAAAGCCATATCTGATACAAACATAACAACCAAACCCAGAATGAAAGCAATCTTGACATTTTTTGTTGGATTATTTTTACGGATATTAATTACAAGATTAATTCTTTATTCCAAATACCATAAAACTACCTTGAAATTCTAAAGTCGCACTTTAGATTTTCAAGGTAGTTAGTAGTATTATACCTTGAAATTCTAAAGTCATACTTTAGATTTTCAAGGTAAATTGATTTAGTGGATGAAGCCAAACATCAAACAATAGCATTTAAACAGCATATTATATCATTCAATGCAGTATCCTTTGCCGTTCACTTCAGTGAACGGACTTCATTCTACAATCCTTTATAATTCAAATTCGAGGGCATAAACTGCTCGACCTCTTCAACAGTAATTCCTTTTCGGTGGGCATAATCCTCAACCTGGTCTTTACCAACTTTCTCCAAACTGAAATACTTGGATTCAGGATGAACGAAATATTCACCACTCACCGAAGCAGTAGGATACATAGCAAAGTGCTCGGTCAATGTCATTCCCAGTTCTTCAGCGTTCAACATTTTGAACAGGTTGCCTTTTTCATGGTGTTCGGGGCAGGCGGGATAGCCCAGTGCGGGACGGATACCCTTATAATCGACATGGAACATTTGCTCCAGAGTCAGCTTTTCATCAGATACATAGCCCCAGTATTCCTTGCGGACCTTTTCGTGCAATACCTCGGCAAAGGCTTCCGCCAAACGGTCAGCCAGAGCCTCCAGCAGAATGGCATTGTAATCGTCATGATCGTCGTGGAAATGCTTTAGCCATTTTTCAATACCTACACCCGCAGTGACAGCAAAGGCTCCAAAATAGTCGGCCTTTCCACTTTCAACAGGTGCAACAAAGTCGGACAGACAGTAATTGGGCGATCCTGCTTTTTTCACTTCCTGTTGGCGAAGGTGGTAAAACCTTCCTATTTCCTCTTTCCTATTTTCATCTTTATAAACCACAATGTCGTCGCCATCAGCATTTGAAGGCCAGATACTGAATACCCCGTTTACCTGCACCATCTTCTGTTCAGTCATACGGTCCAGCATACGGTTGGCGTCAGCATACAGTTTCCGCGCTTCCTCGCCCTGTAGTTCATCATTCAGGATATCCGGGAATTTGCCCTTCAGTTCCCAAACAAAGAAGAAGAATGTCCAGTCGATGTTTTTCCTCAATTCCTGAATCGGGTAGTCCTTCAGTTGCTTGACTCCAATGAAGTTTGGCTTGTAGATCGGCGTATTGTTCCAGTCAATCTTTAGCTTGTTGACACGGGCTTCCGCTATAGGCAGATATTTCTTAGCTTTCTTCTGACTGTGAAAAGTACGGATACCCTGATATTCTTCCCGTATTTCAGCAAGGAATTGTTCATTCCCAGAGATCAGGTTCGACACCACACTCACCGCTCGTGATGCATCTTTCACATGAATTACCGTGTGTTTATATTGAGGGGCAATCTTCACTGCAGTATGAATTTTGGAGGTAGTTGCTCCCCCAACAAGCAATGGAAGATGAAAATTACGACGTTCCATTTCAGCAGCAACCTCAGCCATTATTTCGAGTGAAGGTGTAATCAGTCCGCTTAACCCGATGATATCCACATTTTCCCGTATGGCTGTTTCCAGAATCTTGTCCGTAGGAACCATCACTCCCAGATCGATCACCCGGTAGTTATTACAACCCAGAACCACTCCTACAATGTTTTTACCAATGTCATGCACATCGCCTTTGACCGTAGCCATCAGCACTACTTTACGGTTATCGGAGGTATCAAACTTATCTTTATCAGCTTCGATATAAGGCAACAAATACGCTACTGCTTTTTTCATCACCCGTGCCGATTTGATCACCTGCGGGAGAAACATTTTCCCTGCACCAAACAGATCGCCAACCACGTTCATTCCATCCATCAGCGGACCTTCGATGATGTTTAATACTGGCTGATAAAAGGGCAAAGCCTCGGCCAGATCGATCTCGATATAGTCTGGCAGACCTTTTACAAGCGCATGTTCCAGACGTTTCTCAATTGGCAGGTTACGCCATTCATCGACACGTTCTTCTTTGGCATCCTGCTGCTTTAAGGTCAGTGCAAACTCAAGCAATTCTTCGGTTGCTTCAGGTTTTTTATTCAGGACCAGATTCTCTACCTTTTCCAGAAAGTCTTTTGGAATCTCGTCGTAGATCTGCAGCATACCTGGATTTACAATACCCATATCGAGACCTGCCCGTATGGCATGATACAGGAAAACCGAATGGATGGCTTCGCGCACCTGATCATTGCCCCGGAAGGAAAACGATACATTGCTGACGCCACCGCTCGTCTTGGCATATTTAAGGTTCTTTTTGATCCAGCTCACCGCATTGATGAAGTCCACCGCATAATTGTAGTGTTCCTCCATTCCCGTACCGATGATCAGGATATTCGAGTCGAAGATAATATCCTGTGGCGGGAAGTTAATTTCGTTGACCAATATATTATAGGCGCGCTGGCATATTTCAATCCGTCTCTCAAATGAGTCTGCCTGACCTTTTTCGTCGAAAGCCATGACAACCACCGCTGCTCCGTATCGTTTCAGCAGTTGGGCCTGTTTGCGGAAAACTGCTTCACCCTCCTTCATACTGATGGAATTCACAATAGCTTTGCCCTGCACACATTTCAGCCCTGCTTCGATCACTTCCCATTTTGAAGAGTCAATCATCATTGGGACCTTTGCAATATCAGGTTCAGCCATCAGCAGATTCAGGAAAGTAACCATTTCCTTTTTGGCATCAAGCATGGCATCGTCCATATTGATGTCGATGACCTGTGCCCCTTCATCAACCTGGTTACGGGCAATGGCAATGGCTTCCTCGTATTTCCCTTCGCGGATCAACCTTGCAAACTTACGTGAACCTGACACATTGCAACGTTCACCTATATTCACGAAATTGGTATCCGAAGTCAGGATTACAGGCTCCAGTCCGCTAAGCTTGGTATGTTTGTCTTTCTTCCTCCGTTGATGAGGTTCTGCCTTTGCTGCAAGGTCAGCCAGTTTACGAATGTGTTCTGGTGTCGTTCCGCAACAGCCTCCAATGATATTTACAAACTTATTGTCGAGAAAATCACTCACTTCGTGCGCCATCTCATCCGGTGTTTCATCGTATTCCCCAAACTGGTTAGGTAAGCCTGCATTCGGATAGGCACTAATAAAGAATGGCGCTTTTTTGGAAAGCTCTTCCAGATAAGGACGCAAATCTCTGGCTCCAAGTGAGCAGTTCAATCCAATACTAAGCAGATCGATGTGCGAAACTGAAGTCAGAAACGCCTCAACTGTCTGACCAGACAGGGTCCTTCCACTGGCATCGGTAATTGTTCCTGAAACCATCACCGGAAGCCGAATGCCTCGTTCTTCCAGTTCATCTTCGATGGCAAACAGCGCTGCTTTGGCATTCAGGGTATCGAAAATAGTTTCAACCAACAACATGTCCACCCCTCCATCAAGCAAACCTTTCAACTGTTCGCGGTAGGAGGCTTTTACCTCATCAAACGATACTGACCTGAAACCGGGATCGTTTACCTCGGGCGAAAGAGACAAGGTCTTGTTCATCGGGCCTATAGCCCCAGCCACATAACGGGGTTTCGCCGGATTCTTTTCTGTAAACTCCCGTGCAACTTCAACTGCAAGCTGAGCCGATTGGAGGTTAAGCTGATACACCCATTCTTCGATGTGATAATCAGCCTGTGAAATACTGGTCGAATTGAAGGTATTGGTTTCAATAATATCGGCTCCTGCTTCCAGAAATTCGGCATGTATAGTCCGAATGATCTCCGGCTTGGTAATCGATAGTAAATCATTGTTCCCTTTCAGGTCGTACTGGAAATCGGTAAATATAGTCCCCCGGAAATCATCTTCCGAAAGACGGTATTTCTGTATCATGGTTCCCATGGCCCCGTCGAGCACCAAAACCCTCGATTCGAGTTCTTTTCGTATATCTTTTTTTTCAGTCATCATTTTGTATATTCAGTCCAAAGGCATAAACTTAACAATCTCAAGCACATTCGGTTCTTGCCAATTTAAAGGAAACAGGAAAGAGGAAAAAGAAAGTAGGAAATCAGGACGGCATGACGCTCTGATCTCCCTCTTTCCTTTTTCCCTTTTCCTGTTTCCTCTTTCCAGATGACAAAACTAATCTCTAAAACCCGAATGATCAAACAAATCAGAATATTACCGTAATCTTTTAAGTCAAAATTGACATCCGCTGGCCGTTTAAATCTTTTACCTCATTGTTTCTGAAGGAAATCTATGGATTTAGTTAACTTTAGATGCCCAAATGAATAGGCTGTTTAAATCTTATTTCCCTGTTCCGTCAGGAACGAAATGTCGGTAGAATTAATGAATGTATGCTTGTCTCTTGTCCCGTACGGGACAATATAATGTTGGTTATTCTGCATTTCTACCCATCTGTTTTCCCTACGGGAAATTATTAAACAGTTTATTTATTTTCAGCAAGGTGAATGAATGGATCTCTTATAAAGATTTTGCAGTAATGACTGACAACCCTTCAATTGCGAATAAAAAACTGGTTCCGCCTTCCAAAAGCAAGGGTCTCCTTACCGATTTCAGGAATTTTCTCTGGAACAGGCCGGAGACTGAGACTCTGATCCGTTTCAATTCGAAAGAGAAAAGGGATGAATACAATCAGAGGATCATGCAGCGCGTCGGTGAAGGAGTGGATAGGTATACTGTTCTGAACGTTCATCAGATCGGTATCGAAGCACCTGTAAGTTATGTTTTCAATGAACTGCTGAACTGGAACGGCGACTCTACCTGCTGGCCCAACCACATTGCAAAGGTTGAACGCATTGAGGAGGATATTGAAAATATCAGGATATTGCCTTTCGGCTGGAAAAAGTACCCCTTCGGTTTTCAAAAAAGCCTGTTTGGGTTAAGCTTCATTCCACTGTTCAGCCTGAATTCCATTCGGATAAAACGTTTCCCTGATGCCTTCGATTTCGACAATGCCCGCTATCTGCTCTATAAATGCAGCGGGGGTTATCCCATCGGTATATTTCTGATGTATGTACGGTCTTCCATCGCTGATATGGGCGAGACGGAACAATCCCAGCTGTTTTTTTCGGTTGGTTTTAATTTCTACGGTAAGGAATACAATTATAGTCAGTCATTTATAAACCGTATCTGGGAAAGCGTACACAACCGGGTCACCGCAAATGTTCTGAACCGGATCAAACAGCTTTCGGAGTGGCGCATCGAAAAAATGGAAGCCGGAATATAATGGGTCAGGAAGGTTTGATTGCAAACACCTCGTCCTGTGAGTAAATGTCCTTCTTTGGGTTCCAGAAAAACAAAAACAGATAAACCACCTCAGCCTCCGGTGTCGGATTAATGATCGTAGCCTTGCAATCCCATCGTTTAGCCCCGGTATCAACCACCTTATTGGCACCATCCTGATAGATCACCGCCATCAACGAATCATATCCATACCCTGTTCCAACCAGCTGATCGGTCCAGCTTACTGCAATTTGCGAGGAGTTTTCAGCATCCACGACAGCTGTCAGCTCATTAGGCAAAGGCAAATGCCCGGTTGAGAAATGTAGTTTTGCCGGATCACTTAATTGGCCCAGAAAATCAAATGCAGCTATGTTGGATTTGACAAACAGGTTCCATCCACTCATAGTCGTGTTTTTTACCGCCTTGTTCCAGATCGGTACGATCACCTTTTTCTTTTGCAATCGGGCATACTGGATCACTGCACTGAACCCGTTGCGGGCTTCCTTTTGTTTTTCATCCATTCACTGGCTTCGCGTTTCCTGGGCATGGAACGCATGTAGGTTACACCTTTTCTTCTTACAAATACCAGTCCTTCAATACTTCCTGATAGAAACTGCCCGATACCTCCCAAAGTTTTTGCCATGATAAATCTTATTTGAGTTAAACATTCATTCCGTTACCGATTCACCTTGCGCAGGTGTTTTTCTTACCAAAGCCTCTAAAATGCCCTTTATACGAGCTTTATATTTTACTTCACTCGTACTAATATCGTACTTCACTCGTATTTATTTTATACTCTTAAGGATATACAAAATAAGTATCATATAAGTAATATTTTAGTAAAATTGAAATAAAATATAAAGCTCGAATAAAAGACGTGTGGCAGGAGATCCTTGAGTTTGTGCAAGAATATCTTTCCGGCAGGCTGAACGTAGTGGGTTGAAAAAATAAGAATAGAGCTGGTGGAATTTTTGACTTGAAGCTAATGTATAGAAAAATAGTATGTTATAGAATCTGGTGGATTGTTGGCTCGTCATTCCCTTTTTTTGGCGCCAATGCAGATTTAACAAATCCCGTGAAGATATTCCAACTCAGTGTAGCGATAAGAATAGGGTTTAAGGTCCGGATAAAAATGTTTTTATAAGGGGCGCTACCCGTAAAGGTATCCCATAACAATGAACTCATTTCGCGTTTTCCGCTATCTTTCGCCTGTTCTCTTACTACCATATTGAAAAGAACACTCTTCAGAAATAATGATTTCTGGATAATTGTAGTAATCCGGAAGATTAGTTTCCCAATGGCATTGTCCTCATTCAGGTTTGACAATGTGGGCTGGAAGGATTTTTTGAAATTCCTGTTCAGTATTCCGTCAGAAAACACGGTGTTGGCTGCTGCTTTGCCGGTAATGTATGCGGCTCCGATACCGTTTTTAAAGAGTTTCGACGAAGAGGAGTCACCAATTAATACTACCCGATCGGAATAGGGATGTTTTGCATTTTTAATGTTGATGGACGGGAAACACTGACAAGGAATCATGTTGTTCAATTCGGTTCCTTTTGGGAAACAGGCTATAACGGGCTCTGAACTTAGAAAACTGTCTATAATTTCCTTATTTATCTCGGTTCCCAGCAGCACGAGGGTGATGTATACTCCTTTTGGAATCAGGGCCCCGAACTTTAATCCCGGCAGATTCAACAGGAATACATGCATTGAATTCCCGAAATGCCTGGTTACCGTCTCTGAACCCAGATAATATTCACTGATGTAGGTTGTAGTGGTTATTGGAGGTTTAAAATCAGGAATGACTTTTTCAAACAACTTTAAAGTTTTTGGATTCAGGCCAACGGCACCAACGATTAGGTCATATTTCCTTCTCGAATTACCCGCTACCAGGCTGATACCGTCAGGTTCCCGTTCGATATTGGTAACCTTTTCACGAAAGATTTTAGCCCCTTTCTTTTCACAAAGATCCAACAGATATCCATCGAAGCTTTGAAGTGTAGTTACCGTTGATCCCAGGGGGCCGGAACCCCGAAATATGGACGCTATGGAATGTTCGCCTGAAATGTTCTTAATAACCGTTGTTCCAAGCTCAAGATGAAGGGTATACGATTCAATTCCCCGCCGGATGATTTGTTGTGGAAGGACAATGCCATCATTGGTCAACATTTGAATGAGTGATTCCGAAACTATTCCTCCGCAGTGATTACATCCAGCCGGACCAGTTTTAGTGAAATCTTTTATTTCATAGATATCAATTTCAATCTTAAGCCCCATCTTTTTTGCAAGGTTGTAGGCGAAGAAGGAGAAAAAGCTACCAGCAGGTCCTCCACCAATAACTCCAATTCTTGATCCATCATGAAGACTAATCGTATCCTTTTTATCCTTTTGCATGAGCTTAAATTGACATTAAGATCGAAATGACGGACTCTAAATATAGTGAATTCCTGATCAATTCCGATGGACCTTAATTTGTGAACTGAACCTATAGATTGTTTAATGGACCTTATAGGACATTCAATTCGCAATATTTAGATTAATATTGCGATTGTAATCGCAAAAATGAGATGAAAATTGCGATTAGCATTAAATGAACCGAGAATGATATCATGAGATTTATTTTAACGCTAATAGAAAGATGAATATTCCAAATTCATTTATATAGACATTTCCGGTGCATAAATGGCTGGTTATACATCCTGAAAACTATTCTGATTTTCTTTCATGATTTTTAATATGGATAAATGCCTTTCCTCTGGTTTTCATCAATAATATTTACCTTTGCAGCATTAAAAATAAATGGCTATGATTCAGGAGATACAAATTTACAATACGCTGACCCGCAAGAAAGAAGTTTTTACACCACTGGTTCCCGGTAAGGTAGGATTGTATGTTTGCGGTCCAACAGTATATGGTCCTCCACACCTGGGTCACGCCCGCTCGGCAATAACCTTTGATCTGATCTTTCGTTTCCTGAAGCAGATTGGGTACAAGGTACGCTATGTACGCAACATTACCGATGTGGGGCATCTGGTTGCCGATGCCGATGAAGGAGAAGATAAAATTGAACAACAAGCCAAACTGGATGAACTGGAACCGATGGAAGTGGTTCAAATATATACCAACCTTTTCCACAAGGCAATGGATATGCTCAATGTTGAATCACCAAGTATTGAGCCACACGCTTCGGGTCACATAATTGAGCAGATTGAAGAAGTGAAGAAAATACTGGACTCGGGTTATGGTTATGAAAGTAATGGGTCGGTCTATTTTGATGTAGAAAAATTTGCCAGTGAAAACGAATACGGTAAACTGTCGGGTCGCAAGATAGAAGACCTGATCCACAATACAAGGGTTCTGGATGGACAGATAGAGAAACGTTCAGGTCTGGATTTTGCAATCTGGAAGAAAGCACAGCCGGAACATATTATGAGGTGGCCTTCACCCTGGAGCGATGGTTTTCCGGGATGGCATATTGAATGTACGGCCATGAGTACGAAATATTTGGGTGAGACCTTCGACATCCACGGTGGAGGAATGGATTTGACTTTTCCACACCACGAAGCTGAAATGGCACAGGCTCGGGCAGCTCACGGCAAACCTGCAGTGCGCTATTGGATGCACAACAACATGATCACCCTGAATGGTCAGAAAATGGGGAAATCACTTGGAAATGCAATATCCCTGGAACAGTTCTTCAGTGGAAATCATCCCTTGCTGGAGAAAGCTTATTCTCCGATGACTATACGGTTTTTCATGTTGCAGGCCCATTACCGCAGTACGCTTGATTTCTCTAATGAAGCGCTACAGGCCTCAGAAAAAGGACTGGAACGCCTGATGAATGCTGTGGCAAAGATTGAAACCCTGCCGGTTACAGAAACGTCTTCTCTGGATATTGCTGAACTGACGGCCAATTGCTATACTGCCATGAGTGACGATATGAACAGCCCGATTGCCATTGCATCCCTGTTTGAAGGGGTGAAATACATCAATTCTATTTCCGACGGTAAATCGATTATCACATCAGAAGATCGAGAAGCTTTAAAGGCACTCTTCCATACTTTTGTATTTGATATCTTCGGTTTAAAAGCTGAGAATCAGAATGAAAGTGGTAACACTGAAGTCCTGAATGAAGTTGTTGATTTGCTGATGCAGCTTCGCACCGAAGCCAAAGCCAATAAAGACTGGGGCACTTCAGATAAAATCCGTAATGAGCTTGCCGCTATTGGCTTTGAGATCAAAGATGGCAAAGAAGGAGTGAGCTGGGAACTAAAGAAGTAGTCCGTATTCTGAAGATGATTAGTTTCGTTTGTTGATCAGATTGACAATTACTTTGGTCATTATTTCCTTCTCTTCGGTTCTGCTGACTGCAATCATTAAAGTCAATGCAACCAAAGCATTGTCAGCTATACGTTTATTACCAAACTGATCAAACAGAATTCTGTTCTTTTCGAGAAAGTAAAGAAACAGAAAGGCTGCAATCCGCTTATTCCCATCTGTAAACGAATGATTTTTAGTCACGAAATAAAGCAAATTAGCTGCCTTTTCCTCTATGCTGGGATACAAGTCAGCACCATTAAATGTTTGATAGATCGTTGAGATAGAACTCTGAAAGGAATCATCTTTTTCATTGCCAAACAGTTCACTATTTCCATAAACCTCTTTTACTTTTTGAATTTGAAGTATGGCCTCTTCATAAGTGATTCGGTAAGTTTCTTTTCCTGAAGTTTCATTTATTTCCAGTGTCTGATAATCGTACTGATCCAGGATATCTAATGCATAGGCATAATCAGATATGATTTTCAGCAAACCAACACTTTCATCTCCTGAAAGTTCCTTGTAATTCAGAACGTTCCCAAGAAGTTTAACTGATTCCTGAAGTTGGAGCAATTGTTCATTTTGTTGACGCAATCGCTTCTCATTGATGGCATAACCTTTAATCAGGTATGCTTTTAGAACATTATTTGCCCAGATGCGAAATTGGGTACCTCGGATTGATTTTATCCTGTAACCTACTGATATTATAACATCAAGATTATAATATTCAATATTTCTTTCAACTGTTCGTTCCCCTTCCATTTGAACTGTTGCATAATTTGCAACAGTTGCCAACTTATCCAACTCGTTTTCGCTATAAATGTTATTTATATGCCTGGATATAACAGATTTATCACGTTGAAATAGTTCGGTCAACTGCATTAAACTAAGCCAGACACTCTCATTCTCGAGTTTGACCTGTATTTCGGTTCTTCCATCTTCAGATTTGTAAATCGTAATTTCAGAGTTATTCATACGAAGTCTTTCCCCAAAGTTACGAAACGTTCAGGCTAAAAATGCTAAAGAGGATGGATAATTTATCCTATTTTAACTGAGGTCATGGTCAAGGATCCCATCACGGGTTTGTCATTGAAAAACGAGATTTCTTCGTCCTTTTCCTTTAAGGCAAGAGTATAAAGTAAGGGCAGATAATGATCAGGAGTTGGAATTGCAAGCTGAACTTCCCGCCCCAGTGAAGTGTAATTGATTAAATCCTTATGGTTTCCTGAACTGATCAGTTGCTTAAACTTATCGTTGGCCTGAATAGCCCAATCGAAGCCATATTCCGGTTCATTCATTTTATCCCAGGCCACCATGCGAAGGTTGTGAACCATATTTCCACTGCCGATAATCAATACTCCTTTTTTCCTTAGAGCTGCCAGTTCTTTTCCCAACTCATAATGATATTGTGGACTTTGGCTGTAATCCAGACTCATTTCAATCACCCGAATATCTGCTTCAGGATAAATCCGTCGGATGACGCTCCATGCCCCATGATCCAATCCCCATTTCTCATCCAGTCCTACTATGGTACTGGTCAGGATATGTTTGGTTTCATGAGCAAGTTCAGGACTTCCGGGTGCAGGGTATTGCACATCATATAATGCTTTTGGAAATCCCCCGAAATCATGTATAGTCTGTGGCTTAGACATTGCTGTTACATAGGTTCCCTTTGTTTCCCAATGGGCCGAAATGCAAAGAATAGCTTTGGGCCGGGGCAATGATTTTCCCATATTCTCCCACGTCTTTGAAAACTCGTTTTCCTCGATAGCATTCATCGGACTGCCGTGTCCGACAAACAGAACAGGCATTTTGGGAGTACTTTCTCCGAACGTCATTAATTGATTTATTTCATTGTATTGCATGGCTTTCAGTGATAATGGGAACAGCAGGACTGACCCGATAAATGATCTTCGTTTCATGATATGATAGAAGATTAACGATTAACGATCAACGATTTCAAATTCCAATCTTCAATCGTTAATCGTTAATCAAATATTCTTTAGTTGGCTAATTTTACCAACTCAACATCTCCGCTGATTTTTACCTCTTCGCCAACCAGTACACCACCTGCTTCGATTGCTGCATTCCAGTTCAGGCCAAAGTCTTTACGTTTAATTTTACCATTGATTGAGAACCCTGCTTTTACGTTTCCCCATGGATCAGACATTACTCCGCCAAATTCGACAGCTAAAGTAACTAATTTAGTAACATCCCTGATGGTGAGTTCGCCGGTCAATTCATACTCGTCATCGCCAAGATCTTTTAACCCATTACCAACAAATGTGATCTTTGGGTATTTCTCAGCATCAAAAAAGTCTGCACTCTTAAGGTGTGCGTCACGGTCGGCAATCTCGGTGTCGATTGAAGCGGTATTCATAGAGAAACTAATGACCGCGCCTGAGAAATCATTCTCATCAGAACTAACCTGTCCTTCGAATTCCTTGAAGTTGCCCAGTACATTCGAAATCATGAGGTGTTTTACCTTAAAACTTACCTTGCTGTGTGATGGGTCAATAGCCCATTTTGTTTCTGGTGTTTTCATCTTATTTGTTTTTTAAATTGTTGTATCGTTTTGATGCTACAAAGATGCAGGGTTCTGTAAGGCAAGTGGTAACAGTTTTCGGAAAAGGAGTGGTACTTTTAGGAAATAATGCTTTTGGTCATTTCCCTGAAACGGGATGGTGTTACTCCCATCTTGGCATGAAATACACGGGTGAAGTATGATTTCTCGTTATATCCAAGCTCAAAACCAATCTCGGAAACCGTTTTTACTGAATGTAGCAGAAGTTTCTTGGCTTCAACCAGCTTACGGGTTTCAATGATCTCAGATACACTTTTCTGAAAATTGTTTTTACAGATCAGATTCAGGTTTCGCTCCGACATGTTCATCTTTCCCGCATAAAACGAGACCCCTTCATCGCGCCTGAAATTCTCCTCCAATATCTTCAGGAAGTTGTTGAAGGTTATGATCTGTGAAGCTTTGGTCTCGATTTCAATGGGAAGATTCCGTTTTCGTTCGGCATCAACCATGGATAACAATCCTTCCACCAGGTAGCGGATGGTATTTTGATCAGGAAGTTCCTGCAAATATTCAGTATGAATAATTTCGCACAAGGTGGTAAACCTGCTGAAACAGGCTCCCTGTGAAAGTGGAATATTTGTTGAAGTAAAAAAGTTGGAATAAAAATTCAGGTTTGAACCAGGTATAAACTCCGGTTGATAATTGATTACCCAGCCGCGCAGATCTTTACGGGGTATCAGTTTGTGCATCTTGTTCATCGATACATAACTGGCAACCGGAGCCTGGACAACCTCAACTTTGAAATCGATGTAATGTTCGAGACTACCTTCAGTAATCAGTATCAGCTCTTCAAAATCATGGTAGTGAGCATCATATGTTCTCAAAAGAAGATCATCGACAAATTTCTCTGTTATTTCGAATATGTGAAACAGCTTTTCCATGCACTACGAAGATACAAAGATTTTCAGAACATGGTTAACTGTAATGAAATGCCTGAATCATTTATTGAATGATAACTTTTTTCATTATTGATTTTCCATCTTGCAGAATAATCTTCAGGATATAGACTCCAGGAGGACTTGGCGGAACCTCAATTCGTATCCCAAATTTTTGTATTTCTACCTGGATTTCTGAAACCTCTATTCCATTGGTAGTATAAAGCACAATTTGTTCAGGTTGAACCGAACCATCCAGTTCTACAGTAAACTCCCGCTCTGCAGGATTGGGATAAATCCTTAGAACCGGATCAGTGGAAAGATTCTGACTAACTGTTGGCCATTGATTAATTAATTGTGCAATTTGTGCAGGAGGAATTTCCACATTCCAAAGCTTAAACTCGTCGACACTTCCAAGAAGATTGTATTGTGTTTCTACATCGTCCTCCCGGCCAATAGTTAACGGTTTGGTAGAGGTTAAAACTGATCCTGTAAAGGCCTTAAAACTATCTAAAACGCCATTTACGTAAAGTTCCATGGAATAACCGGTATAGACTACCGTCACATGGTAATAGCGGTTAAGATCTATTGGCGCCGAGCCGTCAAGATCTAAAACACCTGTGCTTGTCTTCACGGTCCATCGGAACTTCCCTTCAGGTATGATGGAAAGCTTATAACGTTGTTGCCACGATCCGTGAGAAATGACAAACCGTTCAGTACCGAACTGTTCGCATTTTACCCAGCAACTCAGGCTTACGGCATTGGCGAAGTTAAGGTCAGCATTATTTGCAGTATAAATAATGTTTTGTCCTGATGTAAACCGATAAGCTTTCAAGGGCACTCCCCAGGGATCATCTGTTTTGGTAGCTCCGATTACCGTAGCGTTGAAGCTGTTGGAAATGGCATTTCGTCCGTCAATGTCAAAGGGATACCAGATCAGAGGAGTTTGAGAGGGAAGACTCGTATTTTTCGTCAGTGCATTGATTGATAAGGTGGCAGAAAGGTTTTGCTGATTGGTAACCTGCAAGGTGATTATAGATACTTCGGGTGTTGCAGCAGCCTGCCAGCTCATCGAATTTCCGTTCGTCTGGATTATAGTACCATCAGAAACAGTCCATAGGTATTGCAGAATTTCTCCGGGAACGGGCGTCAGGAGAGCGGTAAATGTGTTTGTTTCTCCTGTACCTGTATATTTTAAGCTTGATTGAATGTCATTTAATACCGGTGGTGCAGAAATCTGGTCAACCACCTGCAATCGCAGCGTATCCTGAGCCGTTTGACCGTTTGCACTGATCATGCATTTAAGTATGGGTTGTGACTTGATGGCTGGTGCGGTGAGCTGAATCTGTGACTGATTCTGTCCACTGATAAGGACATCATCCAGATACCACGAGAACTGTACCTGGACACCAGCAGGTCCGCTTCCCGGAGTGCAATAAGCAGTAAAGACTGAACCTGTGATAACCGGATTGTGATCGGTTGAAATTGACTTAATCCGGAGGGCTGTTGAATAGTTGTATTTGTAATGATAATCGAGAACAGCACTTCCTGCATAAAGTCTTCCATTACTGGCTGCCGGAACGACACCTGAAGGATAAAGCCTGATTAACCGGGTTTCTCCGGAAGGTACGCTTAATTGAATCGTCCCTGATGCGGATGGGAACAAGGTGGTTTCAGTGATCGCATCGTAAACACCAAATGAGCCTGACGGGAGGTTTACATCAACTTGTTTAGCTCCGCTTGTTGGATTAAAATAGAGGTAACTGACGAAGGATTGGTCGCTGTAGAAATCAGTTTTGTTGAGATCGATCTGAAGGATTTCAGGAATATTGGTTGTTTGTACAACTGCAGCAAGATAGCCTACACTGGAGCCACTGTAAAGCGACAGATTAGTGGCTGCCCAGCCGCCACCAATGGCATCACCGGTAGCAAAGGGGGTTTGTCCCTGCAGGGTTTGTTTCATCGATTCGTGAGGAATACAGGCCGTTGGATCATTTGCGGAAGCCCAGGCATAAGAATCCTGATTTATCTGCTGCAGGGCATTCCAGTAGAACAGCCTGCTGGCATTGGTTACATTGAGTATCCATTTGGCAATGGCCCTTGCAAAGCGTTTGTCGTACTTCGGAAGTGGTGCTAATGCAGCCGTCTGTTGGAAGCCATTCATTACAAAGGCATAATCGTTACCACTATCATTGGCTTCTCCGATAAGGCCTGAAACATCATAGCCTCCCCAGTTTCCAACTATAGAACCCCAGCCTCTTAAGGCGCCACGGTCGAAACTCCAGCTCAACATATTCTGTATCGGGTAGCTCGTCCCTTCAATCGCATTCATTTTGGCAGCAGTAAGTGTACCGTAAGGTAACTGAAGTTCGTAGGAGGGATTTGTTGTCATTCCGGACAGGAAATCCATGGATAGCTGGGCTCCTTCGAAGTATTTCCGGTTACCTGTTTCATGGTAGGCGTTATAGAGTAGCCAGGCAATACTTCCTGCTGATTCGGGTTCCGGAACGCTATTGTTTAGTGGTAATCCTGTAGACAGGTTGAAAGCACGGTAATTCATGTTTGGTAAGGTCCAAGGAGTGGTGGTTCCCCCTAATAGGTTGACACAGCTGAGCCATCGGTCAGCTACTGTGGTGAATTGTGTGGTGTATTCATGAGTTGCAGTGGGGTACAAATATCGTAACTGGTAGAAATAGACATTGGGCATGACATCGTACCACCAGTCATTGCCGGAAGTGGTGGAATAGTCGTTCAGATAAACGTTTTGTCCGTTCTTAAGATTGAAGAAATCCTTTGTTTTTGCTACCCAGTTTGTGCCATTCTGGTTGCTTTTATCTATTCCGGTAAGCGAAGCACCGACAATGGCAGGCATGATATTTATTCCTTCAGCCTGGTTGGGATGACTGGCAGCACCTACATAAGAATCGAGAAAAAGAGGTGTATTATCGGCATAATTAAATTGTCCTGTTGTACCCAGGCGTGACAAGGGCAAATATTGTCCTGTTTTAGTGGTATTGAAGACATAGCTGTCGTAATCGTGTGCCACGGTTTTCCAATCCCTGATAAACAATGGCGCAGGGATATCGGGCATCTGGTCGATCCGGGAAATACTCAACTGTCCCTGTTGCCCAAAGGATAGCAAAGCAAGAATACTAAGTTGCAGAAGAAGCAGAGTTCGGATCATGGAGTGAAGTTTAGAATATAAAAACCACATAGGCACATAGGTCACAATAGAAAAGAGTAAAAAGGAAAGGGGAATGTGGAAAATGGCACTTAATATGAAAGAGAAGCAATTTTCCTCTTTTCTTATTTCCCCGCCTGCATCGGGCAGGTTATTCCTCATTACTATGTGGTCTATGTGTCTATGTGGTTAAACAAATATTATATCTAAAGAGGGAGGCTCAAGTTCCTGCATCACTGATGCAGGAAATCTTGAGCCTTACTCTTTTAGATGTTCAAATAATCAGACTAAACCAACAAATTATGGTTTTTCGTCATTATAGAGTTTCGAAACCTGACCATCAGTCAAAGCGATGTTGTAGATTTTTAGCTCGTCGATAGAACCTTTGAAATAACCGAAGTTAGCAGCAGTAGTCCATGCCATCCAGCCTGTAACGGCATCGTTGGCGAGTTCGTCGTCAGTGGCACAACAGCCAATAATAAATGGCTGAGGACCTGGTGCGGTAAGAGTCTGTAGAAGCGGACCAATTCCTTTGTTTGCATTTGTCCAGGTTTTGGTCAATGTTCCATCTACATAAATCTTTTCTTCCTGGGTAGTTGAATTTACTGATACCACAATATGATTCCACATATTGATCTTAATCGAGTTATCGGTTTCATTATCGGCATCAATAATTGTTCCGCCAGATGTCTTGTAGGTAAAGAATGGTTTTCCGCCATCCTGGGTTTGAAGTTTGTAGCCAACCCAGAAGTTCTGCGAAACAATGTAATTATTTGCATACAATTCGTCAGGATTAACCCACACTGAGATGGTAATATCAACAGGAAGGAAGGCAGTTGTGTATGGAGCTTCAAGGTGAGCTCCACCAGTTACATGAATTGCTTTTCCGCCTTTTACGCCAGCTACCCATGTTGGTGCTGCAGAAGCGGCTGTTCCCAGTATTATTGTATTTCCACCTTTAAAGGTTGCAACTTGTTTTCCGGCAGCGTAAGAAGTCGCAGTAGTTCCGGTACCTTCGTCAAAATGCCAGCCGGCATTCAGATACTTAGTCTCATCAATAAATCCATATGCCTGGGTGTTTAACGTTGCCATAGCAGCATTCAACTGGATAACCAGGTTATCGATCTGTGCCTGTGTGAGTGTAGGAGCTGCAGCAGTTACCACAGATGCCAGGGTAGCCTGAAATGCGGTGATAGCTGCCTGAGGATAATCAGCAGTGGTTAAAGCAGCAGAAAGAGTATTAGCTGATGCAATTGCTGTTGTGAGAGCGGTTTTATCTCCCGCGACAATGGTGGCGTCTTTTTTACAAGATCCAAGAAACAATGCTGAACTTACTACAAGCAGAAGCAGCATGGTACGAACTCTAATCAAATTTTCCATTTTCATAATGTTACTTTTAATGTTTATTAATATTAATGATTGCAATAGTCATCTATTTATTTTATGGCCTGATTTGCATCTATTTCAGCCTGCGGAATCGGGAAATACCGTTTGGTGTCGTAGTTGTAATCCTTACCGAGTGCGGCTTCAGCAACAGTTTTGCCCCAGCGTGTCAGGTCAAAATAACGGTGAAATTCCTGGGCCAGTTCAACTCTTCGTTCATGTTGAATGGCTGTCCGGAGTAGAGTTTGATCTGAAGTTGTGACATCAGCCAACAGATCATCGGGAGGAGTTCCTTTATAACTTTCACGGGCACGCTGTCTCACTTTATTGAGATATACCTTAGCCTGTTCAGCATTTCCGGATTCATTGTATGCCTCTGACTTCATCAGTAATACATCGGCATAACGCAGGTATATATAATTGAGGCCGCCATCGCCTTTCAACGCAGCAGAAACTTCGGAAAGAGGCTGTTGGTGTTTTTTGGTCAGATATCCTGTTGGGGACCAGCTTGCACTGAACAGGTCTCCATTCAGCCAGGGCTGGCCATCACGGCCAACGGTAGCATCCAGGCGTGGGTCAACTTCACCGGTGGCGCTTATTTCAAATGCATCGACCAGACTTTGTGTTGGCGCATTGAAATAATACCCTCCTTCAGGAGCAGGGGCGAACCATTGATTCAGTTCGCTTCCAGTCATTGGATTCTGTCCCGACAAATGTTGAATCGCGAAAACAGATTCGCTGCTGTTATTATAGGCCAGTTTGAAATTGTTGGCGTAATCAGGTAAAAGACTATAGATGCCAAGGTCTTCAACCTGTTGGAAATAACCGATAGCTGCTGTCCATTTTTGCTCGTACAGACTAGCTTTTCCGAGCATAGCCAGTGCTGCACCTTTGGTAACCCGACCAATATCGGGTAGGGTATACGAAACCGGTAAAACTGCCGCAGCCTCAGTCAGGTCTTTTTCAATTTGAATATAAATGGCCGACACTTCGCTTAACGGTACGTTGATGGTTGCCTGAGTGAGCTGGGGGAAAAGTTTGAAAGGAACCTTCCCGAAAATATTTACCAGGTTGAAGTAGCTGTAGGCCCTGATAAATTTGGCTTCCCCGACAATGCGGTTTTTCAGTGTGTCGGACATTGTAATTCCCGGAACGTTGGCAATTACATTGTTGGCACGGGCAATGGCTTCATAGGTAAATTTCCAGAAATTACTGATCTCCCCATTGGTTGAATTTGCAGTGAAATTATCGATAGGAATTATTTCTGACTGATCACCTGGATTACCTCCTTTTATGGCATCGTCAGAAGCGATGTCACCAAAAACCCAGATTACATTATCTGCACTTGAAAACGAAAGGGCATTGTATGTACCGGCAATCGCCTGAAGAGCCTGTTTGTCATTCTGGTAAAAAGTGTCAGTTGAGAAACTTCCTTTCAGATTTTCTGTTAGAAATTCCTTACATGAACCAAGGAGGATCAGCATTAATACCAGCAGCATTGCCGGTTGAATCCTTCTTATTTCAGGTTTTTTGATCCCGAGAGTACTCGGGACTTTCATCATATTATTTTTGAAAGTGTCTGATATTATCGTTGAAATCTTTTTCATAGTGGCTAAGATTAAAAGGTGATGTCAAGTCCAAGCATTAATGTTCTTGCTGTGGGATAAGTTCCCCAGTCGATGCCATTAGAGCGATCTCCTTCATTTTTGGAGTTGTCGCTGACTGTCATTTCTGGATCAAGTCCTTTGTATTTGGTGAAGGTGAGCAGGTTGGAACCCGAGGCATAAACCCTTACCTGAGAAATAAAAATAGCCTTTAGTATATTCGCCGGAAGGGTATAACCGATCTGTACATTTTTCAACCGGACGTAGGCTCCATCTTCCAAAAAACGGGATGAAGGCATCGCATTGTTTGATTTGGATGTCCATGACGCCCTTGGCTCGGTATTCGAAGTACCTGCGCCTGTCCAACGATTGTCAAAGTAGTTTTGCGTTACGGTAAATCCACGATAGAAGCCCTCAATATCCTGGTTAATCTGAGAATAGATTTTGTTGCCGTAAACTCCCTGAAAGAACATGCTAATATCGAAGTTTTTATAGTTTCCTGTTAGATTGAGTCCACCGTTCAGCCATGGGATTGCGCTGCCCAGGTAAACCCGGTCGAGGTTGTCAATATGCCCGTCGTGATTGGCATCTACATATTTCACATCTCCCGGATGAATGTTACCTGCTTGAAGGGCAGATAGCAAAATGTCGGTCTGGTTCTGAAATATACCTGCCATTTGGAGCATGTAAAAGGAACCGATGGGATGTCCAACTGCGGTTTGTGTGGCATAAATGCCGGTCTCAACCAGTCCTCCATAAAGCGGTGCATTTATTTTCAGCACTTCGTTGTGCACATAAGCAAGATTTCCACCAATGGAATAGCCCCAATCTTTCTTTTTTACCCGGTAAGTTGCTTCGAATTCAAGCCCGTTATTCAATACAGAGCCATTATTAATCCAGGCAGGTGCTGAATAACCTGTTGATGGCGGATTAGAAGCATTTACCAGCATGTTTTCAGTCACTTTATAATAGTAGTCGAGTGAAAGTGCAAGAGCTCCTTTCCAAAGCTCGGCATCCACGCCACCATTGTATTGGTAGCTGGTTTCCCACTTCAGGTTGTTATTGCCAAGAGCTGACTGGGCATAACCACTATTGGACACGTTGCCCAAAGGATAATTGTAATAGGGAGAGATTCTGTCTTTATCAGCATAAAGGCCAATATCCTGGTTTCCAACAGCGCCATAGCCGGCACGAAGTTTAAGATTCGAGAGCCATGAAACATCCTTCAGGAAGTCTTCCTGGGATAAAACCCATCCTGCTGAAGCGGAGTAGAAAGTTCCCCATTTGTTGTTGCCGGTAAACCGGGATGAACCATCACGCCGAAGTGTTCCCGACAAATAGTATTTCTCTTTATAATCGTAACTTACCCTTCCGAAGAAAGAAGCCAGTGTTGAGGCATACTCGCTCTGGCTGCTGATCTTGGTGCCCAGTCCGTTACCAATATAGATCAATTCGGTCTGTTCGACAGGGAAATTCATATCGCTGGCGTACAATCCTTTTCCGCCATTCTCAATAGCTTCAAATCCAGCCATAGCAGAAAAGGTATGTGATTCTCCGAATTTGGTTTCGTAATTAAGTACATTATTCATCGATATGTTGGAAGTTTGCACATTTCCAATGCTCAGACTGTTTAATGCATTAATACGGTCAAGCGTACCCCAGGTTGGGTTGAACTGACGGCTGTTTGAATTGGTGTAATCCAAACCTGCATTGGTCGTAAATTTTAATTCGGGAGTTATTTTAGCAACAAAATAAACTTTGCCCATAAAACTGTCATCCTTTCGGTTATTGTCGTTGTGTGCACTCATACCAATCGGATTATATCCATCACCGAGGAAGGAGTTATATTTCTGGGCTCCAAAGTATTCAGAGGGCAGGTCTACATAGGTGCCATTGGGAAACTGGATTGGAATGGCCGGGTTACGGAAAAATGCATAACGGATGACGCTTCCTCCATTACCACCTGCACCATCGCCTGAACTGCCAATGATATCGGTACTCGAAATGCCAGCCAGCATGTTGGCCCCGACTGTCAGCCATTTGCTTGCTTCGGTATTCACATCTGCACGGAGAGTTCCACGGGAATATCCGCTTCCTTTTATTGTTCCTTTCTGATCAAACAGTGAAGTGGAAATCAGGAAATTGGATGTTTCGTTTCCTCCTGAAAGTGTAATCTCATGCGAATTGATCGGTGCTGGCTGAAACAACTCTTTTACATAGTTCACATTGGCGAACTTTGCAGCATCAGCAGTTGAGATCAAACCACGTTGAAGACTTTGAGGCAGAAAGGCATTGTCGTTAGTGGCAGCTTCATTATAAATGGTGATATAATCTTTGGTATCGACCATTTTTGTAAGGTTGATCGCTTGCTGAACGCCGGTCTGACCACGATAGGTGACTTTGGTTTTTCCATTTACCCCTTTTTTGGTGGTAATAAGCACAACTCCGTTATTGGCGCGCGAACCATATACAGCCGCAGCTGAAGCATCTTTCAGTACAGTGATATTTTCGATATCTCCGGGTGAAAGAATTTTAAGTGCATCGGCTGTTGGGACACCATCTACGATATAAAGAGGATCGTTGCCCGAATTGATCGACCCTATGCCACGGATGCGAACCGAAACTCCATCACCCGGAGCACCGGTATTTTCGGTCACCTGGACTCCTGCTACACGGCCCTGTAAAGCCTGGGATACATCAGCCAAAGGTAATTTGGTGAGATCTTTTTCACTTACTTTGGAAACAGCTCCCAGGATATTTCGCTTTTTAACTGAACCGTATCCAATCACAACCATTTCATTGAGCATGACATCTTCCGAAGAAAGCTTTACATCAATAACCGTCCGGGTTCCCAGAACCTGCTCAACTGCGGTGAATCCTATATATGAATACACTAAAGCAGAAGAACTTGTCAGCTGATCGGATGCCAGGCGGTATTTGCCATTCACATCTGAAATAGTACCTACTTTGGTACCTTTAAGTTGAACCGTAACGCCAATAAGGGTTTCACCCGTTTTGGCATCGGTTATTGTTCCTTCAACCCCGAGTCCTCGGGGTTGCGCAAACAACGAAACAGTTATTGTAAACATCATTAGTAATAATATCAGTCTTTTCATATTATTGGTTTTTGAGAGATTTGATCATTTACTTATACGAGATTACTACATTATCGGCCTTTATTTTTGATCCTTCCGATGTCAGCTTTGTTCCTGAGGGAAGTATAACTACCAGCGCCGCTTCACCTGCAGGTAATTTCAGGCTCACTTTTCCATTTCCCCCTTTTGCCAGATACTTCTTCGATACAATATCATACAGGTCTACGTTATTTCCCAATAAACAGGTTACTGTTGTGTCCTTTTTATAGGGGTTATAATAGAGATATTCCGGATATTTATTTTCAGCATAAAAGTCTGTTGCATTGCAATTGAGTGCAAGAATTCCATCGACATCAGTCTTGTTGACAATAGCCCCGAAGACACCAACGATCGAAGTACTGTAAAGACTGAACATGGATGTTTTCGGCTGACCTGTTGTCCATTTAGGCCCGTCACCTGTTGAAACAGGTGTAATCCCTTTAAGTTCCGGTTTATTGTAATCATCCACCTTGCGTAACCCTTCGTAACCAATGATACCATGGGTCAGATCTTTCAATTCGGGTAAAAACTGGTGGGTATTGTCAACCTGGTCAGGGTAAAACAAGCGGGCAGCATTGACTACATTCAGCATATATTTGCCAATTGTTTTTGCATACTGAGGTTCATATTTGACCATGGGAACCAGAGGCCAGGACATTGCAACTGAATTCATGAAAAAGGCATATCCGCCTCCGTCCGTAATACTTCCCTGCAAACCTGATACATCATAATCGCCCCATTTTTCGGCTATTACGCCCCATCCGTAACGTCCGCTTTTCGACTGGCAGCCATCAAATATCCAGTTCAGCATTTTGGTTACATCATATTTTGTTCCTTGTTCCGCATTAAGCCGGGCGGCAGTATAGGTTCCAAAAGGAAGCAGCATCTCGTAAAAGCGGCTTTCCTTTTGGCTCAACAAAGCTTCAGTTGCACTTTTTGCATGATTGAGGTATCGCTTATCACCGAATTTATAGAACGCTGAATATAAAACCCAGGCATGACCTCCGGCAACATCCTGTTGCATCGGAATAGTGTTGTGCATGCCTTTCATTTTCGCATAATCAAAATAAGAATAATCATAGTTCCCGTTTAATACTGAATCGGCCTTACAGAATTGGTCAGCTATCTTCCGTTGAATAACCTCAGTGTTTTCAACCTTGGGGAAAAGTGCAGCAACTCCGTAATACAATACATTGGGGTAAACATCATACCACCAGTCACGACCATAACCACCACCGGCCATAGCAACTTCAGGATTGGTGTTGTTCATGACGATATTCCATTTGGTGGTGCTGTTAAAATAGTTTTGATCCATCTTTACAAAGTTGAACCCGTGCTGATTGGTCTTGTCTATTCCCATCAACCCTGCACTTATCAATGAATTATATGAAGCAAGTGCTTCATGAAACTCACCCTTGTTTTTCTTTGGTCCCTGGCGGACATCACCAATAACGGTATAAAGTCCGTAAGTAACCTGATCAATATTTCGTCTGGAACTATCGAGCCAGATTAGTGGTCCATAGGATTCCTTCGGATTGAAATTGTATACCAGGCTGTCATATTGTATGGCTTTCTTTTTCCAGTCTATAATTTTCAATGGCTTAGGCAGATCCGGCATCTGGTCGATCCGCTGCAAAGAGATCTGAGCCACAGGTTCACCCATTTTCGGGTCGCAGGATATAAATCCTGTCAAAAGGACCAGAGCTAATATTTTAATAGTCAGTTTTTTCATTTAGCCTCAGAGTATGAATCTTTCATGATGTTTTTAGCCAGAGGAATTGAGAGCATCTGCAATACAGCAACTATGATCAGGGAATAGCGGAGGGCAAAGGTTTCTGAAACGTTAAAGGCCAGAAAGATGAATAAGCCCAGTCCGCTGACCCGACCGGCATAGAGACCGAATTCATGGTTGAGGATATAGGCATACTGATTGCGATTTTCGCGTTTCGAGACCACATCGATCACCTTCATCATAATGGGGTAATAAGCAAGGTCGTGCAGAGGCTGAAAAAATACTTTACACAGTACAAAAACCATCACGCCGAACATAGATAGTTCGATCCCGTTTACAACAGTTCCTAAAAGGAAGAGTGAAATGCCGAATCCAAAAATGAGAATACGGTGTTTAGGTTTGGCAAACCGGCCCAGCAGGTAGATCAGTATGGCAGTTAAGCCGCCGCTTATTCCCTGGATTAGTCCCAGAGAACCTTCCTTACCCACATATTTCATGATCAGCATAGCAGGAGCGGTAACCAGGAATCCCTGAACCAAACCCTTCAGAAAGGCCAGTAAAATCTGCTTGTTCCAGAGCCTGTCAAATCGGAAATAAAGAAAATCTTTCTGAACAGGGTTCTCAAATTTACCCCGGGCAAGTGAAAAACAGGCGAGAATTGTAACCGCTAAAACAATGACAGTTACAATGCGATAACCCATGTATATATTAAATATTATTCCGAAGAGATGCATCCCGTCTATGGAGGCAAGCAAGGCACCAATAGCCAGTGGAATTGTAATATTGGCAATGGTGAAGAAGAACGATTCAAGCCCAAAGAAGTAATTCCTGTTTTCATCCTGAGTTGTATTTAAAGCCATCAGGTAACGGTTAGTCCAAAAGAATCCTGAAGCAGCACCAATCATAGTTCCGGAAACAATCAAGCCAAACAATTTAATATCTTTCACAAACATCATGGCGACCATTGACAGACCGCTAAGCAGAATACCAAAACTATACAGATGAGCTACTTTAAAACTCTTCAGCAAGAATCCGTTGGTCAGTGAGGTAATGATGATCCCGGTATACATGGCGACCTGGAAGATGGCGACGTAGCTGGTGTCGGCGAAATAGCGCATGATATAGGCTGCCATGAATATCTCGACAACAGGCAATACCAAAGCATAAAGCATATTGGTAATGAGCAACACCCGCATGTTGTGTGGCATTGAAAAGAAGAATTTAAACTCGGCAGTCAGTTTTTCTATCATTTTTAGTTTGTTATTAGTCTTTTTTATAATCCGGATCCATATCCGGAGTGCGTAAGCCGGCCACTTCATCGGCCATCAGGATAAACACATTCCAGCACAATCCTCTTGTTGATGGCCACCAACTATCGGTTGTAGTCCATTTTGTAGGTGTAAATTCTTTGCTGAACGGCCATTTGGGATTCAGGTAAATCTCTGCCCAAACCCTGTTTTCCATCAGGGCATTCGCCTTGGTCCAGTTGTGTTTTAGCCCCACTACATAAGCGCAGTATTCTGCCCTGAACCAGCTTCCACCGTTGTAATAGTATCCGTCACTTTGACCGTTGCTGTAATTTTCTTCACCAAACTTTTCAAAAGGCTGATAATCTTTGCTGAGATAGGCGTATCCTTTTGCGTCCTTCGTTAACCGAACACAGATCGGGGCAGTAGTGCCCAATTCGGGGTGAGGTGAGTTGGATACTTTATTGAGAACAGGGATCTGGTCCAAATGGTTCTTCACCATCTCGTCTGTTAACAGGGGTCTGTTGAATAGCCATAGGGAAAAGAATTCAGGTTCCAGATCAGTAAGGGTAATGATATCCGGGAAATTACGGTCGAACAGGATATGTTTTCTTCCGGTATCATAGAAATTACGGTATTCTGCTTCTGCCTTTTGGATGTATTCTTCGGAAATATCAAACCCTAATTCTTTAATAGTTCGTAAAGCAATAGCAAGCATTCCCTGGTTCACGCCCAACCGGTCGGTCTTCGGATTAAAATCAACGATATCCACCTGGCTTAACGAGAAATGTGCCTGGCATTTGCCATCCTTGTCAGGGTCAAATTCGTTCAGTACGTAATCGACAGCTTTCTTTAATTTATCCTGAGGAAGAGTAACTCCAAAACGACGTTTATTCATCATGGCCCAGATCAGCCATTCAATGGTTGCCTCGTTGTCCTTGGCCTCTACTGAACCCATCAATGGGGTGATGATCGTACCTATCCCGCCTTTGGGTGTTTGTGTTTTACCCCATTGATTCCAGATCGAAAGATTAAGCTCTTTGTTGTAAGAAGCTACTGTCGAGAAGAATGAATCCCGGTTATACATATCCGGAGCATAATTCATATTGGGCACATTGAATGGAGCAAAATTGTCCACATCGGTAATCCAGGTAAGCATATTGAAATTAGCATAGAGCATTTTCTCAATCTGCGAGCCTTTAAACCCTTTTCCTTCAGCCAGGCGTGTTTGAGAGGAAATCATAAATTGCTGGTGCGATTTCCAGGGTTCTGCAAAAATGTAAGTGGTCTTCTCCACTTTTTCTCCAATGGGCAGGATGTTGTATGGTTCCTGCTGGGGTTGGTGTTCTGTAAATTGAAGGTCTTTGATCTGAAGCTTACATTCTTTCCCTGATTGTGTGCCAATAAACATGGATACCGAATCATTTTCGATATATGGTACCAGAATGCTTCCCACAAAAAGAGACCAGTCATTTTCTACTGATGGAAAGTTATCGATGTACTTGACTCCGTCTTCCAGTTCAGTGGTTTTCAGACCATTCTTCAGCCTGAAAAGCTTTAAGGCTACGCCAGTATTCCCTTTGCACAAAAATGAGATTGTATAGACTTTTTGATCCTTCAACGGAGTAATAAAATTAATACCTGCCCTGCTTCCCGGATGGCCGGTGATGGTTATCTGACCATTTGTATTTTCGATTTCTGCATTTCCTTCTTTCTGAAATTTGTCAGGTGTTTTTAGTACTGTACTTGTTCCTTCATCCAGGTTGTACATTTCACCAAAGGTTTGACGGATATAAGGATTATTTTCCGCCTGTTCTGATACTGTAGCCACTGAAAACAAGTTAGGGTCAGCCAGGCGGCGATTGCCAACAAAGCCGCCACCACGACCGCTAAACCGGCGACGGGTATTCCGTGTAAACTGATTCTTATAGCCGGCATCTGTTAAAAACCCCACAACTGTATTGGTTGAAGTAACGAAACCAGCTGCCGGAAACATTTCGTGTACAAACCCACCAGGAAAATTATCCTCTTCGAAGGTGACATATCGTTGAGGTTTATCAGCCGGCCGTGATGTCTCCTGTAATATGTAATACATATTCGGCATGGAGGGCTGAAGCAGTTCAATAGTCTTTTTAACCAGGTTGGCATTGACTACAACATAGGTTACCGAAACTGAAAGGTTGGAATCAAACTCTTTAATGTAATAGTCACTTGTTAAGGTGATGGCCTTTTCATTCCCTGTCCATTTTTGTCCATTCAAAAGCAAGTTGGCATTGGTACTCAAATCATGATTATAGAGTTGCAGTGAGAATTCTTCTGAATTGGTCACAAGCAATCGGGTGCCATCATAGATATCCACATGGAAACCAGCCTCGTCATTACCAACTGCTTTCAGAGAAAGTTGCTGGCTGTATATAGCTGAACTGCTTAAGAGACTGAGCAGGCAAAGAAAAAAGACCGTTAGCAGGTTTCCTTGTTGTGACATGTCGTATCGTCTAAGAAATGTTAGAGGAGTGTTGAAAGTATTTTAGAGATCGAGAGTTTGGCGCCGCAAATCACTTCGTCGCTTGCCCCGTAATACATGAAAATATCATCACCTTTCACATAATGACCATTGGTAAACACTACGTTCCCGAAAAACCCTGTTTGTTCGTAAGTTTCGATAGGTTCCATAATGGGGTCAATACTGCGGGCAAGTACTTTGGAAGGATCATTAATGTCCAGAAGCAAAGCCCCCAGGCAATAGCGATGATCACTATTAGCACCGTGATAAATTTCGAGCCATCCTTTTTCAGTCCGGATAGGCGCTCCACCGGCTCCGACACGCTTGGAATCCCAGCTGTTAGCTCTGACGGTGGCAATACACTTGTGTTGCCCCCAGTGAATGAGATCAGGAGATTGGGCCAGCCAGATATAGTTGCCACCCAGTTCAGGACTGCTTGGACGATGCAATGCGTAATATTTTCCGTTTATCTTTTCTTCGAACAGAGCGCAATCCTTATTGTGTGGTGGAAAAATCATGCCTTCACGGCTAAAGTTCTTCCAGTCTTTGGTGCGGATGAGTCCCACGCCGACGCCGAATTCAGAAACTTCAGTAAACGACAGGCTGAACCCGTCTGCCATGGTAGCTACCCGGCAATCTTCGATGCCAAAGGTTTCCAGTTCGCCTTTCCCGAAAATAGGAGGATAACCTACCGGCTCCGAAAAATGAATTCCATCGTCACTGCAAACCAGACGTAAATAAGATAGCGTGGTAAGGTAATCCTTCTTCTTATAGTTGATTACCCGGGGATCAGAAGCATCCAGATCAGGATCATTTTTATCGAAACTTAGTATTTCGATAACCCCTTTACTATTATATACCGGGAAACTGATTTTGCCTTCAATCTGCTTTGGTCTTTCGGCAACACGCAAAAGCAGCCATATTTTTCCTTCGAATTGAAAAACGCCGGGATTCAACAGACAAAGTATTTCCATTCCTTCAATGCCGGGTTTAAGATCGGCAGGACGAAGCAACGGGTTTTGGGGAAATCGGTTTGAAATATCCATTTGTAGTTTTGTTAGAGTGCATCAAAGCTACAGTTGGATGGAAAGATTCGTGTCCGTCCTGTTCCTGATCTTGTCCGGCGGGGTGTAAAAGGAATGGAATATAGGTTATTTGACCAATTATTCACCACATAGGCACATACAGTACATAGAAAATTAGGAATTAGGAATAAGAAATTAAGAAAGTTTTCTGTTTCCTTATTCCTAATTTCCTATGTGCTGTATGTACCTATGTGGTAATCTTTTTGTTTCGATAGTCCGACGGAGAACATCCATAAGCTTTATTAAATAACTCATAAAAATGAGTTCTGCTGGTAAAGCCGGTTTGGTCTATGATTTCACTCACCGTAAGGGTTGTCGAATTAAGTAGTGTTGCAGCTTTGCTCAAGCGTCGCTGGTTGATCAGATTGTGTGGTGTTATTCCAAGTACCGATTTAGTCTTATTGTAAAGTGATGATTTGCTGATGGCCAATTTATCACAGAGGTTCTCCGAAGAGAGCGTCTCATCATCGATGTTCTCATCAATATAGCTGAGCATTTTCTGAAAAAACGGGTCCGGGATCTCCTTGATCCTGGTTACATTACTTTCGGGTGTGCCGAATTGACTTTTAACTGATTTTCTGAACTGAAGGAGTTTCTCAATTCTGATTTTCAGATGTTCAGGATGAAACGGTTTAGGGATATATGAGTCAGCACCAGCTTTCAACCCGGCTATACGATCCTCAATCTCTGCTTTTGCAGTAAGCAGAATGATTGGTAAATGGCTCATGTCGAAGTTTTCCCTCAGTTTGTCGCAAAGTTCAATTCCATCCATTACCGGCATCATTACGTCCGAAACAATCAGGTCAGGCTGATCTGAGATTACCTTATCCCAGGCTTCCAGTCCGTTTTCTGCACTGATGATATTGTAATCTTTCTGGAGGAAATCCCTTAATAATACAAGAATATCAGGATCATCGTCAACCAGCATAATTGTCGGTTTTCCGGATAACGATTCAGAATTCACTGGTAGCTTTTCATGCATGGAATCATCAATGAAGTTGATTTCAGTGAATTCATCCGAAAATTCATTGGATAGCCAGGATGGACTTAACTGATGAACATCAGGAAAGAAGCAGTTAAACCTGGTTCCTTCGCCGGGAGCGCTTTCAATGCTGATGGTTCCCCTGAGTAGCTCCACAAGGCCTTTTGTAACGGCAAGACCCAGACCGGTTGAGCGAAATCCGGGGAAACTGCCCTTACGCAGGTATGAAGAGATCCCGAAAGGCTCAAAGACTTTTTCAATATACCCGGGCTCGATTCCAACCCCATTATCTTCAATTTCAATACTGAGCGAAGACTCCCCTGATTTCAGGCTAACCCTGACATACCCTCCGGGCTTATTGTATTTGAGTGCATTCGAAATCAAATTGGTAATAATACGCTGAAACTTATCGGCATCCGTTTTAAATACAAAATCAGGATCAGGCAGATTGAGCTCAAAACGAATATCCCGCTGTTGTGCAAACAATTCGAGATCGGAAACAACATCCTGAACCAGCTCAGCAGGTTTGGTAAGCTGTATGTTTAATGGTTCTTTTCCCTTTTCCAGCTTGCGGAATTGCATGATTTCCAAAACCAGTTTCTGAATCTTGATACTGTTGTTGTACACCTTTAAAAGCCGTGGATTCTCCGGTGTGTTCCGGGTATCTTCAAGCAAGGCATGAATGTGTGAAGTGATAATTGTCAGTGGTGTACGAAACTCATGGGCCACGTTGGTAAAGAACTCAATCTTGTAATTATTCAGTTCATCTTCCTTTTTCATTTTGAATTCCTGTAATGCGGCTTCTTTTTTGCGGGCTGCACGTCTGCGGTATCCCATAAAAATCCACAACTGAATTCCAATGAACAAAAGGATATAGCCTGCAATGGCCCAGCTGGTAAGCCAGATCGGTGGATCAATAATAATCTCAATTTCCCTGATAGCTGTCGACCAGTTGCCGTTTTCATCGCTTGAACGTATCTGAAGTTCGTATTTGTTTGCCGGTAGGTTGGAGAAGCTAATGGGTTGGTTCACCGGCTTAATGATCCATTCATTATCAAAATTCTTTAAGCGGTACGAAATACGATGTCGTTCCTGTCCCCAGAATACCAAAGGAGAAACGTCAAAAGTGACCGAATTCTGATTGTATTTCAGGTGCAGCTTTTTCTGGTGGTTAATGCGACTGTTCAGTACGCTCTCAGTTCCGGGTTCAACGGGCAGGTTCCTGATTAGTAGTTGGTTTATCGCTATAGGCGGGAAATACGAAGAAAATTTAATCTGATCAGTTTGTATAATATCCACACCCATCGTACCGCCCACGTATAGCCGCCCTGTTTTCTGATCAAAGAATGAAGCCCCGTCACTGTATTCCAGATTGATCAGCCCATCGTTGGTGTTGAAACTCCTCACTTTTTTTCTGCTGCTGTCAATTAAGGATAGCCCCTGGTTGGTCGTCACCCATAAATTGCGGAGCATATCCAGTTGCATGGCATGTATACTGGTGTTCGCGAGGTCAGACTGAACATCTAAACCAACTGAACTGATCGAATCGCCTGTCCCCGGCAATAAACAGAAAATGCCATTGCTGCTGCCTACCCATACCGGACTACTCTGATCAGCATAAAGACACAGGATGTCGTCATTCCTGATCAAGCCGGGATTTGAAGTGGCAGTATACTGGGCAATTACCCGCTTTGTAATTGTGTTGTAACGGTACACGCCCAATCCCCTGGTTCCAATCCAGATGATTCCCGCTTTTTCTTCTGCAAGACTGTAAACGATCTGTTTTTGTTGTCCGGGCGCAACAATACTTTTATCAAGGATGAGTTGTTCACAGGATACAGGCAGTGAATTGGTTTTCCCGTCCAGCTCAATCCGTATCACCCCATAACCACTGGTACCGAGATAAATCCGGTGATCGTTGTCTTCAAGAATGCGGTATACGGAAGCAAATTCCAATGGGTTAAGTACTTTAAAGTCACGGGGAAAATTACGTATAGTCCTGTAATCCGGCGAAAGAATATCAATGCCGCTGCCATCAGTGCCCACCCAGATCGATCCGTTTTCATGTTCATGAAACGAAAGGACAGAACTGTTACTCAATCCGTTTTTGACGGATATCTGACGGATATGATTTCCTCCGGCATCGAATACATCAATTCCTCCGCCTTTGGTACCGATCAGCACATCGCCTTTTCGGGTTACCAATATGCTCCTGACAATCGGGTAGCCCAATTGATCTGACGACAGGCTTTTGTTCGGGAATTCGGTAAGTTTCAAGGTATATACCCCGTTTCCATCGGTTCCAATCCATAAAATACCGGTTAACGATTCATAGATGCTTAAAATCCTCGTAGCAATTGGATTCACGATAACCAATCCTGAAAGGATATTGAACATTTCAAAATCCCGGGTCTGCATATTAAACCGATAGATCTTCCCTTTCTCGGTACCAACCCAGAGACGGTCTTTCACTTTCGAAAGCGAGAACGATGTAATCACATCGTCGGGAATACTAAGCCGCTGAATTTTTTTCGCATCCAGATCAACCAACAGGGTTGCTCCCGACCTTTGGGTAATCAACAGGAAAGGATGCTGGTCAATCATGACGGAAATGGACGAAGACAGGGTTCCTGTTAATGGAAGTTTCAGTACCTCCTGAAGACGATTACCGTTCAGGGTCAACAGATTTCCATCTCCTGAAATGCAATATATACGATTATTCACCCGTAGAATCCGCTTAATGCTATGAGAAGCTTGTTCCGACACACCGTCAAAAGTAATTTTACTGAACTGTCTGCTTAGCGCATCAAACCGAAACAATCCCCGGCCGAATACGGAAGCAAGAGTGCCGCTGCTGTCTAAAGGACAGATAGCAATATCATCTTCATAGTTGATCTGTTCCGATTCACTGGTGAAAAAAGAGGTGAACCTGTCGTGGATATTATCGTACAAACTCACCCCTTTGTTGGTGAGTATCCAGATGGGTCCGGCAGCCGTGGGATACAATTCCCTGATCACATGATTATGGATAGAACTGGCGTTGCTGCCTGGAAGATAGGTAATCATGCTGCTGCCATCATAACGGTTAAGTCCATTCCAGGTACCAAACCAAATATATCCTTCGGCATCTTTCACAATGGTATTCACCGCACCGTTGGATAATCCTTCGCGGCGCGAAATGAAATGAACATTTGTCCGGAAGTCGGCTTTTAGCGAAAGCGACCACAAAAAGAGCATGACCAGTATAATGTGTTTCCTATGCATTTGGAATTAAAAGTCAAAGTTCATTCCTTATTTGGAATAAAGGTCAAAAAACTCATTACAAAGAATCTGTCCATTTAAAATTGAGATTCCTTTTGTTTTTGATCAATTGATTAAGAACTGCAGGGTAAATTTGTCGACTTTATTCCAATAATCCACCTTTTGCTTTTGAAACTGTAAATATAAATAATCGGCTGATCCATCATGCAATAAAAATTGAAGAAATAGGTGTCCCAAAAGTTATTAAGGCAAAATGATTCCATTGCAGCCAGGTGGGTATTCTTGATTTACTTTAACAGATAATCCCCAAAAGGTACAGAAAATATGTTTTAACACTTTTAATGTCAGCCTTGGTGAAGGTTTCTTCAAACCGGTATAAAAAATTGATCGGGCATGATCTTTGTTGTAAACGAACTACCCCAAGGCTTGTATTAGCGTATACCGTAAGTATAAGTTAAGATTACCATAAGTATAGCCTATGTGTTTCTGAATACATAAGGTACACACAAGGTATACTCAAGGTATACACAAGGTATACTCAAGGTGACAGGTTGTCCCCTCTTGGGAGATACCTTTATTCTGCCCGGTTCACTCTTCAATCAATAGGTTTGGATTCGTAACTTCAGAATTTTCCTGCTGAAATTTCAGACAGTCAATTACGACGGATTAATGAGCATATGGAGCGGATGACTGACCTGCAATAAGCATTACTTCGGATCTGATGAACCAAAGTATTCCGAAATAGTGTAAAACAGGGGTGCAGAATAAGTTTAGGCAGGCCATGAATCGCGACTTACCTGAAAATTAATATCAGGAGCAAAAGGAATGTTCAGGAAGAGATTTACCCTTTTTTACTGAATACGTGCCTGAAGAATTCATCGACACGATGGAACTGCAAAATCTCGATTTTAAACTTCTCCAGGTTGATTCCTTTCCCGGCTTTGGGGATGAAGATGCTGTCGAAGCCAAGTTTTTCGGCTTCGGCAATGCGCTGTTCGAGCCGGTTGACCGAGCGGATCTCTCCCGATAACCCTATTTCTCCGGCGAAGCAGACATTTTTGCGGATCGGCAGGTCGAAGTTTGAAGAAAGAATGGCCGTGATCACCGTAAGGTCGATTCCCGGATCATCAACTTTTATTCCGCCGGCGATATTGAGGAAAACATCTTTGGTGGCCAGTTTAAACCCGGCCCGTTTCTCAAGAACTGCAAGCAACATATTGAGGCGGCGTAGATCGAAGCCGGTCGATGAGCGTTGCGGAGTGCCATAGGCTGCGGTACTCACAAGAGCCTGGATTTCAATCAGCAGCGGGCGGATCCCTTCGATCGAGGCTGCAATGGCCGTTCCGCTGAGTCCCTCGTGTGCGCGGTTGATCAATAGTTCGGATGGATTGGATACCTCACGCAGGCCTGAATTACCCATCTCGAAGATGCCCAGTTCGGAGGTTGAGCCGAAGCGGTTCTTGATGGCCCTTAGGATACGGTACATGTACTGGTTTTCGCCTTCGAACTGCAAAACCGTATCGACAATATGTTCCAGCACTTTAGGGCCTGCCAGTGAACCTTCCTTGGTGATGTGTCCGATCAGGATGACCGGGACATTGAATTCCTTGGCGTATTTCAGAATGCCGTTGGTACATTCGCGGATCTGGCCCACGGAGCCGGGTGAGGACTCGATGGCCTCTGTGGAAACCGTCTGTATGGAGTCAATAATCAGCAGTTCGGGCGCGACTTGTTTGCTTTGGCCAATGATTTGTTCCAGAGAAGTTTCGCTTAGAAAGTAGCAGTTTTGATTTTCCTTCTGAAGCCGCTGGGCACGTATTTTTATCTGCTGAATGCTTTCTTCGCCTGAAACGTACAGAATCCGTTTACTCTTCAGGTCGAGCGCCAGCTGCAGAACCAGTGTCGATTTCCCGATCCCGGGTTCTCCGCCAATGAGGACCATCGAACCGGGAACCAGTCCTCCTCCCAGCACACGGTTAAGTTCGTGGTTGCAGGTGTCGATGCGTTCGGTATTCTCTGACGAAACTTCGTGCAGCAATTTAGGCTGATTGCCGGTTCCGCTCATAAAGGAGGCAATCTTCGGGCTTTCACGCTCCACAACTTCCTCCACAAACGAATTCCATTCGCCACACGAGTTGCATTTGCCTACCCATTTGGGTGATTGTGCTCCGCAATTCTGACAGAAAAAACTGGTTTTTAACTTGGCCATAGGGTTGTAAATTTCTATTCCTTTAATTATTGATCAGAAAAGTCAATCCGATAATATTCAGGAATGAGGACAAATGTAACGAATAAGCGGATGAATTAACTGGACGAATCGATGAATTACGGTCAATAATCGTGACACTACATCAAAATTATTAAGAAATATTAATGTTGAGAAAGATCGAAAATAAAATATTAACTTTGGGAAAACAATATCAATGACTAAGATTTCTCAGGATATTGATAGGCTGACCAATTCAATAATAAACAGGTTCACTGGAGATAGTTTTGATACTGATTTTATAGAATTGCATATTGATGAGCTTAATTCATTGAAAAAAGGATGGAAATTTGACTGGAGTAAAGAGTTTTCAAATGGAAAAGTTTATAAGCTGGTTATCAGACACTATCCGGGAGTAGTTCAAGGTCTAATAAGCCTTATCGATAAAAAGGATCACCTGTTTATGAATTTACTTGAATCAGCACCGCATAACTTCGGTAATAAAAAAATCTATGAAGGTGTTGCGGGCAATCTGGTAGCATGTGCCTGTAAATTATCTTTTGGATATGGATATAGCGGATATGTTGCTTTTGAGCCAAAAACAAAACTCATTGAGCATTATAAAAAAACTTTGAATGCAAAACTAATTTCCAATAATCGGATGATAATTGATATGGGAGCTGCAAGTTCATTAATTAAAAAATATTTTAACAGTTAAGATCATGGGATATATTAAAGAACCCAAAGGAATAGATTTAACCGTTGTTCCTCAGACTATTCAGGATAAGGAAGCAGACAAATTGGTAAGCGAATTTATTAGAAAAGATAAGGCACAAATTAAATCTGGATTGAAAAAGAAATTAACATCAGGCACGAAATAGCTTCGTTGTCATTTCGATCGTTTAAATTCAGAAAGACGATCAGTAACATTTTTTGATTTTCTGAATCAAATCTGTTGTTGAGAAACCTTCGGTCAGTTCAATGCGTTCAACGCGACCACCATTAGCTAAAACAACATCGAACCCGGCAATTTCCTCAACCTGATATTCAGTTCCTTTCACCAAAACATCAGGAACAAGACTACGGATCAGCTCATAGGGTGTTTCTTCGTCGAACAGGATGACGGCATCGACCATCAGCAAGGCAGCCATCAGGATGGCCCTTGACTGCTGATCTATAAGCGGACGGGTTTCGCCCTTCAGCAACTTTACGGAGACATCCGAGTTCAGGCCAACCACCAGACGGTCGCCCAGTGCTGCTGCCTTAGCCATCGAATCGATGTGACCACGGTGTACGAGATCGAAACAGCCATTGGTAAATACCACCTTCTCACCGGATAGCTTCCATTGACTCAGAACCGGGAGAAATGAAGCGGCGCTTTCGAATATTTTGGAATGAATAATTTCTGTGGGTGTCATTGTAAAGTATTTCTGTAAAAATAGCAAAACCTCACTGCCAATGAAAACAATGAGGTTTATTTTTGTGAATTTATTAGTATCTTGTACCATCTTTGAAAAGAAATGATTGACTCAGATAAAATAGACGAAGTAGTAAGCAGGATAGCAACGAAGTTCAATCCTGATAAGATCATATTGTTTGGCTCATATGCCAGTGGAACTCCAAATGATGACAGCGATCTTGATTTATTAATTGTGCAGGAAACTGAACTTCCAATGCACAAAAGGGGAACTGATATCCGGCTGTGGTTAATAGGTACAATGATTCCTGTTGATCTTCTGATTTACACTCAGTCTGAGTTTGATCAGGAGAAAAACAAAAAGTTCTCGTTTTTAAGTTCGGCTATTAAAAACTCGAAAGTATTGTATGAACGAGCAGTTTGATGAGATCAAAGAATGGGTTGAGAAAGCAGACCATGACCTTGGTTCTGCAAAAATAATATATCTGCACTTACCTGATTATTTTGATACTATTGCATTTCATTGTCAACAGGCCGTAGAGAAGTATCTAAAAGCCTTGCTGGTCTTTTATCAGATTGAGTTTTCCCGTTCACATGATTTAATTTATCTGCTGGAATTACTTTCCGTAAAGGTTGAAGTTGAGGATTCAAAATTCAAAAGAGCAGTGTTGCTAAATGGTTTTGGAGTACAGATCAGATATCCCAACAAAACATTGAAACCTACGAAGGAGGAAATTGAAATGGCAATTGATATTTCACAGGAATTCAGAAGCTATGCCACAAGTATTATCGGAATGGAATGAAAGTTCTTTTTTAGATCAATCTATTTGTTTCGGTATCGGGAAATACCAACCAGGGTTTGAAGGTTTTGGCTTCTTCAAAATCCATCTGGGCATAGGACATGATAATCACCACGTCGCCAACAGCAACTTTCCGTGCAGCAGGTCCATTCAGACAAATAACACCTGTTCCGCGCTGACCCTTGATCACATAAGTATCCAGACGTTCGCCGTTGTTGATGTTTACTATCTGAACTTTCTCGTTCTCAATGATATTGGCTGCATCCATCAGATCCTGATCTATGGTAATACTACCCACGTACTGTAAATTGGCTTCAGTTACAGTAACCTTATGAATTTTCGATTTGCAAACCTCGATGATCATGATATAGATTTCTTAGTAAATTCGATGTTATCAATTAATCTGACTTTGCCACAGTGAACAGCAATGCATCCTACCTTAACGCAGGGTTCGTCCCAACTCATAACAGGCAAGAGTGTGTCTGAATTAACAATCTCAAAGTACTCTGTGTTCAATTGTTCGTTTTCGTTGATGCGGGCAATTACCCACTTGCAAAGTTCTTCTACGGATAAGTCACGTGTTTTGTTTTTGGCTTCAGACAAAGTTGCCGAAATATGGACTGCACTTTGACGCTGAATGGCATTGAGCAACATATTGCGCGAACTCATGGCGAGGCCATCGGCTTCACGAATGATCGGGCAGGAAACGATCTCTATGGTAAGCTTCATTTTACGGACCATTTCCCTGATGATGGCCAGTTGCTGAAAGTCTTTCTGCCCAAAAAAGGCTTTGTCGGGCTGAACGATATCGAATAAACGGCTTACCACCTGGGCGACTCCATTGAAATGACCGGGCCTGAATTGTCCTTCCATGACCTGTTCGAGAGTGCCGAAATTGAATTGGCGGGTATCGGGTTCGGGATATATTTCTTCGGGTTCAGGAGCGAATACGAGCTGACAGGGAGATGATGCAAGTAAATCAAGATCTTTCTGAAGATTACGCGGGTATCTTTCGAGATCGGCCTTGTCGTTAAACTGGGTTGGGTTTACAAAAATACTGACTACCACAAAATCGGTCAGTTGGCCTGCCATTTCTACCAATGAAAGGTGTCCTTTATGTAATGCTCCCATGGTGGGAACAAAACCAATAGTTAATCCTTCTTTCCGGCTGTGGTCCAGCAGGATTCGGAGTTCATTGATGTGCTTTACTACCTGCATTTAGGAATAAAAATGAGGGTGCAAAGTAAATAAATAAATTAACACGGTAGGTCGATATTTTCAGAATGAAGGTCAAAAGTTAGTAGTTTGATCTATACCTAAAACTAAGAAAATGCAGAACTTCAATACATTGAACTGGTTTTGATAGCTTCACTGTGACACTCTTTTTTAACACAACATATGTAAATCTTAAGGTTTTTTAAGACCTCTGTAACATGTTGGAATTGAATATTGCCGATATTTTACTAATTTTGCACAGTTAAATTTAGGCAATCTCAATGGAAAAGAAAAAAGTCTTATTTATTTCATCAGAAATTACGCCTTATCTTCCTGAGACAGAAATGTCAAAAAAATCAAGGTTTTTGCCTCAGGGGATTCAGGAAAGAGGAAAGGAAATCCGGACTTTTATGCCAAGGTATGGTAGTGTTAATGAACGTCGGAATCAATTACATGAAGTGATAAGGTTGTCGGGGATGAACCTGATTATTGATGATACCGACCACCCACTTATTATTAAGGTAGCTTCTATTCAGTCGGCGCGGATGCAGGTTTACTTTATCGATAACGAAGATTATTTTCAGCGAAAGCACATTATCAAAGATTCAAAAGGGAATGAATTTGCTGACAATGATGAACGGGCCATTTTTTACGCCCGTGGTGTTCTTGAAACAGTAATCAAATTGCGGTGGGCACCCGATCTGATTCATTGCAGCGGATGGCTGACTTCACTTGTGCCCCTATACATTAAGAAAGCCTATAATGATGATCCTTTGTTTGTAAATTCAAAAGTTATTTATTCGGTTTATCATGATGATTTTAAAAAGTCATTGGATGTAAATTTCAGGAATAAATTACGATTGAATAAGATTACAGATGAAGATACTGAATTGGTGGACGATCCAAGTTATCTGAATCTCAGCAAGATGGCTATCCAGTATTCGGATGCTGTGATTCAGGGAAGTCCTAAAATTAATCCTGAATTATCAGAATATATACAGTCATCCGAAAAATTATTTTTGGAATACCAACCTGAACATACCTATATTGATGCTTACAACGACCTATATGACAAAATGTTGTAAGAACATGGGTTTAACAATTTAAAACAATTTACAGGTGAAAAAAGAGCTTGCAGCGCGAACCAAATTCGTAATCGGATTTGTTGGAATGGTAGTTATGTTTTGGAGTTGTTCCACTGATCCCGGCAAAATGGGCCTTAGTTTGTTGCCGGTAGGTGACCTGGTTAATGTGCGTACGATGATTGAAAAAACATCGATTAAAGCTTATACCGAAACCGACGGAAATCTAAGGACCGATAATCCTGCATATAATTTGCTGGGCACGTTCAATGATCCTATTTTTGGAAAGACAACTGCTGATTTCGCCTTTCAGCTCAGATTAAATTCCTTTTTGGATCATTCCAACAGTGCTCAACCTGATTCGCTTGTACTCTATTTAGTTTATAAAGAGGTATACGGAGATACAATAACTCCACAAAAACTGAAAGTTTACGAACTTGGCACTGACTTTATTCTGGATAACAAATATTACCAGGATGTAAACCTGAAGGGTTTTGTGACTGGCGATGCGATAGGAGAAAAAAACTACATTCCAAAATTCAAACTCGATTCATTAACAACTACCTATGGTTCCACAAAAGCGGCTCCGAAGGATACAGTAATTCAGGAAATTGCCATAAAGCTTAGTAATGCATTAATGCAAAAACTGTGGGCGGCTGATTCATTAACCATGTCGGATAACGATCGTTTTTTAAAGTATTTTAAAGGATTATATCTCGAAGTCGGAGATTTGAATCAGGGTGGATCTATTATGAGGATTTTCAGTACTGCTGCCGGTTCACAACTGATTATGAATTATCACAACACAACTGCCGATTCACTGAGTTATGCGTACAATATTAATTCAAATTCAATCCGGGTCAGTCGTTTTGCACACGATTATACAAAAACGGTGTTTGCCACCAGCCTGGACAAGGAGGACAATGTGGATAGTTTGATCTATTTGCAAACAGCAGGTGGATTGCGTACCAAAATATTAATACCTGATCTGGGTACATGGAGCGATTCAACCAATTTTGCCATCAATCAGGCTCAACTGATCCTCCAGGTTGATTCAACTGTAACTGATGTTACCAAACTTATACCTCCCTCACAGCTTGTCTTAACCGCACTCGATAAAGATGGGAAAGAATATCTTCCTGATGACTTTACTCTTTCTTCTGTCTATTATGGCGGGTACTATAACAGTACGGACAAAACTTACCGGTTTAATATAGTAAAACATTTACAGGAAGTGATTGCAAAGAAAAAGGATAATTATGGATTTCACCTTTCTACAGCCTTCCGCAGTGACACCTTCAGAAGAACTGTTTTAAAAGGAGCTACAAGCAAAACCGGTATTAGGCTTCAAATTACCTATTCTAAAATAAAATAGCTAACTTTAGCTGACACATAAGCAATAAATCTGCTGTTAGCAGATTGCTGGTGATGGATTCAATTGGTATTCTTACCGATAGCAGAAGAATGCTAAAGTCTAATCTCAAAAGAAAATCGTATGTGTGGAATTGTTGGTTACATTGGTGATAAAGATGTTTATCCCATTTTGATTCAAGGACTTCAACGTCTCGAATACCGTGGTTATGATTCTGCCGGGCTGGCAATTTATAGCGATACGCTAAATGTATACAAATGCAAAGGTCGGGTGGCTGACCTTGAAAAATTTGTAGAAGACAAAGATACCAGCGGACACATCGGCATCGGGCACACACGATGGGCCACTCACGGGGAACCCAATGACCGGAATGCACATCCTCATACTTCAATGAATGGCGACTTTGTTATCGTTCACAATGGTATTATTGAGAATTACGCTGAACTAAAGGCTGATTTGATCAAAAAAGGATATTCGTTCAAGTCGGATACTGATACCGAAGTCCTTGTAAACCTGATTGAATATTATTATCGCAATGCAGATCATGTAACTTCTGAAATTGCCGTTAGGATGGCCCTTTCAAAAGTAGTAGGTGCCTACGGGATAGTGGTAATCTGTAAAAATGAAAAATTTCAGTTGATTGCAGCCCGCAAAGGAAGCCCCCTGGTTATCGGAATTGGCAAAGGGGAATATTTCGTTGCTTCGGATGCTACACCGATTGTGAATTATACCGATAGCGTCATTTATCTGAACGATAACGATGTCGCCATTATCAATAAAGATAGCCTGACACTTAAAACCGTCGAAAACATACCGGTTGCATTTAAAATCACCAAGGTTGACATGACTATAGGTGATTTAGAAAAGGGAGATTTCGAGCATTTTATGCTTAAGGAGATTTTTGAACAGCCAAAAACCATTGAAGATACCTTCAGAGGACGCATTAACCCTGAACATACAGATATTGTATTGGGTGGATTACTGGATGTCTTCCCCAAAATACTTAAGGCCAGAAGAATTATTATTATCGGTTGCGGGACCTCCTGGCATGCTGCTTTGGTTGGCGAGTATCTGATTGAAGAATACGCGCGGATTCCTGTTGAAGTTGAATATTCTTCTGAATTCCGCTACCGCAACCCAATTCTGAACAGTGATGATGTTGTAATTGCAATTAGTCAGAGCGGCGAAACGGCAGATACCCTCGCAGCTTTACGAATGGCAAAAGAAAAGGGGGCCACAATACTTGGAATATGCAATGTTGTGGGTTCCAGCATTGCCCGCGAAACCGACGGAGGTGTCTATACACATGCCGGTGTTGAAATCGGTGTTGCTTCAACCAAGGCCTTTACAGCCCAGGTTACCGTGCTTACACTCTTTGCCTTAAAACTTGCCAAAGAAAACGGTAAGATAGCCACAGGACTTTACCTTGATTTGCTGAAGGAATTGACCGATATTCCTGATAAAGTTAAAACAATTCTTGTAAAACATCCTCACATCAAAGAGGTAGCTGCTAAGTATAAAGATGCGATTAATGCCCTTTACCTGGGAAGAGGAGCTCTTTTCCCTGTAGCCCTTGAAGGTGCACTAAAACTTAAAGAAATTTCATACATTCATGCCGAAGGATATGCTGCCGGAGAAATGAAACATGGACCAATTGCCCTGGTTGACGATAATCTTCCCGTTATTGTTGTTGCGGCAAAAGATCATTACTACGAAAAAATTGTCAGTAACATCCAGGAAGTAAAAGCCCGCAAAGGAAACATTATTGCTGTGATTACTGAAGGCGATGGCGGACTGAAAAGCATGGTCAATGATCTTTTTGAAATCCCGAAATCACATCCTGCTGTTTCACCCTTATTAGCCATCATCCCTTTGCAGTTATTCTCTTACTACATAGCAGTTATGCGGGGTTGTGACGTTGACCAGCCGAGAAACCTGGCTAAATCGGTTACAGTCGAGTAGTTTCTGAAACATATTTAGTCTTCCAGCTCCGGATAAGGTGATTCCAACCGGTGTCCCCGGTAATCAAACCGGTTGGCCATCATATTCAGAATCTCGTTGGCACTCGTTTCAACCGGTTTGTTGGATACATTGATGACTGTAAATTTCCCTCTTTCGAAGACCATATTGGCATTTCGGAGTTCCTTAATGATTAGTCGTTCATTCACATAATCTACATTTTCCATGTTCTCAATATTGCGCAGGCGTTTCATCCGATGGGATATCAACTGACTGGAGCTGATGTTTAACCCAAAGACACGTAGCGGATCAACCTCAAATAGCTCTTTGGGAGGATCTATACCAAAAACAAGAGGAATATTAGCTACTTTCCATCCGTACATGGCCAGATAGACACTGAGCGGAGTCTTGCCTGAACGTGAAACACCAGTTAGGATAATCTCAGCTTTCTGCAACTTTTCAGGACTTAGTCCATCATCGTGGTTCAATGTAAATTCGATGGCATCGATGCGGTCAAAGTATTGCTGGTTAATTTCACGGTAGAGTCCGGGGACCTGAAGTGAAGGAATATTCAGTTTATTATCAAGGTAATCTGCCAGTTCACCCATGAAATCAATTTGTTTTACATTATTCTCCTCACAGAGTTCCCTTAGGAAAAAACGTAAATGACGATTTACCAACGTATGAGTGATAAGGCCTCCTTCCGCTTTTATTTTGGCCACCAAATCAATCAGTTGTTTTTCTTCCAGAATCTGCGGTACAATGATTACCGGAACATTGTTGTTTGGATATTGAATCAGCAACGAATGTACCATGTTATTTCCTGCCAGACCTTTACCTCCTGAAACAACATAAATAGGTTCGGTCTTTTCTTCTTCATTCCTGTTATTCATGGCAAAACCATTAAGATTAAGGAAGGGTTCAATCTTTCAAATTATGTTGAAACTTTACTGTAACATGATGATATGAACCACTGAATCATAAAAAAGTTCGGATTTATATCAATTGTACAAATAGATTTTTGTAAATTGCCTATTTAAAATCTTTAATAATTACGAATATGCAATATAAGGCTTTTGAGAATCGGTACAACCAGATGTCATATAATAAATGTGGAAAATGGGGATTAAGACTTCCTGCTATTTCACTCGGATTATGGCACAATTTTGGTGGGGTTGATGTGTTTGAAAACGGACGTGCCATGTGCCGCCATGCATTCGACCTAGGAATCACACATTTTGACCTTGCCAACAATTATGGTCCTCCTCCGGGATCTGCAGAAGAAAACTTCGGTAAAATCATGCAGCTCGATATGGCTCCTTATCGGGACGAACTTATCATCTCGACAAAAGCAGGCTACCAAATGTGGCCAGGACCTTACGGCGAATGGGGAAGCCGCAAGAGCTTGCTTTCGAGCCTGAACCAAAGCCTGAAACGAATGAACTTGGACTATGTGGACATTTTCTATTCCCATCGTCCTGATCAGGATACTCCACTCGAAGAAACCATGATGGCGCTCGATCAGGCAGTTCGTCAGGGTAAAGCCTTGTATGTTGGAATATCGAATTATCCGGCTGCGATGGCTTTGAAAGCAGCACGAATTCTCAAAGCACTGGGTACTCCCTGCCTGATTCATCAGCCTAAATATTCGATGTTTGAACGGTGGGTTGAAGGAGGATTACTGGATGTCCTGGAGAATGAAGGAATCGGTTGCATTCCGTTTTCACCCCTTGCACAGGGCCTTCTAACCGACAAATACCTGGATGGCATTCCTGAAGGTTCAAGAGCCGCTAAATCATGGGGCTTTCTGCAACCTGAACAAGTTGCTCCTGCAATTGAAAAGGTAAAGAAACTAAATGAAATAGCACTGCAAAGAGGACAAAGCCTGGCCCAAATGGCATTGGTCTGGCTGCTCAAAGATTCGCGGGTAACCTCAGTACTGATTGGCGCCAGTTCTGTTCCACAATTGGATGACAATGTGGCGGCCCTAAATAATAGAAAGTTTTCTAAATCGGAACTTGATGAAATTGAACTGATCCTTACCGGTGAAACCCGCAAGGTAAAGAAGCCAATCGTCAATGAGCCCCGGGGCGTTAAACCAGCTGACTTCAAAGTGAGTATGAAACCATCAATACCTGAAACAAGCAATTCGGACACTACGCCATCAAGAGGTGATTTCATGGCCACTCTGGCCAGCAGGCTTAATTACAGGAAATAAAATCAGATGGCAAAAACTGCACTGATAACGGGTGCCTCCAAACGTGTTGGAAAGGCAATGGTACTTCACCTGGCCAGGCAGGGATGGAACATTGCGATTCATTACAATTCTTCGGATGTGGAAGCTAAATTACTTCAGGAAGAGCTGGCAAAAGACTATCCGAATCAGCAATTTGGAGTTTTCAAGGCAGACCTGAATAATGCATCAGAGGTTGAAATGCTGATTCCAGAGGTTGTGAAGACCATGCATAGATTTGATTTACTCATCAATAATGCATCACTCTTCGAGCCGGCTATACTAGGCAAGACATCAACCGAATTTCTTGATCAACAGATGAATGTCAACTTTAGAGCTCCGTTTATACTTACCCGAAACTTCGCTCAGACAGTTCAATCTGGTGTAATCGTCAACATTGTGGATACCCGGATTGTTAATAATCAATCAGGATTTGCCGCTTATTCAATCTCGAAGAAGGCTTTATGGGAATTGACTAAAATGGCAGCTCTTGAATTTGGACCTGAAATCAGGGTAAATGCAATCGCTCCGGGACTTACACTTCCCCCAAACGATAAGGGGGAAGATTATCTCATGAAGCTGGCAGAAAGGATTGCCATGAAAAGGCCGGGAGGATTGGATCCTATTTTGAAGAGTCTGGATTATATCCTGAATAATGATTATTTAACTGGTCAGCTTTTGTTTTGCGATGGAGGTGAGAATCTTGGCCAACCGAATTAAAACGATAAGACAATGGCTTTAATCCGAGTGAAGAATTTGCTGTTGAGAACATACATTGGGTTTAATCCTGATGAAATAGCCAACAAGCAGGATGTTGTGATCAACATTGCCATAGAAGCAGATATACCTGAAGAAGCACTTCTGGCTGATGAACCCAACGGGATATACAATTATAAAACCATCACCAAACAAATTATTGAACTGGTTCAGGATAACAGTTTTAAACTACTTGAAGTGCTTACCAAAAATATTCTGGATCTGATCATGACAGACGAACGGGTAAGCCATGCCCAGGTTGAAGTTGACAAGCCTCATGCTCTGCGTTTTGCTGAATCAGTGTCGTTTGAAATGGAGGCCAGGCGATGAACGATTGCATCATTGGTATTGGATCAAACATCGATGCGGATAAAAACATTCCTGAGATGCTGGAACTTCTGGCCGCTGATGTTGAAGTTGTAAAGGTTTCACAGATGATTCAAACCAAGCCAATCGGGATCACCAATCAACCCGATTATATCAATGGCGCGGTAAGAATACGGACTAAAATGGATAAAAACGGATTATCTTCCTACCTCAAAAAGCTGGAAGAACGTTTGGGCCGCATACGCAACCAGGAGAAATTTGGTCCCCGTAATATTGATCTTGATATTCTAATTTGGAATGATGCTGTTGTTGATCAGGATTATTATACCCGGGATTTCTTGCGGAATTCAGCAGCTGAGTTGGGTTTTGTTGTAGTGAATAAATAGGAATCAGAAAAACGAATACTATGAATACATTTAAGCAATACAGATTCTTTTTGGAAATCATCGTTTTTTCAGGGTTAGTCCTGTATTCGTGTACCAAGAAAGAAACGCCTGTAACTCCAGCTAATCAGTATCTGATCTCGAACGAGCTTAAGTTTGATATGACCACAGCTGATGTAAAAACAAGTTTGCAAACGTATATCCCCGATATTGGATTGGTTGGAACTTTAATTCAGAGCGATATTGAGGTTCAAAAGATCGTTTATAAGACCACCTTTAAAAGCACCAGTATTCAGGCTTCCGGTCTGGTATGTCTGCCAAAAACTGCCGGCAATTACCCTGTATTATGCTTCCAGAACGGTACTAACACCCTGCACAGTGAGGCCCCGACTGAAAATCCAAAAGGGGACGTGGTATCGATGCTCGAGAGTGTTGCATCAATGGGTTTTATTGTCGTTATTCCTGATTACATTGGCTTTGGAGCATCAGCACAACTTCCTCATCCATATCTTCACGCCGAGTCAACTACACAATCTATTCTCGACATGCTGCGGGCTGTGAATGAATACGGAACCGATGTAAAAGTCATCGCCAAACCAACTAAGAAACTGTTTATTTTTGGCTATTCGCAGGGAGGTTGGGCAACCATGCTGTTACAGAAGACCATCGAAACCAATTATTCATCTGAATTTACTCTTGTCGCCAGTTCATGTGCATCTGGACCTTATTCACTCGAATACATGAATGATTATGTTTCCAGTCAAACTGATTATCCAATGCCTTATTTTCTGGCTTATCTTCTGAATGCCTATACTACAATCGGATTGGTTTCCAATCCCCTGAGCGATTTTATTCAGGCTCCGTACGCAGCAATAATCCCGGGCTTATTTGACGGCAATCATAGCGGAGGGTCAATCAATGCAATGCTAACCACCAAGATGGATAGCTTTTTAACTCCTGCATTCCGTACTGAATTTGCCACCAATGCCAAGTTCTCAAGCTTAAAAAGTGCATTTATTGCCAACAGTGTGGAAGCCTGGAATGCTTCAACTCCAATGCATCTTTACCATGGCGCCGATGATACTTACATCCCGGTCAGCATGAGTCAAACGATATTTGCAGACTTCAAAACCAAAGGTATGCTTGACTCTAAAATTCAATTGGTGATTATTCCCGGAGCTGATCATACAACTGCTATTACTTCAGTTGCTTTGGATACAATCCTGTGGTTCTTGGGTCTGAAGTAAAATTTATTCTGAATAAATATGCACGCTGTTCTGAGCACTTGGTAGGTAATTGACCCCAAACCAGCATATCAGCAGAATTGCAAATGAAACCGCCAGTACGGCCATAGCCTTTTTGTGTTCTGAAGGATGCCTGAAACGGTAATGTATATAAACCAGGTAAAACATCCAGGTGATAAATGCCCAGGTTTCTTTTGGATCCCAGGTCCAGTAATGTCCCCAGGCTTCTTTGGCCCAAAGCGCACCGAACAGTAATCCCAATGTCAGGCACGAAAAGCCCAGATATACCAGGTTATCGGCCATTTGTATAGGGCCTTTGATGGTCTTTTCTGTCGGCACGAAAAACAAGTTACGCAGTGCCACCAGCGATGAAGCTCCCAGTATGGCATACGCAAAAATATAGACAATCACATGAGGAATAAACCACGGACTCTGCAAGGCAGGCATGAGCGTTTTATCATATGCTTCCGGATGGTTCAGGTTGATGATTAAAAACACCATCGCCAATCCCAGGCTATAACTGACCAGCCATTTGTATTTCCATCGCAAATAGAAAACAAGACCAATTCCAGACAAAAAGACAGCGTACCAAAGACGTGTCTCACCCAGGGTCCGCATAGGGGGACGTTGTATGCTTATCCAAAGAATGGCAATAAAAACCAACAGGAATGCAGTTCCTGCAAACGAAAACCCTGCTGCCAGTTGGTTCATTACTTTCTTCCCTGAAGTTAAAAACAACCCTGAAGCAGCCAGCCAACAAAGGATGGCAATTGAAGCATAAATCGGGAAATCAAGCCACATGTTCTGTCCCTCCACTTTTTGGTTTACCGAAAACAAACATGAAAACTGCTCCGGCCATCATCAGGAAAATACCGAGATATACCAGGGGCAACCAGGGATCGCGCACCAGTTCCAGCACACTCAACTCCGACCAGCGGCCCATTTCGGTGTTGTAACTTGTCTGATAAATAGTCCATCCATCAATGCTGAATGGTTTATTTACCTCAATAGTGGTAGTCACGTTCTTGCCGCTTTGTGTCTGTATGTTTAGGCTGGAACTGAATTTACGGGGTTCCGCAGGCAACATCACCAGCGAATAGTGCTCATTTAACTTTAATGTTACAGGTTCATTTGCATAACTTCCGCTGTAAATCCAGCCTGAAAGTCTGGTGTGATCAGTTAAGTTAGTAACAGTAACTTTTGCTGAAGGTGCAGAGCCTGGCTCATTTGCCTTTATAAATCCATCGCCGACCTTCGCTGAAATAGCCAGGAATTGTTCTACCTTAATATGATATTGAGCGATATTGAAAGAATCCCTGTCCAGCATTTCCAACTGATCAATGCCCTTATTTTGAACAATCTTATTGGTTTTGTTGTCAACAATCGTGATTTTTGGTCGAAACTCGTCGATATTAAAATTCAGAAGCTTAATCGAGAGTGGAAGATCTACAACCTTCCCCGAAGCATCCACTGCCTTACGTTCAATCTGATTTTCATTGCAATTCATAGTAAGCCGCTGCATATCGCTGCTTCCCAAAGCTGTTGAGAACAGCACAAGAAACAGCCCAAAGTGATTGAGGAAAAACCCTGCGTTTTTAAGATTAAACGGTGTAAGCCTTTTCATCGTTACAATTCCCAGCAATATCAGCAAATACAGGTTAATCAGAATAAACGGCCATGTTTTGACCAGATGAGTCAATCCAAATAGCTTTACCATAGCGTTTTGGGATTCCACATCCTGCTTCACAAATCCCATCATCAGCACCAGAAGGGTAAATCCCAGAATAGCTGGCAAGGCCGCTTTTACACTGCCCAGACCTTTGATGATCGGGTGTTTATGCCAAAAGTAAAATGAAAGCACAAGTAAGCCCAGGAAAACAATTCCTGAGATCAGATTCCAGGGAAAGCCGGCAATCAGAAGTACGGTGCCACCGCTGGCCGCCTGGATGGAAAAGCCGAGCAGAAGAATTGTCCCCGTAATGATTGTCCCTTCGCGATACGACCAGGTATGCTGTCCAATCTTTCTGCTGTTCTCGTTGCTCATTTCGCATTATAGATTAATGGCGAAAGATACAAAAATGAGAATAGAAAGTAGGAAGGTAGGTAACAGGAAAAAAGAAACTACAGTAAAACCTGACAGCGTCAGAATTTCCATTAGACGTTAGGTACATCCAACTTTTTACTCTCCCAGATGTTATCTATCCATCACTCAAACAGAACCTTATGAACCGGACACGTTTGGAAGCTTTCAGCGATGGAGTTTTGGCTATTATCATCACCATCATGGTTTTGGAAATCAGGGTGCCGCACGGCAACGACTTTTATGCATTACAACCCTTAATTCCGGTGGTGGTCAGCTATATTTTAAGCTTTATCTACCTGGGCATCTACTGGAACAATCATCACCACATGATGCATACGGTGAAAAACATAACAGGAAGCATTTTATGGGCCAATCTCCATCTGCTCTTCTGGCTGTCACTGATTCCCTTTGTAACCGGCTGGATTGGCGAAAACCATTTTGATCCCATACCCATGGCCCTGTATGGAATTGTCCTGTTGATGGCCGCCATTGCCTATTTCATCCTGCAAACCGTGATTATCTGGACACAGGGAGAAAATTCCCTGCTTGCACGGGCCATAGGGAAGGATATCAAAGGAAAGATGTCGCCCATTATTTATGTACTGGCCATTGGCTCCAATTTCTTTAGCCAGTGGATCTCCGGAGCGCTTTATATTCTGGTCGCCTTAATCTGGCTCATTCCCGACAAACGAATAGAAATCATCCTTAGGAATGAATCTGAAACCAAACACAAATAGAATTAACTATTTTTAGATCCATCCAAAGTATATTAAATAACAACCAATGAAAACTATTCCACATCCAACATTTGGCAATGGTAAAATCTGCTACATTGAGATACCTGCCGTAAATATTCATGATTCAGCCAGCTTCTACTATTCTGTTTTTGGTTGGAATGTCAGAACCAGCAGTGACGGAACACTTTCTTTTGACGATGGAGTTGGTGAAGTGAGCGGAAGATGGGTCACAGGCCTAAACTCAGCCAGTGAAAGCGGCTATCGAATTTCAATCATGGTCACCAACATTCAAACGACAATAGATTTGATAATAGCCAATGGTGGTCGGCTTATTCAGGAACACGATATTCGATCTGCTCAGAAATTCGCCAGTGTTACTGATCCTGCAGGCAATGTTCTTGGTCTCTATGAGCATAAATTAGTATCATAGATCTTCTAAATCCTCAATTTCTTCTGCTGAACCGATAAGAGTTAAACAGAATACAATGAACGAGAGTAATATTTACTCTAAAACTTTGAACGAGAGTAAAATTTCACCAAATTTACCTTCGTTTCAGACCTCTTATTACTAAAACCAACAATCTGCATGAAAATCAAAATCAACCTATCCTACCTAACTTTTATTTTAATTGTATTATCGAATCTTAATGGAAGTGCCCAAACCACTTACAACAATCAATGGCCTGGCTTCCGTGGCCCTTTTGGATGTGGATATATCGAAAACAGTAACGCTCCAACAACCTGGAATGCAGATAGTACCAAAAGCATCAAATGGAAAACCGCCATACCTGGCATGGGTCATTCGAGCCCTGTGATCTGGAACGACTATCTGTTTGTCACCACTGCAGTCAATACTTCCAGCAACGAAACTCTCAAGGTCGGCCTTTATGGCGATATCGATCAGGCCAACGACAGCGTGGTACATGAATTTAAAGTCTATTGTCTGGATAAAAACACGGGAAAGATTATCTGGGAAAGACTTGCCCACAAAGGAATTCCCAAATCGAAACGACATATCAAAGCCTCCCAGGCAAACTGCACACCTGCTACCGATGGAAAATATGTAGTGGTGCACTTTGGCTCAGAAGGAATGTATTGTTATGATTTCAAGGGCAATCTGATGTGGCAGAAAGACATGGGATTAATAAACCCCGGTTGGAATACCACTCCGGGAGTGGAATGGGGCTATTCCAGTTCACCGGTTATATTTAAGGATCGGATCATCCTTCAGTGCGACATCCCTAAAACACCTTTCATCACTTCCATAGACCTTGCGACCGGTAAGGAAATCTGGAGGACTCCCCGTGGAAACAATGCCCAAACCTATTGCACTCCTGCCATCTATAATAAAAATGGCAAGACTCAGATCATTGCCAATGGTTATATGAACGCTTGTGGTTATGATTTCGAAACCGGCAAGGAAATCTGGAAACTTGGCAACGGCGGCGATATTCCGACTCCAACACCGGTTATCGCCAATGACCTGATTTACCTGAACAGTGCCCATGGGAAAAACTCACCTGTTTTTGCCGTCAGACCTGATGCAACAGGAGATATCACCCTTGCACCCGACAGTACCAAAAACAAATACATTGCCTGGAGCGTCAAGCGGGGAGGGGCATACATGCAAACTCCGCTCATTTATGGGGGATATCTTTACAACCTTCAGGTAAATGGTCAATTAACGTGTTTTGATGCCCTGACGGGTGAAGTCAAATATAAGGAAAGCCTGAATGAAGCCTTCTCCGCATCGGGTATTGCAGCCGACGGAAAGCTCTTTTTCAGTTCCGAAGAGGGAAATATCTATGTGGTCAAAGCGGGTCCTGCCTTTCAACTTCTTGCCAAAAATGCATTGAAAGATATTTGTATGGCGACACCGGCAATCTCGGTCAATACGCTTTATTTCCGAACACGGCATTTTTTGATTGCAGTTGAATAAGATTATAAAATAACGATGAGATATATCTTTTGTAGATTTGCAGCAATTCGATACATCCGGTGAACCATGAAAAGGATAATCTCTTCCATTTGCTTTCTGATCATTTCAATGCTATGTACTTTTCCTGTACTTAAAGCTCAAACCTCATTCGATAATCAATGGCCGGGGTTTCGCGGTCCTTATGGATGCGGTTATCTGGAAAACAGCAAAGCGCCAACAGTCTGGAACGCGGATAGCACCAATAGCATCAAATGGAAAACCCCGATACCCGGCTTAGGACATTCCTGTCCTGTCATCTGGAACGATTACCTGTTCGTCACCACAGCAGTTAATACAACCAAAAGCGAATCACTGAAAGTAGGTTTATACGGCGATATTGATCAGGCCAATGACAGCGCTGTTCATGAATTCAAAGTCTATTGTCTGGATAAGAACACAGGGAAGATACTCTGGGAACGAGTTGCCCAAAAGGGAATTCCCAAATCAAGACGCCACACCAAATCCTCGCAGGCCAATTGCACACCTGCAACCGACGGGAAATACCTTGTGGTCCATTTTGGCTCTGAAGGATTGTATTGCTATGATTTAAACGGGAACCTGCTCTGGAATAAAGACATGGGCATTTTGGCTCCCGGTCCCTATACCGATCCTGGCGTGGAATGGGGCTATGCAAGTTCGCCGGTCATTTTTAAGGATAAGATCATTGTCCAGTGCGACATTCCAAAAACACCCTATATTGCTGCTCTGGATCTGGCAACCGGACGCGAGTTGTGGAGAACTTCCCGTGGAGACGAAGTTTCGACCTGGTGCACCCCTGCCATCTATTCGAAAGACGGAAAGACCCAGGTCATTGCCAATGGATACGACCACATTTGCGGTTATGATTTCGAAACCGGAAAGGAACTCTGGAAACTCAGCAATGGCGGTGATGCTCCTGCACCCACACCAGTGATCGCCAACGACCTGATTTACCTGAATAGCGCCCACGGGAAATATTCTCCGATTTTTGTCGTAAAACCTACGGCAACCGGAGATATTACCCTTGCACCCGACAGTACGAAAAACAAATATATTGCCTGGAGTGTCAAGCGGGGAGGGGCGTATATGCAAACTCCGCTCATTTATGGGGGATATCTTTACAACCTTCAGGTGAATGGGCAATTAACGTGTTTTGATGCCCTGACCGGTGAAGTCAAATATAAGGAAAGCCTGAATGAAGCCTTCTCCGCATCGGGTATTGCAGCCGACGGAAAGCTCTTTTTCAGTTCCGAAGAGGGAAATATCTATGTGGTGAAAGCAGGGCCGGTGTTTGAATTGCTGGCCAAAAATGCGCTCAAAGATGTGTGCATGGCTACTCCGGCCATTTCAGGAAACACTATTTTCTTCCGTACCCAGCACTTTCTGATCGCTGTCGAATAGCTTTACTTATTGATCGTATTGAAGTCCGAAGTATCCTTCGGGGGGTAAACGCGTGGGTACAACCTGCCACCTTGTGTATACCTTGTGTATACCTTGAGTATACCTTGTGTGTACCTTATATATTCAGGAACACATAGGCTATACTTATTGTAATCTTAATTTATACTTAAGGTATACATAAATACCAGCCCGAGACCAGGCCGTGTAATACTCTGTCCCTGGCCGATTGTTTCATTTATGTGAAGAGGGATGAAGGGTTTGAAGGATTTGAAGGGTTAAAAGGTTAGCAGGTTACGCGTTACAGGTTACGGATTGTGTATCTAGGTGTCGGTAATTTATGCTTTCGGGCTATCAATTGGCATCTATATTTTTCATTTCCAGATGAAATTTAGCAAGATTATCCATTATTTCGGATTCGGTTTTGCTAATCAAATTTCTCGGCCACTAAAACACTAAAACACTAAGTCTCACTAAGGAAAAAATAATCAGCTATCCTTATCTTAGCAGCATTACCCAAACCGGACAAAGTGCGGTCTGGATTCTCTAAATTGCAATGTTTTGCTCCTGTACATCAGCAGACAAACAGTTTTACAGCATTGCTATCCATTTAATAAAAAACACAATTATTATGATGATAACTGCAGCCAAAATAATCTTACCTTTCATCCCATCGGAAAAATTGTTAGTAATCATTGCTAATTAGTTTTTATTGGTTTCCTTTTTTGTGCTTATTACAAATATATCATATTATACAGAATAAGTTTTACTTTTGTAATTGAAAAACTAAATTACATTTACTTCTCACAAAGCCTTTGCGGAATTATACGATTACCCATTAGATTTTAAAGTTTTTCAGATTACCTTTGAACACGAAAAATACGAATTGTAAAATGAAACAAATCATTGCAATCTTGTTGTTTGCGGTCCTGCTTTCGGGACTTTCATCCTGTCACAATACCACGGTATCCAAGCCAAGCAAGCTTATTTCGAAAGATAAGTTCGAGAAGATGATGGTGGATGTTTACCTTATTTCAGGAGTTAATACCGACATGAGAAATCCGAAAAACATTCTGAAGGTAAGCTCTTCCGATTTATATTATTCGGTCTTGAAGAAGTATGAGGTCGCTGATACGGTTTTTATCCGTTCGCTCATGTATTATTCCAGTTTTCCCAAGGAATATGAAAAAATGCATACCGAGATCATGGATAATCTGAACCAGATGGAAATACGTTTCAGGCCCAAGGATATACTGAAGGTTGCACCCAAATGAGAAAACTGGCCGCCAATTATGTCCTTTCCGGGAATGGAGACTTTCTAAAGAATGGGATTGTGATTACGGGGGATGGGGATACTGCGATTGAATATGTGGATACCCGGGGCGATCTGGATGAAATCGCACAACTCTCGTTTCATAACGGAATATTACTGGCAGGGTTCACCTATTTAAAAACAAGCAATGAAATTTCTGTCTTTGAAAATGATCAACCAATTAGAGACTATATATTTCGGATCATCGGTGAGCTTAACCAGCTTTCGGTTCAGCAATGGATTGAAGCAGCAAAACAGGTTCAGGAGCAGTTTCCGTCGATGAAAATCCCGGAGATCGTCGAACAATTAAACGAGGTATTGCTATCCAACGGCGGATTTGCAAAAGAAGATGCATCGGGAATATATTTAATCAATGCTGATCTTGTTGAAATGCATTTTACTGCTAAAAGCAGGCTGAGGAAAATCGGGTGAGATTAACGATTAACTGATTTGGAATTTGGTACTGGGGTTGACTTCAGTTCTTAAGGTTACTAAGGTTTGGATACTGGGGTTGACGCTGGTTATTAATGTTATTAAGGTTAGGGTTCTCAAATCAATCCATAGTACTAAAACATTAGTAAACAGCGTCAACCCCAGTATCCAAACCTTAGTAACCTTAAGAATCGCACTTTCTCATTTTAGTAAAATATTTCATAAATTATTGTATATCAAAGCTTATTTTGCGGTATGTATAAAATGAATTTCATTAAGAAAATCGCAGAGGACTCGGGATCATAATGACGATACTTATTAAATGATAATGATCAGCGATTACCCTTTTCCTATTTACTAATTCCTATTAACTTTTATAATGTCTACATTTCTATTTGATCAAATCATATTCGGGCCGGTAAAGAGCCGTCGCCTGGGCATCTCACTGGGAGTAAACCTGCTACCCACCGACAGTAAGGTGTGTTCGTTCGATTGCATTTACTGCGAGTGCGGATGGACTCCTAAAAAGCGGGAAAAGAAGGCTGTGTTGCCGACACGGCAACTGGTCAGGCAAAAGATGGAAGAGAAGCTGACCGAAATGGCCCTTAGCCATGAACTTCCTGATGTGATCACTTTTGCTGGAAACGGGGAACCGACCTTACATCCTGAATTCGAAGGAATCATTGACGACACCATCGAGCTACGAAATCGTCTATCTCCAGGTGCAAGGATTGCGGTGCTATCGAATGCCACCATGCTGCACAAGGCTTCGGTCGTTCGGGCATTGCTGAAGGTAGAAGATAACATCCAGAAACTGGATTCGGCTTTTGAAGAGACCATCCGCAGAATTGATTGCCCGGCCTCGAATTTCAGGTTGAAGGATGTAGTTGAGAACCTGAAATCATTTAACGGGAAGGTGATTATACAAACGCTGTTTCTGCACGGAACATTCAAGGGCGAAATCATCGACAATACGACAGAAGAAGAGCTAACGGAATGGCTGAAACTGATTGCAGAAATCAAACCCTCGCAGGTGATGATATACACCATCGATCGCGACACCCCGGCGACAGGCCTGGAAAAGGTGACCCTTGAAGAGCTTCAGCAAATCGCGGAGCGGGTTAAGGAGATGGGGTTTGAGGTCCAGGTTTCGGGATAGAAATGACAAGGAAAAGGAAAAAGGAAAGAGGAACTTGGGGTTCTGAAACAATCCTGATAGACATCGGAACAGGATGACTGGAAAAGTGAAAGTGGTCAATGATCTGTCGCAATTGGCAGATGGCTCGCAGAATAATTCTAATTTGTTCATTTTTTGTCCCTTTAGGGACGTGATATTTATAGAAACATAGTTCATTTTAAGTTTTAAAGTCCCTTTAGGGACAAAACGTTGACATTCAATTATTATAAGAAATAATGTGTTTTTATTGCGTACCTAAAGGCACGCTTTTTGGTCTGTAATGATTCATTTTCTATAAGTATGTTGTGCCTAATGGCACAATAGGAAACAACCAACTTATTTAGCAACAATTACCTGGTGTCTTGGAGGCAAAATTAGGAAAGAGGAAAGAGGAAAACGGAGCGGCATGACGTGGAAAAAGGAAAAGCGAAAGCTGATCTTTTTTCACTATTTTGCGACCCTATATTTTAACTAAGATTCAATGTCTAAACTACAGGTATTTAAACAATATCCCCGCATATTCTGGATTTCCAATCTCATAGAACTGTTCGAACGCTATGCCTGGTATGGCTTTTACATGGGTTTTGGATTGTTCCTGGTTGGTTCGAAAGAGACGGGTGCGATGGGCTTTTCGCCGGAACAAAAGGGGATTATTATGGGAACTGGTTCCATGCTACTCTATTTTTTACCCATTATAACGGGTGCTATTGCAGATCGGGTTGGTTATAAAAAGATATTGTTTCTGGCTTTCGCGATCTATATTTCAGGGTTCTTCATGATTCAGAACTTTGAGAGTTTCGGAATGGTCTTTGTGTCCTTTATCTGGATTTGCGTGGGCGGGGCATTCTTTAAGCCTATCGTTTCTGCCATGATTTCGAAAACGACCAACCCGGAGACGGCCTCCATCGGGTTTGGCATCTTTTATATGATAGTGAATATCGGAGGCTGGATCGGGCCTTTTATGGCAGGGATTATGCTGGGAAAGGGATGGAACTTTGTTTTCCTGATGTCGATTGCATCGATCATGATTAACCTGCTGGTCACCTTCCTGTTCTTTAAAGATCCTCCCCGCGATGAACGTGCCTCTGGAGTCCTGAAAACGATAAAACATGCTTTTCTGAATATATTTGTTACTCTTTCCAACTGGCGGTATGCTATATTTCTGCTGATCATGTCGGTGTTCTGGGCAGCCTTTAACCAGTTGTATTATTCGTTCCCGAATTTTGTGGTTGATTGGGTAAACACCGCAAATCTTTACACCAGTATTCATTCATTTTCTCCCTGGTTAGCTGAACTGATTGGTTCCACACCAGGATCGGTTGCCTTGACCCTGGGCAGCATGGATGCTTTTTTTATCATCGTTTTCCAGATTGCAGTATCGGCTTTTGTGATGCGATTCAGACCACTGAACGCCATGATGGGCGGTATTCTGGTTTTGGCCGGGGGTCTGGGGATGATGTTTGCCTTTCAGAACGGATGGATGATCCTGTTGGGTTTACTGATCTTTGGACTTGGAGAAATGGGCAGCTCACCCAAATATACGGAATATGTTGGTAGTATTGCCCCGGCTGATAAGAAAGCGCTGTATATGGGTTCGTCGTTTTTGCCGATTGCTTTGGGGCACCAGATCGCAGGTTTTCTTTCTGGTGCACCTTACGAAAAGATAGCCGACAAACTTTATCTGCTAAAGGCTGAAGTGATGAAACGCGGATTGACGATTCCTGATATTGGAGCATCGTATACCAAAACCGACTATATTAAAGAGGCAGGACGGCAGATGAATCTCGATCCTCAGCAGTTAACCGATTTTCTTTGGACCAGCTACCATCCTCAATCCATCTGGATTATTTTCAGTTCGCTGGCATTTAGTGCGGTAGTTCTCTTATTTTTGTATGACAAGTTTATAATTCCGAGGAAAGAGGAATAAGGAAAGTGGAAAAGGGAAACTAGGGGTGCCGAAACAAGTTCAGCATGACGGGAAAAAGGAACAGGGAGAAAATGAGAAGGGAAGATAAAAGGAAGTTGCAATATTTTTAAGCAAACCTTTTCATTTGTCATTAAACCTTAGTAGAACTGAATGATTATCCCCTTAACCCGCAACCTTATTAACCTTATCTGAAAGAGGAAAGACTTATTCTGTTCCAATGATCCGAATGCCCGAAGGTTCACAATGGATAAAACAATGAAGGTCGATACTTGTTGATACATGGTGTCCTGGAGCCCTTGTGGCAAAATAAGGAAAAAGGAATTGAAGAAAAACGTTAATACAGATTCTATGTTGAAAAAAAATATTCTATGCCTGGTTCTGATCGCCCTGGGATGGTCAGTTCAGACGAAAGCCCAGGATTTCCAGAGTTTTTCTTCTTCCTACAAGGAAGCTGCTGATGTTAAAACGGGTGAACTGAATTTCAGGTTCGAGAGCCTTGGATTTTTTTGGAACAACGAATTTAAGGGGGATCTTGTCTCGGGCTATACGCTCACAGGAGCCATGCTAAGGCCTAAGCTGACCTTTTCTCCCTTTGAAGGACTTTACCTGGAGGCAGGGGCACATGTGATTAAATACAACGGAAAAGACCAGTTTTCGAATGCTATTCCATGGTTCACTGCCCGGTATCGTTTCACTGATGAGTTTTCGGTAGTTACCGGCAACCTGGATCAGAACGACCAACACGGTTTGCCTGAGCAACTTTGGGAACCCGAACGGATTTATACCGACAAGCCTGAAAGCGGATTGCAGTTTCTTTTTAACGGAGAAAAGCTTCATGCACAGACCTGGGTGAGCTGGGAACAGTTTATCCAGAAGAATGATCCGTACCAGGAACAATTTGCTTTTGGTCTGACGGGTAATTACAGGGTGTTCCAGAATTCTGAACTGACCATTAAACTGCCGGTTGCGGTATTATTTTACCACCATGGAGGAGAAATCAATATAAACCCCACAGGAGACCGACCAGCTGTACAGACCCATACCAACGCTTTGGCAGGATGGGAAATGGCGATAAATGTCGGAGAGCGGGTTAAAACGATTAATCTAAACGGTTATTGGCTGGGCTATGATGCTGTTACCAGGGAATCGAATACACTGCCATTCGACAAAGGCCATGCCTACCTGCTTGAAACAAGCGCCCAGACGAAAAACTCAAGGATTTCGGTGAGCTACTGGAATGCCTATCAGTTTCTGGCTCCCAAAGGACGTTTCCTTTTCATGTCAGGTTCAGACGAAGACCCTACCTTCACCGAACCCAACCGTTCGATGCTGTCGGCAAAGTACTTCTGGCAGAAGAATATTGCCAAAGGTGCACGGGTAGCATTCCAGGTGGATTCAAACATGGATTTGAATACAAGAGATTTGTCGTACAGCTACGGATTCTTTCTGCTGCTGAATGAAGATTTTTTGCTGAAGAAGTTTAAAGATCAACTGTAAATGTGCGGGAGTTTATGGGGTGTTAGGGATTCCATTCGTTCGATTTGGGAGTCTTAACAATCATGATGTTGAGTGCTTTGCTGTTAAAGGGATCGAATCCTATCTCACAATGACAATTTTATTTCCAATTAAACGAATACTTAAACTCAGGAAAGCGTTGCATATTAGATTCAAGTGAAGCTTTAGTTTCCCGAATAACTTTATTCTTTTTAAAAGAATCAACTATAAATGGTCTTAATTTATAATCATATTCTATAACGTAGTTATTGATAAAGATATAGAATCGAGATGTATCTTTTTCATTGTCTAGTCTGTAATTTGCAAAACAATTGTTTTTAGCATCAAAATGGAACATCATAAAAGATATATCCTCTCCTTTTTCACCTGTAATTCTATTTTCAATGCTAATCAAACGATCACTGGAAAAATAACAAGAAATATTACATTCATTATTCCCAATTTTGTTTTTATAATGTTTGACAATAGTTGAAGAATCAAACTTTGTTTTTGCCCAGATGTTAAGTTTTGTTTCAACAGCGGAGTATAATTGACCGGTAGTAGGTTTCTTATCCCAACCAAGTGAATCTTTACCTAAAATGTTTTGCACTACTTTATTGGAATCACTTTTCGACGATACTGCACTCTGATTGTTATTTGTTTTCTTTGATCCTGAATTACAACCAATAATGGGAATCAGACAAATAAGCAACATAAATTGGTTAAAGTTCTTCATTGTTAAAAGTGTTTAGTTACCATTCTATATGAAAATAAAAGGTTTGTAATTATATGCTAAGTTTAGTCAATTGATTGTGTCGTTGGTTTTCTTATATCCTGAAGTATTCTTTTTTTAACCAATGCTTGTAAATTGGGTCTTGAAGGTCAATTTGTCCGACAGAAATGTCAATGATTTCACGAGCCAGGAGTGATTGCTTAAGCCGGTTGGTGTTTCCTGAAGTTCCCAAATTATACTTTTGAATGGTGCCTTTTGAACTTAGTTGTTTTTCCCCAGTAAGAATTGCTTTGAGCAGATTCAACTGAGTAGTTGATAAGGACTCAGTAATATTGGTGAATAAAAGACTTAACTGATTGATTAAACCCAGAAAGGCCAAGTTTACAATCGCAACCGAACAAATAGTATCTGTGCGGAGCCAAGATTGCTGTGCAAGTTGCTGAACGTAGTAAGAATGGTTTTCGGCCAGTTCCGCTATCAGGTTAGCTTCATCTTCTCGGATTTCTTTACCCGTATCCGAAAACCGTTTTATAATAAACTCAACCCAGCTTTTGGTAGCTATTTTCTCCAGAAAGATCAAATCACCAAATTTATAAAATGGCATAGATGGATTGGAAAAAACATCGAGCAACATGTGCCTTTTACTTCCATACAGGCAATAGGAAACATGGGTGTGCCTTTGCCAGTGAGAACGCAATGTACGTTGAAAGGCCAGCGGATCTTCAAATTCGCTGATTCCCTGAAATTCGTCAATACAAACAACTATTTTCAAGCCTCTTTGAACAGCAATCGTTTCAGCGAGGTTAAGAATCTCATCAGGTTTTTTATGCAATTCTTCCCAACTTACTCCAAATGAAATTTCACTTTTATCATCGGGTGAAAACGAGATTCGTGGCATGAGCTGAGCTAAAAATTCTTTTGCATTTTGCGCACGTTCTTCCCATTTGGTCGAAGTCGCCTTTATTATTTCAGTTGCCAGAGCAATATAAAAACCTTCTTCTGTGCGTACATTGAATAAATCGATGTGGCAGATTTTCATATCTGGTTCTTTATGGACCAGCAATTCGGAGACCTTGTTCACCAGGGAAGTTTTACCCCATCGGCGAGGCGATAGAATTATTGTATTTACCAAGGCACTGAAATTAGAAGCAAGATGTTCTGCCTCATTTTCACGATCGGTAAATTCAACCTGCGTAGCCAGTTTCCCGAAAATAAAAGGCGTATTTTCCATGTGTTCGTATTTTGATACAAATATATGATACATTTTTGTATCATACAAATTTGTATCATACAAAAATGTAAGATGGTTGATTTCTTTAGATGAAGCCCTTATAAACCAAGATGTAAAGGTGCTGACGGAATTGTATGTGATGAAAATGCAAATATGCAGAACGTACAGAACGTGCAGAACGGCAATAAAACGAATTTTATGATTTATGGCCAATAGCCAGGTTTTGGGTCAGGCGATTTTTAATCGCCTATAATCTTCCGCGATTTGAAATCGCGGGACCCGCATCATACCCAGCTTCGCAAAACATACCGTATGAGCGCAAAATTCACCAAAGCCTGGTTCCGCACTTTGATCGTAATTATCTTAAGGGAGATAAATGGTAAAATAGATTTTGCGGAAGTTACGGAAGTTGTGGAAAAGTGAATTTGGCGTAAATTGGGAAAAGCAAATTACACGAATTAATACGCCCGCCTACTGTCGGGCAGGAATTACACGAATTTAAGCAGATTTACGGGAGCACTATCATGCCCAGCTATGCAAAACAGTGCAAATGAGTGCAAAATTCACCAAAAACTAGTACCACACTTTGATCTTATTTATCTTTAGGGAAGTAAATGGGAAGAAAGCTTTCTGATGGGTTCGGCGTATCTGGATAACTCAATAAGACGATGGTTTTAACTGAATTTACAGCGTTCTTTGACATCGTGGGATTTAATTGTTTTCAGGAAGGTTAGGATAATTTATATATATTCCATATTCCTTCCGGCCTTGTCGACGGGCCGGAGGAGAATATTATTATCCATCTAAAAGCATACAAATGATTCGCTCATTCATATTGGAATAATTTCAGGGGCAATCGGTCTAAACATAGAACCTCCAGGGTTTATGGGCCCATTCTCCTGCATAATTAATTCCAATACGTCTGGAGGTATGAATTTCGGCAACCGGTTCGGCATCTTCAATCCAGATTCGACTGGAGCTGATCAGGCTTTCGCCGTAAAATGACCGGTCGAGTTGAAGTTCACGACCCACACGGCCCGGTCCGGGAAAGCCTTCCATCCCGCGGATTAAGACGGCAGAGGGTTCACCTTCAGGTCCTGTAACCAGGTTTAGCATCCAGTACATACCGTAAATGAGATAGACGTAAACTGTTCCGCCTTCCAGGAACATGATTTCGGTGCGTGGAGTACGACCCTTACTTGCATGGCAGGCCAGATCTTCCATACCACGGTATGCTTCGGTTTCGGTAATCCTGTATCGTTCAATACGACCATCTTCAAAACAACGGACAAGGTACTTCCCTAAGAGTTCAGGAGCAATATCCAAAACATCCCGAAGGAAAAAGGTATGCGGTAAACGATTATTCATTTTGTTCCGTGATCTGGGTTCCGGGTTTTGAGTAAAGATACAACGGGTAGAAAAATGCGAAGAAGGATATCGCGTCGTGGTTATTCAGGGTATCTTCATTCAGGAAAGAAATCAGGACAATCAGCAGGAATATCAGCAGCAGGTAGCTTTTAGTGCGGTGTTCGATAAATACAGGTGCGACTAATGCGTAGCAGATATAGACCAGACCAAATAGTCCAAAATCGATCCAGTAGCTCAGAAACATGTTGTGTGATCGCTGCCGGTATTCCTGGTCCTGAAAGAATTTATTCTGATCGTATTTCGACTGGTAGGCTTCATAATATCCCCCGGTTCCGTTACCAAACCAGAAGTGTTCACCGATGATTTGCATGGCCATTTTGTAATATTCCAGCCGTTGTGTCACTGAATGGCCCGAAGGATTTCCGCCTTTGCGGTAAACATCGGTTTCCCATACAATCTGGTATATGCGGTTATAAAATGAGAAGGGATTTATAAATCGATAGTTGGTCATCCCCTTTTCGATATTGCGGATATCGGTATCGCTTAGTTTTCCAAGACCTTCGGCATCCTTTCGGTAACCTTTTGAGGTCAGGTATCTGAAAAGCACGTAACGGTTATAGCCTGAAGGCAAAATACTATCGTAATTTATTTTGCTTCGTTGATTCCAGGCTTCCTTTAATTCTTCCTCATTCATAAACAGGAAGACATAGTGACCATTTTCGAGTTCCTTGTTGTTAAAATCATGCTGATAAAGATTGCCCTTACTGGTTTTCACATGTACGATATCCGGGGGCAAAGTCTCAATCGCATAAAACTGATGAACTACATAGAGGATATATGCCGTTGGTAGAAGGAAGAGTGAAAGCAGAATCGTCAAAAGAGCCATCCTCAGGATTAATCGTTTTATTCTGAAAACACTCCAGAAGATAATTACTGACAATACAGTCAGGAAAACGATCCAGCCTGTGGCTGACTTCAGAAGGATCAGGAATACGCTCAGCCAGATGATACCCAAAAGTAGAATCCCCTTTTCGGTATTACTTTTATTTTCAGGAATCAGGTAATACCAACCCATCGAGAATATGCTGATGTTGATTAGCAGCGCAAACCGGATGTGGGAAATGAACAGGGATATTTGCCGGGGATCATGAATCGTTTTTGAAGAGAAGCCAAGCAGAACCCATATACTGCATAAGGAGGCAACGACGACTGCAGATGAAAAGACATAGAGGATCCGTTTTACTCGCTGATGATTTAGTGATGCAGAAGTACCGATTACAAGGGGCAAAACCAGGAATGGAAGCTGAATCTTTATATCATGCATCCCCCATTGCAAACTGTTGGTCCAAAGCAATCCCAGCAAATACAGGAAAAATACGGATAGCAGCAATAGCACTGATTTTCGTTCTTTCAGGCGCTGAAGTTTTAACGAGAACTGTCCTTCAATGAGCCAGTTTGCCATGAGCAGACCAGGAATAATGCTCATTATTGCTTTAGACAGAGGAAGGCTTGCGCCCATTACCATCATTAATGCCAGATAAATCTGGAAATGATTGGGAAAGTATCTTTTTAGAGTGCTCGTCATTCAGCCTGGTTTGTAAATTTGCAGTAAGGACTACAAATAAACAAAAAAAGCGCATGAACATTGTTCTTTCGGGGAAACAAAACGATTACCCTTTGGAAATCTTTGTGTTAATTTTCCATATCCATCAATATAATGTTTGCAAATTAAAAAAAAGAGAATACTTTTGCAGTCCCGATTATTGTCCTTACTTGTAGTTCTTGTAAACGATTGAAAATGTTGGGTGTGCAGATCTTATCAACAATTCCGGGTTGATAAATTCTAAAACTCTAAACAATTGAAGATTAATTTATTGCGAGTAGGTGTTTAATTTTTTAAAAATAAACAAGTGGATACACTAAGTTACAAAACCGTTTCAGCAAACAGAGCTACGGTAACAAAAGAGTGGGTTCTTGTCGATGCCACAGATATGGTTCTTGGTCGTTTGGCTACAAAAGTAGCCATGATTCTGAGAGGAAAATACAAGCCGAGTTTCACTCCTCACGTGGATTGTGGTGATAATGTGGTTGTCATCAATGCCGAAAAAGTTCGTCTGACAGGAAATAAACTGAATGACAAAATTTATTTAAGCTATTCAGGTTACCCTGGAGGACAACGAGTACAGACTCCCGCTGAGTTGATGGCCAAATACCCTGAAAGACTGGTTGAGAAAGCAGTCAGAGGGATGTTGCCAAAAAATCGCCTGGGAGATAAAATCTATGGAAACCTGAAAGTATATGTTGGTTCAGAACACAAACAGGAAGCACAGAACCCAAAATTAATTGATTTAAATACAATTAAATAATAACTAATGGAAGTAGTAAACGCGTTAGGTCGTAGGAAATCTGCGGTTGCCAGAGTTTATGTAAGCGACGGCAAGGGAAAAATCACAATCAACAACAGAGATTTGAATGATTATTTTCCAACAGGAATCCTGCAGTATGTTGTGTTGCAACCGTTGAATCTGTTAGGTGTTGCTGGTCAGTATGACATCAATGTAAACCTCGATGGTGGTGGTATCACCGGACAGGCAGAAGCATTGCGTCTTGGAATTTCACGTGCCATGTTGGAAATCAATCCTGAATCAAGACCTGCATTGAAAAGTGCCGGATTTTTGACCAGAGACCCACGTGAGGTTGAACGTAAAAAACCAGGTCAGCCAAAAGCACGCAAACGGTTCCAGTTCTCAAAACGTTAATATTTTTAGCACAAAAATATTCTGCTTTGGATCTAAATTGCTGAGACTTCTTTCCTCTAAGGAATGGGACTACTTAGTGATTGCTTTTCAAGAGACTATTTTTTTTAAAAGAAAAAAGTAAAAAGATGCCAAGAACAAATTTTCAAGACTTATTGGATGCAGGTGTTCATTTCGGTCACCTGAGAAGAAAGTGGAATCCAAACATGGCTCCGTATATTTTCATGGAGAAAAACGGAATCCACATTATTGATCTTCAGAAGACAATCGTAAAGATTGACGAAGCCGCCCATGCAATTAAACAAATTGCAAAATCAGGACGCAAAATTCTATTCGTTGCCACGAAAAAACAAGCCAAGGATATCGTAGCCGATTTGGTTGGTGGCGTAAACATGCCCTATGTAACTGAGCGCTGGCCCGGTGGAATGCTTACCAACTTTCCGACTATCCGGAAAGCTGTTAAGAAAATGATGTCCATCGACAAAATGACCAAGGACAATAGTTGGGATGTTCTTTCAAAACGTGAGAAACTTCAGATTAGCCGTCAACGTGCCAAGCTGGAAAAGATGTTGGGAAGTATTTCCGACTTAACCCGCCTTCCTGCAGCCCTTTTCATTGTGGATGTATTGAAAGAAAAGATTGCCGTTCGTGAAGCTCAACGTTTAGGTATTCCGGTTTTTGCAATGGTTGATACCAATTCAGAACCTGAAGGAATTGACTTTGTCATTCCTGCCAATGATGATGCCTCACAGTCAATCAGCCTGATTGTTAAAGAAATGACCGATGCTATTCGCGAAGGACTTTCAGAACGTAAGGTTGAACGCGAAAAAGACGGTGATGAGAAAGAAGTAAAAGTAAAAGGTAGAAGAGCAAAAGTTGCTGACGGTCACGATTCACCTGCTCTTGAAGAAGAAGCTGAGGATCTGGATGATGAAGATCTGGATGAAGATATTGATGAGTAATCGTTCAACAACCCATTAAATAGAAAACATTATGGAAATTAGTGCAGCAGACGTGATGAAGTTGCGTAAAGCAACCGGAGCAGGGATGATGGATTGTAAATCAGCACTGGCTGAAGCTGAGGGCGATTTTAGCCGTGCGACCGACATTATCCGTGAAAAGGGTAAACTGGTAGCCAGCAAAAGAGCTGACCGTGCCGCCAATGAAGGAGTATCTCTTGCCAAAGTGAATGAGTCTAAGAAATCAGGTGCGCTTCTGGTTTTGAATTGTGAAACTGACTTCGTTGCAAAGAATGAGGCTTTTGTAGCTTTTGCAGAACGTATTCTGGATGCAGCCATGGCAAACAATACCACCGATCTTGCTGGTGTTAAAGCATTGGTTCTTGACGGACGTACAGTTGAAAATCTGATCATTGAACAAACTGGCGTTATTGGTGAAAAACTTGATTTGCCTTATTTTGCAAAACTTGATGCCGAAACCGTTGTAGCATACATTCACCCGGGAAACAAATTATCGACCCTTGTTGGTTTTAATAAAGCCGACGTTGAGGTTCAGGTTACAAAAGACATTGCGATGCAGGTTGCTGCAATGAACCCGGTAGCTGTTGACAAAAAAGATGTTCCTGCGGAAACCATAGCTAAAGAACTGGAAATTGCCAAAGAAAAATTCCGTATGGAAGGTAAGCCAGAGGCGATGCTTGATAAAATCTCGCAGGGAGCCCTCGAGAAATTCTTTAAAGATAGTACCTTATTAAATCAGGCTTTCATTAAAGAAAGTAAACAAACTGTAGCTGAATTTCTGAAAGAGACAGATAAAGGTCTTACGGTGACAGGTTTCTATAGATACAATCTTGCCGATTAGTTAATAATCGCCTGAATATAATACAAAGCCTTCCGTTTTACGGAGGGCTTTTTTTATGAAATGACAATATTTGGCATTCTTAAATAAATGAAGCTTTTTGCTTCATTTGTATTGTTAATTTATGCTAATTACTTGTTATAATCCAATATATTTTAAATCCCTATTATTCTGATTTGAAAGAATGTGCTATCTTCGCAACCGTTAAAAAGCGCTTATAATGAAAAACTTTAAACAACTGAACAACATTGTTGGGTGGCTTACTTTTTTGGTTGCTGCAATAACCTATTTGTTGACCATCGAACCTACGGCCAGTTTCTGGGATTGTCCCGAGTTTATAACAACTGCATATAAATTGGGTGTTGGTCATCCACCCGGCGCACCATTCTTCATGATAATGGGTCATTTTTTTAGTTTGTTTGCCAGTGATACGGCTCATGTGGGCGTGATGGTTAATGTCATGTCGGCCCTAGCCAGTGCATTTGCCATATTGTTTTTGTTTTGGACTATAACTCATCTGGCAAAAAAATTAATTATAGCTGATGGCGATTATACACTTGGTCAGACTATTGCTATACTTGGAAGTGGCGTTGTCGGAGCTTTGGCTTTTACATTCTCGGATACCTTTTGGTTCTCGGCGGTAGAAGGTGAGGTATATGGAACCTCTTCATTTTTAACAGCATTAGTATTCTGGGCCATCCTGAAATGGGAAGATGAAGCTGATGAGCCTCAGGCTAATCGTTGGATAATATTTATTGCCTATATCATTGGACTTTCTATTGGCGTTCACCTTTTGAACTTGCTGGCCATTCCTGCTATTGTCTTTGTATATTACTTCAGAAAATATAAGGTAACCCGCAAGGGTTTTATTATTAGCCTGATATTATCCATATTTATTTTAGCTTTTGTGATGTATGTGCTCATCCCGGAGACTCTGGTAGTGGCCGCCTGGTTTGAATTGCTTTTCGTAAATGGCTTGGGTCTTCCGTTCAATTACGGAGCCTTGATATTTGCTTTAATAGTTTTTGCGGGTATCGCATATGGAATTATTTATACAGTTCAGAAGAAACTGGTTTTATGGAATACGATTTTGCTCAGCATTGCTCTAATTTTGATTGGATATTCGTCGTTTACGATGATCATTATTCGTGCGGCTGCAGATCCTCCGATGAATCAAAATAGTCCGAAGAATGTATATGGTTTACTTGCATATTTGAACCGTGAACAGTATGGCGACCGTCCGTTAATTTATGGTCAGTATTACAATACTCCTCTGGATAAATATGTTGATGATAAACCCTATTACATTGAGAAAAATGGGAAATATGTAGTTGCCGATATGCGCCAGAGGCCAGTTTATAATTCGAGCTTGAGTACAATTTTTCCACGCATGTACAGTCGGGAAGAAGGTCATATCGAACAATACAAACAGTGGGCAAATATAAAAGGGCATAAAGTTGAGGTTACAGATGAAGATGGACAAACCAAGACGATTGTAATGCCAACCTTTTTTGAAAATCTTACCTTCTTTTGGCGTTTTCAGGTCAATCAAATGTATTTCCGCTATTTTATGTGGAACTTTGCAGGACGACAAAATGACTTACAGAGTCAGGGTGAAATCACTAACGGGAATTGGATTTCAGGAATTAATTTTCTTGACTCGCAGCGACTTGGCGATCAGAGTAAACTTCCTCAGGAATATAGAAATAACAAGGGCCGTAATAAATATTACCTGTTGCCATTCCTTCTTGGAATCATTGGTATAATTTACATGTACAACAAGGGAATACAGGGTAAAAAGGATTTATGGTCCGTGTTCCTGCTGTTCTTTATGACTGGACTTGCCATTGTTATTTATCTAAATCAGTCACCACTTCAGCCACGCGAACGTGATTATGCATATGTTGGTTCATTTTATGCATTTGCTATCTGGATCGGAATAGGAGTTCTGGCAATTTATGAAGGTTTTAAAAAATATGTTCCTGATACCATTAGTGCAGGAGCAGCCGGCGTTCTGGCGCTGCTATTGGTTCCAACTATCATGGGTGCTGAAAACTGGGACGATCATGATCGGTCGAACCGTTACACCTGCCGCGATTTCGGGGCAAACTATCTGAAAACCTGTGCACCTAATGCAATCATTTTCACCAACGGTGACAATGACACTTTCCCTCTTTGGTATGATCAGGAAGTGGAAGGTATTCGTACCGACACACGTGTTTGTAACCTTAGTTATTTTCAGACAGACTGGTATATCGATCAGATGAAAAGCAAATCATACCAGTCGGAGCCTTTGCCAATCACATTTAACCATGATCTGTATGTACAGGGTAAACGTGATGTTGTCTACCTGATGGAGGATCCACGTTTGAAAGGCTCTGTCGAACTTAAAAAGGCATTGGATTTTGTAAAGGATGAAGATCCAAGAACCAAGCTGGATCAAGCTGAAGGAGCTGCTTATATTCCATCCAAGAAACTCTTCCTTGTAGTGGATAAAGCTGCTGTGATCAGGAATAAGGCGGTTGATCCACAAGACTATGATAAGATTGTTGATACACTGAAAATTGACCTTAGCAGTAAACGGTACATTACCAAGGATGAATTGATGGTTCTGGATATGATTGCGAACAATAACTGGGAACGTCCAATTTATTTTGCGATAACGATTGGTCGTGATAAATATATTAACCTTCAGGATTATTTCCAGCTTGAAGGACTCGCATACAGGCTTGTCCCAATAAAAACTGCGTCAGACAATGGATTAAACATTGGCAGAGTCAATACCCGCCTGATGTATCCAAATGTTATGGAAGCATTTAAATGGGGAAACATGAACGATCCCAAGGTCTACATTGATGAAAACAATGCCCGTATGATGATGAACATACGCAATACGTTTGATCGTTTGGCCGAGACACTTGTTGCAGAAGGACAAAATGAGAAGGCCATCAAGGTACTTGATCGTGGTAATGAACTTATCCCGGATAGAGTTGTCGCATACAATTATTTTTCGATCATGATGGCTGAAACCTACTTTAAGGCCGGGCAGGCTGCGAAAGGCAAAGAAATGCTCAATACTATGATGACCAGTTACAAAGAAAAGCTGGATTATTTCTTTAACCTGAACAAACCTATGAGAAGTTCGGTAGATGAAGAAATTCAGCGAAGCTTATATTTCATGCGAGAAATAAGTCAAGTTTGCACAAGAAATGATCAACCGGAATTGTTGAAAGAAGTGACGTCTGCATTTAACAGCTATCTCGAAAGATACAGTTCATTGAAATAATGAAACGTTTCGATCCAAGGGTTCGTTTGCCAGGATTCATCACATCTCTTTTCAAGGACGTTGTCTGGAGAATGGATGTAAGTGAGCGGATTGTATATCTGACCTTTGATGATGGACCGATACCTGAAATTACGCCCTGGGTGATTGATCTTCTTCAACAGGAAGATATTCCGGCAACATTCTTTTGTGTTGGAGAGAATGTGATGAAATATCCTGAAGTTTACCAGCTAATCCTGGATAATGGTCATTCAGTTGGAAATCATACTTTCAACCATTGGCAAGGTCTGAAGAAAGAGGATCAGGATTTTTACCGAAATATTGAAAAGGCTGGAATCTATATTGACTCTGATCTTTTCAGACCACCTCATGGATGGTTGAAAAGATCACAATTCCACTACCTGAAAAAGCATTTCCGTATAATTATGTGGGATTTGATTTCCTGTGATTATGATGCCCGGATTAAACCTGATAAAGTATTCAGGAATATTACTGATTTTGTTCGTCCCGGCTCGGTAATTACGTTTCATGATTCAATAAGAGCAAAGTATAATCTGGAGAAAACATTACCACGCGCTATTCAATGGATGAAGGATCAAGGTTATCATTTTGAAGCAATTCCATATAATAAAAGAATAAATAACAGGCAGTAAGGAACTTACTGCCTGTCAAAATTTAATAACAATGATAAATATTTTAATTGTTGGGTCAGGAGGAAGAGAACATGCAATGGCATGGAAAATCAAACAATCTCCAAAACTCAATCAGTTATTTATTGCACCAGGAAATGCAGGAACTGCCCTTTTAGGAACCAATATTCCAATAGGAGTTTCTGATTTCGAAGGAATAAAGAAAGCAGTTGTCGATAATCAGATTGATTTGGTGTTGGTTGGACCTGAAGTGCCATTATGCGAGGGCTTGCATGATTTTTTCAGGGCCGACCTGCAATTGAAAAATATACTTTTTGTCGGACCATATAAGCTGGGAGCACAACTTGAAGGCAGTAAGGATTTCGCCAAGGAATTCATGATGCGTCATCAAATTCCAACTGCTAAATATCTGTCTGTTACTGCTGAAAACTTATCTGAAGGAATTATTTTTCTGAAAACACTGACCTCTCCTTACGTTTTAAAGGCCGATGGGCTGGCTGCAGGGAAAGGAGTTTTGATTCTGAATGATCTTCATGAAACGATTGCTTCCCTTAAAGAAATGCTAGGTGGTCAGTTTGGTGAGGCAAGCCGAAAAGTAGTTATTGAAGAATTCCTAAGTGGAATTGAATGCTCGGTATTTGCCATTACGGACGGCAAAGACTATCGAATATTACCAGTGGCCAAGGATTATAAACGCGTTGGTGAAGGCGATACCGGGCTGAATACTGGTGGTATGGGGGCAGTTTCGCCTGTTCCGTTTGCCGATGAAGTATTCATGAATAAGGTTGAAGATCGAATTATCCGACCAACAATTGAGGGTTTGATAAAAGATCAGATCCCTTATAATGGATTCATTTTCTTTGGACTGATTAGTTGCAATGATGAGCCGATTGTGATAGAATACAATGTCAGGATGGGTGATCCGGAAACAGAAGCAGTGATGCTTCGTATTCAGTCTGATTTTGTCGAATTGCTCCTTGGTGCTGCAGAAGGAACTTTGGATGAAAAAACCATTGAGATTGATTCCAGAACTGCTGTTGCAGTGATGCTTGTTTCAGGAGGTTATCCGGGTTCATACGAAAAAGGGAAGGTGATCAGTGGGCTGGAGAAGGTAGAAACAAGTATGGTTTTCCATGCAGGGACAACACAAAAAGACGAAAATGTTTGTACTGATGGAGGGCGTGTATTGGCCATTAGTTCATATGGCAATAGCATGAGCGAAGCACTTTCATGTTCATACGAAAATGCAAAGCTAATCGGTTACCAAGGCTTGTATTGCCGTAAAGACATTGGGTTCGATTTGTAAATTATCAGATACCTAAATACTGGTTATTTCAGATACGTTTTTAACTGGGAAAGCTTAATTGAAAAGTATATTTTATTTTATCTATTGAAGTAAATTACAGGCATGTTACTGAAAGCGTTAAAATCGAATCAGCCTTATCATTTTTTACTGATACCAATTATTGCAACGGCATTATGGATCAGGTCATTCATGAATCCGGTCAGCTATACTTTTTATCCCGGTGAAGACATGATGCTTCTGTATCAACCCATTAAATCCGTTCTTATCAATAATCCGTTAGCTAGTCATATTCTGGCATTGATCTTTACAATCCTGATCGCCTTCCTGATTTTAAAATTGAATGTGCAATATGCCTTTATCCGTTCAAAGACTTTTCTGCCATCCAGCCTGTTTATATTAATTACTGGTGGAATTTCCGACATTCATGCTATGCATCCGGTTTATCCTGCAGCCTTATTTCTGGTTCTGGCAATTGACCGTATATTTAGTTCATTCGATAAAGAAGTCATTCATTCTAATGCATTCGACGCAGGAGTATTTCTATCTATAGGGTCTCTTTTTTATCTCAATCTTGCATTTTTCTTTCCAATACTATGGATTGGGTTCATCATCGTAAGGCCAAATGTCAACTGGCGCGAGTATATACTTACAACTCTTGGGTTCAGTTTACCCTGGCTGGCAACATTAGCGTATTTTCAGTTTACCGGCCGGACAGATGAATTACTTCACACGCTTGAAACGAATGTTATGTCTCATCAGATCTTTCTCAGAGAAGGTTTACCGATTCAGATCTACATCGGATATCTGGTTTTATTAACACTTCTTGGAAGCATTTTCTTACTGTCTCAGTATGATGGGAAAAAAATCAGCTCACGTAAATACTTCAAGGTATTTTTCTGGATCTTCCTGATTTCTTGTATATTAATTATTACTGTTCCTGCTGTTTCTCAGGAAATCATGATTGTATTGGCTATCCCTTTGACCTATTTGATTTCTAACTACCTTGTTTTCATGAAACGACAAACTTGGGGCGAAGTGTTTCTTTATTTGCTAACAGCTGGGGTGATTTATATGCAGTTTGTTTAGTTACAAATAAGAAGTGAGAACTTAGATTTCCACATGAGCCCGGAGGCCAAAAGCATTTACCGGTCCCCTGTCTTTATTATATGCTGGGTTGACTATGAGCTGATAATCAGGGCTAATCCATAATGGGTAATCTTTTAATTTGAATGAATAATAAAACTCGGTAATCATTTCAGGTCGATAATTTAAATTTCCATCCCCGATAATAAATCCATACCCACCAGCCTTAAGATAATTCCGGTGATCTTTTGACAGTCCATTGGCAAGCACTGCTAAACCGATTTTATCATCAATCCGATTCCAGATATTTCCTTTTAGCTGTAATCCCAAACTAATCGCTCTGTCAATTTCAGTAAAGGCCCAGGTTTCGTTATGCCCGTCATTCCAGCTTGCCCTTAAAAATGAACCAATATTATCAGTGAAATTATGCTCCACATTTATGCCAAACCCGTATTTAATGCGGCCTAATGTTTTTGTGCTGTCAATTGCAGGTATTGTATGATTTGCTTCGCCCAGTTCAATGGCCTTTATGTAGCTTCCCATTCGGGCATGGGTCATAAAAGTAATTATTCGCAAGGACCCAGACTGATTGCCAAGCCTGTACTTGCGTTCAAGTTCCAGTGCTTCTGAATGTGAATGGAATACATCTTTATCCATTATAGCACCATTGGCTGTCGTGGGTACCATCACAGAAACTAACCGCAGTGCCCAATCCAGCTTCACAAGTTCAGTAGTTATTCCATAAGTATAACCTCTGGTGTTGGCCGGATAATCCCATGCACCATTGCCCATCAATGCCCAATTGTAAAACTGGGAGCGCGGGTCATGGCTATACTTGTTATTATCCAGAAAGTCCATAATGCTAAATTTCCCTGCTGATATTGCCAGATAAGAATCAGGAAGTTGTGTTGGCAACTGGTTAATCCCGTCTTCAACCAATTCACAGTGATCAGACAAAGCAAATATTTGCCTAATGTACAATCGTGCTGTATAAACTTTAGGGCTAATATCACTTACACGATAGACTTCCCCATTTGGAAACCCGGCGACACCAAGAGTTTTAGAAAAACCGTTACCACCTGAAATCTCAGGATTATAATAGACAGAGGAGCCCTTCCATAGTCTTGCTCCAAAAAACATGGTCCCTGTTATTGATGTGTTTCCTTCTGCTTCAGGATTCAGGCTATTTACACCAGAGTATTTTGCGTTAAACGAAGGATGATATTGGTAAATAGTGGTATTTTGAAAATGGAAATTCCACCAATTGTTGTCTATACTATCCTTTGAGGTTTGGCCTTGCAACGTAATAGATAATGAACACAGACAGACTACAATAAATATCAGACTGGATATTTTAGTATATATGGTCATATTTTTTCTCTTAATACTTTTGAGATGTAAACATACAGGAAGGCTAAGATTTAATCCTTATCCTTCCTGTATAGGTTACTTCTTATTTGTTTTTAAGATATTTATTTACTGAATAAAGGTAAAACGATAAGTCCGACAGACAATGCTGTCAATATTATTGCCGCAGTCCATCCAATAATATTATTAATTGGATTATTCACGTATTCCCCCATGATTTTCTTGTTATTCACCAGCAAGATCATACATATCAAAACAACGGGTAAAAGCATACCATTAAGAACCTGTGACCACAAAGATATTAAGATCAGCGGAGCATTTGGCAGCAAGATGATTGCTGCTCCAATAATGATAATACCAGTATATAAAAAATAAAACTCTTTGGCCTCGTTCCATTTTTTATCAATGCCTGCTTCAAAACCAAATGCTTCACAAACATAGAAGGCAGTCGCCAGCGGTAAAATGGTCGCAGAAAATATTGATGCAATAAAAAGACCAAAAGCAAATACCTGCGAAGCTATTGCACCTGCGAGTGGTTTTAATGCAAGGGCAGCATCTTTTGCTTCTTCAATTACAACCTTATTTTCGTGTAAGGTTGAAGCACAAGCTACAATAATAAAGAAAGCAACAACAACAGTTGCGAGGCAGCCAATTATAATATCGATCAGCAGGTACTTGTAATGCTTCATTTTCAAACCCTTCTCAATAACCGACGATTGCATATAAAATTGCATCCAGGGGGCAATTGTTGTCCCGATGATCCCAATAACTATAGTCAAACCCTGGGTATCCATTGGCATTTTTGGATGTACAATTGAACTGCCAATTTCTGACCAATGGGGCTTTCCCATTATGGCCGAAACGACATACATTAACAACGAAACACTAAATATCAGGAAAATACGTTCAGCGATTTTGTAATCTCCCTTCACTACCAGAAACCAAACCATAAACGCGACTATCGGGACCGAAATGTACTTACTCATCCCAAAAACTTCCATACTGCCTGCCACTCCAGCGAATTCAGTAGTTGTATTTCCAATATCGGCAATCAACAAACCAACAAAGATAAAGAAGGTGATCTTTACTCCGGCATTCTCACGGATCAGGTCGGCAAGACCTTTGCCTGTTACAATTCCCATTCGGGCGTTCATTTCCTGAACGACAACAAGTACAATAAACGATGGGATGAGCGTCCAGATAAGGCTATATCCGTAAATTGCCCCGGCTACTGAGTAGGTAGTTATACCGCCGGCATCGTTATCAACACTTCCGGTGATGATTCCCGGACCTAAAATTGCAAAGAACAAGGCAAGCTGGGTGAAAAAAGTCTTTTTATTTTTAAACATCTGACTTCCTCCTATTTATTAGTCCTGCGTTTGCGGATTAAATCTTCGATCACATCATCAATAACAACCATTCCTTTTAGAACATTCTTGGTGTCTACAACCGGGATGGCCAAAAGATTATATTTTGAAACGATCTCGGCCACTTCATTAATTTTCTGATAGTCCCGAAGATGCACAGGGGAGGGCTTCATAATCTGGCTGACTGGTGTGTCAGGTGGTGTGATTACAACATCACGAATAGAGAAAGTTGCAAGAAGTACTTCATTTTCATCGGTAACAAAGAGATTGTATAATGTCTCGAACTCCGGCTTTGTTCTTCTTAGTTCAGCCAATACTTCTTCGATGGTCATATTCAGATTGAACGACATATACTCTGACGACATGATACTACCGACTGTATGATCGGGGTAAACGAGTAGTTCCCTGACATCCTGCGAAGTTTCCTCTTCCATTTCATTCAGCAGAAGCTGAATTTTTTCTTCTTCCAGTCCTTCAAAAATATCAGCAACCTCATCCGCTGGCATTTTATCCAATACGTCGGCTGCTTTCTCGATCGACAGGCTTTCCAGTATCTGAACCTGTGTTTCTGGTTCGAGTTCTTCCATTACGTCGGCTGCCTTTTCAGCATCGAACGAAGAAAATATCTCTGCGCTTGCCTTCTTGCCCAATTCCTCAATGATATCAGCCAAATCAGATGGATGAAGGGTTTGTAGCTTTTTGTAAGTCTTCGAAAGTTTAATGTTCTGGCTTGAGAAATCAATAGCTTCAAAATCTTCCCAATTAATAAACTTTCCCGGAACATTTGATCCGAACACAGATAAGCCAAACTTCAATGGTTTCGCAATTCCGATTCTCCTCAACAGCCCTTCCATCCCAATATCAACAGCAACAGCATAGGTTCCGTTGGTCAGGGTAACTAAACGTACATCGTTTACCCGAACCAATTTTCGTCCATTCAGATCGACAATCTGTTTATCGAGTACTGATTCAATCAACGATAGATCATTATTGATATTTTCTTGTGGTAAATCGCTTAGTTCTGAGGCGATTACTTTGATATTTCCGTTCAGTTTTTCTACCTGAAACTGTTGAAATGAGTAGAAAGCAACCTGATTGCTTCTTTTGATTTTGATTCCTGTTACAGCCGGATGCCCCGAAGTTAGATTCGAAGATTCGGATTCAACAAGTAAATCTTTAACGATGCCAATGTATTTGCCGTTGGAATCATAAGCTTTAATACCAACAATACGGCTTAAATAAAATGTAGTGATAGATGTCATGTGCACCTCCTTGCTTTGTGATACAGTAAGGAGAGCAACCCAAGGGAAGGCTATCCTGCTATATCAGGTTAATAATTAATATACTCGCGGGCCCTTCGTCCATTTTTAAATTATTATTTTGTTTGTGCGGCAAAAGTAGTTTTTTTGTTTAAAGAAAAAAACAATCTCCAACTCTAAATTGTAAATAAATCGAATTAATGATTTTAGAGTTTATAAGGCATAAAAAAACCCGCCTGTTTACGCAGACGGGTTTATCAAATATCGTTTGGATTTTAAATTGCAGCTCTTTCGGCTAACCTACAATTCAATGGCCTTCCCATTATAGAAATCAAGAATCTTTGTTCTGAAAATGTACTCATACTTTGCCTGAAGCAAATCGCTTTGTGCCGATGCCAGATTATTCTTGCTTTGATTGTATTCAACTGAATTGATCATCCCTACATTAAATTTCTCCTCAGTATATCTGAATGCCTCTGTGGATGAAACAACAGCCTTCTCATTGGCAACATAACTTTTGAATGCAGCCAACGCGTTTGTATAAGCCTGTTCAATGTCTTTTCGAAGTAGATTCTTGGTGTTCTGCAATGTCAATTCCGAAACTTCAAGTTGAATCTGTGCATTGCTCACACTCGTTTGGGCCTGAAAATGATTGAAAATAGGGATATTCAAGGTAAATCCAAATCCATACCTTTCATTACTTTTAAACTGATCGCCCAAAGAAATATTTTTCCCATAGTAATCGGTATATTTATTGTTGTAAAAATTGTAGTAGTTGCCCCCGAATGAAAGTGAAGGCAACAGGTTTCCTTTTGCAATTAACAATTGACTACGGGCACTTTCCAATTTAAACTCTGCACTTTTTACAGAAGGTTTAAGCTGAACAGCATTTTTAAATACATCCATCGAATTAATAAGGCTCATGTTTGCTCCAATTTCAGGCAAGACAGGTTTCTCAACTTTAAAACTTTCAGTTGACGGTAATTCCAGAAGTTGATACAATGCCAGGTAGGCTAACTGAAGTCTGTTCTGTGCGTTTACAACATTAAGTTCTTCACGGGCGTATTGTGCTTCAATTTCGAATAAACTACCCTTGGCAAGGCTTCCTGCTTCTACAAGTTTCCCGGTACGGTCTATCTGTAGCTGGGTTATTTTAATCAGATCTTGTGAAACATTAAGTAACTCGTCTGCAAACAGGATTTCAAGGTATGCTGCGGCAATGTTAAGCATCATGTCATCCTTTGCCTTTAGGATATCCTGCAGACTCGCCTGTAAGTCCATATCTGCTCCTTTGATGGCGTTTTTCAGTGTGAACCCGCTCCAAAGGGTAACATTGGTACTTAGGCTACCGGATGTTGAATTTGAATTTATATTCAGGTAAGTATTATCTGCACCAATTGTGCGTCCAAAACTCATTTGGTTTTGGAATCCCGCATTCAGGTTGGGCAAACGGTTATACTTCGCTTGTCCGAGCTGATTGTGGTAATAATCAGAATTCAGCACTTGTTGTTTGAGCTGAATATTATTCTGTATTGCATAATCAATGCATTTTTGCAGGTTCCATGTTGCCTGTGCCTTAGCGCTTGTGAAGGCAGCAAGTATAATGACAATTGCAATTAGGCTGGTTATTCGTTTCATTCGTATGTTTTTAAAATTAATTTTATCTAACCTATAATGAATCAAAAGTAAAGATTAAAACGTTCGCTCCAACACTCAGGATTTGAGATATGGAAGCAGACTTTATTTAAGCCTTTTTCTTTTCTTCTTCCTTCGGTTTATTTGGATCAATCTTATCACCCTTCACCTTATCAGCCTTAGTCAATCCTTTTTTAATCTCTATATTAATTCCGTCCGAAATTCCTGTCTTAACCATTCGTTTTTCAAATTCCTGTGGTTTTGCCGTTTCGATTTCAACATACGATGAATCTTTTTCAAACTTTAGCAATCCTTCGGGAATAACCAGAACACTGTCTTTCTTTTCAAGAACGATATTGGCATTGGCACTATATCCGGCCCTGATAAACTGATTTTCTTTCAGAACCACGTTGGCTTTGATCTCAAACTGAATAGCTCCGTTCTCTTCTTTTCCTTTTGGGGCAATGTATTCAAGTATTGCTCCAAATTTATCTTTCTCAATAGCGCCGATTTCCAGCTCAATAGGCATTCCTTCCTTAATCTTTCCAACTTCGGTTTCATCTACCTTGCCTTTGAAAATCATGTCCTTCATATCGGCCACGGTACAAATGGTCGTTCCGTTGTTGAAGGTGTTCGACTGAATGACCGAATTTCCTTCCTTGATAGGTACATCAAGAACCATACCATTTACAGTAGAGCGAACAAGTGTATTAGTAGCTGTTTGTGCACTTTTTGTTACACCATTTTTAATTAAATCAAGATTATTATCTGCAGCAGTCATTTCTTCCCTTGCTGCATCGTAGTTTACCTTCGATGTTTTATATTCATCGTATGAAACAACTTTGTCATCATACAGTTTTTTCTGACGGTCGTAATCAATCTTTGCATCATCGTAACTTAGCTTCGCACGGTTCATCCTGTTTTCTGCATTGTTCAGGTTCACCATGTCAGGAATTATCTTGATTTTAGCGATCACCTGGTCCTTTTTTACGAAATCACCCGCAACAATATACAATTGATCAATAATACCGGACACCTGAGGTACAATATCGATTTCTCTGCGCGGAACAACTGAACCGGTAGCAACCGTTTTACGGATAACATTGGTTACAAAGGGATTCTTTGTTTCAAACACTTCCGGCACTTTTTTTGATTTGGTATAGAGGAAGTAAATTGTCCCTCCAAAAATTCCCACAAGGATTACAATTCCCAGGATTCTTAAAATTCTTTTCATGATTTGGTAATTTTATGTTTCTGTTTCTTTTCTTTTTACTATGATTCGTCCCTGATGGCATCGATCGGTTTAATACTAACGGCCCTCTTTGCAGGAATTAATCCTGCAATAATGCCCGACACCACCAGAACTGCAAGCGACGCTAACCCCATGGTCAGATTCACATGGGGATTACGGAAGAACATTTTATCTCCGGCTTGCAGTAATATTCTATTTAGTATTTCAAGTACTCCAACCCCCAACGATAGACCGATATAACCAGCCATTACAGTCAGAAATACGCTTTCAGCTACGATGTGTTTAATAACTGTTGCAGGAGTGGCGCCAATGGCCCGTTGAATCCCAATTTCCTGCGTACGTTCCTTAATGATCACCAGCATGATGTTACTGACTCCAATTACCCCCGCCAGCAGTGTCCCGATTCCGACAATCCAGGTCAAAACCTGTATTCCTAAAAACAAGGACGAGAACTTGATAAACTCTTTTTCGATGTTGAACGATCCGATGGCCTGAAGGTCTTCGGGTGCAATTTTATGACGGGCCTTCAGCAATACTTTTAATTTGTCTTCCAGGTCGCTTACCTTCGTTCCTTTCTGAGCGGTGACCGAGAAGAAATATACTACATTGCCAAAATTGTAAGCCTTCTGCATAGTGGTGTAAGGGATTATGATAGTTTCCTCCTTTTTGCCTCCACCTATGTTAATTCGTGTTTCGGCATGAATAACACCTACCACCTGGAAGTAAACCCCATTTATTTTCAGGTATTGGCCTATCGGATTTTCACCTTTGGCAAACATCACTTCCTCAACGCGTTCGCCGATATCGCAGACTTTCCGTTCCTGAAGCATGTCTATTTCATTGATTAACCTACCTTTATTGGTTGTCCATTTATCGATTTTAAAATAGTCAGGATAATCTCCGTAAACCTGGTATGCGCCGGTTCGTTCTCCCCTGATCGTGTTGTTCCCGGCTTGTTCGTTCCCAAATAAACGTGGAGAAAGGTATTCCACTTCCTTCACATTATCACGGATATATTGAATGTCGGCTGTTTCATAATGCCAGCGACGGCCACGCTGAAATCCTGCAAAAGGCACACTGGTCCGCTCGGTCCAGAAAAAGGCGGAATTGGTTGCAAAGGCCTTTACCCCGTCAAGAACTCCGTTTTCAAGGGCTTTCCCTGCTCCCGACATGACAATCAGCATAAAGATACCCCAGAATACGCCAAAAGCAGTCATGAAACTACGCATTCGGTTTTTCTTCAGCGCACTGATTATTTCTCTCCAAAGGTCCAGATCAAACATATAGCCTCCCCCCTGCCCCTCCACAGGAGGACTGAAATGAGACAATTGCAGTTGTAATCGTTTGGTAATTCATTATTGAATATTGTTTATTTTCTATTTTCTATTTCCTTTTTTTGCCACAAAGTCACCATAACACTAAGTTTCACAAAGATGCTTTTTCAACAGCTCAACTACTCTTCCCTTTTCCCTTTTCCTCATAAGGTTAATAGTGGGTTAAGGGGTAACCATTTTGTTACTAAGGTTTAAGAACAAAGCATAAGGTTTACTTTAAAACCCATACAGTGCATCCTTCTTTTTTTTCCTTCTCCTTTTCTCTGGTCTCCCTTCTCCCTTCTCCATGCCCAATGCTCCTATGCCCCATGCCGCATGCTCCTATTCATCTCTTAAAGCCACAATAGGTTTAATTCTGGCAGCCCGTTTGGCCGGAATATATCCTGCAATGGCCCCTGCAATTATAAGCAGCAGTGTGGCCATAATAGCAATATTAATATCTACTGTAGGATTCAGGAAGATAGATCCCGAATTTTGATCCGACGATGCAGCAGGTCCAGCTGAATGAACCATAAAATAGTTGATCAGCTCCATTAGTCCTGTTCCCAATACCAGGCCGATATAACCGGCAATAGTCGTAATCATGATCGACTCAAGCAGAATCAGGCTGATCACTGAAGCCGGGCTGGCTCCGATGGCTTTTCGGATTCCTATCTCCTTCGTCCTTTCCTTTACCACAATCAGCATGATGTTGCTCACCCCGACAATCCCGGCAATCAAAGTCCCGATGCCGATAATCCAGATGAAGATTGTAATAGCCTGGAATATTCTCATCGTCTGTATATAATTTTCCAGTTTATTATACAAGCCTATCGCACCCTCATCTTTAGGATCAAATTTATGTTTATGGCCAAGCACATTCCTGACCTGCTCTTCAATGGCCTTGCTTTCATCCAGGGTCTGTGCATTGATGGTGACGGCCAGGTTATGTATCTGGTTTGCTCCGTTAAAAATCATCTGAGCAGTAGACAGAGGCATATAGGCATTCCGGTTTCGGGTTGATCCGGGCTCACTGCAAACACCAATCACCTTAAACGGAACCTTATTGATATCTACATATTGGCCAATGGCTATGGTATCCTTAAAAAGAGCCGTTTTAATGTCAGTACCGATGACAACCACCTTTCGTTTCTGTTCAAGATCGATCTGATTAATAAACCGGCCCTGATTCAAAAAGATATTCTCAACCTGGATTAATTCAGGCTGGCAGGTAATGGTTGTATATTCGCCCGATTCCTTTTTGTATGAATACCGTGTGTTTCCCATGAAATAGCGTCCGGATGATACGCCGACTCCCGAGACCTTCCTTACAATATCCTGATCTTCGTTATGAAACTGAATAGTTCTTCCTGATTTCATTCCCTGGTAAGGAATGGTGGTTTCACCGGTCCATATCCACATTGCATTTACTGCGTCGTTCATGAAATTGGCTGACACCCCATTGCTCAATCCGTTTCCCGATCCCAACAGTATCATCAGCATGAATATCCCCCAGGCCACAGAGAACCCTGTGAGGAAAGTACGCATCTTATTTTTTTTGATCGTGGCAAAGATCTCCTGCCATTTGTCAATGTCGAACATAGTTTTTGGATTAGGCGATTTCGAGTCCTCTGATCAGATTCTTCTTAAACTCTTTCAGTTCACCGTTACGGATGATTTCATGAATCAGCCCGTCTTTCAGCCGGATGATCTGATTGGTCAAAGCAGCAATGTCATGCTCATGGGTTACAATAATCACAGTTATTCCTGAATCATTGACATCTTTCAAAATATCCATCACTTCGTATGAAGTTGCCGAATCAAGTGCCCCGGTGGGTTCGTCAGCAAGGATTATCTTTGGTTGTGAAATCAGGGCACGGGCTATGGCAACACGTTGCTTCTGACCTCCCGACATTTCGTTTGGCATATGTTCGGCCCATTCTTTTAATCCCATCTTATCAAGATATTCCATAGCAATCAGATTCCTTTTTTTCCTTGGTATTCCCTTGTAATATAAAGGAAGAGCCACATTCTCCATGGCGTTTTTAAACGATATCAGATTAAAGGACTGGAATACAAAACCCACCATATCGTTACGCAACTTGGCTGATTTCTTCTCGCTCATATTTTGTATGAGGTTCCCGGCCAAATGGTAACTGCCCTTATCGTAATTATCGAGCATACCCAAAATGTTAAGGAGCGTTGATTTTCCTGAACCGGACGATCCCATGATCGAAACAAAATCCCCTTGCTCAATTTCCAGGTCAATGCCTTTCAAAACATGGAGACTGTTGCTTCCCATCTCATAGGATTTGTGAATGTTGTTTAGTTTAATCATGACTGTTTATTCTTCTTGTTTTCATTTCAAAATTCGGAAATAATGGTCTTTTGTCTTTGCTTTTATCGATGAGTGGCTGATTTTTCCCTGTAAAGCGGTTAAATTTTAGTTTTTTTCAGGTTAAAATGAATTGTTTTGTCGGCCAATCAATAAATAGGCTTTTCTGTTTGCTGATTCTGATCTTTAATTATATCAAAATAGGACGGATACTTTGACCATTCGTTACAGTTATTAACAAATTTTAGCAATAAAATGATTTTCCTTTTACATTTCCTCCTGATAAACAGACAGTCAGGCAGTCAGATACCATTAAAAAAATGTTCATAAAATCTGTCGGTTTGGAATATTTCACTACTGTAAGGAATGATTCGTTATCAAGATGAAGGTGGTTTCATTTCGACAAGCGTTTATCATCCTGTTTCCCGGGATTCTGCTCAAATCTCAAAAAAGTTGGCTGTAATAATCTATCCGATCAATAGAACAAATGAACAGATACCACAGATGAACACCGATTAAAAAAAGGGTAAGTAGGGTCTGCTGTAAACCGGATGGATCCAAACCCGCCTGCCACTGTTAGGCCAGTGTGTCGGGCAGGTAGTTACAATTGAAGCGGTATTAAAACCTGACATTTCAATCCAGGACCGAAACAAAAGATTATAGCTTGAATGCTTTGAATTAGCTTTCTGACGTCCTGATGTTTAAATTGTTCATGTGACTTTTAGCTCAGTTTTTTATTCCTATTTCCCGAAATTGATGGATCAGATTCCATCCTGCCCTTGTATTGATTCAAAAAACCATTGTTTGTTCATGGTTAAAGTGTTGATTGGTTCTCCCATTTACCGCACAGCTAACAGACTCTCAAATTATTGGAAACTTATTCATTAATTATTAGAAACCTATTCGAAGATTATTAGAATAAAATTGAACCATCTTCGAATAATCTTCGAATAACCTTCGAATAAGCTTCTAATAATTTAAAGGGTCAAAGGCTCATTGAAAGCGACAAAACAGGGCAGAAGCGCATAACATTTGGACAAGAAATATTTTGGCATTTCACACGACAAGAGGTCGGTACATCCCGAGGCCTCGGGATTGCAGTTTCA
>TBL_comb47_HYPODRAFT_10000095_pt1 | contig 109564 bp, 90 predicted proteins | sample TroBogypolimnion_40_FD_10682 | JGI IMG/M metagenome (IMG submission 10682) | reverse complement strand
GAGACACCGAATTCATAAAAATAATCCGGGTCGCCAAGATCAATGTTATGAGTAAAAAACAAATAACCAGCTAGGGCTAGAAAGGGGATGAGAATTAATGCCAGGTAGATAATTGTTTTTTTATATGCGGGAATAAGAAAACATTTTTTAATGAAAGGAATAAAACCAGGGCTTAATACTAAAAACAAGGGAAGGACAAGGCTAATGTGACAGCGAAAACCTATTATTATAATATATGTGTTTAAGTTAAACTGCTTTAAAAGAATTATTATAGAATTGACGACAATCAGCGCAAGGACTACTCTCCAGGATTTTATATGAAGGTGATTTTCTTTTATTGATTCCATTAAAATTCAGATAAAATAAATAATTACATGGTTAAAACTGCAATACTTTTGATAGAATTCAAAATCTAAAGCCACATTTAGCTGTTGACCTTTTAATCATAAATGTTTAGTTTATTCTCAAAGTTAAAAATAATGTTTTGTCAAAAGTAGAAATACTCTACACAAATACAAATATTAAACAATAATATTCTTTCAAAAACCGGGAAGGAAGCGATTCATGGAACCAAAGACTTTGGAGCAGAAAGCAAAACTACACATAGAGGGTGAGGATATTGAACTAGCTATGGTTGTAGGAACGGAGGGGGAGACAGGGGTTGACATTACAAAACTTCGTGATAAAACCGGAGCAATAACGATGGACAGCGGATACGGGAATACCGGCTCATGTTACAGCTCCATCACATTTATTGACGGCGAGAAAGGAATTCTGCGGTATCGTGGTTATCCAATTGAAGAATTGGCGGCAGGCTCAACCTTTGTTGAAGTAAGTTATCTTTTAATTCACGGGCATTTACCTTCAAAGCAGGAACTTGAGAATTTTCAATACAATCTTACGCATCATTCGCTTATACACGAGGATATGAAGAAATTCTTTGAAGGGTTTCCTCCGTCGGCGCATCCAATGGGAATTTTATCTGCAATGGTTAGTTCATTATCGGCGTTTTATCCTGATTCTTATAATCCTGAACTATATGATCTGAATATGGTGCGGCTGATGTCTAAGTTAAAAACCATAGCCGCATTTTCGTATAAGAAGTCAGTCGGACAGCCGTTTATATATCCACGGAATGATTTAAGTTTTTCAGCGGATCTTCTTCATATGATGTTTGCGGTTCCATCGGAAAACTATGAAGTTCCAAAGATAGTTGAAGAAGCGCTGGACCTTTTATTAATACTGCATGCAGATCATGAGCAGAACTGCAGCACATCAACGGTAAGGATGGTCGGAAGCAGTAATGCTAATTTATTTGCAACAATATCTGCAGGAATATGCGCTTTATGGGGACCGCTTCATGGCGGGGCTAACCAGGAAGTGATTGAGATGCTTGAACACATAAGGAATGACGGCGGCGATTACAGGAAATATATTAACCTGGCAAAAAACAAGGATTCAAATTTCAAACTGATGGGATTCGGGCATAGGGTTTATAAGAATTTTGACCCCCGCGCACAGATACTGAAGAAATCAGCTGATAAAGTATTAAACTTATTAGGCGTGAATGACCCTCTGCTTGATATTGCCAAGAATCTTGAAGAAATAGCATTAAGGGATCCATATTTTGTTGAAAAGAAATTATATCCTAATGTTGATTTCTACAGCGGTATTATTTATAGGGCCATGGGAATACCGACAAACATGTTTACTGTGATGTTTGCACTTGGCAGACTACCGGGATGGCTAGCACAGTGGAAGGAAATGAAGGAAACCCCGGGAATAAGGATATCAAGGCCAAGACAGATTTATGTGGGTTCACCCCAACGCCCTTATGTTCCGATGAATAAAAGAGAGCAATAGTAAAGCTGTTTTATTCCATTTTGATCTTTTGGAAGCTGCCCATAAAGGCAGCTTTTTTATTGAACCCGGCAGAGAGTATAAATTTATACTTGACAAATTCATATTTTTTTATTTAACTTCTTATGGGAAAATAATTTAAGGGTTTGCTGGAAAAATAAATTCTTAATGAACGCAACTATAAATCACGAAGTGAAAAAATATTACCTTAATTCATATAACGTAGTGGTATAAGTTTAGAATAATAAATCAAGGTTCTTTTTGCCCAATTGTTGTTATTTTTGTAATATTTGACTAATTTTTTCTCTGGAAATAATCATTTTAAGGAGTAATTATAGATAACTTTATACATTTAGGAAATATTTAATAAATATATAGTCAGGTTTCCTTATTAAACAGAGAAATATAAAGTTAGTCCGGGAGAGTATCTGTGTAACAGTAATCTACTCTGTGATCATTTTTGCTGTTATTAATCTTGGTTTTTCATCTCCTTATATATCTCAGGTCAATAAATATATCTGGGAAGATGCTTTATTTAAATTAAACACTGATTACTTCAGAAACATCAGTAATAAGGGAAACCTGCGCCCAACAGCTCCAAGGGTAAATTCAAATTTTGCTTCTAAGGGGAAACTAAAAGAATTAGATATACCTCTTTTCACTGCCGCTGATTCAAACTCCAGAGTTGATTCCGGATTAGGCAAGACAAATCAGCCTGTTTCTACAGTATCAAAAACAGACTCCATTAAAACAAAGAAAGTAATTCCTGCAATTGGTTATTTTAGCTTTTCTGACAGCAATAAAATTGAACCCCGTCCGCTTCAAATTCATCCTGGAATAACCCCAAATGATTCACTTGCGTTTATATACAAGATAAGTTTTCGAAATCCGCACTGGAAGGACACAGGGTTTGTAAGGGATACAGTAAAGATTGACTATCGGGCATTAGATTCTACAGCACGCATGGAGAATTTCAAATACCAATTGGTAGATTCACCGGTAGTTAGTTTAAAGCGGCATAGAATCCCAAGTTTCTATGTTCGGCCTTCAGATAACATAAGGTCAAGGACGGCAAAGATTGATTCAACCGGTAAGTTTGTGGAAATAAGTGAAACCAGAGGAGGACAGCCGGCTAAAATAATATTAAGGGTGCCTCTTGATGAATATATTGAACTGATGATAAAAATACATCAAAGAGAAGACTGGGAAGATCTCGGGTATCAATATGAATACAAGGATATGAAAAAGGATCTGGGAAAGTTAATTAGTGATATAACTAATTTTGAAATTCCGCTTCCCAGTGTTGGAGTTTTAACTATTTTCGGTGAGCCCAAAATCAGCCTGAAGATAGGGGGCGCTGTTGATATTCATGGTGCATGGAGAAATGAAACTACTGAAGGTGTAACTGCTTCAGCGCTTGGTAATTCAAGGAACGAACCGGATTTCAAACAGCAGGTGCAGATAAATGTTAACGGTACGATTGGGGATAAACTAAATATATCAGCAGACTGGAATACAGAAAGAACATTTGAATATGAAAACCAGCTTAAAATAAAATATACTGGTTATGAAGATGAAATAATCCAGAGTATTGAAGGAGGGAACGTATCACTCGAAACTTCACCGCTGGTCGGAGGCAGCGAAGCACTGTTTGGAGTTAAAGCCCAATTAAAACTTGGACCTTTAGCATTGACTGCTCTAGCAAGCCAGAAGAAGGGTGAAATAAAAGAAGTCGCTGTTTCCGGCGGATCAACATCACAAACCTATCAGCTTAAGGCATATGATTATTCGCGCAACCATTATTTCATTCATACAGATTATGCTGATACAGTAACGAGCGGACTCAATCTTTTTTATAAATATTTCGGAAGTACAGTTCCTGAGGTAAACAGTTTTTATTACGTTTCATATATTGAAGTGTGGAAGTCAATTCAAACTACAATCGGAAACAGAGCGAAGGAAAGGAATGCAAACGCATATATAGATCTGCCTGCTCTGCATTCGGCTACAGACAGATATCCTGATTCTTCGCGCGCTGCTTTACTGAATCCACAGCCAGGTATAAGCGAAACTGGCAGGTTTGTTTTATTAACCGAAGGTGTTGATTATGTTGTTCACAGGGAAACGGGGTTTATTTCATTTCTGACGCAGGTTAATGATAATGATATAATTGCTGTAGCCTTCCGGCAGAACCAGGACGCTTCAAACTCAAAATATTATGGAGAGCTTCTTAATCCGCAGTCGTCTGATTCATCAACATTAGTATTAAAATTAGTAAAGCCGTCATATCTGAAACCAGACTATAAGATAGCCTGGCAGCTTCAGCTCAAGAACATCTATCCAGTCGGCGGAAGGAATGTTAAGACAGATGGGTTCGACTTTCAGATTAAAAGGCAGGCAAGCGGTCAGCCCGATGCTACAGATATTAATGGAGTAAGATTCCTGACTGCATTTGGCTTGGATCTTTACGATGCATCAGGGACGAACCGGACACCTGATAATAAATTTGACTGGAAGCCGGGTGTTACCATTATGCCTGCAACAGGTGAAATTATCTTTCCTGTTCTTCAGCCGTTCGGCAAGAATATGCCATCCAACATGCCTCCTGATTATGCATATCAGGATATTTATGATACAAGTTTAACTTTTGCACAGCAGGTAACTACCAAAGATAAATGGCTGTTAACAGGACAATATTCAGGAGATGTTTCCTCAGTTTATCAGCTTGGGTTTAATATTGTAGAGAATTCAGTTAAGGTATTGCTGAATGGTCAAACACTTACATCCGGAGTTGATTATGTGGTTGATTACAATGTTGGTCAGCTTACAATAAGAAATGATGCGGCGTTGGTTCCGGGAGCTAATCTGAAGATTACTTTTGAACAGAATGATCTGTTCCAGTTAGCTTCAAAAACATTACTAGGCTTGCGCGGTGTTTTTGATTTCTCTCAGAAAACAAAGTTAGGATTTTCAATATTAAATCTTAACCAGCAGACATTATCACAGAAGGTCAGGATCGGAGAGGAACCTTTAAATAATACAATTTATGGAGTAGATTTTACTACAGGAGCCGATCTTCCTTTCGTTACAAACGCATTAGATAAAGTTATTTCTACAAAAGAGATGTCGTCTTTTTCAGTATCCGGTGAATATGCATACATTAAACCGGATCCTAATACTATTAAAAGTACAATCCCATCTGACCAGGGGAAAAGCATAGCTTATATAGATGATTTTGAAGCTACCAAAAAACTTATATCGATTGGTGTATCTTATACATCTTGGAAGGATTTAAGTCCTCCATTAAATCTTCCTCAGTTCAGGAGTATTCCCGACGAGTTATATCCTGACTCAATAATGAGCTACAAAGCCAAGAGTTTCTGGTTTACGGTTACACCTTCACCTGTTTCCGTTCATGATTTATGGGGCAACAGAAAGGTAGTAGCAAAAGCTGATGAACAGGAAACAGTAATGGATTACGTTTACATTCCTGATACTCCGGGTACTTATGCAGGTTACGGTAAAAAGGTAAAAAGGACTGATTATACAAATCCATCCAGAAGCTGGGGCGGAATAATGAAGCCTCTTTCATCAACGGCGAGTAATCTTGTTGATGAAAACATGGAGTATATAGAGTTTTGGGCTAATTCCAATGAATGCCCGCCGGGTTCAAAGATATACCTGGATTTAGGCAGAATAAGTGAAGATGTTATTCCAAACAATACTCTTGATCAGGAAGATAAGAATCTCAATGGTCTTATAGATCAGGGGGAGGATACCGGAATTGATGGTCTGACTGATGATGAGGAAAGAGGAGTATATGGAAATAATAAAGCAGATCCCGCCGGGGATGACTTTGCTTTTACCAATGGCGCTTCGCATACTCTGTACGATTACTTTAATATTAACGGAACTGAAGGGAATGCTGTACTTACTGATATAGGGAAATTTCCTGATACTGAAGATATGAACAGAAACGGTACACTTGATCCGGTAAATTCATATTTCCGTTACGAAATACCGCTTGATACAAATACAAATGTTTATATTCAAAATAAACCCAGTGCCGGAAAGGGCTGGTTTTTATATCGCATTCCGCTAAAGGATTACAAGGATAGCATTGGCAATCCTAGTTTTACAACTGTTGAAACAATAAGATTATATGTTACAGGCGTTAGCCAGGCTATGCATCTTCAGCTTGCGGAATTTAATCTTGTGGGAAACCAATGGCAGAAAGTAATTCCTTCAGATACTGTTTGTGAAATCTCAGTAAAGAATATTGAAGATAACCCGGATTACCATAGTCCTCCTGGAGTTAATCAGGAACGCGATTTATCTAATCCCAATGAAACAGTTCTCAGGAATGAGCAGTCGATGGATCTGATTGTAAGCGGACTTCCTCCGGGACAGAAGAGAGAAGTAGTAAAATATATCCCCGGTGTAAAGCCTCTCGATGTATTTGATTATTCAGAAATGAAATTATTTATTCATGGTGATGAAAATCCTTCATACGGCAACCTTGCAGATGAAACCGGCGGAGTGATATCGCAGGTTTATTTCCAGTTTGGTACTGATTCAACAAATTATTATGAATACAGACAGCCGGTAACATCAAACTGGGGAGAAATAGATATTAAGTTTTCTGATCTTACTGCTTTAAAACAAAAGATAGATTCAACAAATCTTATAGTAAGTCAACCGGTTGCAGGGAAGCCCGGGCATGTTTATCAGGTGCGTGGAAATCCTACGTTAACGTCAATCAAATTTCTTTTAGTTGGAATTGTAAATCCGGATGATCCTAACCGGCCAAGGTTAAGGAAAGGCATGTCAGGTGAAATCTGGGTCAATGAACTAAGAGTAATAGGAGCGGATCAATCACCCGGCTGGGCATATAGTTTTAATTCTCAATTAAAGCTTGCTGATCTTCTTACAGTGAATGTAAACATGAGCGAGACAAATCCCTTTTTCCATAGGTTAGCTGACCGGTTTGGAACAAGGAGCTCATCCAAAAACTGGGGCATTTCTGCTGATCTGGATGTATTGAAACTAATTCCGCTCAGTTTGCCGGAGAGTACTCTAAGACTTAGTTATTCTCATACAGAATCGATAGGCAAGCCGTTATATCTTCCCGGAACAGATATTCTTGTTACTGAAGCTGCCAAACTTTCGAAGACTCAAACAGCTGACCAGGTTATAACTCAGTCGCAGACTGTAAATGTTTCAGATACGTATTCAGCTTCAAATATAAAAATAAAAATACCTACTAATTTCTGGTTAATCAGGGATACATTTAATAATCTGGCCTTTGGATTTAATTACAATAATGCATTCAGCCGGAGTCCTACTGTCGAGATGAACAAGTCATGGCAGTGGAATGCGAATATGAGTTACGGGTTAACATTAAGTCCTGATTATTATATTGCTCCTGGTGATTTGCCGGGTCTGAGTACTTTGTTTTCACTTGTACCCGATTATAAGAAGCTTAAAATTTATTATGTCCCGCAGACATTCAGTTCCCAACTTTCTTTAAGAAGATTAAGAACTACAAACGTTACACGGGCGTTGGATTATATTTCCGGTTCCGAGCCCCAGCAGACTATATCCCGCGACTTTACAGGTCAGCGTGGATTTAATATTGCATGGAAAATGACCGAAGGCGGTTTCCTTAATGTAAGCACAACATACAATGTTACTATTAATTCAACATTGGCTTATCTGGAGACAAACGATCTTGGCCAACAAAGATCGGAAAGTCAGATTTGGAAAGATATACTTAACGGATCCTTCTTTGGAATTGATAACAGTTACCAACAGTCTATTGATATAAGAACAAACCCGACACTTCCCTCAATATTAGACATAGGAAAGTACTTTAAAATTCAGGCAGGTTATTCAGCAGGATATCAATGGATGTACAATATTGCTCAGGGATCAGCCGGAAGAAGTGCAGGAAATTCAGGCAAATCTAATATCGGTTTGAACCTTAGCTGGAAATCATTAACTCAGGGACTTTTCGCAGATGTCCCGGAAACCGTTGGTGATCAGAGATTGGCTGGACAAAATCAGATTTCTATCAGTCATAGAGGAAAAGAGAGGAACTTTGAAGAAGAATTCAAAAACTTTGATGTGAATAATCCTTATCGAACCAGTAATTCGGATAATCTTAATAATCAGGGCAAAAATCCTAATCCGAATAATGTCCCTAATCCAAATACGAACAAGAATATGTCGCCTGCGGATAGTCTTAAAAACATTAATATTGCAGGTAACGAACAGAATAAGGCAAAAGATACAACCACTGCAGTAGTTAAAAAATCTCCTCTTAAAAATGCTTATTTGGCTTTGAAGACTTTTACGAGAATTATTTTCTTTGATTATGATCAGTTCTCGTTCAATTTCACAAACGATAATAGTATATCAAAATCCGGATTATATGGTACCGGTACTGGTTTCTATAACTTCTGGGGAATTTCGCAGAATGACATGAATGGACCGTCAAGGTTATTCCAGTTTGGACTAAGCGGAGATGTAGGAAGAAGGGCATTGCCGCCCACGGGCACTTCCAGTTTAACTTTAAGTGATAACTTTTCACAAAGGAACAGCTTTGATTTCAAAACACAACGCCCGCTTTGGGAAGGCGCTAAAATTGATCTTACCTGGAAGGTAGCATGGTCTTTAAATAAATCAACAACACTTACTGTTGATTCACTTGGTCATGTTACGCCTAATGGAAGCCCCAATGTGTCGGGTACATTGTCAAGATCGTTTTTATCTTTGCCTCCGGTATTATTCCTGAGTGTATTCAAGAGCGGGATAAAAACTGTTCACGATAAGTATGATCCGAATTCAACTGATCCTATGGCATTATCAAATGCATTTGAACAGGGATTCGAAAGTCTTCCTATATTTTCGAACTTTAAGTTTCTGAAAGCAGTTTCGGATTATGTCCCAAGACCGAACTGGAGAGTAACATGGGATGGACTGGAGAAATATTTCCCGTTCAAATCTTTTGCAAAAAGAGTTTCATTTGAACATGCTTACGTTTCAGATTATACTGAAGGATGGCAGCTTACACCCGACGGTGTACAGCAGATGCAGACACAGAAGATTGAATATGGGTTTGCTCCTTTAGTAGGGTTTAATTTTACCTTTGCTGATCTTTGGGGCGGCAACCTCATTAGCAGTCTAAAATATTCAACTAAAACAGATTATGACCTGGGTATCACTACAAAAGCTATCGTTGAAACTTATTCAAATGAAATAGGTATAACTGCTGGATTCTCGAAGTCAGGATTCGAACTTCCTTTATTTGGATTATCTTTGAAAAATGATATTGAGTTCAGCTTTTCATATACAAGTTCGAAGAATACCAGCGTAAATTATGATATGTCAAATTACGTAGATGGAGGTACTCCGCAGGATGGTACTACAAGGACATCTATTGAGCCCAGGATTAAATATACTATAAGTTCAAAGGTAACTCTGTCCATCTTCTATACCCGTTCATCGGTGCAGCCTGACGGACCTTCAAGAATTCCGCCGACTACAACAAACGAAGCCGGCCTGGATGTTCATATTTCAATTCAGTAATTGATTCACGGTGATGCAAACACATGTTGTTTGTTTTGTCCATGAATATTATTGTATCATTTACTTTATTTAAGGATTTATGATTATGAAGCCTAAAAAGATATTATGGATTGATGACGAAATAGAATTGCTGCGGTCTCACATTATTTTTCTTTCTGAGAAGGGGTATGAGGTTGATACTGTGACTAATGGGGAAGATGCTATCTCATCTGTTAAAGAAAATGATTTTGATCTTATATTTCTTGACGAAAATATGCCCGGTATGGGCGGTCTCGAAACACTCGCCGTTATTAAGGATATCTATCCTAATCTTCCGGTTGTTATGATCACCAAAAGCGAAGAAGAAACTTTAATGGAAGATGCTATCGGCGGGAAGATCAGCGACTATCTGACTAAACCCATCAACCCGAGCCAGGTTCTGTTGGTATGTAAAAAACTTCTTGAAGGTAAAAAAATATCCGGCGAACATATAGCTAAGGATTACCTGCAGGACTTTAATGAAATTTCACGTTCTTTGTTAAATGAAATGGATTTCGCAGAATGGATAGAAATCTATACTAAGTTAGTCAACTGGGATATTGAGCTAGATACCCATCCTGATATTGGATTAAGGCAGACGCTTAATGATCAAAAAAGGGAAGCGAATAAGGAATTCTCCAAGTTCGTTGAACGCAATTATAAAAAATGGATCAACTCACTCGGTGACATAGATACTCCCGTTTTGATTCCTGAGATAACTTCAAAATATGTGCTCCCTGCCGTACAGAAAAATGATTGTTCGGTATTTTATTTTGTGATTGACTGCCTGAGACTTGACCAGTGGCTGATGATGGAAAAACATCTAAGTGATTATTTCAAAATTGAAAAAGATTATTATTATTCAATACTTCCAACTGCAACTCCCTATGCCAGAAACGCACTGTTTGCTGGTCTGTTTCCATCAGAGATAGAAAAAAACTATAAGCAGTATTGGCAGAATGAAGAGAATGATGATGAAAAGAGCATGAATAAATATGAGAAAGAATTGCTCCAGGGACTTCTTGACAGGAAACGAATTAAACTGAAGAATGATCTTAAGTATCTTAAAATAATTGACCCCGATGTCGGCAGGAACTTTGAACAGAATGTTCATTCATATAAAGGAAATCACCTTACTGCCGTGGTAATCAATTTTCTTGATATGATTGCACATGGAAGATCTGATTCTGATATATTAAAAGAAATTGCTCCTGATGAATCGGCATACAGATCCTTGTCGAATAGCTGGTTTACACACTCTTCATTGTTCTCCACATTCAAAACTATTTCGCAAATGGATAATGTAAAAGTTATTATTACCACTGATCATGGCAGTATCAGATGCCTGCGCGGAGCTAAAGTTCTGGGTGACAGGGAAGCTTCAACCAACCTTAGGTTTAAGTTCGGACGCAATCTGAAAGTTGATGAGAAAAATGCCCTCTTTATGAGAAACCCGCTCGACTATAAGCTTCCGGATCTTGGGGTAACAAAGAACTTTATTATTGCCAAAGAAGATTATTATTTTGTGTATCCGACTGACTATCATAAATACCTTACTCATTATAAAGATACTTTCCAGCATGGCGGTATATCAATGGAAGAAATGATTATTCCAATAATAACAATGGAACCAAAATAAGGTGACTTTTCCCTCTGTACATAAAGTGGTTACTGAATATGATACCCGGAATCTGGCAGTCCAGTTTGCCGCTTCTGTCAACCCTGCTGAAGTAGTAGTTCTTAACGGCAATCTTGGCTCCGGTAAAACCTTTTTTATTAAAAAATTACTTCAGTCATTTAAAGTGGATGGCGTAAGCAGTCCTACCTTTGCGCTGGTTAATGAATATTACGGCGACCTGAAATTTTATCATTTTGATTTCTATAGAATTGAACAGGTCAGGGAAATTTACGATATTGGCTTTGATGAATATATGAAAGATGATGAAGCCGTCAAATTTATTGAGTGGGGTAGTCTTTTTCCGGAAGTTCTTCCTCATAAAAGAACAGAAATTCAAATAACTATGGATGAGAATTTTAACAGAGAATTTTCTTTTATCAAATATGAATAATAAACCGATATTGGCTATTGAAACGTCCCAGAATCTCTGCGGTGCCGCTGTCTTTTTTGACAGGTCTAAGTATTTTGAGACTATCGTAAATTTGAAGAACTCTCATTCCGAGAAAATATTTGATATCATAGACAAAACTTTAGCGTTAGCTGAGATTGAATTAAAAGACTTGGATTGTATTGCAGTTTCTGAAGGCCCCGGTTCTTTTACCGGATTAAGAATAGGACTATCTGCAGCCAAAGGTTTGGCTATGGGTGCCTCTATTCCAATCTGTATGGTTCCCACATTTGAGGCAATTGCGCTTCAGCTATGTGAAATTTTGCCTGAAGAGTCAGATTTTGTTATAGCAAATAAAGTTAACGTAGATGAAGTGTATTACAGCAGGTTTCATATTAAATCTAATAACTATATATTTGCAGAGAATTTGACTATTATTAACGCTTCTGAACTGCCTGATAAAACAAAGGGTTCCCCCGTTTTCGGCAGTGCAGTTAAAAAGGATGATATTTACTCAACACCTCGTCCTTTATTTGTAGCAGAATGGTGCAGATCAAAAGGATCTCATTTAACAACAACCGGGTTTGAATTTACAGAACCTAATTACTTTAAAAACTTTATTGTAAAGGAACCAAAAAAATGATCAGAAATTTATTTATTCTACTGGCTAGTTTTGCATATTTAACTTGCGCTCAGGTTATTGGACCTAAAGCATCATCCCAGCAGATGGAATATGATTTCGGAAATATTGAACAGGGAAAGATAGCTACCCACAATTTTGTTCTTGTTAACAATGGCGGCGATTCCTTGAAAATATATGATGTCCATGCGTCATGCGGATGCACTGCTGCCAATCCCGATAAAACCTTTCTCGCCCCAGGTGAATCAACCAATATCAAAGTTGAGTTTAATTCTGCTGGGAAAGTCGGTAAACAGGAAAAATACGTTTATGTTAAAACTAACGACGCCTCCAACCCTGAGCTTAAATTTAAGTTCATCGGAGTTGTTAAGGATATGTCAAAAGTTAGTGATCTTGCAAAAGCGCCTAAACTCTATTTCGCGGAAACCGAACATGATTTCGGTGTGCTGAATGCAGGACAGGTTGTTAATTACACTTTTACGTTTAAGAATACAGGCAAATCAACCCTTGAAATAAAGGATATAAAAACTTCCTGCGGCTGCACAGCAGCTGTTCCAAGCACAAAGAAACTCGAATCAGGCGAAGAGGGTACTCTCCGTGTTGAGCTTGATACTAAAAACAGAGAAGGGAAAATGAACCGTAATGTTACTATCCAGTCCAACGATCCCGATGAACCTAATAAGGTTATTATTATTTTTGCCAATGTTAAAAGCGGTACGAACTAATGTCCTGGTTTAATCGATCCAAAGAGAATATTTCTCCCGATACCCAGAAAAAAGAATTGCCTGACGGCCTTTGGGAAAAGTGTGAAAGCTGCGGCGAAATAATCCATAAGAAACAGCTTGAACAGAATCTTTGGACTTGCCTCAAATGCGGCAACCATTTCAGAATAGGAAGCCAGGAATATATCGATATTATTCTCGATAAGGGATCTTTCCGCGAGATGGATAGAAAGATGCGCTCCGCTGACCCCCTGCAGTTTACTGACACTAAGAAATACACAACCCGTACACAAGACTCAATTAAAAAACTTGGTCTGTTCGATGCTATCAGAACTGGTACCGGCAGACTTAATAGTATTGAAATAGGTTTCGCATGCATGGACTTTAAGTTCATCGGCGGAAGCATGGGCTCTGTTGTCGGCGAAAAGATCTCAAGACTTATCGATAAATGCTATAGGAATAAATTACCTCTTGTTATTATTTCTGCCAGCGGCGGCGCTAGAATGATGGAAGGAGCTTTCTCCCTTATGCAGATGGCAAAAACCAGCGCGCGTCTCGCCAGACTTGCTGAAGCTAAAGTCCCTTATATTTCCGTACTCACTGATCCTACCACAGGCGGCACTACTGCCAGTTATGCAATGCTTGGCGATTTTAATATCGCTGAACCCCAGGCGTTAATTGGCTTTGCAGGACCGAGAGTTATTAAGCAGACAATAGGTAAAGATCTCCCCGAAGGATTCCAAAGATCAGAGTTTGTCCTCGAGCATGGTTTCATTGACATCGTTACTCCGCGCAAAGACCTTAAACCCACAATTTTTAACCTTATTACTTTAGTAAGCTGAGGCATAAATCAAGACAATATATTCAGTAAAAGAAATCCAGACAATAGTTAAGAAACTAAAATCCGAAGGTAAAACTATCGGTCTTGTGCCTACAATGGGCTTTCTCCATAAGGGACATATCTCATTAGTTAAAGAATCGCAAAAGAAAGCAGATATTACTATCGTCTCTATCTTTGTTAATCCAACTCAGTTTGCGCCTAATGAAGATTTCAGTAAATATCCGCGCGATCTCGAAAAAGATTCCCAATTATTACTTAATGAAGGTGTCGACTACCTTTTTTGTCCCACCGTTGAAGAAATATATTCCACTAATCATCAGACCTACGTTGATGTAACTGAAATTACCAAAATACTGGAAGGTGAATTCCGTCCCACTCATTACAGGGGTGTTACTACTGTTGTGGCAATTTTATTCAATAGTGTTTACCCTGACTTCGCTTTCTTCGGTCAGAAAGATGCGCAGCAGACTGCTGTAATCAGACAGATGGTCGCTGATATGAAATATGAAATTGAAATTGTTGTCTGCCCTATCATTAGGGAAGAGGATGGTCTTGCAATGAGTTCAAGAAATATTTTCCTTTCTCCCGCTGAAAGAGACAAGGCGCTTGTAATTAGTAAATCACTGAATGAAACAAGTGAATTAATCTCCTCAGGTGATCATAACGTAAAAAATATTATTAAAAAGGTGAATAATAATTTCATAAAGGAAAGCTCTATTCATCTGAATTACTTTAGAATAGTTCATGCTGATACTTTTAAAGAAATTGATGAACTTAAACTGGGGAATAGTTATTTTATTCTCGTCGCCGCAAAAGTCGGCAATACCCGCCTTATAGACAATCTGTTAATTCATCTTTAAGTCTGATCTGACATTCATAACTGGCCTTATTAGTCATTCGGAACGATCAGGGGTAGAGTGAAGAATCTCCACCCACTTCTGTTTCCCAAATGGGATAAAAAGTGACCTAAATCGGGCTAATACAGCACCCTTATTTCCCAGTTTCCTGAATAATAATTATTTGATTTCCAGATTTGAGAATGACCTGTTGAATTCTACCTGTTTTCTATGTTTATTATAAAATTTGGGCTTAATAAATAAAGAATTAGGGCCTTAAATCTTAATAAGTAAGTGGCATGATTGTGGTAAATTGATAACCATCTAAGAAAATAGGAAAAGTGTAATATGATCAAAGAAAAAGAGTTACAAAATCTAACCGAAGTAACTGTGCGTTTCGCCGGTGATTCCGGGGATGGTATGCAGCTTACCGGAAGTCAGTTCAGTGATACTACTGCTGTTTTGGGAAATGATTTAAGTACTTTACCAGATTACCCTGCTGAAATCCGTGCCCCACAGGGTACTATCTATGGTGTAAGTGGTTTTCAACTTCACTTTGGAAGCATGGATGTTCATACTCCTGGCGATATCGCTGATGTCCTCGTTGCAATGAATCCTGCGGCAATTAAGAAAAACCTTCCTGAACTAAAGAAGGGCGGGATGATAATTGCAAACACTGATGCTTTTGATGCCAAAAACCTTAAGCTTGCTAAATATGATACCAATCCTCTCGAGGATAATTCATTAGTCGGTTTTGAAGTTTATCCTGTTCCTATTACTTCTATGACTATCAAAGCTCTTGCTGATACGAAATTATCCCAGAAAGATATTTCTAGATGCAAGAACTTTTACGCTCTTGGTCTTATGTACTGGCTCTATAACAGACCGGTTGATCAGACTATCGAATGGATTAAAAACAAATTCAAAAATAAACCTGAATATATTGATGCCAATAGTAAAGCCATGTTAGCAGGCTACAACTTCGGTGAGAACACTGAATTATTTACTGTTCGCTATCAGATTGAAGCTGCCCAGCTTCCTAAAGGCACTTACAGAAGTATTTCCGGCAATGAAGCAACTGCTCTTGGATGCCTTGCTGCTTCAGTTAAAAGCGGACTTCCATTATTCCTTGGTTCCTATCCTATTACACCAGCTACTGAAATTCTTCAATATCTAAGCAACTATAAAAATTTCGGAGTAAAGACTTTACAGGCCGAGGATGAAATTGCTGGTATCACATCAGCCATAGGAGCCGCATTCGCAGGCAGTCTTGCTTTAACAACAACAAGCGGCCCGGGTCTTGCCCTCAAAAGCGAAGCACTCGGTTTGGCCCTTATGACCGAACTTCCTCTTGTAATTATAAATGTGCAGAGAGGCGGTCCAAGCACCGGCTTGCCTACTAAAACTGAACAGGCGGACCTGTTACAGGCTTTATACGGCAGAAATGGCGAGTCCCCGCTGGCTGTTATCGCTTCTTCAACTCCAAGCGATTGTTTCTATATGGCAATTGAAGCCTTCCGCCTTGCGCTAAAATTTATGTGCCCCGTTATTCTTTTAACTGATGGCTATCTTGCTAATGGTTCCGAACCCTGGAAGATCCCTCACGTAAATGAACTGCCTGATTTACCAACTAAATTCTGGACTGATAAAAACACATTCAAACCCTATTTAAGAGATGAAGTCCTTTCAAGACCATGGGCTAAACCGGGTACACCCGGATTGGAACATAGAATCGGCGGACTCGAAAAAGCCAACATCACGGGTACTGTCAGTTATGATCCTGATAATCATCATGAAATGATTAAACTTAGAGATCAGAAAATTAAGAACATGGCTCTGGATATTCCTGATCTTGAAATCTTCGGCGAACAGGAAGGCGAATTGCTTGTCCTCGGATGGGGCGGAACTTATGGCTCAATCACTGAAGCCGTCCTCCGCTGCAGAGCCGCTGGAATTAAAGTTTCTCAGGCCCATCTTAAATACTTAAATCCAATGCCTAAGAATACTGAGAAAGTATTAAGAAGCTTTAAGCATGTACTTATTCCCGAAATAAATCTTGGTCAGCTTTCCAAGGTTATAAGAGCCGAATTCCTTATCCCTGCTATTCAGTTCAACCTCGTTAGAGGATTGCCGCTAAGATCAGGCGATATTGAAGAGAAAATAATTGATATTTTAGGAGGAAAGTTATAATGGCTGACAACATCGAAGTAAAAGAAGTTAAATTAACCGCAAAAGATTTTGCCACTGATCAGGATGTAAGATGGTGCCCCGGCTGCGGCGATTATTCAATATTGGCGCAGGTGCAGAGAACTTTCCCCGATCTTATAAACATTAAAAAAGAAAACATCGTTTGGGTCTCCGGTATCGGATGCTCCTCACGCTTCCCGTATTATATGGATACTTACGGATTCCATGGAATCCATGGACGCGCACCTGCAATTGCAACAGGCGTTAAAGCAAGCAATCCCGGACTTTCTGTTTGGGTCGCTACAGGCGACGGCGATCTGCTAAGCATCGGCGGAAACCACTTTATCCATGCTTGCAGAAAGAACATTGACCTTAAAGTTCTTCTGTTTAACAATAAGATTTACGGATTAACAAAAGGACAGTATTCACCTACATCAGATAAAGGAATGAAAACAAAAACTTCTCCTTATGGAAGCATTGATTTCCCCTTTAACCCGGTATCGCTGGCTCTTGGTTCTGAAGCCACATTTGTTGCAAGAACTATGGACAGGGATCCGAAACACATGCAGCAGATGCTCAAAAGAGCCGCTGATCATAAAGGCATGGCCTTAATTGAAATTCTGCAGAACTGCGTTATTTTCAATGATGGTGTATTTGATGGTATTTCCGATAAAGGTGTGAAAGATGATATGCTCCTTTATATCGAACACAATAAACCCCTTATCTTCGGAAAGAATAAAGACAAGGGAATAAAAGTTGAAAACGCTACTCCTTCCGTAATCAATTTTAACGAAGGCACTAATAGCATAAATGATGTTCTTGTTCACGATGAATTTGACAAGAGCCCGGCAAGAGCAACTTTACTTGCGCATCTTACTGATTCACCCGAGTTCCCTACACCTATGGGAATATTCAGACAGATATCCAGGCCTACCCTTGATGGCGAAATGCAGGCACAGATTGAAGCTGTAACCGCAATGAAAGGCAAAGGCGATCTTGAAAAAATTCTGTTCAGCGGTAACACCTGGGAAGTTAACTAACTTCTCTCACTAACTACCTTAAACAAAAACCCCGGTTGTTCCTAAACAGCCGGGGTTTTTCTTTTTCATGATACAAAAGGTTTATGGAATGAAATTCAGGGAGGCTAAGTGCTTATAAAACACTTAGATTTTGGAGGATAATTCGATACACTTTATGGAATAAATTATAGAACTTGGCCCATGTAACTCATTATAATACAATATGTTACATTTTCAAAAATCTGACACAATTCTTCAAGTCTGGTCGGCCATTCACCTCTAAACACCCTTACTTATTCTCCTCCTTATTCCTTTATTCCGTGACGCTTTCACGAAGCCTTCATCAAGCCTGGATGAAGCTTAAACGAGGCCACCTGGAGGCCACCTGTAGGCCACCTAGAGGCCACATTGGATTTAATCTTGATTTGTCCTTCTTCTCCCCATTCTGAATATGCATTCAGATAAATCTAATGTATATAAAATAATTTAATATGTCAAGTGAAAATTAATTAAACACAAAAAGTAACGATATCCCTAAAATTAAAAACTTTCTACCCCTGTATAATCTTCTATCTTATCCTTCACAAAATTCTTAATATCAAAAGTCTGCTCTGCTGTCTGATACTGCACCGGATGCTGCGAAATCTTCTTATACAACTCAACCTTATCTGGATACTCCTTCAGGTAATACGATCTTACTGCTCCTCGGTTCTTAACTAACCAGTTCAACGTAATCTTCATCTTCTCCAGGTCCTCATCATCCGGCATAACATTAAGGTTTATTGTACCGCCAAAAAAATCTTCTAACGCATCATCAAAATAATCCTTCTTTGTCGAATCATGCTTCTTCACATATATCTTCCCCGCAAGCATTAAAATATAATCCCTCCCGAATCCTCCATCCACTTCGAATAATACATTTGCAAGGTTAACCGGCTCCGCAAGCAGCGATGTTTTGTGCGTCTGTGCTAGGATAAGATCAATAAGCTGCTTCACTTCTGCCGCCTTCTCAAACTTCATGCTGTCTGAATGTTCCTTCATTTTATTGATAAGCCTGTTCAGCGCATACTGGTTCTTCCCGTTTAGAAATTCATATATCTTATCAATCTCTTCAAAATAAACTGACTTATCTTTGTTCACGCATGGTGCAGTGCATCGTTCAATATCAGCGAGAAAACAACGTCGGTTCTTTGCGAATTCCTTTTCATTGCACTCTCTTATCGCAAATGTCTTCGATATCATCTCCAGTATCTCTACTGCCTTCCTGCGGGAGATAAACAGTCCAAAGTAATCATTCCCGTCAAAACTGAATGAATTGGATATCTCTATTGAAGGGAACTCCCTTGACATAGTTACTCTTAGAAAATATTTATTCCCGTAAGACTTAAGCATTGTATTATGCTTGGGATTAATAATTTTAATAAGCTCCGCTTCATTCAGCAGGGCAGTTAGCTCAGAGTTTGTTATCTGTATCTTTAATCTCGATGCCTGCTTAATTATCTTCTTCGCCTTGGTCGGTGCCGCCGATGAGAAATATGACTTAACCCTGTCGCGTAATGACTTTGCCTTGCCTATATAGATTATCTCATTCTTCGGATTAAGAAAATAATAAATACCCGGTGCATGCGGCAGCGCCGCCAGATCATCCGTTAGCGACTGCTTAACTTTCACTTTAAGATCTTTCTTCTCGAGTTTCTGGAACTTTATAAGCTCATCCGCAAAATGAACTCCATAGTTTTCTTTTAACTCAGAGATCATTTTTATAAGTATCCTGGCTGTTACCTTGGCATCTCCCAATGCCCTGTGCGCCGACATATTATTCACCCCAAGATGCCTGCAGACAGATCCAAGCGATTTGCTCTTCAGCAGGGGATACATCCGCCTCGCAAGTTTAAGCGTGCATACATCATGATTTGAAAGAACATCTTTCCCGCATGCCGCAAATTCCTTCCTTAAGAAACTCTTATCAAATGATAAATTATGCCCGACTAAAATATGTCCCGATATAAATTCAGCCACTTCATTTGCAATATCTTCAAAGAAAGGCGCATTATATACATCATCCGGAGTTATCCCCGTTAGCTGCGTTATATAATAGGGAAGTTCCCTCTGCGGATTAACAAGCGATTGGTACGAATCTATTATCTTTAACCCTGAAACTTTAATAATGCCGATTTCTATAATATTATTATAGCTTGGAGATAGTCCAGTCGTCTCCAAATCCACTACACAGAACTCTGCTTTATCCACCGGTATTATTGAAAGATCATTTGCAATCATACCGTAAATGTATAAAAAAATAGGACGCAATTATAAAAATAAATGCGCCCTTTTTAATTGACTAATAATTTTAATTTAAGTCAGTTTCTCAATAATTATTTATTGCTATCATCTTTAGATTTTGCACCTGCCATATTTGACATAGGGTTGCTATCCGAGTTCCACGTATCTGCTTTAAGCTTCCATGTTCCGTCACTCTGCTTCTGCCATACATTCATGTATTTCCCATGATCAACCATTGCGGTTGTTGAATTAGGCGGTGTCACGGTCATCTCAAATGTCCCTATTTCAACTCTTAAATCCCCGCTGCCGATTATCTGCATTGTCTTTCCTGATGCATTGGTAATCTTCATGCCAGATTCAGTTAAATCTTTTTTATTCCCCTCTAATATTTTATCCTTGCCCACCCACATTGGTTCATAGTTTTGCAGGGATATTGCATCATCAGCATACATGCTCGCTATTGTCTGATAATCTCCGGCTACAAGCGCTTTTGTAAATTTATCATTCATATCATCTACATATTTCCTGAATTCAGAATCATCATTCTGAGCCAGAATATTCGATGCGGAAATTAGCAGTAAACACAAAAAAATACTATAAATAGATTTCATTTTATTCCTCCTGTATTGTTATTAAAAATTTAAGGACAATAATTTAGCAACATATATTTCATGTATTGTTTGTAATGTCACAAAATGCCGGAGCACGAACCTCTAATTCTATAGCTTTCTACCTCTGTGTGTGAAATAAAACGATCCATAATGATAAAAATCTATAAAATGAATCAGAAGTATCTATTTTAATCGCACATCAGGTTTAATAACTTTTAATTTAATCCCTATTTTCGATATATTTATATATTAATTGAAGAGGAATATGAACCATCTAAACATACTTTTTGTCGGTGATATTGTCGGGAAACCGGGAATGGATCTGGTTCAAACCTGGCTGCCGGGTTTAATTCAAAAATATAAAGCTGACGTTGTGATCGTTAACGGCGAAAATGCCTCCGATGGTAAGGGATGTACAGCCAAAGAAGGTAAAATACTCCTAGAACTTGGCGTTCATGTGATAACTGGCGGAAATCATACCTGGGATAAACACCAGTCGCAGGATTATCTTAAAATTGAACCCCGTGTCCTGCGCCCTCTCAATTACCCCAAAGGAACTTATGGCAACGGATATTTCATTTTCGACACTAAAAAAGGAAAAGTCGCTGTCCTTAACATGCAGGGAAGAACTTTCATGCAGAGCATCGATTGCCCCTTCCGTACTGCTGAATGGATCGTCCCAAGACTTAAAGCTGAAGCTAATGTTATAATTATGGATTTCCACGCCGAGGCTTCTGCTGAAAAAATTGCAATGGCTTACTTCCTCGATGGTAAAGTCTCTGCGGTAATTGGAACCCATACTCATGTTCAGACTTCGGATGAAAGAATATTCCCCAACGGTACAGGTTATATTACTGATGTAGGCATGACAGGCCCTTATGAATCTGTAATCGGAATGAAAACTACAGCCGCCATAAACCGCTTCGTATATCAAACACCCCAGAAATACGAAACCGCTGAGAATGATGTCCATATTTGCGGCTTCTTCCTAAAGGTTGATTCCGAATCAGGTAAAACTGTTGAATTGGAAAGAATCCTGTTCCCTGAATTTATCAGGAAAACAGACTGACCCTATGGAAAACTTCCCTTTACCAAGGATTGATTCAGATCCCAAATTGCATAAACTTTTGCTCCCTTACTGTAGGATCAAGCCTGGTGAAATATGGTTCGATGAAATTAATAAACATAAGGTAGGATGCCTTGATTCTGCCGATGAATCACATGTTAATAAAATAATGGATGGTGAAAAAGCAATCCTTGCCGTTCATGATCCTCCATATAATTTTGTCGCTTTCGAGGAAAAACATTTAATTGATTTTATAGATTGGTGCAGGAAATGGGTCAATATCTCATTTAATATCCTCGCGGATAATGCTTCTATGTATATCTGGCTTGGCGCCGATCAGAATAACCATTATCAGCCGTTCCCTGAGTTTATTATGATGATGAAAAACTCCGGTTTCTCATCAAGAAGTTTTATTACAATGCGCAACCAGCGGGGTTACGGAACTCAGAAAAACTGGATGGCTGTCAGGCAGGAACTTCTCTATTATACTAAAGGTGATGCTGCTTTTAATATCGAAGCCGAGTATACAGATATCCCTAAAATACTTAAAGGGTACTATAAAATTATTAATGGCATTGAAACTGAAAACCTTGAAAGAGGTAAGTCTGAAAATATCAGGGCAGGCAATGTCTGGGTTGATATCCAGCAGGTCTTCTATAGAATGGAAGAAAATGTTAATGGTTGCTATGCCCAGAAGCCCTTGAAATCAATCGACAGGATTATTCGTGCTAACAGCAAAAAAGGAGAGCTGATTGTAGATTTATTCTCTCACTCAGGAACAACCCTTCTTTCGGCAGAAAAATTAAACAGGCGGTGCTTCACTACAGATATAGACCCGGTATTCTGTGAAGTGTCTATTCGCCGCCTTGAGAATTTCAGGATAAATAAATTAACTGGCTGGCAGAACTCTAATCCTTTTTCTAATGAGATACTGGAAGATAAAAAAATAAAAAATTATCTTTCAAGAACATATAATTTCGATTTTGCTAAATTAAACCGGGAAAAGTTAGCGGTATGATTTTAATCGATGGCAAAAAAATCGCGGCGGATATCAGGGAAGAGATTAAAGTCAAAATTGACGGCCTTGTAAAACAGGGAAAGGATGTCCCGGGTCTTGTAACTATACTTGTTGGAGACGATCCCGGCTCCCGGATTTATGTTGATAATAAGGGGAAAGCCTGCGCTGAAGTTGGTATGAAAACCAAATCAGAAAATCTTAGCTCCGGCATTAACGAAAAAGAACTTCTTGACCTTGTTGAGTTTTATAATACCAATGATGAATATCATGGCATTCTCGTTCAGCTTCCTCTGCCTGATCATATAAATGAGGATAAGGTTATTGAAGCCATTTCTCCGGCTAAAGATGTTGATGGTTTTAGCCCTGTAAGTATCGGCAACATGGTAATTGGTAAAGAAGGATTTGTTTCCTGCACTCCCGCTGGAATAATGGAGCTATTGAAACGATACAATATTGAAACTTCAGGCAAACACGCAGTCGTCGTTGGCAGAAGCAATATTGTCGGTAAACCGGTAGCTAATCTCCTCCTTCAAAAAAAGGAAGGCGCTAATGCTGTCGTTACCATCTGTCATTCAGCGGCTAAAAATATAGGCGATTACACACGGTCTGCAGATATCCTCATCGCTGCTATCGGTCAGCCTGGTTTTATAAAAGAGGATATGGTAAAAGAGGGAGTTGTTATTATTGATGTAGGAATAAATAGAATTAAGGATGAAAGTCATTCTAAAGGATCAAGAGTTGTTGGCGATGTTGATTTCCCCGGTGTCTCTAAAAAGGCATCTTACATTACTCCCGTGCCGGGAGGTGTGGGGCCTATGACAATAGCTATGCTCCTCCAAAATACTTATAAAGCATATTTAAATATTAAAGGATAAAAATGGATTACCCAATTTCAGAAGACGTATCAAAAGAATTCCTGGAAAAAGTATTAAGAGATTTTTACTACCAGGGCGATGGCTGTAAAGGATGGGAAACTAATGTTGTTACTCAGCCGAAAGCTGTAAGGAATATTGTTGATTCCGGCGCGGAAAGAATAGCCGCAGGCCCCGGAGTCGGTAAGGAACTTGTTGATAAAAATCTTGCTAGAAAGATCGACCATACACTCCTGAAACCTGACGCCCGTCCTGAAGAAATCAGGGCTTTGTGCGAGGAGGCAAGAAAATATGTTTTCGCTTCTGTCTGCGTTAACCCTTGTTATGTTGCATTATGCTATGAATTGCTTAAAAATACTGAAGTGAAGGTATGCACGGTCATCGGCTTCCCTCTGGGCGCTACTACAACTGAAGTTAAAAGATTTGAATCTGAACAAGCTATTTATAACGGTGCAACTGAAATTGATATGGTTATAAATGTCGGCCAGCTTCAGGAAGGTAACTTTGATTATGTAGCCAACGATATTAAACAGGTTGTTAATGCCGCTCATAATCATGGCGTGTTATGCAAAGTTATCCTTGAAACTGCGCTTCTTACTGATGAACAGAAAATAAAAGCCTGCGTTATCTGCAAAGAAGCTGGTGCTGACTTTGTTAAAACTTCTACCGGCTTCAGCAAGGGCGGAGCTACAGTAGGTGACATCGCCCTAATGAAATATGTCGTTGGCAGCGGAATCGGCGTAAAAGCTTCAGGCGGTATAAGAAGCCGTGAAGATGCTGAAGCTATGATTGCCTCAGGTGCAGATAGAGTAGGCGCCAGTGCTAGCGTTAAAATTGTTCTCGGCGAAAAAACAGAAAAAGGCGGCTACTAATACTAATTCCCTCTTAAGGGGGTACTCACTTGTGCGCAATTCCCCCTTAAGAAAGGGTGTTACCCGAAGGTCGGGGGTTGTTCTTTCTGAACATGCGTTATTCAGTGGTTGACTCATGTCATTCTGAGCGTAGCGAAGAATCTACAGTCTGCTTTGTTTTTTTAAACAGTAAATTAATTATTAATGGTTTTAGACATAATTGTACATAAATCTGACGACGGACTAACTGCCGAGATTCCTTCCCTAAAAGGATGCGAAACCTGGGCACATGATCTAGACACGGTTTTAAACAACATAACCGACCTCGCATCCTATTACCTAAAAACTGATGCTGCTAAATTCAAAATTGATAAAGCCCGCGAAAGTAAATCTAAAATTGTCTATAAACTCGTATTCGATAAAGATGTCCATTGAGAGAATTTAAATCCGAAAAAAGACTCAATAAACTTACCGCCGTTGCTAAAGCAAGGCAGCAGACTCTCCGTCTCGTGCTCGAAAATGTGCATGACCCCCACAATGTAAGCGCTGTTTTCAGAACATGCGATGCCGCTGGTATCCCTAAGGTTTCTCTCCTTTACTATCTTGAGAAATTCCCAGGCATCGGTAAAAAAACTTCTGCCTCTGCCTTTAAATGGATTGAAAAAGAAAAACATACTGATGTTAAGCAGTGCTACGATAAACTGAGAGCCGATGGGTTTAAGATATATGCCTCTTCTCTCGGTGAAAACACTAAAAACATTTATGATATTAATATGACCGAAAAATGCGCCATCGTGCTCGGCAACGAACATCGTGGAGTATCTATGGAAGCCGCCGAAACGGCAGATGAAAAATTGTATATACCTATGTTTGGCATGGTGCAGAGTCTAAACATTTCAGTTGCGGCAGCAGTTATTATCTATGAAGCTCTTCGTCAAAGACTGGCTAAAGGAATGTATGACGAAAGTACCCTCGATAAATATGAATTGGATAAATTGGTTGACGAATGGTGCAGGAAATAATGGAACAATCCTTTAACAAAATAAACAGTGTTGAGGGCTCGCTTAGTATTCCCGGCGATAAATCTATTTCACACCGCTCCGTTATGTTCTCTTCAATGGCAGAAGGGGAATCCGTAATCCATAATCTTGGCAACGGCGAAGATGTTAAATCAACCGTTAGCTGCTTCAATGCCATGGGTGTTGAATTTGAAGAAAAGAATAAGTCCCTGTTTGTAAAAGGGAAGGGATACAAAAATCTAATAAAACCTGATGTACCTTTATTTGCTGGTAATTCAGGCACAACCACTCGTCTCATGACTGGTATTCTTATAAACCAGGAATTTGATTCGATAATAACCGGCGACGAATCTTTATCCCTCCGCCCAATGAAAAGAGTTATTGATCCTCTCACCCTAATGGGCGGAATAATTAAATCTTCTGATGATGGCACTCTTCCTCTCGGAATTCTTGGCTCCCAGTCTATTATTCCCATAGATTATGAACTTCCTCTTGCCAGCGCTCAGGTTAAAAGCGCTGTATTGTTAGCAGGCCTCCATCTCGATGGGACTACAAGTGTTATAGAAAAAAACACCACCCGCGATCATACTGAACGTATGCTGGGGCTTAATATTATTCGTGAAGAAGGAAAGAAAATTATCCATGTCTCTAAGAATGACTATCCTTCACGAAACGAATATTTCGTACCGGGCGATATTTCTACTGCCGCTTTCTTTATCCCCCTTGCTTTACTGACTAAAAAGTCCGAACTAAGATTAACAAACGTTTCTCTTAATGAATCAAGAACGGGCATCATTACTATCTTCAAAATGATGGGCGGCAATATTGAATTTGACAATATTAAAACTAATACCGGTGAAGTATCCGGCGACCTCATTATAAAAAGTAGTACTCTCCGCAATATTGATATTCCGGCCGATATAATTCCTAACATAATTGATGAAATCCCCGTTCTAGCCGTCGCAGGTATTCTTTCTGAAGGGAAGTTTTCCGTCAGGCACGCTGATGAATTACGCGGAAAAGAGTCTGATAGAATAAAAGCTGTCTGTTTTAACCTTAAACATTTAGGACTGAATGTGACCGAATTTGAAGATGGTTTCGAATTTGACGGTACAATAACTAACAACAGCCCCATATTTGAAAGCTTTAATGATCACAGAATCGCAATGTCCTTTGGAATTCTCTCTTTATTATTGTTTAATGGTGGAAAAGTTAATAATTTTAACTCTGTTAGTATTTCTAATCCTGATTTTATTGAACAATTAAAAATTATTTCAAGGTAAGTATTATGGCTGAGGTAACCTTAAAGAATATTTCAAAAGTATACGACGGGGGAAATACCGCTGTTAAAGATGTCAACGTTGAAATTAAAGATAAAGAATTTGTTGTCCTTGTAGGACCTTCCGGCTGCGGTAAATCCACTACTTTAAGAATGATCGCCGGCCTTGAGGAAATTACTAATGGTGAACTTTTCATCGATGGAAAAAAAGTCAATGATGTCTCCCCTAAAGACAGAGATATAGCAATGGTTTTCCAGAACTACGCTCTCTACCCCCACATGACTGTCTTCGAAAATATGGCCTTCGGCTTAAAACTCAGGAAATTCCCTAAACAGGAAATCAAAGATCGCGTCAATGAAGCCGCTAAAATATTGGGACTTGAAGATTACCTTAATAGGAAACCTAAAGCTCTTTCCGGCGGTCAGAGACAAAGAGTTGCTGTTGGCCGCGCAATCGTCAGAAAACCAAAAGTTTTCTTATTCGATGAACCTTTAAGCAACCTTGATGCTAAACTCCGTGTGCAGATGAGAACTGAAATATCCAAACTACATCATTCGCTCGGCGCTACTATGATTTATGTTACTCATGACCAGACCGAAGCTATGACCATGGGTGATAAAATAGTTGTTATGAAAGATGGCGTGGTTAACCAGATTGATTCTCCCCTTAATCTTTATAACTTCCCGACTAATAAATTTGTTGCGGGTTTCATAGGAAGCCCATCAATGAATTTCATTAACGGCAAAGTTACAAGCGAAAATGGTCTTCTGTTTAAAAGCACTGGCGGCTGCCTGAACATAAACCTGCCCCCGGAATTTAATGCCAGACTAAACAAATATATTAATAAAAATGTCTGGCTCGGAATTCGCCCTGAAGATATTTATGATATGGCTTCTACAAGTGAAAGACCTTCGTTCAGCAAGCATGAATTCGGGCTTGAAGTTGTTGAACCAATGGGTAATGAAATCTTCTTATACTTCCAGGTAGATGGGAATCAGTTCACTGCCAGAATCCCGGCAAGAGAAAAACCTGAACCAGGAACAATGCGTTCTCTCTATTTTGATAAGGATAAACTTCATTTCTTCGACACGGAAACTGAATCTGCAATCTAAGCATTAAAAAAGCGGCTCTATAAGCCGCTTTTTTTATAAGTTATACTTTATGTGTCAGAATTATTTACGTTCTCTGTCATTAGATTTATTTTCTTTCTCTGTACTTCTCTGTTCAGTCCGCTGCTGTCTTTGCTGAACCTGCTGCTGCTTCTGACGATTCTGCTGATCAATTCTCTGTTTTATCTGTGGTTGCTGCCTTTGATGATTTAACTGATTAACCTGCTGCCTTGTTTGCTGCTGTTGCTGCCTCGGCTGATCTATTTGACTTTGACGGTTCTGCTGATCAACCTGCTGCTGCCTTGGGCTATTTTCCTGTCCACTTCTTTGTCTGTCCTGCACCACTGTATTATTTTGTCTGTCTGACTGACGGTTTACTTCGTTTGTTCTTGTCTGCTCTCTGACTGTCAGATTAATCTTTGTTGCGTCAAGTGAAGAATTTCTGTCAGGTCTCTTGATATTAAGATTATTCAGGTTGCTTCTTGAAACGTCGTTCCTTGTGGCAACATATGTTCTTATAACATCTTTGTTACCGTTATTATTCAATTCTCTCGGATCATTTACTCTCACAATCTCATGAGTCACGATTGTTCTGCCGCTTCTCTCTCTTACCATGTCATATCCAATCCCTCTGTTTATAACTCTGCCGTTATTATAATCATAATCATTTCTAAGCACTGTACTGTTGTAAATTCTGTATTTTACCCTTGGACCTGCATAGTAATGGTAAACATTCGCATCACAAAAATGATTATACGCGACAAAGTTCCAATACGCATAATTAGGATGATATTCGCGTGTGTAATGAAGTCCTACACCTATAGAAAATTCTGCATAAGGAGGCAGCGGAGCCCAGCCTATATTGTCATCATCATATCTCCATTCAACCCAGGCTGGTGCCCATTGGTCATCAGGAACCCATATCCATCCGTAATATTCATCATTGTACCATCTGCCGTAATGATAGGTTATATAACCGAAAGGTTCGTCAGAATTCCAGAACCAGCCGTCCTCTGTCCATTCCCAGTTCCCATATGTGTATGGAGCCCAGTTTCTGTCAAGATATGTTGGATGCCAAACCATTAATCCGTCATTTGTTTCAATCCACTGACCATAAGGTGCCAGCGCATTATAAAAATATCCGTCTGACCCATTATCGGCTCGTGCACTTGATTGGAATGATAGTATTGAAAATACTATAACAATTAACACTATTAAATTTTTCATTTTGAACCTCGCTGTATGACTTCAATAAAACAAATGGAATGCCAGATACATTGTCTGAATTTTGACTGAAAACCAAGAAAATGGTTCATCAATTGTATATAATATGAAACTAAATTGGATAGTATTGTAGACACTATCTTTTGATCTTTCTGTCCTTCCAGAGATAATTACCAAAAACACCCGATATGCCTGCTATAATTATATATGGAATATGAAGTATCTCCGCCGGGATAAAAGGGCGCAGTATCTTTGAACTGAATAACTTTTCCGAACCTGTCTTTATGATCAGATATTCCATAAGAGCTTTAATTAAAAGTGATATCATCAATGTTAAATAAAACAAAGGACTAATGGTTATCCCGAATATCACCTGTGCCGGCAATGACAGGTAAAAAAGAAAAATAAGGATAAGCTTCAATACTAGTAAACGGTCTGAATAAAAAAGCCCTTTACTTGCCCATCTCTTTCTCTGATTGTAAAACTGATTCAGGTTGTTATTTGGCGCTGTCTTTACAATTGCATCCTTATCCATGCAAAACTGAACCTTGTAAGATGTTTCCTTTTTAATTTTCTGCATCAGTAACTCATCATCTCCCGATGAAAGACTATGCTTGTAATAAAATCCACCTGTCACATCGAATGCCTTCCTTCTGTATGCAATATTTGCAGCATTACAGATTAAAGGATCATTACTACCTATTAATCCTGCTCCTGTTAACACAAGTCCCGAAAACTCCAGTTTCTGCATACTGCTGAAAAGTGTCGGCCCGTCCGTAAATTCAACTGGACCAGACATAAATCCTGTTTCTTTGTCAAACCTGCTTAATAATGTCTTTAACCAAATAGGTGAATGAATGCAGTCCGCATCTGTGGTCACAATTATTTCACCCTTCGAATTCTCAATGCCGAACCTAATTGCTCTTTTCTTATGCTGGAATTTTGAGTATTCATCAGGTACTGATAATACTCTTATATTTGACGGCTTTTCTGCTGTGCACAAAAGTTCAACTGAATTATCATCTGAGAAATCATTAACAAAAATAACCTCAAACTTATGGGGTGGATACTCTAGTTTTATTATACTTGAAAGAGAATTAAGAATATTTTCAGATTCATTCCTGAATGGAATAATAAGTGAAATAAATTCTTCAGGCATTGATTCTAAACTTCCAGTTCCCGATTGTGCAATTAACCTCTTTAGACCCCGCAATATTGAATATAAAAAAAATGAATAATAACAAAGAAGCAATAGGACTATAGCGGCAATAATATTAGTTGTCATTTTTCCTGAAGAGTAATACAAACCCTGTTATTGAAGGAATTAGAACATTTATAAAAAAGAGAAAGATAGATGCGTTAAAACCTGCTGCCGCAGTCTCGCCAAACTGTTGTAGGAAAAAGATTGATGCTCCTTCCCTTATTCCAAGTTCTCCCAACGAAACTGGCGGTAAAACCGATTTGCTGAATATTATTAAGTTGCCTGCCCAGACATAATGAATATAATCTGTATGATGAGTAAAAGCTGCTGCCAGAAGCGCAAATTGGAATATGTAACAGACATAAAAACCGATCGAAAGCATTACCATTTTTGTAGCATATAATTGATCGAGTTCTTTTATAATACCTAGATTGTCCAGAAACTTCTGGAATTTAGGATGCTTGCTGATGCGTGCGAATAATATATTATTCCAGAACCTCGGGTCCATCATAAACAGATATGCCAGATAAAACATAACTATGAGAAGTATAAAAAAAGATCCGGTCAGATAAACTGAAACATGATAATAATAATGAAGAAATAATATACTGGCAAGAGATCCGCATGATACTACTACCATCAGAGGAAATAACTTGTCGATAAACGAAGCAATAGTTACTTTCAATAAAGACTTATCCCTGAATGCAACTGCTCTCCCGAAATACTCTCCAATCCTCGCCGGTGTAAATACTCCCCCGGAGAATCCGTAAAACAACGAAAGGAATATTTTCTTCTTGCTGTTTTCATTTAAGAGATGAACACATGTGATTTTCCACTTCAAATACTGCAGGTATATGTTCACAATTGCTAATCCAGCGGTTATAGCAATTAGAGTAAGATTCGCATGTTTAAGAGCTTCGGTTATTTCACGAAAATTAACTTTTAATACTATATATCCCAGCAGCCCAGCAGCAATAATTATTTTTAATATATTAAATAGTATCCCCTTCATCGATCCTGATAATATATTATTTATTTTATTTGAAACTGAATAAGTCATTTAACTCTCGATTTCAAATATGTTCATTTTAAGACCTTCGGTACAATTTGTACACATGCTTACATCAGATCTGTTCTGAAGTATTTTATTTCTGAAATTATTTAACTCTTCCGAATGCCAGATTTCATGAAATGATTTGCTGTCCAGTTTGCCAGCTTCAAATGCAGCGTCCTTGTCAAAACAGCAGGGGACTACTCGCCCGTCCCATGTTACTACTGATGTTCGCCATAATGCAAAACAATGATTCATCAGTTTGTTCTTTATCCTAAACGAATTACTTCCTAATACATACCTTCGGTATTTGGGATTCTCAGGGAGAAACTTAAGTGCATTCTCGTATGAAGATATCTGCATTGTTTTGAAAACTACTTTATCAACTCCGCTTTCTTTGCCATACCTGATAACTGCATCAAGCTGGTTCTCATTCTGCTTCATTACTATAAACTGAAGTTCAATAAAAGGAGTCTTCTTATTAAGTTCCTTCTTCCTCCTTGTAATAGCCCGTAGTCCCGCATCTGCCTGCGCAAATGTTCCTCCAACACGATACTTCTGATAACTCTCCTCCGTTAATCCGTCCAATGAGAATATAAGTTTATCCGGCGCATTCTCCAGAATATAATCAACATTCTTTTCTGTTATGAAATGTCCGTTTGTGCTTATAGATATATATAATTTCTTGCTTTGTGCATGACTAATCATTTCTGGAAGATGCTTGTTTAGGTAAGGCTCTCCCTGGAAAAATAACTGTATATAAAAACCAGTATCACTGATCTGATTAATTAGATTCTTAAAGTCTTCTGATTTCAGAAGACCAAGAGGACGTGTAAGTGTCCCTAATCCGGATGGACATTCAGGACATTTCAGGTTGCAGTGGTTGGTCGGTTCAATCGAATAAGATACCGGCATTCCCCAAACCATTGCATGCCTTATCACCCGGGATATATAAAATGAGGAGATAATGCGCAAAGCATTAAATAGCCTCTTAAAAGTGAGATATTTTAAGATATTTATTTCCAACGGGGCCTTAATTTTAACCCGCAAATTATGCAATTATTTGAATTAGTGAAAGCTTATAATCAATATAACCCTTCTATTAATTTTGACTGTTATGGAACTATATCTAACTTTATTCTGATTATTTGGATTTATTATTATGTTCTCCAATAAAGCTTACAATTTTCTTCTCAAATTTCCTGTAGACAATGCTTTGCCCGGTGGTGTAAGCACAATAAATCCTTATATAAATAAAACAACTGCTGCTTATACGAAATCTTTCTTATATAAATTCTATAACGATAATAATAAAAGAGTCTTCCTTTTTGGTATAAACCCGGGGCGCTTTGGCGGGGGACTTACTGGAATCTCTTTTACTGACCCTGTCGCTCTTTCTGAATGTTGCGGCATTCCCAATATTCTTGGTAGTAAAAAAGAATTATCGAGTGACTTTATTTATTCAGTTATAACTGAGTTCGGCGGTGTTGATAAATTCTTCAGCAGATTCTTTATGACTGCACTCTATCCGCTTGCATTGGTTAAGGATGGAAAAAATTTCAATTACTATGATGAGCCCCGGATATTTGAAAAACTAAAAGAATCAATTGGATATTCCATCAAAGGACAGTCAGATTTTGGCGCTGATAAATCTGTAGTCATTTCATTGGGAAAGAAAAATGGCGAGTACCTTGCCCGGTTCAACCAGGAACTTAATCTCTTCAGCCATATAGAAGTTCTCGAACATCCACGCTATATTATGCAGTATAAACGAAAATCTATACATCAATACATTAAGTCTTATATCGGCGCCTTAAACAAGTATTGGACCAATGAATAAAAATTTAATATAGGAAAATCATATGACAGAATACTGTGATAATCACCCGAGGACTGAAGCGCTTTCCCTCTGCCATAACTGTGGTAAACATTTCTGTGCAGATTGTCTTTCAGAAGGAAAAGAATATTATTACTGCAAAACTCCTGAATGTCAGTTAGCATTAAACAAAGAACTGATTCCTGATCCAATCCCTGGACTGGTAACTTGTCCCGAGTGTAAAGCGGTAGTTCAGCTTAATAATGATGAATTACACAAACACCTTTTCCGTTGTCCTGAATGCAGTTCACTCATCAATTTATCTGTAAATGGCCCTGAAGTTGTCAATGACAGGGAATATGTTGAAATCCTTTCTTCCCTGAATCAGGCAGATATTGCCGTTCTTCATTCCATACTAGATGATGCCGGACTTGATTATTATATAGCCGGTAAAAATTTCCTCAGTATCCGCCCGCTCCTTGAACCTGCCAGGGTCTTTGTTGCATCAGAACAGGTTGAACAGGCAAAAGAATTACTTAAGGATTTCAATGTGCATTTATTCGGAGTCTCTTATAAAAAAGAAGAAACGGAAGAATAATTTCCTTATTCTGGACGGGGGATGATAATTAATTCTATTCCTGTTATACATCAGCAAATCCTTATTGTTATTTCATAATATTTTTTTATCTTCACTTCTTAGTCAGATTCAATAATAAATTATTGGCATAATATGTCTCTGCAAAATAACAGTAACTCAGGCAGCTCATCTGCATTTAAACATGAACTAGGTCTGTTTGATTCTACCATGCTGGTAATCGGCTCGATGATTGGTTCTGGTATTTTCATTGTCAGCGCTGATATCGCACGGTCTGTTAGTTCTTCAGGTCTTCTGCTGATCGTTTGGATTCTTGCAGGAATCATTACTTTAATTGCTGCTTTAAGTTACGGAGAACTGGCAGCCATGATGCCTAAAGCCGGAGGTCAGTATGTTTACCTTTGTGAGGCATACAACCCTTTGGTGGGCTTTCTGTATGGGTGGACTTTATTCCTCATTATTCAGTCCGGTACTATCGCAGCAGTTGCTGTTGCATTTGCAAAATATACCGGTGTATTGATCCCTTCTCTTGGCACCTCTAATGTTTTATTTGCTCCCTTTGGTCTCAAAATATCTGCCGGACAGCTTCTTGCGATATTCACTATATCAATTCTTACATATATAAATATACGCGGACTAAAATATGGTAAAAATGTCCAGAACGTCTTTACTGTTGCAAAAATAATTTCCCTTTCAGGCATTATATTTCTCGGAATATTTATCGGATCGAACTCGCACTCAATAAGTGCTAATTTCTCCAATATGTGGAAAGGGGATTGGCTCCATATGTCTAATGGAAAAATCGATTGGGTTGAGCATCTTACCGGGTTTTCAATAATTATTGCAGTTGGTGTAGCTATGGTAGGATCCCTCTTTTCAAGTGATGCATGGAATAATATTACATTCACGGCCGGTGAAGTAAAAAACCCTAAAAGAAATATCCCGCTTAGCCTGTTTTTCGGCACTCTGGTTGTAACTATAATTTATCTTCTTGTTAATGTATCTTATCTCATGGTGCTTCCTCTTAAAGGAGATCCTATGACAGCAAATGTTACTTCAATGGGTATTCAGTTTGCCTCAGAAGATCGTGTGGCAACTGCTGCTGCAAACATTTTCCTTGGTGAACCAGCTGCTATTATTATGGCAGTTTTAATTATGATCTCTACATTCGGCTGCAACAATGGATTAATACTATCCGGCGCAAGAGTTTATTATGCCATGGCAAAAGATAATCTGTTTTTCAATAGCACCGGAAAGTTAAATAAGAATTCAGTTCCGGCGAATGCTTTAATTATCCAGACTATATGGGCAAGTATATTATGCCTGTCTGGCACATATGGTCAGCTCCTGGATTATGTCATTTTTGCCGTCCTTATCTTTTACATTCTCACAATAGGCGGAGTATTTATTCTAAGAGTAAAAAGACCGGATGCTGAACGACCTTATAAAGCCTTTGGCTATCCTTTCCTCCCTATTTTATATATTATACTCGCGGCTTCAATTTCAGCTATCCTGTTAATTTATAAACCACAATTCACCTGGCCCGGATTAATCATTGTACTCTTAGGCGTCCCCGTCTATTTTATATGGAACAGAATAAAGGTTAGTAAATAGTATATTTGTCGAGATGAAAAATGTAATTATTATCATAAGGCTATTTTTTCTCTCTGCCGTTATTCTGTCTAATACTGAACAAATGTTCCCTCAATGGATTCAGACTAACGGCCCCTACGGTGGGCATATCTCTTCTTTGGCATTCAATGGTACGGATATTTTTGCTGGAACACAGAATGGTATTTATCATTCATCTGATAATAGCCAAATATGGAAATTTAGCGGTTTGTTGAATACGGAAGTCAGGTCTATTGCTTTCAGTGGAAAGAATATTTATACAGGTACAGCTATTGGCATTTTTGTGTCAACTGATAAAGGAGCTAAATGGACTGCTGTCAATAAGGGACTTACTAATAAAAACATCTATTCACTATTAGTCAACGGCAAAAATATATATGCGGGAACTTCCGGCGGGGGCATATTTCTTTCTGTTAATAATAACAGAGTTTGGACCCCGGTCAATACAGGACTGACAAATACTGTAATCCGTTCCTTAGCATCGGAAGGGAAAATATTATTTGCCGGAACTTATGAAGGAGGTTTGTTTACAAGTTATGATTTCGGCAAATCATGGAAACAGAATAACTCTGCTTTGCAGCATAAAATTGTGTTTACTATTATTTCAAACGGCTCTGGTTTATTTGCCGGCACTGAATCTGGTTTATTCTCTTCTTATGATAATGGAATTTCATGGAAACAGTCGGATTCCGGTATTATCAATAAACATATTTCCACAATTGCAGTAAATGGAACTGATCTTATATCCGGTACTGCTAATGGCATTTATGTATCCAAAAATAATGGCGCTGACTGGAAACCCGGGAATGAAAGTTTATTAATAAATACAATCACCTGCATTGGTGTAAGCAATAATTATATTTTTACCGGGACAGATGGATGCGGAATTTTTATCAAAGATAAAAAATTAAAGGATTATACTTGGCATGAATCAAATAATGGTCTTACCAATATTGTCGTAAGATCTTTTGCAGTTTCAGATTCAGGTATAATTGCCGGTACTGATAATGGAATATTCTCTACAGGTGATGATGGCGGCAACTGGTCGTTTCAGGGACTAAGGGAATCTCTTATCGGCACGCTTGCTGTAAAAGGAATTTATAAATACGCAGGTACTTGGAATGGTGTTTATGTTTCCGGTGAGAATGATACAACATGGACTCTGACTGGACTTAAAAATAATAATGCCAGAGCATTAATCGTTAAAGGAACTTATTTATTTTCCGGAACACAGGTAGGTGTTTATATTACTTCAGATAATGGAGTTAAATGGAAATATTCCGATAAGGGGTTTACAGATACATATATAACTTCGTTTGCACTGAAAAGTCCAGATATTTTAGCAGGTACTGGCAGCGGTTTGTTTATTTCTATAAATAACGGTTTAAGCTGGTCGTATCTGGGGCTTGCTAATAAACCTGTTTCAACCGTTTGCTTCAATGGGAATTCAATAATTGCAGGTACCTTTAAAGACGGTATCTATGTGTCGGATGATGACGGCAAATCCTGGATTCATCCTGTTTCAGATAAAATAACAATTCAGTCAATAATTAATTACGGAGAATTCATCGTTGCTGCTTCTTTAGGAAATGGTATATATATATCCAATAATAACGGTGTGTCATGGAAGCAGATAAATAACGGTCTGGCTGAACTCAATGTTGTTTCATTAGTTTTCGATGATAAATACCTTTTTGCAGGTACATATGGTATGGGTGTTTGGAAATATCCGATTGAGAAACTCCTCTCCCTTGATAAATAACCGGGCACTTTTCTGTCAGTGATCTTCCTTTCTCTTTTTATCAAATATTTCAATTAAATTTGCTTCCAAATTTTATTAACTATAACTGTAGACCGGAATAGGAGCTAAAATAGATGATCTGTAGAGTTTGGCATGGTTGGACTGTTAAAGAAAATGCTGATGCATATGAATCCCTCCTTAAGGAAGACATCTTTTTGAATATAAAAAAAAGAAATATTGCTGGATATAAGGGGATTCAACTTCTGAGGCGTGAACTTCCCGATTCAATAGAATTTATGACTGCAATGTGGTTTGAATCAATTGGTGCTGTTAAAATATTTGCTGGAGAGGATTATGAATCACCGGTTGTTCCCGTTAAGGCACGAAAACTCCTTCTAAGATTCGATAACAAGTCGCAGCATTATGAAGTTAAATCAGAAATGATCCTTTGATTGCGATATTGGGTAGATCCTCCCTAATTTGTTAACATAAATACTTTTGTTTACTTTTCTTAACATATTATCAATTCTTTGGAGATCTAATGTTTATAAATTTCAGCGATATTCCTGGACACCAGAATCTGTTCCTGGACTATTTATACGAATTTGATAAGGTAAATTCATTTTATAAGTATAATTTCAGAGACAGGGATGAATATCCTAAGCTTTTTAAGGCTGTATCTGAATCGCCCAGAGGTTTCCGTGATGAACTCGCCGAAATAATATCAAAACAGTACACTGACAGAAAGATATCCTCAAGAACTGAACGTAATATTTCCCTTTTAAAGAATCAAAATACTCTTGCAGTTGTTACAGGTCAGCAGCTAGGTCTCATGGGAGGTCCTCTCTATACTTTCTACAAAATAATTACAGCAATTAAACTTAGTAAACATCTTACTGAAAGATATGATGATTATAATTTCGTTCCCGTATTCTGGCTGGAAGGGGATGACCATGATTTTGATGAGGTCGCCTGGATAAACCTTCTTAATGAAAACAATGAACTTGTTAAAATCACATACACCGACAATGCCGCAGAAGATATTAACCGGGGCAGCGTTGGTTATTTGAAACTTCAGAGTACTATAAACGATTTCTTCGGTGAAATGGATAAGAATCTCAGAGGAACTGATTTCAAAGCAGAAATCTTGGATAACCTCCGCTCTTTTTATACTGAAGGGAAAACATTTAAGGAAGCTTTTACTGAACTTATGCTGTGGCTGTTCGATAAACATGGTTTGATTATCTTCGATCCTCAGGATAAGGAACTGAAGAAATTATTGATCCCCGTATTCCAGAAAGAAATCTCTTGTTTCCGCGAACATACCGAGAAACTAGTAAATGTCAGTGCAACTCTAGACGATATTTACCATGCACAGGTAAAAGTGAGGCCAGTGAATCTATTTTACAATTACGAAGACGGCAGATATCTGATAGAACCTGTAGAAAATGAATTTAAACTCAAAGGAAAGAAGAAAAAGTTTACTTATGAGGAATTAAACGCTTTGATTCAGCAGGAACCCTGGAAATTTAGCCCTAACGTGCTTTTAAGGCCTATCTGCCAGGATTATTTGCTCCCAACGGCATTTTATATAGGCGGCCCTGCTGAAGTGGCTTATTTTGCTCAGGTTACGCCTTTATATAACATGTTTAAAGTAAATACTCCTATTGTTTATCCTCGTTCTTCAGCTTCTATTGTTGAAAAGAATATTAGCTCTGCAATTCAGAAATTCGACCTGAAAATAAATGAGATATTTGCTGATCCAGAAAGAATCAAGGAAAAGATTGTATCCAAGATGTCGGATGATATCCTGGCTGAAGTGTTTGATAAATCTGCTTATGAAATAGAGCTCGTTTACGATAAATTGAAAGAAAAACTATTTGAAATTGATAAGGCATTAAGCGAAACCGGGAATAAGTATAAACAGAATTCAATTAACGGTCTTAATCAGCTTAAAGGGAAGGCACTTGAAGCTCAAAAGAAGAAATATGAGGTCTCGCTAAGACAAATAGACAAGATAACCATGAATCTTTACCCAGATCAGAATTTGCAGGAAAGGGAAGTTAACTTTCTGTATTTTGCCAATAAATACGGGATTGGGATAATAGATAAGATCTTTGAGGAACTTGATATAAATGTTTTTGAACACCAGATTATATCCCTCTAGAGCCCGGGTTCAATTAAGCTGAATCTTTTCAAAGACTTACGGTCCTGATGATTCTGATGTGCAAACGAAATTATCACCCAAAGTGTAACCAGAACAAAAACTATTATGGAAACCGCTAGTGTAATTGTATTAATCGTTTGTCTTTTAATTCTAGTGTAAACCATAAAACCTCCAATTAATATTTCCCCCTTAAAATATCTAAATCTAAAAGGAAGGTTTGTAATATTAATCTACTTTAGCGAAACTTCTTTTTCCATAAATGGAATATCTGATAATTCCAGAGTTGGGTTCTTTTCTTTGAAGTAATTCATTGACCATTCACTTGTAAAAAGAATAACCGGCCGCTGCTCAGTATCATATGCCCATGCTGCTCCCGCAGGGAGCATCAGGCTATTTTGAACATCTAGAGGTACAGAAGGATCAAACCACCTTAATACTTTCCAGCTTGTTTGCTCTAATCGTGACTCTGCTCCGTATTCATCAAGTAAACGGTATTGTACAACTTCAAACTGCAAAGGACCGACTGCTCCCAATAAAGGAATTTTCTGCATTGAGTTCTTAGTATAATAGCTTTGTATAACTCCTTCCTGAAGAAGCTGATCAAGTCCATCCCGGAACTTCTTATAATTAGAAGGGTTAGGGTTGTTCATAAAGACGAAGAACTCGGGAGCAAACTTTGGAATTTCCTTATAATCTATGGTTGGATCTTCAGATATTGTATCACCAATGCCAAAATTTGAGTTCCCAACAAAACCAACTATATCTCCTGCATATGCTTCGTCTACTGTCTCTCGATCCTGACCAAATAATTTCTGTGAATTGGATAGTCTTATTTTTTTATTGGTTCTTACATGAGTAGCCATCATATCTCGGGTAAATTTACCGGAACATACTCTTAAAAATGCTATCCTGTCACGGTGCTTTGGATCCATATTTGCCTGTATTTTGAATACAAACCCTGAAAATGACTCATGCTCCGGTTCTATTATTAGATCTCCGCTTTTACGTGGAGCAGGAGGAACAGCATATTCAAGGAAACCATCAAGCAAAAGTTGTACACCAAAGTTATTCATTGCGCTCCCAAAGAAAACCGGGGTAAGATTCCCGCTCAATACAGAAGGAGCATTAAATTCTTCACCAGCACCATCAAGCATCTCAAGTTCTTCTACTACATGATTATATAGGTCTTCACTTAATCGTTCTCTTGCAAAGGGATCAGATATTCCGTGGATAGAAACCGGTGAAATGTATGATCCGCCGACGGTCTTTTCAAACAGATGTATTTCTTTGTTCCTTCTGTCAAATACTCCCTTAAAATCAAGACCAGTACCCAAAGGCCAGTTCATCGGGTATGCTCCGATGCCAAGTATGCTTTCAAGTTCGTCGAGTAATGCCATAGGTTCAAGAGTCGGACGGTCAAGTTTATTCATGAATGTAAAGATTGGGATAGCTCTTCTTCGGCATACCTCAAAAAGTTTCCTAGTCTGCGCCTCTATACCCTTAGCAGCATCAATTACCATTACTACTGCATCAACTGCTGTGAGAACCCGATAAGTGTCCTCAGAAAAGTCCTCATGACCCGGTGTGTCAAGCAGATTAATTTTGAACCCTTTATAGTCAAATTGGAGCACAGTTGAACTAATTGAAATTCCTCTTTTCTTTTCTAGCTCCATCCAATCTGAAGTGGAAGATCTCTGATTCTTTCTTGCAGTAACCGATCCGGCTAATTGCACCGCTCCGCCGTATAAAAGGAACTTTTCCGTTAAAGTAGTTTTTCCGGCATCAGGATGCGATATTATCGCAAAGGTACGTCTTCTGTTTATTTCTTTTATTAAGCTCATAAAGTGATTAATATTCTATAGGTTGTTAAATTGATTGAGTAAAGTACAGTAGATTTAAGAGTATTAGGTACTCTAATAAAAGAATGGAACTTCCAGGTGGAACTTAAGCAGTTTCGAATTCAGAATTTGATTTTTTACTATCATTTTGTTATTTGGTTTTTTAAGCGCTTCAAATTTAGTAATTTATGGAGTATAACAAAAGAGATAATTTCCCGGATATAATGTGAAAATAGATTCAGCATACATCACCGCAGAAAAGTTTGCCCGGGAGCATTATGAGAACTTTCCTGTTGTTTCTGTCTTTATAAAAAAAGAACTTAGGAAACATGTCGCAATTGTATATTGGTTTGCAAGAACTGCTGATGATATAGCAGATGAGGGGAATCTTCCGGACGATCAGAAACTTACCCGTCTAAATGATTTTGAACATAGACTCGAATCTCTCCTCAAAGGTGATTATAAAAATGAATTTGAAGCCGCATTAAATAATACAATTACTGCCTGCAGTTTGACACCTCAACTATTTTTTGACCTAATTGCCGCTTTTCGACAGGATCTGGTTCAAAAAAGATATAAGTCATTTAGAGAAATACTTGATTATTGTAATCTTTCCGCAAATCCTGTAGGCAGGCTTATCCTTGAACTAAACGGTGTCAAAGATGAAAAAGCATTTTACTATTCTGATAGGATTTGTACAGCATTACAGTTGATAAACTTCTACCAGGATGTTAAAGTTGACTACAGCCGGGGCAGAATTTACTTTTCAACAGATGAAATGGAGAAGTACTGTGTCACTGAAAATATGTTTGAGTTGAATCAAAATAATCTTAATTTACAAGAACTTGTAAAGTATAATGTAAATAGAGCAGAGCAAATGTTGGATGAAGGTAAGAATTTATTAAAATTTCTTTCCGGTAGATTAAGGTATGAGATTAAATGGACTTTACTTGGCGGAAGTGAGATTTTGAAAAGAATAAATAAAAACAAGTTTAACATATTTATAAGACCAAAGCTTAGGAAGTCAGATTTTTTAAGGTTAATGTTTAAGTCAATTGTATGAATGATCAGGCCAAAGAGATAGCACGCAAAAGCCGCAGCAGTTTCTATTTTGCTTTTAATCTGCTTCCGCAGCAAAAACGGGATGCAATGAATACTGTTTATGCCTTCTGCCGTGAAACGGATGACCTGGTTGACGAGGGGAATGAACCTGAAGACATTAAATATGAAAAACTAAGGAAATGGAGAATCGAGCTTGAAAAGGCTTTAGCAGGTCATTCTGATTATTCTCTCCTAAATAAACTCGGCAGGACAATATCCCAGTTCAATATACCGCTTGATCCATTCTTTGATTTATTAAAGGGAATGGAGATGGATTTACAGTATAAAAGATATCTCTCCTTTGATGACTTGGCTAAATACTGTTACAGGGTTGCTTCAACAGTCGGACTTATGTGCATTGAGATTTTCGGATATAAACACACCTCTGCCAAGGACTTTGCCGTTAATTTAGGAATAGCTTTGCAGCTTACAAATATTCTACGCGATATTAAAAAAGATTCTGAAAGAGGGAGGATTTACCTTCCACAGGAAGATCTCCAAAGGTTCAATTATTCTGAACAGGATCTCTTTAACCAGGTTTATAATGCAAATTTTATTGACTTAATGGAATATGAAACTAAGCGTGCTGAAGAATATTTCAACAAGGCTACGTTAAGTTTGAGTCTTGATGATAAGGGTTCAATGTTTGCTGCCAGAGCAATGCAGCACATATATCATAAACTGCTTAAGAAAATAATCGATGCAGATTATAATGTTTATAAGAAAAATATCAAGGTTAATAAATTCGAAAAGGCCGGCATTGCTTTAGGAGTCTGGGCAAAGTACAGCCTAGTTTACTGATGAAAAAGACTGTAGTAATAGGGAGTGGATTCTCAGGTTTAACTGCCGCATCTTACCTTTCAAATAATAATCATAGTGTTCGGTTATTCGAATCCTCTCCTAAACCTGGAGGAAGGGCCTATTCATTTGCTGATAAAGAAACTGGTATTGTAATAGACAACGGTCAGCATATTCTAATGGGATGCTACAAGGAGACTCTGGCATTCCTTAAACTGGTCGGTGCTGATAATAACCTGATTCGTCAGAAAACTCTGTCGCTTAATTTTATCAAAGAGAATTTTGAAATAAACGGGCTATGTGCATCCGGTTTGTTTTATCCCCTTAATTTGGTAAGTGCATTTCTTAATTATTCCGCTGTAACTTTTTATGAAAAGATGATGTTATTTAAGTTATTCGGGAAACTGTATGTATATCCGGATAGAGAACTTGGGAAATTATCGGTTATGGAATGGCTTAAGAAGGAAAAGCAAACGGATAATATAATAAGGTCATTCTGGGAAATATTAGTAATAGGAGCCCTCAATGCCGATATAAATAAAGTATCTGCCAAGATGTTTGCAGATATATTAAAAGAAATATTCTTCCATGGAAACGATGCCGCATCAATTATTCTTCCTTCACTTGGTTTAACTGATACCTACTGCTGCAATGCATTAAAGTATATTGAAAACAATAATGGTGAAATATTCTTTTCAGAGAAAGTAACTGAACTTGTAATAAGAGGGAACAGGGTAAGTGAAATAATAACATCGGAAAGAGTTATTAAAGATTTTGATTATGTAATATCTTCAGTACCATTATATAGTCTTGAGAATATTCTTAAGGATAATTTCTTCCTTAATGATTTGTCTATTGATTATTCCTCAATATTATCTATTCATCTGTTTCTGAAGAAAAACAGGTTTGAGAATACATTTTATGGACTTATCGGTTCTCCGGTTCAGTGGGTCTTCAATAAAGGAACCCATTTAACTGTTGTAATCAGCAATGCGGATTCATATATCGAAAACTCTAAAGATGATATATATGAAATGGTTCTAAAGGAATTAAAGAAATATATACTGCTTGATAAAAGTGAAGTGATCACTTTTAGAGTTATCAAAGAGAAGAGGGCTACTTTTATTCCAACAAATGATGTATTGAATAAAAGGCCATATTCAGGTACTCCATATGAGAATTTCTTCCTGGCAGGGGACTGGCTTAATACAGGTCTACCTGCAACTATAGAAGGCGCCGTAAAAAGCGGAAAGCTTGCTGCTCAAGCAATTATGGGTTATCCATTAACCTAACTGTAGTAATGTTATTTATTTTCCAGTGAATCTATTTTGTCCTGCATATCAGATATTTTCTCATTCAGAGAATCTTTCATAGTACTTGCCTTATTGTAATACTCAGTGCCGACACCATGTACATATACCATCTTTCCACCGAAATCACCTGTCAGCACTATAAAATATGTCCCTAAAACTCCAAGAATGACAAACCCATATTTAACCATTGGAGTGAATTTTTTCCTCAACACCGCTATAGTTCTTAGAACAAGCAGTGCCGCAAAAAACCAGGTAGTTATAGTTGCATAATTATGATGAGCTTTCAGAACAGCACTCGATGTTTTATTCCAACCTTCAAAAGCATCGACTGCCTGGTCCCCAGTGAATGTTGCAAACAGAGCTCCTAATACGCCAAATAAAAGGAAAAGGTGTGCAGCTTTTGAATAAAACTCTTTTTTGAATATTGCACCTATCAGTTCTAACAGAAGGTAAACTAAAAGAAAAGCAATCGGGAAATGAACAATCTTTGGGTGAGCCAGTGATAACAGATCCATTTGGATTCCTCTTAAAAAATTAACAACTGTGTTTATTAGTGTAATTACAGCAGGGACAATATTATAATTTTAACTTGATCTTTAACTTTTTAAGAATAAAAATACCAAATATCCATAAAGAAAATGCCGATGAGATCACAGGGATAATTAGGGGATATGAAGTAAAAAATGTTTCTTTTTCCTGAATAGATACATCGCCAGTTATTTCGTCAGTAGTAAACATTTTAGATTCAGTTAATGTTCTTCCCAGCGGATCAATAATGCAGCTAATGCCTCCATTTGCTGCCCGAACAACTGTTCTTCTGTTCTCAACAGCCCTTAAAACAGACATTTCTTTATGCTGGTAAGGACCGCTTGAATTACCATACCAGCTGTCATTAGTAACAACAGACATTAAATCTGCACCCTTCTCAATGAACCTGGGGAGAAAATAAAGATATATTGATTCATAGCAGACCATGCCGTCCACTTTCAATGTGTCTTTCCTGTTATTCATGGGAATTTTGAAAACAGTAGTATCCTGACCGACATTCCATCCTGTCAACCCAACACCCCATTTAAGCAAATTACCAAGGAAGGGGAGCTGATCGACAAACGGAACCCTTTCACCAAAAGGTACAAGCTTGGATTTGCCGTAATGAACCACTTTTCTGGTACCGGGAGAGAACATAAGGATTGCATTATAAGTGGCATAATAGAAATTTCCCTGACTATTGTATTTTACATCCTCCGGCATTTTATCCCCCTGGCGATAATAAATTATATCAGGCATGCCGGTTATCAGGTAAACATTATTTTTATTTATAAAATTGTAAATAGAATCGAGTACAGAACCGAAGCCCCCGTCTAACAAGTATACAGGTAATGCAGTCTCAGGCCAGAATATTACTTTAGCGCCTTTATTTACAGACTGTCTTGATAAATTTAGATAATCGGAAGTCAGGTCATCTAATTTTACGCCGGTCCATTTTCCCCAGGGGTCAAGGTTAGGTTGAATTAAACCAACCTTTATTTTTTTATCTGATACCTTAAATGTTGATACTCTGAAAATCCCATATCCAAGAACAACAGCTACAATACCTGCTGCTATTGAAGTATATATAATGAATAGTTTATTTGAAATCTTCCTTGACTGAATTGCCCGGGCAATGAAAATATTTATATAAACAACTATTAATGAAAGTCCGACTGCTCCTACAATATCCGCTGCCTGAATGAAAAGATAAAAATGAGAGAGTCCGCTTCCCAGAGTTAACCAGGGGAAGCTAAGGTCAGTAAGCATATACAAATATTCATAAGTTACCCAGAATAAAGGGAAGAGATACAGAGCTGTTTTCTTGTTGAATATATCCCTGCAAAAATATAAAAGGGTGGTAGGGATCATGAAGAAAGCCGGATTAACAAACATCAGAAGTCCGCCTGATATCATTAAAAAAGGATCAGTTTCTTTTTGCCAGCTTCCAACCCAGTAGACAGTAATCAGACTAAATACAAAGCCCATCAGATAAGATGCCTTATTCAGATCGACCAGCCTCTTCCTTTTTTCCAGAACCAACAGAAAAGGTACCAAGCCCGCCAACATAAATAACTGGAAAGGGAAGGGGAATGGCGGGAATGAAATGCCCATCATTATGCCAGATAAAATAAGGAGAAACCTTTCTTTCTTTCGTTCTTTTTTATCTTCCGGGGTTAATGCACTTCTGTGGAATAATTTCAACTTTATCTTTTATGTTAATAAGGAATATTATTGTTTAATGACAGGTGTCTTTATTTATTATCATTCATAAGAAGAACCGAAGCGAAGGCAGTAACTCCTTCTTCTCTTCCTACAAAACCTAATTTTTCTGTAGTAGAGGCTTTAATGGAAACCTGGTCTTCGCTGCATCCAAGAAGAGTCGAAATCTTCTTTTTCATTTCAGGAATATAGGGAGCTATTTTAGGTTTCTGCATTGCGATCATCGCATCCAGATTACCTAATGAATATCCTTTTTCTTTGACCATAGCATAAACTATAGACAGAAGATCTGAACTGTCAGCATTTTTATATTTAATATCAGTATCAGGGAAATGCTGTCCAATATCGCCCATAGAAAGGGCACCCAGCAATGCATCGCAAATTGCATGAAGAAGAACATCGGCATCAGAATGTCCCATTAAACCTTTTTCATAAGGTATATTGATGCCGCCAATAATTAATTTGCGGTCTCTGGCAAAAGCATGCACATCAAACCCGAACCCGGTCCTGAATGCCTGTTTCAAAATCTTACCTCAAATGTTTTATATTCATCTTTTGATTCGGACCATTCCACTCTGCAGTTTTTTACATGTGCATGAGATGGACCGATACGTAATTGTTTAACTAGTTCTTCTACTAAACTCCTGTCGCCTTCAGCCACAGTCTGCACTTCGCCGGTATACAGATTTCTGACAAATCCTTTAATTCCAAGGGTCTGTGCTTGTCTTAAAACAAAATACCTGAAACCTACACCCTGAACAAGTCCGTTTACTGTTATTTCTGCTCTAACATTATTCTTTGCCATTGTTTTTATCCATCACTTCAGATATCAATAATCCACAAAAAATAAAAATGCAACCTATATATCCAAAGTTAGAAATTTTTTCGCTTAGTAGGAAGTAGGCAACAATGGCAGCAAAGATAGGTTCCAAAGAGAATATTATTCCTGCTTTGGACGGAGTTGTATATTTCTGGTACTTGGTCTGTAGGATAGTTGTTATAATGGTTGCCAGAAGTGACGTATATACTACTGCAAGGATCACATCTTTATTTATAATAAAACTAGTCTGATCAACGCCGGTAAACTGGAATACCAGACCAAACAGAATTGCACTAACTGCCGTAAATGCCACCTGCATAAATACAAGAGGCATGTAATCTACTTTCTTTGATATTATATCAAGATATACAATATAGAGAGCGTAAAAGAAAGCACATACAAAAGTAAAAATATCACCGATATTGAAATTTGACCCCAGTTCATGGAACAAATCGAGAAAGTGAGTTCCCCGGCTGAATAAAAACAGAAGTCCCAAAATTACAAGTCCAATGCCGATAACATTTCCTTTCCCCGGCATCTTTTTCTCCATTAATATCTGGAAGAAAGGAGTAAAGATTATAAATGTTCCTGTTATAAAACCTGATTTTGTAGCCGAAGTATAATTAAGGCCAATAGTCTGAGCTGCAAAGCCGCTGAAGTAAAGGAACCCTAATATCAAACCACCTTTAACAGCATAAGAATTCATTTTCATGAGTTTTGTATAAACAAATGGAAGCAGGATAATAGCGGCAGTTGTGAATCGGAGAGTAAGGAACATCATCGGGGAAATTGAATGGAGAGCAGTTTTTATTATTGCAAACGTACCTCCCCAGATGACAGTTGTTAATATTAGTGCAGACTCTCCTTTATACTTTGTTACCATTTATCAGTTCTAACTACTAAATTATTTTATTATATTATCCATGACGAGCGCCTATCAGAAGCTTTACTACACTCCGTTTCGTTGAGAATTACATTGACTACACAGAATAGCAGAAAGCTACTATTCTTTATCCTTATTGTAACCGAAAGATTTTAGAAGGTTTTCATCGGAACGCCATTTAGTTCTGACTTTTACTCTGAGGTCAAGAAAGACAGGTCGGTCAAGAAACTTCTCAATATCAAAACGCGCTGTTTCTCCAAGCCTTTTTATTGCAGCACCCTTTTTACCAATAATTATTCCTTTTTGACTCTCCCTTTCAACAACAATCTCAGCCCGAATAAGATCTTTTCGGTCCTCTTTTTCTGTAAAATCTGCAATCAGCACTTCAGCGCTGTAGGGAATTTCATCTTTATACAGCTCAAATATTTTTTCTCTAATAATTTCAGATACAAAGAAACGTTCTGTTTCATTTGATACATTATCTTCGGGATAGAATTTAGGATTCTCAGGCAGAAACTCTTTTATCTGTTCAGCCACTTCGTTAACATTAGCTTTTAACAAAGCTGCTGCAGGTATCAACTTGTTTATTCTGGAATCCTTTTCATAAAATGCAACAAAATCCTTAATCTGTTTCTCATTTGATTTATCTATTTTATTCATTACAAGTATCTTGGGTTTGCTGCTTCTTTCCATGAGTTCTTTTACAAACACCTGATTAAAGAACTTTTCTCCGGTTGGGTCCTCCTGCATATCTATCATAAGAACTATAACATCGGCGTCACGGACAGACATATTAACATATTCCATCATTTTTTCCTGAAGCATATAATGCGGACTCAGGATTCCGGGAGTATCAAGGAAAACTATCTGGAAATCCTCTCCCGAAAGAATACCCAAAACCCTTTTCCTGGTGGTTTGAGGCTTATTATTAGTAATTGAGATTTTCTGACCTAACATTGCATTAAGTAATGTGGACTTACCTGCATTGGGTAATCCTATAATTGCTGCGTATCCTGCTTTCATCTATTCCTGTCTTTTATTTTAATAATACTAGCTTTTTAACTGAAGTAAAATTTCCAGCCTCTAATTTATAGAAATAAACGCCGCTAGGAAAGGATTTTCCTGAGATTGAAAGCTCTACTTCATAATTACCAGAAGATTTGTAAGCATTCACCAGTACTGCAATTTCTCTTCCGAGAATATCAAAGACTGATAACCTGACATTTGAACCAACAGGGATTGAATATCCGATTCTGGTAGAAGGATTAAAAGGGTTCGGATAATTCTGTCCAAGGTAGTAATTCTTTGGCTGATTAGTTTCACTTTGCACATAAGAAGAAGGAGAAGGAGTAATTATGAGTCCCCATTCCATCAAACTCCCGGTAAGAGTTGTTTTAGAATCAACCAGTGTAAGAATCCACCTGCCTTTTGCGTTTTGACCTTTATAGTAGTTTAGATTTAAGGTGTCGGGGACATATTCTCCCTGGATGTCACCGGTTCCGATGACTTCAAAATTATTCATAAAAAGGAAGGCATCCTGTTCAAGTCTAATCTTCGGATTTGCTGAAAAACCTGAAGGGGTTCCCAGTCCTGGGTTTTTAAATATATAACCGGCCGGTCCAAACGGCGGAGTAATTCTAGCAGTCAGATCGCTGAATCTGCCATATGATGCATTAAATATTATTTTAATATCTCCGATATTAAGATCATTTGGGACAATGACAGTATCCCTAATTCCACCAACTACGTTACCTTTAATAGTTTTATTCGGAGATGAAGTAAATTCAAATCCGGGCACTATATTTACCTGCTGGAATCCTGAAGCCGGATAGGTAGTTTTGTTTTTATGATTTGAATTATCTATTGCAGTTATTCTATAGGACATAACCGAAGCAGAATTGATAACCGATGAATCAGGATTTATTCTAATATAAAAGACACTGTCCATAAATGGGGTCAGAGGTGCATTATAAATAACACCATCATTAAAATTGTATTCAATATATATAGAGTCAATACCCAGGTTATCAGTTACGACCGCAAAAATATTAAATGGGAAATCGTATATCGTTTTTTGTAGAACCGGAGTATGTGTAATGACAGGAGGTATGGTATCAATAATAACATTATAAGAAAACTGTACCGCCGGAGATGCTGCAGGCAGATAGGTATACTGACCTAGTGTATCATAAATTGAGAAGTAATACATAACTTTAGTTCCAAGAGGAAAGCCGGGAATATCTCCTGTGAATTGATTTGGCTGACCCGTAGCCAGTAATGGAATTTGAGTATATGCATTGCCGATGCTATAAAACAACTTTAAAGAATCGGTTAAGGCAATGTTATCTTCCGTAATTACATTTAGTAAAACACTTCTTTGATTGTTTGATTCAATATCTTTTAACGGCGTAAAAGAAAATACCGCAGTATTGAATGTTCTTCCTGATATATTGTAACTGTAGCTGCCTGTAGTGGAACCGGTAACTATTGGTATGGCAACTATGCCGTTTATATCATTCAATGATTTTGATGAAATATAATCTATCGAGCCATTGGCAGGTACAGTTATATCTTTAACTTCTTCAGTATTATTTTTATAAAGTAATACCAGTTCCAGTGACTGATCAATATCCGAAGATCCATTATATGTAAATATTCCCAGTTTATTTGAATTAACAGCCAGATAGGAAATATAATTGGCAGATAACTCAGTAAAACCGCACCCTAGGGAACTATCAGGAATTGAACGATATAAACAGACACCCGACGTTGGATAATTAGCAGCTTCAGCATATGATCTTATGAGAGGATTATTGTTAGAACCGCATGAATAATTCCATGTAAAATATTCCTTGTATCCTTTAACGAATGAGTAGGAATATTGTGAAAGAATATTATCAAAATTAGTATAGACAGATTCACCGGGAGTTGATTTTCTGCGTTCCCATATTTGTCTATTTAACGGGACACCAAATTTTTGTGAAAGATAGTGCATCCATATACAGTTTTCATATCCCTGTCCGCGGTCAAATGATACACCCGGATTAACGATTTGAGAGGAGGGAAGATAATTGTAATAATCATTAACATAATTATAGGCGATATCCTCCATCCATGTAGCATCCATTTCCAGAAACCAAGATGGTTCATTCCATCCGTTATACATAATCTGCGTTGCATGCTTGAATTCATGCGCACAAGTTACTTTAGCCGCTCCTTTCTGACTTCCTTCCGGATCAGTGTCTGAAGGGAATCCAATAAAATTATTATGCAGTACGATTTGTGTAAGCGGACCATTGCCGACAGGTTCGGTATAGCCATAAATACCTGACATTGCCTCAAAGCCGACCTGAAACTGACCAGATCCAATAGGCGGGGCGAGGTAACCGAGAGAGTCAATTTCAAAATGCCAGACATAATCAAAATAACCTGCTATCCATTCTATATAATCAGGGATTCCATTGCCGTTAGCATCAGTCAGGGGAACTGCATTCGCACCGTCAACATCATATGTAAGTAAAAATTTGCCGGAGGGGGAGAGGTATGTTAATGTTGTGGTGGTTTTCTTAAAAGGGCTATCCAAAAAAGTATTTATCTGGTCAACGGTGCTTTTTAGAAGTTCGGGTTTATGGGAGTAGTACTCACTGACCATTTCGGTTCCACATTTAAGGGGCGTTTTATCGTTGTCCACATATTCCGCGGCTAATTTGGATTTATCAAAGCCGTAATAGAATTTCTGAAGTATTTTATAATCGAGAGTTATTTTCCCCGAATTATAATCAGACTCAATCTTCTTAAAGCCAGCATTGGAACCTACGGCATATGAATTAACAGTATAGACGGTTATTAAAGATATTAATAGTAAAAGGTATTTTATCATATGACATTATTTATTTAGATATAAAATAGACTTACTTTGAGCCAGATCATTTAGTTTAAACGAAAAAACGGTTATCAAAGATAACCGTTTTATTCATTCAGAAAAATGATTATTACCCCGGTTATTTGCCGACCTTTTTAAATATTTTACTGTAGTCAAAAAAGAAATATGCTGATATCAGTAATCCGAAAGAGAAAACTCCTCCCACAATTGTCATGTTAGTGGAATTGAATAATGTTTTGATTAAATCAGATATAGAATTTGCATATTTAACTGTATCAGTAACTGCTTTTGAACTTCCAGGGTTATAGTTCCTGATTATCTCGAATCCGACTAATCCTGCAACTGCAAGACACATAAATAAAAAGACAGTAGAAACAATTATGATAAATCTTTTCTGTGCCAGTTTCGATTTCTCATTCCATTGTATTCTTTTCATGATCTGGGAAGTCATGTCGAACCTGATTTCAGGTACTGGGATATTTCGAAGAGAACGGTCTACTTCTTTCAAAGCTGTCAAACGGAGTTTTAATTCGGGCGAATCATTGACTAATCGTTCAACTTCAAGAGCCTCATATTTACTTAACTCACCGTCAAGATATTTATTTAAAGTTTCATCATTTACTAAATTCATAAAATCTCCTTAACATAGTTTCTAGAGATCAAAAGATCCTTCAGCGCATTTCTAGATCTGTGTAAAATCACCTTAACATTGGAAACGCCGATATTCATTACTTCGCCAACTTCCTCGCAGCTCATTCCATCAATATAAAACAAGTTAATAACTGTTGCATACTTAGGTGGAAGCTTTTCAATTGTATCGCTTATAAATTTGTTTACATCCTTCTTCTCAGAAGTTTCAAAATCGTAATCACTTTTGAGCTCAGGTAAATCATCTATAGAAGACATTTCATTTTCTGTTATTCTTTTCCTGGCAGATATCCGGGTGATTGCGGTATTATAAACAATCCTATAGAACCAGGTAGAAAACTTAGATTCGCTCCTGAAGTTTTTTAATCCTGAATAAGCCTTTAAGAATGAATCCTGTAAGACCTCTTCTGCATCCATTTCATTTCTAAGCATTTTTTTGAGCATAGAAAAAGCCCGGTTCTTATACCTATCAATTAAAAGTGAATAGTCAGAATGGTTTCCATTCCTGACTGATTCTATTATTTCTAAATCTGAAATATCTTTCATTGTTAATAAGACTCAGAATTAGGGAAAAAGGTTACTTCAAATGTAATGATTTTTAATACATAATGAGTGTAACCTTACAAGGAGATCATTTGTCATAAGTAGTAAGAATAAATATTGGAGTTAGTCATGGACGCTGGAATAGTTGGAGTATTTGTACCCATAATAATGATGATAGTAATAGGATTAGTTTTAGTTACAGCCTTCTACCTTAGGTCTAAAGAAAGACAGATGCTGATAGAGAAGGGGCTTTCATTAACAGAAATGAAGGAATTTTATAAAAACAAAAAAGATCCTTTTGTGCTGATGAAAATTGGAATTATTGCAGTCTTTTTTGGATTGGGTTTAGGGATAGGTCTGATGCTTCAGGAATATACGACTCATGATTTCTGGGTACCGTTTCTTCTCTTTATTTCAACCGGGTTAGGATTTGTTATAGCCGGGTTAGTTGGTAAACCGAAAAAAGAAGAAGTGCAGTAATTAATATCTAAGCGGAGAGCCGGAAGGCTCTCCTTGTTAAAATAAGAAAGGAAAACGATATCAATTATTTCTTATTTTTTATCAACTTCAGGCATTTGAGAAGGATCGAAAGCACCCTTCCTTAGATTTATTCCATACTCCAAATATGCTTTCAGGCATGCGAGGAAGTTAGCCCAGCCTTCAGTATTTCCCTTTAGCCACTTGATTCCTGCTTCGTCATTTACGCGGCTTTTTTCAATTACAACTACAAATGTAGAATTGTTTGGTTTGGGAGTTAGAGTCATTTCTACAATTAATTTTTTCCCATCAACATCATCCCAATAAAAGGAAATAAATTTATTCTGATCTATTTTACCAACAAGAACAGGGATATCCATATCCCATTCCGGGAATTTCCAAACAAGTGATTTTCCTTCTTCCATTCTGCCGGTACTTTTTGAGATAAAATAGTTGGTCATTTTAACCGGATCAACAATTGCATCAAATACCTCGTTAGCAGGTTTCTGTATGGTTATTCCAGTTTTTATTTCCAGAGATTCAGTTTTCATAAAATCTGCCTCCATCCTAAAATGTTAGTAAAAATCAGATTCATTTTAATAATAATTATGTGTAATATAAAGTGACACAACATATAATTACTGTCAGCAGTGGATAATATAATGAAGGGATTAATTAAGTAAAGAATAGAGCTATTTTTAATTTTTTGTACGCTTTTTTACGCTCTTTTACGCTTCTTTACGCTAAAAGAGCCTATTCTCCCGCTGCTCTCCAGTAACTCTCCCGCTGACCCTATACTTGCTAGTGCTTAGAATAATAATATTAACTTTGATGTTCCAGCCAGCGTTCCACATCGATAGCTGCCATACAACCTGAACCGGCAGCGGTAATTGCCTGTCGATAGACTTTATCGGCAACATCGCCAGCGGCAAAGACACCGGGGATGTTTGTATAGGTTGAGCCTTCTTTAACTTTCAGGTAACCGGTTTCATCCATGTCCAGAACACCTTTGAACAGATCGGTATTCGGTTTATGTCCGATAGCCATGAAGAGACCATCTACATCAATCTTTTGGCAGGAATTATCGACAGTATCCTGCAAGATAACGCCGGTCATAGTTTTTCTGCCATCTTCTTCTTTACCCAGCACTTCTTTCACAACTTTGTTGGTCATGAATCTTATCTTATGATTTTTTTGAGCGCGAAGGAGCATTATTTTAGAGGCGCGGAATTCACCTCTTCTGTGGACAACAGTTACTTCAGAAGCAAATTTTGTAAGGTAGTTAGCTTCTTCCATTGCGGTATCACCGCCGCCAACAACCATTATTTTTAATCCCTTAAAAAAGAATCCATCGCATGTAGCACAGGCAGAAACACCGTAGCCCATATATTTAGATTCACTTTCAATATTAAGCAGTTTTGCGGAAGCACCAGTGGCAACTATTACGGCATCGGCGGTATGGACACTGTCATATGTTTTAATTGTAAATGGGTGTTTAGAAAAATCAACCTCAGTGACTTCTTTATAGACAGATTCAGCGCCAAACCTTTGAGCTTGTTTTCTCATTAAGTCCATTAATACCGGGCCCTGAATTCCGTTCTCATGACCGGGATAGTTTTCAACTTCAGTTGTGATAGTTAACTGGCCGCCGGGCTGCATGCCTTCAAATATAACAGGGTTAAGGTTAGCTCTGCCTGTATAAAGCGCTGCTGTGAAGCCTGCTGGTCCTGATCCTATAATGGCAACTCTGTGGTGAGTTGAGTTTTTAATTTCTGACATTCGATTCTCCAAAGTGAAAATAACAATTGCACTAATTTAAGGAATATGTCATAGTATATGAAATGAGATTTATTCCATTGTAAAAAGACAAATCGGGATTCCAAGAATGACATATATAAAGGTTAGATTCATGAAATGCTAAATGGATTCTTTCAGGAAGGCGGCATTTCTCTTAAGTCCTTTTAATTTCGTCCGTTTGACAGGTGAGGATTTGAATAATTGAGCGAAATCTTCAGGAGACATTTCAATGACCTTATCCAGGGGGATTTCCCGTTTGTTTTCTTTGTCATAGAAACCGGGTTCAGAGGAAATCTGAGAGAATTTAATATTCCAGGGGCAGACATCCTGGCAGATATCGCATCCGAATAACCAATTATCGAATTTCCCTTTGAGTGAAAGAGGAATATCTTGTTTATTCTCAATTGTCTGGTATGATATACATTTATTGGAATCGACAACATATGGAGTAATAGCATTTGTTGGGCAGGCGTCGATACAAGCAGTGCATGATCCGCAAAAGTCTTCAATGGAAGAAGAATATTCGAATATATTATTAGAAATTATATTTGCGATGAAGAACCAGCTGCCGAACTCTTTATTTATAATGTTGGAATGTTTTCCCTGCCATCCAAGGCCTGATCTAACAGCCCAGGCTTTATCCATTACAGGACCAGTATCAACATAAGAGACAGCTTCAAAGGATGGGTCGATTTCCTTAAGCTGCTGAATTAGCAGAAAGAGTTTTTCCCAGATAATAATATGATAGTCAGTGCCCCATGCGTACCGGCTTATTTTACCTGAGGATTTCTGTTCAGAATATTGGGAAGGAGTAAAATAATTCAAGCCAAGCGAGATAACAGATTTTGCATCGGGCAGGAGATATTTAACGTTTTTTCTTTTGTCCTTGTACTTCTCCATGTAGAGCATATCAGCATGGTAACCTTTTTCAAGCCAGACGGACAAATGTTCAGATTCGATTTCCAGATTTATTGCTTCTGAGAAACCAACAAGTTCAAAACCCAATCCTTTAGCCAAGAATACAACATCATTATTTGTAATCATTATAAGAATCCAAACAGATTACCAATTCCATTTATTTTTACGGGACTCAACATAAACGTCAGTTCCCTTAATTTGTATTTCATAACTTTCGAGACCATTACCTCCACCGGGAGTTTTTCCTGTTCTGAGGTTAAACATCCATCCATGTGCGGGGCAAACCACGCATTCATTTTCAAGGAAACCATCATAGATCAATGCTGAATGCTGATGCGGGCAATGATTGCTTAAGGCAAATACTTCACCGTTTTTCAGGAAGACTGCTATTTCATTATCATCGACAAAGAATCTTTTCCCAGTATTTTCACGGAGATCTTTTAAGGAGCAGATTTTTGTGAATTCTTTATTTTCAGAATTCATTATATATATTCTCTGCTTTATAGCCTTTATCAGTTTTGGTTACAGTTGCATAGGCGGCGCACTGGTCGTGCTCAAAGAACAGCATCCATTTTTCATCACTAGCTTTCTGCAGAAGTTTAGTTTTATCAGCCAGAGTAACGAGAGGTTGAAGGTCATAACCCATAATATAGGGAAGGGGGATATGTGAGGCAGTGGGAATAAGATCGCAACAATATAACATAGTATTAGACGAGTCCTGAATTTTAATTAACTGCTGACCAAAAGTATGTCCGTTAACAACGATGAAGCTGAGATTTTCGTCAAACTGAGTATTGCCATTTAAAAGATCCAATACGCCGAAATCCATCAGAGGCATGAAGTTATCTTTTATATAACTTCCTTTGTCTCTATCAGTTGGATTTAGTGCCCATTCAAAATTTTGTTTCTGGACGTAGTATTTAGCTGCCTGGAAAGCAGGGTAGAGCCGACCGTTTTCAATAATAGTTGAACCCCCAGTGTGGTCGAAATGCAGGTGTGTTAAAATAACATCGGTAATATCTTCAGGCAGAAGACCAGCTTTTGCAAGTTCACCTTTTAAAGTAAGTCGTGAATTGTCAATATCATAAATTGATTTGGCTTTTTTATCCCATTTGTTTCCCATGCCAGTATCGATAAGAATATTTCTTCCTTTCCTTTGAAGCAGGAGGCAACGTGCGGAAAGGGTAATCCTGTTCAGGTTATCAGGAGCGTTAGTTTTTTCCCATAAATTACGGGGTATGATTCCAAACATTGCCCCTCCGTCCAATTTAAAATAGCCGGTATTTATTACGGTAAGTTTATATTTGCCAATCTGCATCATATCACCGGGAAAATTATTGTTGTTTAATTTAATGAAGAAAATGAAAAGGGGAAAGGAAAAAACATGTGATTTTAGTGAGAGCAGCAGTAGGGAATAAAATAAGGGCATCGAAGGATGCCCTAAATTTCACATAAATAAAAATGTGAGAGAATTATCTTCCTAACTGATCAAGGTGATCTTTCTTAGCAGTAAGAGCATCTTTATCTTCAACGTGAGCAGGGTCAACGATGCAAGCATCGACAGGGCAAACTTCAACACATTGTGGTGAATCATGGAATCCTGAACATTCAGTACATTTATCAGGAACGACATAAAAGAAATCATTTGAATAGAAGCCATCAGCGCCGGATGGAGCAGCAGCACCTTCGCCATATGAAGTTCCGGCTAATTCCCAATTAACGCCACCCTGGTAGATAGCGGTATTAGGGCATTCCGGTTCGCAAGCTCCGCAGTTGATGCATTCTTCAGTTATTTTGTATGCCATTATAAAGTCTCCTATAAGATTGTTGTTTGTTTAATATCTTTGGTAAAAAAATCTACCATTAAATAACGAATACTGTGCCAATGAATAAACATCAGGAATTAGGTATAAACAAGTAATTTTAAATAAAAAAACAGGGTATCTTATTTACAAAGAGAAAAAAATGATTTCCCGTTTTTCATTTATAAGAATTTACCTTCCTAAACTGTCTAAATATTCTTTCCTTTTCAATAGAGTGTCTTTATCTTCAACATGTTTAGGATCGGGGATGCAGCAATCAACAGGGCAAACAGCTGCGCATTGAGGTTCGTCATGGAATCCCACACATTCAGTACATTTATCTGGAACAATGTAAAAGAAATCAGTTGAAAAGAATCCAGCGGCACCTGAAGGTGCAGCATCTCCCTCTCCAAAGGTTTTACCTACTAATTGCCAGGCAGCTCCGCCCTCATAAATTGCAGTATTAGGGCATTCAGGTTCACATGCACCACAATTGATGCATTCTTCGGTTATCATAATTGCCATTATTGGCCTCCTTTAATAATTAAAATCAATCAGGGAAAGAAAAAGATTCTTTAAATTCAGACAGTAATTTTAATAAAAGCCGGAATAAACTTCAATGCACATTAAAGAAAAGAGATAAATAAAAGAGTAAAATTAGCAGTTGTGATCTAAATCCGGTAAAAAGTATCTATTTTAGGTATTATTTACCATCCTCCAGAAGATCCGCCGCCGCCAAAGCCACCGCCACCACCGCTGAAACCTCCACCTCCACCAAATCCTCCTCCGCCGAATCCACCACCGCCGCCAAAACCACCCAAGCCGCCGAAATAAGTGAATCCGCCTCTACCTCCGCGTCCGCCTCTTCTGAATATAGAGAAAAGGAAGGAAATGATCATAATGATAGGAAATAATAAGGAAAGGGGAGAACGTGATGAGCGTCTAGTTTCCTGTTTATCGGCTTTATATTCTCCGGCGATTGTGGCAAAAATGGCATTAGTCCCCTGATCTACACCCGAGTAAAAATCACCATTTATAAAATAGGGTTTAATGACATTTCTTATAATTGAGCTGGCAAGAGCATCAGGGAAAGCCCCTTCCAGGCCATAGCCTACTTCAATTCTAATTTTGTGGTCATCTTTAACTACGAGAAGCAAAACACCGTTATTATTCTTAGCAGTACCGATTTTATTCTTTTTAGCGACATCATAGGAATAATCCTCAAGCGGATATCCATTTAGAGATGAAATCATTAAAAAAACAATCTGGTTTGATGTAGTATCAGAATATGTTTTAAGTTTTAAATTTAATTCATTGATTTGAGCAGGGGTCAGGGTGTTGGTATTATCAGTGGCCCAGGACGTAAGAGTAGGAAGCTCTGGTTCCTGGGCGAATAAAGAAAAGGTGAATATGAAAAAGAAAAACAGTTTTTTCATTGACTATTAAAACTCGACCTTTGGAGCAGTTTCAGCACCGGTGACAGCCTTGAAATAATCTTTAGATCTGAATCCTGTAATACCGGCTATAATAGATCCGGGAAAACGAAGAATAGCAGTGTTATATTCCTGAACCATAAGATTAAAATTTCTTCGTTCAACTGCTATCCTGTTTTCAGTTCCTTCGAGTTGTGCCTGCAATTGAAGAAAATTCTCGTTTGCTTTAAGGTTAGGGTAATTTTCAACAGTTACAAGGAGTCGAGACAAAGCGCCGCTTAAACTACCCTGTAATTGCTGGAATTTTGCAAATGCCTGAGGATCGTTCAGAACCTCTTTAGTAACATTCATTTGACTTACTTTGGCTCTGGCTTCAGTAACATCAGTTAATACGGATTTCTCAAAATTAGCATATCCTTTGACAGTATTAACAAGATTGGGGATTAGGTCCATTCTTCTCTGGTACTGATTCTCAACCTGGCTCCAGCTTTGAACAACTGACTGGTTAAGAGTTACAATTTTATTATAAGAGCCAATACCCCACATAATCAAAATGAAAATTATGAGGAAAAACCCGCCAACAATTGATAAACCAACTATCATCCCTTTCTTCATTAGTACCTCCTACATTGTTAGAAGTTGAATAGTTTTTGGACAGATACAAACAAATTATACTTATAATTATAAATTATCACGAATTTACTGAATAAACAATAAAATTGTGAGGAACTGAGCCCTAAGGTTTCTCCCCATTATATTGATGCTGAAGATAGAAAAGAGCTTCATTTGAAATCTCAATATTCTTCTCAATTGCAAACTTTTTTGCATTCTGATTATTGCCGTTATAGAATCTAAACCAGAGAAGTTCGCCGACCACTATGCCGTCAAATATACGGTTTGCATTGAAAGCAGTTATAGTGGTGTACCCCCATAAAATGTTCCATCCAAGAGAAAGCAGTCCGCTAAAGTAATTTCCTGTATAGAATTGACCGGCGCCCGGGATAAAATAAGAAAGGAGTTTTGCTTCAGTAACGGAGTATTGTTTATTATCAATGCTGTCACATAATCTCTTCAGCTGATGTTCAGGAGAGATTTTAGAGAACTGTTGTGAGGCAGAATCCCATTCATTCGAGAAAATATAATTCCAGCCCCGCCAGTAACAAATATCGTTTTTTTTGTTATTAAACCGCTGATCTTTTTCAAGAGCATCAAGTAAAGTTGATGCCCTAAGATTTGTTCTTCTGAGGATATTTATTTTAACAATTGAAATTCGGGTATCATATATTTCTTCAACAGACCTTGCAGACTGCTCTGCTTTAGAGAAATAAATTACAGCATCATTAAATTTGGCCCCTGCCTTATAACATTCACCTATAAGTTGGTTAGCTTCATAAGCATATTTTTTCTCCTTATCGAAAAATATCAACCGTTTCATTTCGGTTATTGCATTAAAATACTCTCCGTTAAAGAATAAAACCTTACCTTTAATAAATTGAGTATCCAGATAGTCTTGTCCGAAAGCAGGGGCTATAATTAATACAAATATTAAAAGTATTTTATTTACAGAAATCATAATCAGGTACGAAATAGTTTTTATTCTCAAGGTAAGATTTCAGGTCAAGGTTAAGGTTGAAATTTACGCCTGCATTATAGATCTGAACGGAGGCAATTGAGCCATAAATATTGCCGCCGTAAAAAAATGTACCCAGTCCAGCAAAGAGCCAGCCTCTGAACTGGTGGTGAGACTTAAAATCAGTATAAGATATATAGCTCATAATTCCTGTAGACAGGAAAGCAAATATTCCGTCAGTATAATTCTTAGTATATATTTTACCTGTGCCGGGGATAATGGCAGCCAATACGGCGGCAGTTAATTCGTTTTTATAGGGAGGATTTAGTTTTCTATCATAGAAATCCGAGACTATGGGCTTTTCATCAACTTCAAAGGGGCGAAGGAATTTTTCCTTTGGTAGTAATTGTTTATAACCTAGTAATAAAGAAAATTTATATAATTTATCTACCGGTTTATAAAAGTAAGGGCCTTTTTCAACCTCCTCAAAATGATTGGAGAGAAATTGAGATTTGTAATACTCTTGTCTTGAATTATCATATAAGAGGGAGTTGATTTTTATCTTTCCGAAATAAACGGATGATGAATCATAATTACCTGACTTTAGATACGAAAGTCCAATCTTCAAAAACAAAGTATCTAAATCAGACTGTTGCAGAATTTCTTTGTATTCATCAGCAGCTCTTAAATAATCTTTCTGGCAATAAAGGAAATCAGCAAAAAGATTTCTATTTCCAGGAGAATAGATATCTGATACCTGAGCATGAGAAATATTCTGACAGATAAGAAGTAAGAAAAAGAGAAGCAGTATATTTTTCATATAGGCTGATTATTTTTCAACTGATTCGCCTGAAGGGATGTATTTGATTTTAGAAGCGTTAAGAGTGTATAGAGAGGGGGGATCGTAGAAATGCCGGTTTTTAGACAAAGGGTAATGAGAGAAGCGATCAATGAAATCCATATCGCGTGTGAACCTGTCGGCAAACATCAATGTACCCTGGACTATGTTAGTTTCTTTGACAGACTGCAGGAAGAAGGATGAGCAAGTAGGGCTAAAGGGGCAATTGTCGCCATCCACATCTGAAATAAAAAACCAATAGCCAACTGCGAGAGTTCTTAATGCAGTTTCACCGGCATTATCACCTGATATTGAATACTGACGTTGAGGGCTCTGTTGTTTTACCTGATAAGAATAATCTACTTTACCCCATTTGACCCAGTCAGTCTGAGCATTTATGCATATAACAGAAAATAATATGATTACAGTTATTTTAATCATCAGACAATTGAATCAAGCAGGGCTCTTGATATCACCATTTTCTGGATTTCAGAAGTGCCCTCATATATTTCAGTTATCTTTGCATCACGTAGGTATCTTTCAACCTGGTATTCTCTAACATACCCATAACCGCCATGGATCTGAATTGCTTCAAGGGCGCATTCAACAGCAATTTTGCTTGAATATAGTTTTGCCATTGCAGCCTCTTTGAAATATTTCTTGCCTGAATCTTTTAATGCAGCGGCTTTGAAAGTCAGGAGTTTAGCTGCGTCTACTTTAACTGCCATATCAGCAAGTTTAAACTGTATTGCCTGGAAGTTGGATATTGTTGAGCCGAAGGCTTTTCTTTGTTTTGAATATTTCAATGCCGCATCTAAGGAAGTTTCAGCAATACCGATTGCCTGAGAAGCGATTCCTATTCTGCCGCCGTTCAGAGTGTTCATGGCAAAATTAAATCCTTTACCTAATTCCCATACAATATTTTCCTTTGGTACTCTGCAGTTCTCAAAGGCGAGGGAACAAGTATCGGAACTTCTGATTCCTAATTTATCTTCTTTTTTACCGTGACTAAATCCGGGGGTTCCTTTTTCCACAAGGAAAGTAGTAATGCCTTTGTGTCCCAGTGATTTATCTGTTGCAGCCATAACCAGGAAATAATCTGCAGAAGTTCCGTTGGTGATCCAGTTTTTCATACCGTTGAGCACAAAGAAGTCACCATCCTGATCAGCCGTAGTTTTTTGTTTGGTAGCATCGCTGCCAGCTTCAGGTTCAGAGAGAGCAAATGCTCCCAGCTTTTCACCTTTGGCGAGAGGGATAAGATATTTTTCTTTGATATAGGGGGAACCATACTTTTCAAGTCCATAGCAGACTAACGAATTATTAACAGACATTATTACACCAACGCTGGCATCGACTTTCGATATTTCTATCATGGCAAGTACATAACTGATAGTGTCAAGACCTGCACCGCCGGATTCAGGTGAAACCATCATTCCAAGGAAGCCAAGTTCTCCCAACTTATTAACTATCTCAGCGGGGAATTCTGCATTTATATCTCTGTTGATAGCTGAGGGAGAAATTTCAGATTGAGCAAAGTCCCGGGCGGCCTGCTGAATCATAACCTGTTCTTCGGTGAAATCGAAAACCATGGCTCAGGGTTCCTTTTATTTTAGCTTTGAGGCTAAAATAAACCAATAATTCAATTTTAGCAAACAAGCTAGCCATAGTTTATAGAAACAAACTCCTTTCTTTTCTTTGGGATTTCCTGCTATCCCCTCCATTCAACAAAGTTTCTTTACGCATTTTTTTTATGCCTCTTAAATAAGGAGAATGGAGCATAAATTTTATTATATTTGCAGGATGATTGAAGAAAAAACAGATAGTGGATTAAAGAATAAAGTGACCCTTAAGGGGATGACATTGCAGGAATTGAATACTTATTTCTATTCCATAGGTGAGCCCAAATACAGAGGCGGTCAGGTGTTTAACTGGCTTTATAATCATCTTGCAACTGATTACAATGAGATGAAAAACCTTTCCAGGGATCTCCGCACAAAGTTAAATGGACTTACTGATATTAAATCTCTTGACTTTGTGGCTTCCGAAGTATCACTTTCAACAGGAACGAAAAAATATATACTCGAAACAAGGGATAAAAATAAAATCGAGTCTGTTATAATACCTGACGAAAAAAGAACTACCCTTTGCATATCAACCCAGGTTGGATGTCCGTTAGATTGTAAATTCTGTGCCACGGGACTTATGGGTTATAAAAAGAATCTGACCTCGGGTGAGATATTTGACCAATACCTGCTTGCCGCAAAGGATTACGGAAAAGAGAATATAACCAACATAGTCTATATGGGAATGGGCGAACCTCTCCTTAATTATAAAGAGACGGTTAAATCCCTAGAGATATTTGGTGAAGAGCTTACAAAGGGGATAAGTCTAAAGAAGATAACAATTTCAACTGCAGGTATAGCTCCAAAGATAAAACAACTAGCTGACAGCGGATTAAAAGTTAAAATTGCATTGTCGCTTCATTCATGCTTTGAAGATATAAGATCTGAGATTATGCCGATCAATAAAAAATACTCTTTAAGGGAGACTATTGAAGCCGTTAAATATTATACTCTAGAGACAGGTACTCGTGTAACGTTTGAATATGTAATGCTGAAAGGAATAAATGACCGTCAGGAAGATATAAATGCTTTGGCAAGGTTATGCAGTGAGATCCCGTCGAAAGTAAATGTTATTCCTTTTAATTCACTAAAGCATATGAATCCTGAAGGTTTTTCGGCAACGCTTGAACCTACTCCCAAGAAAAGGATTGAGGACTTTGTAAACCGGCTTCGCGAAAGGAATATTACTGTAATAGTAAGATATACTCAGGGAGAAGATATTGCTGCAGCATGCGGGCAGCTTGCAGTTAAATTTAATTAAACATTGATGAAGAAACTTACACACGACGAAATATCCGAGAACAGAAGCACACTTGAAACCATTCCTAAGGTAAGAAAGCTGCCGGTGTATGTTTTGCTTGACAGTATCAGAAGCAATTACAATGTGGGCGCAATATTTAGGACTTCAGACGGGGCGATGATTGAGAAACTAATAATGTGCGGATATACACCGCATCCGCCTAAAAAAGAAATAATGAAGACTGCGCTTGGGGCGACTGAAAGTGTCGCATGGGAATATGCTAATGACCCAAAAGAAGTTATATTGAAATTAAAGGAGCAGGGAGTAAAAATCTGCGCTTTGGAATTAACTGATTCAAGTTATGAATATTATAAAGTCGAGTCATCTTCTTTCCCTATTTGTCTAGTCGTAGGAAACGAGATTACCGGTGTTCAGCAGGAACTATTAGACCTATGTGATTTTTCAATTGAAATTCCACAGTACGGCATAAAGCAGTCGCTTAATGTTGCAGTGGCATATGGAATTGCCATATTCGAGTTAAGGAAGATATTTGACTGTCAACAATAGTTATTATTTTCTGTAAACAGTTTTAATGTTAACAAACTCTCTTATCCCAAAGATAGATAGTTCACGCCCATAACCTGAATCCTTAACACCACCAAAGGGAAGACGAGGGTCGGATTTAACAAAGTCATTGACAAAGCAATTACCAGCATTAAGTTTCTCGCGTGCAATTTTTTCGCCGCGTTCAATATTCTTTGTGAAAACGGCAGCACCTAATCCAAAATCTGAATCGTTAGCTATGCGTACAGCATCATCTTCATTCTTAGCTTTAATCAGAGCAGCAACGGGGCCAAACAATTCTTCTTTGTAGGCAGGGGAATCTGGTAATACATTTGATAGTACAGTAGGTGGATAGTACGCACCTATAAGATTAGGGATTTTACCGCCGAGCAGAACCCTGGCGCCACACTCTACACTTCTCAATACCTGACTATGAAGTTCATCTCTCAGATCAGCGCGTGCCTGAGGTCCGACATTAGTTTCCTCTTTCATCGGGTCGCCCATTATCCTGGAACTCATCTTATCCTTAAATAGTTTTTCAAATTTATCATAGACTTGCTCTACAATAATAAATCTTTTTGCGGCGATGCAGCTTTGGCCTCCATTTATCAGTCTTGAACTTACGCACAATTCAGCAGCTTGTTCAAGATCGGCGTCTTCAAGAATTATATATGGATCGCTGCCGCCTAATTCGAGTACAGTTTTCTTTAATACCGAACCAGCAGCCAGTGCTACAGCTTTTCCTGCGGGCACACTGCCGGTAAGTGTTACGGCTTTTATTTTATAATGGCTGATTATTTCATTTACTTTAGAAGAGGGTACAATTAAAGTCCTGAACAGGTTTTCAGGGAAGCCTGCTTCTCTGAATACGTTTTCAATCGCAAGTCCGCATCCGGTAACATTGGATGAGTGTTTAAGCACACCTGCATTCCCAGCCATAAGGTTAGGAGCCGCAAAACGGAATACCTGCCAGAAGGGGAAGTTCCAAGGCATAATGGCAAGAATCACTCCGAGAGGTTTGAATGTAATAAAACTATTCCCAGCCTCTGTAACAACATTTTCATCCGACAAATACTTCTCTGAATTTTCCGCATAGTAATCGCATGCTAAAGCGCATTTATCAATTTCACTTCTGGACTGTAGGATCGGCTTTCCCATTTCAATGGTCATAAGGCGGGATAATTCCTCTCTGCGTTTTCTCAATACGGAACCAGCGGCTTTCATTTTTTCTGCTCTGAAAGCAAATGAGGTTTCCTTCCATGATTCAAATGATTTATCAGCGTTGATGAGGATGCTGTTTATTTCTTCGGTGTTCATTTCCGGGTAGGATTTGATTTCTTCACCGGTTGCAGGATTTATTGATCTCATCATATTGAGTCCTCCAGTTATTTTACTCTTTTAATAACAACTAAAGTTTTATCATCAGTATATTGACCATTCTTAGAAAATATAATTACATCTTCCAAAACTGCATAGGCAATTTCTTTTGGAGTTTTATTCTTGTTTTTGATCAGCAGCGCTTCAAGCCGTTCATCACCATACTGTTCAAATTCAGAATTTGCAGATTCGGTAACTCCATCTGAGAATATAAGCAAAACATCGCCGGGGGCAAAGTTGATATTCTCAACAGTATAATTTGCATTAGGGGCCGGACCTAATACCGGGCCAGTAGAATCTAACTTAATAATCTTATCTGAATCTTTTTTGATAAATAGCGGGGGATTATGACCAGCATTAGCGTAAAGGAACAAGCCGCTTTTATCATTTGAAAGCTCGCCATAGAAAAGAGAGGCAAATTTATCATCAGCGAAGATTTTATTCACAAGCTGGTTCATCCTTTTCATCAGAGGATATATTTTTATTTCAAAGTTGCATGCCATCCTAAGCGCGCCGGATATATACATTGCCTCAGCAGCTGCGCTGATTCCCTTACTGGCGGCATCACCGACAGTTATGCCCATTCTTTGAGAATCGCCGCCTACATCAAGATAATCAAAGAAATCACCGCCTACTATTTCAGCAGGGTCAGTAATGCCATAGAGTTCGTAGTTATGAAATTTGTGTTCATGTTCAGGGAGAATACTTTTCTGGAGCTCGCGTGCTTTATCAAGATCGGCCCGCAATTCCTGAGCTCTTATATGATATTTACGCTGTTTAATTTTAGAGGTGAGGGCAGTGGCGATAATATTAAGAGTTATTTTGAATTCTTCATTTATATCATTGCTGTTCAATGCCAGAAGGAATTCATAATAAACCTTGCCATCATATTTTATCTTATCACCAACACCTGAAGCTGAATATTTAAGAATGCCTTTACTTCTTAAAATCATATCAGTTTCATTGTCTACGACAGTTCTTTCCTTGGCGATCTGATCGAAAATAGGATAGTTCTCTATCAGAATAGAAAAATCGGTCTCTATCATGTCTACTTCGCCTGTCTGAAAGAGCAGGTTATAGGCGCCCCTTTCATTGTCTAACTCCCATATTCTTCCGCCGGTGATATTGATCGAATAGTTATTTATTAATTCGTTAATTACGGATATCATCATTTCGGTGTTGGAAGCGAAGCTTTTGCCGGCTATGGCTTCAACAGTTTTGTATAGTTTCTTAGGTTCCATTTGCTCCTGTGGAATAAAATAATCAGATATGAATTTACGGAAATTCAGGTAAAGATAGATAAAATTAATAGGTAGGGGAAGAGGGAGACAAAGGGGGATCCCCGCTTTAGGCGGGGATATCACTAAATATTTAAGCTTTTACTTTCTGCAGAGCAGGAACTTTATTGGCGGCGAGTTCATATACTCCGAACAGAACCGCAACATAGAACATATCTCCTAATGCCGTGTAGCTGAAGAAAGGAATTGCCATTGTATAGCAATATGCAAGTCCAGCGCCTGTTTTAGCATAAAAAGGATCGGATATCCATTGCGCAAAGTTTGTAATTACAAAGAATAACACTGATGATGACAATGCACCAAGGAATATTGTGGAAACCTTTTTATTCTTTGAAAGCTGAAGTCCTATCATTACTATGAGTCCAAAGCTAAGATAAACAGCCCACATTGTCTGGTGGAATCCAATAATCATATCAGTTGCAAGCATAGCCACAAAAGGGACAATAAAAGCTAATTTTTTATTTGTCATGTAAGTTCCGCCGAATAATGCTATGGCGCCTACTGCGGTGAAATTCGGATAATGAGGAACCAGTCGAGTAAAGGCAGCGGCGAATATTAATCCCGCGGCAAGTAAGAACTTACTACTTAATGTTTTCTTATTCATTTAATCTCCTTCAGATTATCTGTCTAATGTTATGTAATAAAATTATTTAAATATAGGATAAAAAAAAGAAACTTGCTGTATTTAAAGTATTAGTTTGAAACCAAGGTAACCAGAGAGCGCCGGAACGCCGTAACCGTATATTTCCTCATATGCCGTATTGAACAGATTATCAACCCGTCCGTATATATCCAAATAGGATAATAAAGTGTATGATGCTGATAAATTTACCAGGGTGTAAGGATTGAGGTTTACACGCACAGTAGGATAGGTTGAGAAGTTATCGTCATATCTTTCGCCTACGTGTATCAATTCAAACGTAGTATTCAAATTATTACCGAACTTATTAAATAATACAAATCCTATTTGTGCTTCAGGTCTGCGAATAAGAGACATACCTTTGTCAGGTCCTTCAAGTTCATTTGATTTCATGAATGTATAATTCAGTTTAAATTTCGAAGTTGGGGTAACTTCAATTGTAGAATAAAATTCCAAGCCATGAGTCTCGGCTTTTCCGATATTGATTGTCCTGTAATTACTGTCACTACCGAAAAGGTTCTCAAATTGGTTACTGAAGTAAGTTAAACCAAGAGAAACCTTATTATTATTGAGATATTGTTCCACACCCAGATCCCAGCCGGTATTTTTTTCAGGTTGAAGAGAACTATTGCCATACAGAGGATCATAAAGGTCATAAAGAGAGGGGATATGGAAAGCAGTCCCGTAAGTAAACTTAAATTTAGTACCTGTCTCAGGAATAAAATATGCAGGTGCAATGTTGTAGGTGGTAACAGAACCGAACAAATTATACTTATCTGTTCTTACACCTAATGCGGTAAATAAATTGCCATATTTTATCTGATCCTGAAGATATATCCCGGTATTATAGGACTTGTTACTGGGTAAAAGATCAAGATAAGTACCAGAATAATATTCTGAATTAGCATTCTCGTTCTGAGTTTCGATTCCAATAATAAATAGATTCCAATCAGCTAACTGAAAGTTATTCTGCCAGTCAAACTTTATTCTATTACCCTGATAAAAACTTCTAGAAGAAGCAGGGTAGTATGTAGTAGAATCAGATGAATAAGTGCGGACATTTCTGAATAGGGAGGTGCCCAGAGTTGATTTCCAGAATCCATTTAACAAAGATGTAACTGCCTCACCTCTTAAAGCATATTCCTGCTGATGGAAAACAAATGTGGGGTCATCACCATGAAGTCCGCCCTGCTGGTCGTAATCGGAGTTTCCTTTTGAAAAGCTATAGAAGAGATTAAGATCAAGGTTATCAACTGGACCGGTATTCTGTAAAATATTCAGGCCAAACCTTGAAGTAAGATTATAATTATCCGAACCATCACGTTCAGTGTTTCCGTAATTAGATGAGGCAGAGGAAAAACCTTCAGTTTTGAATCTGGACACAGCAACTGAATAATTGAGGATATCATAACTGCCGCTTACATCAGCGAGGCCTCTGTAAGTGCCATAGGAGCCACCTTCCGATGACAGAGAAAACTTTGGAGTGCCATTTCCTTTCTGCGTAATAATGTTTATTACACCTGCCATTGCATCAGAGCCATAGAGAGTGCTTTGGGGTCCGCGTAGTACTTCGATCCTTGCGACATTGTCAGTCGGCAGAAAAGAAAAATCATAAGTATTTCCCGGATCATTAGTCATGTTAAGTTCAATGCCGTCCACAAGGACCAGGGTATGGTTTGAATTTGCGCCACGGATAGAAACCGAAGCAAGTTTATTAGCTCCGCCCTGAGAGTTATAATTAAGACCGTACTCATCTTTGAGAAGATCGAACACAGTAATTTTATTTCTATCGTGTATTTCAGCGGAATCAATAACTGAAATTGAATTGGCAAGATCTCTGAGTGAGTTTTCAGTTTTTGTAGCAGTAATCACTACATCATTAAGCTGGTAGTTTTTAAGCGAGTCCAAGGATTGAGGGAAAGCGAAGACCTGTAACAGAAGAACCGATAAAATAAAGTATCTAATGGACATAGAAGTTACTCCTAAAAAATTAGTTAAATGGTGTAACTTCGTGGGAAATAAAAAGAAGATAAATCGAAAGCGGACTCCCGGTTAATCTTACCTTACCCGCGAAGGTTGATTATAAAAAATACGGCAGGTCTCCTGGCTTGAATTATACATAAAGGAAAGATAATTCATTACAGTTGCGCGACAGCTCCGGAATTACACCGGATTCCCTATATTTCCCGTTCTAACCGGGACACCGTAAATGTAAAAAGAACTAGGGGCAAAGTTAAAACAATTTGAATTAACTGCAAAAACCAGTTTAATAATTTGAATTAGTAAGATCCAAAGCAGTCTTTAATCCATCAAGCACATTTTCAGGAAAATCATAAGCCCAGTAATGCATAAAATACATATGAGGGGTTTCAGTAACCAGTTGGCTATTAACGGAGGTAATTTTAATACCGCTTTCAGTCAGGGCTTTAATAACAGGATTTATTTCATCGGCGGTAAGAACAAACACACCAGTTGAAATGATCTTTTCTCCAAATCTCTGGAAGTTAAGGTTAGTAGCGACACCCAGAGCAAAGGGGAGTTCATTTCCGTTCATAGTAATAGTTTCCTGCCGGGGGATAGTTAATTTAAGGACAAACCCGTTAGAATCTCCATTTATCCCGAAGCCGGATTGAATATCAGACCAGTCGACCTTTTCAGAAGCTGAACCAATGCTATCTGATTCGACGGGAATGTTTGTTTCTTCAATGACGGATTTTATCTTTTGAGCGAGTTCCACGGGGGTACCAGTACCTCCGATGCTAACATAAATCAGGCGGGGAGATTCTCCAATAAGGTGATTATGCATGGCATTTATCTGGAGATCATTTTTAACCACGGCATCTACGACGTCCTCAACTTCCTCTTCTTTAAGGACAAGATTACAGAGAAGAAGAGCTTCATTCTCCATAGCGTCAATGGCAACCCATGCAGTTAATGCCATAGCGGGATCAATTTTATTTCCATCTACCGTAACATCAAGGTCAGTCCGCGGGAAAGTTATCCTAAGAACATCACCGGATATTTTACCTGTTTTACCGATTATATTTTCAACTTCAATCCAATTATTTACCTGTGAAGTAATTGAACCTGTAAATAATAAAAGTGCAAACAATACTGTTTTGAATAAAGATCTAAACAAACTTCTCATTTTCAACTCCATTAAACGTGAGTTAATTTATTGAAACATAGTTACCAAGCATTGTTTATAGTCACTGTATAATGTGTGGGCGACAAAATCCCAAATGGCAGAAAATTCTAAAAAAATAATCTAAATAAATGTACTATTTCCGCTCAGATGAAGGAGAAACCGCAAAAAACATTGATTTTCTTTTTCTTAATGAATAAGTTTCAAAACGATTTTATTTTGTACTAATTAATTTAGTGACCTTATTTCCCCAACTTACCTATATAAGGAGAATTTAATGGGTTGGTTCATAAAATTCATAGACTCGTCTGTTGGTAAGAAACTGGTTATGGCATTAACCGGGCTATTCTTATACCTCTTTCTGATCGAACACCTTATAGCGAACCTTTTACTGCTTAATAACGACAACGGCAAAGCATATACCATATATGCCGATGTTCTCGGAAGCGCCTATAATATACCCCTCAGAGTTATTGAAGCAGGACTCTTTTTCTGTATGATTTATCATGTAGTAAATGGTTTGCGCCTCTGGTTATCTAATAACAAAGCAAAAGGGCAGCCTTATCTTGTTAACAAGGCTTCAGAGAACAGCACCTTCTTTTCACGGTTTATGTTCTGGAGCGGAACTGTTGTATTTGTATTTTTAGTTATTCACCTAAAGAGCTTCTTTGTAAATTACCGCCTGGCATCACCCACTGACACAATGTATCAGGGAGTGATAAAAAACTTCCTTAATCCATGGTATTCCGGTTTTTATATATTTGCTTTTATACTGCTGGGATTTCATCTAGTACATGGATTTCAGAGTGCATTCCAGACATTAGGTCTGAGGAATAATAAATACACTCCATTTATAAAAAGTTTCGGTGTAGGCTTTTCAATCCTTATATGCGCCGGATTTGCAATAGTGCCAATATATTTTCTATTCTTTTACGGGAGTAATTAATATGAAATTAGACTCAAAAATACCGGCTGGTGAAGTTCATGAGAAATGGACTAACCGTAAATTCAGTTATAAACTTGTAAATCCTGCTAATAAAAGAAAGTATGAAATTATAGTAGTAGGAACGGGACTTGCAGGCGGCGCGGCTGCTGCATCACTTGCAGAACTGGGATATAAAGTAAAAGCATTCTGCTACCAGGACAGTCCAAGAAGGGCACACAGCATTGCAGCACAGGGCGGAATAAATGCAGCAAAGAATTATCAGAATGACGGCGACTCAATATTCCGTCTCTTTTACGATACAGTAAAGGGCGGCGATTATCGTGCACGCGAAGCTAACGTTTACCGACTTGCTGAAGTAAGCAATAATATTATTGACCAATGCGTGGCGCAGGGTGTACCTTTTGCGCGTGAGTACGGCGGTCTGCTAGATAACAGATCATTCGGCGGTGCGCAGGTATCAAGGACATTCTATTCAAGAGGAGAGACAGGACAGCAGCTGCTAATTGGAGCTTACAGTTCGATGATGCGCCAGGTAGGATTAGGCAATGTTGAACTTCATACCAGAGCAGACGTACAGGATGTAGTTGTAGTTGACGGCAAAGCAAGAGGCATTACAGTCAGAAATATGGTGACAGGCGAGATTGAATCTTACTGTGCTGATGCTGTAATACTTGCAACCGGCGGTTATGGAAACGCTTACTATTTGTCGACCAATGCAAAAGGATGCAACGCAACCGCAATATGGCGCGCACATAAAAAAGGCGCTGCATTTGGCAATCCATGTTTTGTACAGATACATCCAACATGCATACCTGTTTCAGGCACATACCAGTCAAAGCTGACACTCATGAGTGAAAGCTTAAGGAATGACGGTAAAATATGGGTTCCAAAAGATGCAAAAGATAAACGTCCTCCGAATGAAATTCCTGAAGATGACCGTGATTATTTCCTTGAGAGGAAATATCCTTCATTTGGAAACTTAGTTCCGCGCGATGTTGCATCCAGGAACGCAAAGGAAATGATAGATCAGGGCAAGGGCGTCGGTTCAACGGGTAAAGCAGTTTATCTTGATTTCGCTGATGCTATCAAAAGATTAGGTAAAGATAAAATAACTGAGAAATACGGCAACCTGTTTGAAATGTACGAACAGATTACCGCAGAAGATCCTTATAAAGTACCGATGAGAATTTATCCTGCTATCCATTACACAATGGGCGGACTTTGGGTAGATTATGATTTAATGACTACAATCCCAGGATTGTATGCATTGGGTGAATGCAACTTCTCGGACCATGGAGCCAACCGACTAGGAGCCAGCGCATTGATGCAGGGATTGGCAGATGGTTATTTTGTTATTCCTTATACTATCGGAGATTATCTTGCTAACTTTAAGAAAGATAAACTGACTGTGGACGCACCTGAATTCAAACAGAGCGCTAAGGAAGTAAGTGATAAAATGACCAGGATACTGAATGTAAACGGCACTAAGACAGTAGATGAGCTACATCGTGAACTTGGAATGGTGCTGTGGGATTACGTGGGCATGGCACGTAATGAAGCAGGGCTGCTAAAAGCAAAACAGATGATAAAGGAAATCCGTGAGGACTTCTGGAAAAACGTAAAGGTACTTGGCACTAACGAAGAAATAAACCAGACACTCGAAAGAGCGGCAAGAGTGGCAGACTTCCTTGAACTCGGAGAACTTATTACTGACGACGCTTTAATGAGAAGAGAATCATGCGGCGGTCATTTCAGAGAAGAAAGCCAGACCGATGAAAACGAAGCCAAAAGAGATGATGAGAATTTCTCTTTTGTAGCTGCCTGGGAATATAAAGGAGAAGGGGTTCCTGAGGAACTTCACAAAGAACCGCTTCAGTTTGATTACGTTAAACCTTCGCAAAGGAGTTATAAATAATGGCTAATTTGAATATAAAACTAAAAGTATGGCGTCAGAAAAATAAAGAAGCCAAAGGAAAATTTGTCGATTATACTCTTGAAAACATTACCACAGAAATGTCATTTCTTGAAATGCTAGATGTTCTGAATGAGAAACTAACGCATCAGGGGGAAGACCCGGTATGTTTTGAGCATGACTGCCGCGAAGGCATCTGCGGGTGCTGCGGTATTTATATAAACGGCAGGGCACACGGACCACAACAGAGAATTACGACTTGCCAGCTTTATATGAGGCACTTCAAAGACGGTGAAACTATTGTACTTGAGCCATGGAGAGCAAAAGCTTTCCCGGTAATTAAGGACTTAATGGTAGACCGTTCAGCTTTCGACAGAATTATTGCCGCTGGAGGTTTCATATCAGTAAATGCAGGCGGGGCACCCGATGCTAACGCTAACCTGATAACCAAGCATAATCTAGAGAAAGCTCTTGATGCTGCTGAATGTATAGGATGCGGCGCATGTGTGGCTGCATGCAAGAACGCTTCTGCCATGCTGTTTGTAAGCGCAAAGATTGCCCACCTAAACCGCCTTCCGCAGGGAAAGCCGGAAAGGGAGAAGAGAGCTTTTGCAATGCTTGAGCAGATGGAGAAAGAAGGGTTCGGTTCATGCACAAACACTGAAGCATGCTCGGCTGAATGTCCAAGAGGAATTTCAATGGATGTAATAGCAGAGACCAGACGTGAATATTTCCGTGCATCTATACTGAAAGAAAAAGTCTGACAGCTAAATAAGATCAATTAGATAAAAGGGCGGCGCTGACCGCCCTTTTTTATTTTCAATACTCATGATATTACCCCCAAAAAGTAGACACTTTCTTTAAGTCAAAAGAGCTAATCTTTCAAACTCTTTTGGACTTTTATAATTTAACGAAGAATGTAATCTTAAGCTAATATAAAATTCTTCGATATAATTTACAATCGCATATTCAGCTTCATCTCTGGTTTTGAAGTTTTCCATGTTTATCAGTTCTGTTTTTAATGTGTGGAAGAATGATTCCATTGGAGCATTATCATAACAGTTACCTCTCCTGCTCATGGATTGTGTGACTCCATACTTACTTAGCATTTCCCTAAATTCCTCTGAGGCATACTGTATACCTTGGTCAGAATGAAAGATCAACTGTCCTGGTTCCCCTCTTCTGGAGAAAGCTTTTTGCAATGCATCAAGTACCAATGGGGTTCTCAGATGATTCTGGATATTATATCCCACGGGCATCCTGGAGTACAGATCCATTACGACTGCAAGGAACAATGGTCCTTCTTTGGTCTTCAGATATGTTATATCTCCGAGCCAGATTTTGTTAGGCTTGTGGACTATAAAATTTCTCATTAAAAGGTTCTCAGCAACCGGTTTATTATGCTTAGAGTTCGTTGTAATATGATATTTCTTCCTTCTCCTTGCTTTGATATCATTTAGCTGCATTAACCTTACTACACGCTTCTTATTGACGGTGAAACCCTTATTCCTTAGAGCTGCTGTAATCCTCAAACTACCGTATAACCTTCTGCTGTTAAGCCAGATATTCATTATCTCCTCTAAAAGCAGGATGTTTTCTTTATTCCTTTTCCCCTGCTTCAGTTGATTCATGTATTTATAATATCCGCTTCTTGATACCTGAAAGGCCTGGCACATCCTCTGAACTCTATGAGCCGAAGCTAACTGCTCCATCATCTTGTATTTAGAGTTTGCTGTTTCGAGAAGATGGCCAAAGCTTTTTTTAATATTTTATTCTCCTCTGAGATATCTGCTAATTTCTTCTTTAACCTCCTCAACTCATCCTTTTCTGTTGGTTTCCCTTCCCCAGGAGAATATATCTCCGGATTCTTTTCATACGCCCTTATCCACCGGTAAAGTATCTCAGGTTTTATTGTTAACTCCTTGGATATTTCAACTACTTTCCTCCCCTCATCTTTGACTAAGCGGACTACTTGGAGTTTATACTCCTTAGTAAACTTTCTTCTTTCTGGGACTTCCATATGACTTACCTTATGTTTAGTGACAAATATAGTGACTTAGTTTTTTGTCTACTAATTGGGGTAAGATCACGCCCTTTTTTATTTTCAATACTCATTCAATACTCATAATGGCCTAAAACAATACTCAACCAATACTTGTTATATACTCAAACAATACCCAAACAATACTCAGTGAATACTGATTTAATACTTTTTAAATAGTGCGGAACCGTACCGGAAAGCTACCGGAAATACTGCTGAAATACTCAGAATTTTGGAGATCAAATTGCGAGTTCTGACGTTATAGAACTATTTATCATTCAATAAAACTTCTTGATTATAAATTAGCAGAGGGTTAATTTAAGGGTGAATTTATACCTGGGTTTGGAATATATAAACAAACAGCGACTTCATAAATACTGGTTTATGTAATTATCTGGAGCTTTCAATAGTTCTATATTTCCTATTTAGTTCTGAAAAATTAAATATCATTTAGTAAAACAATATTCATATTCCTGGAGTTGAAAAATGAGACTACTTTACTGTCCTTTGTTTATACTTTTATTTGCCATACCTGTTTTATCGCAATGGGCGGGGGATCCTTCTGTTAATAATCCTATCTGTACACATTCATCATATCAATATGATCCTGCGATGACTACAGACGGGAGCGGAGGGGCTATTATTACATGGGGCGACGATCATAATACAGGTTCTGACGGCTATAACTATGATATTTATGCTCAAAGAATAGATGCTAATGGAAATGTTAAGTGGACAGTTGACGGCATTGGCGTCTGCATGGCGCTTCACGCTCAATTGAAAGCAAATATAGCTTCAGATAATGCAGGCGGCGCAATTATTATCTGGGAGGATTCAAGAAATTCCAGTAATAGTTATACTGATATTTATGCTCAGAGAATTGATGGCAACGGAAATGCTTTGTGGACAACAGACGGCGTTCGCGTAACAAGCACTCCAACAGTAAGCGATATAAATAATCCGGTTTTAATCAGCGATGGCGGACATGGGGCAATTGTTGCATGGGAAGATTTTAAGACAGGATCATGGAGACGCGCATATGCTCAGAAACTGGATCCTACAGATGGTCATTTGTTGTGGGCTGCTGATGGACTGCAGGTTTGTCCTGACGGCATAAATGGTCAGGATAATTTAAGGATAATCAGCGACGGCGGCACCGGAGCAATAGTTTCATGGAGTGATGTTAGAACCGGCTCTTATGTTCATGTTTATGCTCAGAAAATAGATAACACCGGAGCTTTGTTGTGGTCAACATTAGGCGCAGTTGTAAGTGCAGCCAATTATAACCAATATCATCCGATTTTAACTACTGACGGAAACGGCGGCGGGATATGGACATGGACTGATGATGAAAATTATGTATATGCGCAAAGATTAAATTCAAGCGGCACAGCTATGTGGGCTGCAGGCGGAGTTACAATTGCTAATGTTACAACATCAGGTTACAACCCTGATATAGTAGATGACGGCACAGGCGGTGCATACATAACATGGTATGAAAACAGAAATGCGAATCCAACCTTTGATGATATTTTTATTCAGAGAGTGGATGCCGCTGACGGTCATTCATTATGGACAGCCAACGGAGTTACTGTATGCGGTTTGACTGGCAATCAATACTATGCAAGAATTGCCGGCGACGGAAGCGGCGGAGCGATAGTTACCTGGGCTGATAATCGCGGCAGCTACCAGGATCTTTATGCGCAGAGGTATGATGGAAGCGGCAATGCGCTATGGACAGCCAACGGAACACCGGTTTGTACATCGGTTGGTTCTCACATTTTTGCTGTTGACAATGCTACTCAGAATAAAACAATTCTAAACACCACCGGCGGAACGATTATATGCTGGATTGATGAAAGAAGCGGCTACCAGCATATTTACTGTACAAAGCTTAACGCAGCAGGTCTTCTTCCTGTGGAACTGACTTCATTTACAGCTAACTTTATTGATAATAAAATTAAGTTGAATTGGGCTACAGCTACTGAAGTAAATAATATGGGCTTTGATGTAGAGCGGAGTTTGAATAATGGTATATGGAACAAAATTGCATTTATAAAAGGAAGCAATAACAGCAACTCCACTAAGAATTACTCATATACTGATTTATCTCCGGTAAACGGCAAGATTGAATACAGACTAAAGCAAATTGATGTTAACGGAAGTTACAAGTATTCAAATACTATTGAAGTTTCTACTGCTATACCTGCAAACTTTTCATTGGCACAAAACTTCCCTAATCCGTTTAACCCGACTACAGTTATACATTACTCAATTCCCAAGGCAGAATATGTTAGCTTAAAAGTATATGATGAGTTAGGAAATGAGGCGGCAACTTTAGTGAATGAAAACAAAGACGCAGGATCTTATAAAGTAAGCTTTAACGGAGCAAATCTATCAAGCGGGATTTATTTTTATAAGATTAACGCAGGTGAATTCAGCAATGTAAAGAAGCTTATACTAATAAAGTAAAATAATAACAGGAAAATTTATTTATGCACCCACATATTAACCTTCTTGCTGTACTGGCTGCCGCTATTGCTAATTATGCAATTGCCACAGTTTGGTATGCCCTGATATTCGGTAAATTATGGAAAAGACTTACCGGAATAACGGATATGAAACCGGCGCCGATGAATATTATTTTAGTATTCATAGGTTCATTCATTATGAGCTATGTACTCTGCAATGCTATTATTTTTGGGAATGCATATTTTAAGATGGGAGGAATAGGCGGCGGACTAATGGGGGGATTTTTCGGCTGGCTGGGATATATTATGCCCGTAACTTTAAGTACAAAGCTTTATGAGAAAAAACCATGGGGTTTATGGCTTCTTGATAACGCATTTTGGCTGATCTCACTATTGGTAATGGGGATGATTCTATCGTCCTGGATGTAAATAAGGCGGAATAGAGCTGTTTCTTACAATACTCTGGTAATTTGTGTATAAAGCCGGGGATTCTCAGAAGAGGGTCCCCGGTTCTTGTTTTATGACCTTTGGGTCAGTAATCTTATCCTAACCATCGATTCTCATTTTAATAATTAAGAAATTTAAGTAACATTTGTTTATTTTAACCCTGACATTTCGGAAATCTTAAGATGTTTGAGAAAGAAATAAAATTTATAGTCGATTTTTCATTAAATAAGGTAAAGAATCTCGGTACCTTCTTTACTTTTGAAAAATTGCTGAATACCGATGTCCATCCTGCTATACTCCAGTATATTTCTGCTGAAATAGACTTTTTGATATACGAGGACAGGAAAAAGCTTATTCAGAATTCGGTGTTTGATTATTCCGGACCTGAAATAGCCAAATACTTCAATCTGATTGGAGAAGAAGTAAAGAAATCCAAAAGGATATCGGTTGATGATATTAAAAAGCTTGTTACACAGGCGGTATCATTTAATGTAAACTATGCTGCAAGGCCCAAATGGTCAATAACAAAGCTTATTTATAACGATTCCGATAATAAGCCTATTGACGAAATAAAGCTTTCTCTTAACTACCTATATTATTATGAATATATAAGGAATATTCTGCTCTCTTATATCAGCAAGAAAAATCCGGTATCGCTTAGCATGATAGAATTTGAAGTGCTTCTTAATAAAATGGATAAGGAGCTGTTTACTTCAAAACCGACTAAACTCATAGATAATGCGTTATATTCTATCGCTGATTTTAATAATACTGGCACTAACAGCAATAAAGTTCCTATACAGTCGGTTGAAATATTCTTCAAAGAAAGAAACCTAATTGATTATTTGTTCAAGCTCAGAAGGGCACTGCCGGTAGAAGCAAAGCAGAAATATTCAATTGAGGATATCCGTTCAATAATATATTCAACTTCTCCTGTTGACAAGCAGATACTTGCAGAGCCTGAAGAGGAAGAGCCGGATTTTGTAAGAGAAAGTTTCAGCGAAATATCTATTGACAGCAATACATCGGAAAGAGATTTTGAAGAAGAACAGGAAGACAATTTTGATGATAAGAAACAGAAAGAGTTGGAATCGATTAAGTCAACCGATGATTTGCTTGAAGAACTGAAGAGCCATTTTGTTGATTCAGATTTGGAGAGTAAAGAAGACATTAAAGATGAAGTCGGCGATCTTTTAATAACTTCACTTGAAGAAGATGACTTAATGAAACTTTATAATGAAGATTTAAAGTCATTAGAGGAACTAGAAAAAGAAATTAAGAATGTCAGCGCTGATATTGATCCTGATTCTTTAATCAAAGAAGATACAAATGAGCTTTACGAATTCGGCGGTGAATTGGATGAAGAAATTATTATGCCTGATGATTTTGATGAGGATGTTAGTAATGAAATAGTGCCTGACAAAGTACCAGAACCGGAAATTAGGAAACAAAGTGGTTACCAAAACGACCTATACACGTATATGAAGGATAAGGAGATAGATAAAATAGTGAAAGCAGTATTTGACGAAGATAAAGATGATTTTGCAATTACAATAGACAGGATAGCTGACTGCCGCACATATGATGAGGCAACCGAGATTCTAAAAAGCGTTTTTCTAACTTACAGGGTTAACCCTTATTGCCGGGAAGCAGTTACACTTACCAATGCGGTAGCTAACTACTTTAATCAGGTATAAAATGTTTATTGACGAAACTGAAATTGAAGTAAAAGCAGGCAAAGGCGGAGACGGTGTTGTAACGTTCAGACGAGAAAAATATGTTCCCAAGGGGGGGCCTTCAGGCGGAGACGGCGGAAGAGGCGGGCACGTTTATTTTGAAGCCCATCATAATTTATTTACTCTTTTGGATTTCAGATACAAGAAGCAGTACTTTGCTGAAAACGGGTCGCCGGGAGCTTCTGCGCTTAAGACAGGTAAAGACGGCGAGGACATTCTTGTAAAGGTTCCGGTCGGCACCATAATAAAAGATGCCGATACAAATGAAATCCTGTTTGATCTTGATGAGAATGGCAAAAAGGTTATGCTCTGTAAAGGTGGAAGAGGAGGAAAGGGAAATAGTAATTTCGCAACTCCGACAAATCAGGCTCCCCGTTATGCTGAACCAGGAAGGGAAGGAGAGGAATTAAAAATAATTCTTGAACTAAAGTTAATTGCAGATGTTGGACTTGTAGGATTTCCAAATGCAGGTAAATCAACATTGATCTCAACTATATCTGCGGCCCGTCCTAAAATAGCAGATTACCCGTTTACTACACTTGAGCCGAATCTGGGAATAGTGCAGTATAAAGATTTCAGCAGTTTTACAGTTGCTGATATCCCGGGAATAATAGAGGGCGCTCATGAAGGGAAGGGTCTTGGCATTAAATTTCTTAAACATATTGAGAGAACCAAAATACTTTTGTTTCTTATAGATATTACATCTGAGAACCCTCAGAAAGACTTTACAGTGCTGTACAATGAATTAAAAAGTTATTCACCTGAGCTTGCCAGGAAACTGAAGATAGTATCATTTTCAAAGGCAGATCTGGTACCCGTAGAAACGGCAAAAAAACTAGCCGGCAAAAAGATAAAGAACGCAGATTCCAAGCCATTAGTGTTTTCATCTGCGACCCGGCAGGGGATTGACGAATTGCTGGATTATCTCTGGAATGCCATTAAAAAGCCGGCAAATTAAAATAGGTGCCCAGTTTGTTATTATTTTTTTTGAAATAATTCCGTTAGTTTCTATATTTACAGGCTAAAATTAGATTTACCCGGCGGGGTAGCTCAGTAGGTTAGAGCAATGGAATCATAATCCATGTGTCGGGGGTTCGAATCCCTCCCCCGCTACAAATAAGGAGTTATTTGAATGTATACATTAGCAATTTTCTTAGTAACAGTAATTTCGATATTTTTAATAATCATGGTACTCATGCAGTCATCCAAAGGCGGCGGCTTAGCCGGAACCTTCGGAGGCGGTAATATGGGGTCTATGTTTGGAACCAGAAGGACAGCTGACTTTCTCAGCAGAGCTACCTGGTGGTTAGGCGGAGCGCTTGTTGCTCTTGCGCTTATAGTAAACCTTTTCCTTTTACCTGGCAAGTCAAATGCAGAGCAGAGAGAAAGTATAATCCAGAAAGGCAGAAATGTACCTACAACGCCTTCTGTTCCAAGAACAAACAATCAACAGCAGGTTCCTCCTGGAAAACCATAAATCCTGCTGTATCTGAGCTAAGCGAAGAATCTCCTTTTTTATCCCCGCAAAAGCGGGGATTCCTTTTTTAAATATAACTTCCCTCAATCATTCATGTTATTCATCAAGGGCTGCAATCCATGCAGTGGATTTTAAGTTTTGCCCGTCATCGAGAAATGTGCGAGTCACCAGCGAGAGATCAAGCCGAGATGAACGAGAAACCAACGAGAAATGAACGACAAGCCATCGGGAGCGGATGAACGGTAAAGGATCTCAAAACCATATCAAAATAAACACATCAGGTTGAAAACCAGCCCGTTTTATATTTCGGAATAAATAATACCGGTTACCCTGGAATCATATATTAAAATAGTTTTGAATTGTCAAAGAACATTAGTTGCTATATAGAAGTTAGGTTACATTTAACATTAATTGAGAAAAATAAATAATAATTATTTTTCCTCAATTGAATAATTAGGCCATTTGCATTAAATCTTTTAATTACAGATAAATTTATCTTTACCCTATATACAACATAAATCACAACCGAATAAATGATTCAACATTAAGTTTACCTAAATAAGATCCCTTATGTAATAAATTGAAATATTAGGGTTGTGGCATGAAATATTTAATACTTCTCTTGAATCTTGTCTCCTTTTGCATCACACCTCAAAACAAATGGAAAAAGTTAAATGGCCCTGAATATGGTTTTCCTACTGCACTTAAGTTATTTCAGTAAGATCATCTTCTTAACTGTACTAAAATCTTTATTACCATCTGCCGAACCTGCTTTTATTGAATAGAAGTATATGCCGCTTGACAAACCAGATGCATCAAAATTGATTTCATAGCTCCCCGGCTGTCTGTTTCCTTCGTTAATCTCACGGACAGTTTGACCAAGTGAATTGTAAACCCGTATGTTTACATTGCTCTCAATAGGAACCGAGTATTTAATTGTCGTAGTGGGATTAAAGGGATTGGGGTAATTCTGGAAAAGAGTATACTCTTTTGGTACCGCTTTCACTTCATTAGTAACTCCTGTTATTTCTGAAAGTGGTCTTCTCCATACTCCTGCTCCGCCTGTGCCTGCAAAAATATTAGTCCCTAAGATAGCAAGTGGATCAACCCCGCCGTGCAGACCAGTACTTATATTTGTCCAGTTTGCCCCGTTATTCGTTGAAAGATATACCTCACTATCTTTAGCAGCAAAAACATTGTTTCCGCTTACCGCAAATGAAAATACGCCAAGATTTTGTGGAATACCATTGTCAATAATAACATCATTTAATGTTATGCCATTGTTTACCGGCACCCAGTTTGTTCCGTTATCTGTAGAAAGATATACTCCATTAAGCATAGTACCTGCGAAAATATTAGTACCGCTGCAAACTAGAGTTTGAACGTATTTATTAGTCAAACCATTATCTACCAGTATCCAGCTAGTTCCATTGTTTGTTGAAAGGTACACTACACCATTAATACCGGCAAAAATATTATCCCCAGTAATAACAAGTGAATAAAACTTCAGAATTTGACCTAAACCATAATTTAGCTGATGAATCCAGTTAGTTCCGTTGTTTGTTGAAAGATAGACACCTAAATCAGTACCAGCAAAAATATTAGTACCGCTGGCAACTAACGAAATATCAAGAGTGTTCGGCAGACCATCATTATTTATTGTCCAGGTTGTTCCATTGTCTGTTGACAGAATAACTCCATTCTCTGTTCCTGCAAAGATATTAGTACCAGAAGCAGTAAGTGTCTCTAATCCCTGGTTATCATATACCTGAGTCCAGTCAGCACCGTTGTTTGTTGAAAGAAAAATCCCTCCATCAGTAGCTGCATAAATATTAGTGCCGCTATATGTAATAGCCAAAACAGAAGAAGCAATTAAATTTAATTTGGACCAGTTTGTTCCGTTGTTTGTTGATAGAAAAACTCCGTCGCCAGTGCCTGCATAAATATCAGCGCCGCTTACGGTAAAGGCAAAAACGGTATTATTAGTTAGCCCGCTATTTACCTGTGTCCAGTTTGTTCCGTTATTTGTTGAAAGGTAGACTCCGAAATAGGTACCTGCAAAAATATTATCTCCGCATACAGCAAGAGATAAAATTTCGTTATTGGTATTTGGCAGACCATTATTTACCTGCGTCCAGTTTGATCCATTGTTTGTTGAAAGAAAAACTCCACTTCCATAAGTGCCTGCATAAATATTAGAACCACTTACAGCAAAAGAACGGACATCAAGATTAGTCAGTCCATTATTTATTTGTATCCAGCTTGTTCCATTATCGGTTGAGAGAATTACACCGTTACTACCCCCGAAAGGAACCTTTACCGCAGCGGCAAAGATGCTATTGCCGATAACAGTTAGGGCCACAATACCGGTACTATCAGGCAGTCCATTATTTAATTGTTTCCAGTTAGTTCCACTATTTGTTGAAAGATATATTCCGCTATCAGATGTGCCGGCAAAAATATTAGTCCCTTGAACGATTAAAGATCTTACATGAGGACTAGTCAGGCCATTATTAACCGGAGCCCAATTTGTTCCATTATTCGTTGAGAGATATACTCCGCTATCAGATGTACCAGCGAATAAATTAGTTCCACTTATCATAAGAGCCGAGATATTTGGATTAAAATCACCGCTTAATACCGGTTTAGGTAAACCTTTATTTATTGTTGACCAATTAGCGCCGTTGTTTGTTGAAAGGAATACATCACCAGGAGTACTTGCAAAAATAATAGATCCGCTTGATGCTAAACAAACTATCCTGCCGCCATATGGTCCGTTTGTTTGTACCCATTGTGCATTTAATTGAAATGAAACTAAAAGAACAACTAAAACTGGTAAAGCTCTTTTCATAGTCTGCTCCTTAAATATAATCTCTACCGGATAGATTAAATATATTTTTCTACCAAAGAAGTTAAATGATCGGGAAAGTATGAGAGTAGGTAAGAAAAGTTCAAATGATTAGATATAATTCCACTCACAAGTGCGGGGTAAGTCAAACAATATATCACAATAATTGATATTGGAGACTACTTCCAGTCAGCAAGCGTTCTAATTATTTCATCCTGAACAGTGTGATGGTACCGGTTTCCTTTTTTATCATATTGCATGATAATACTGATGATAAGATCATCGCCATTGGCAGTAGTCAAATAGCCGGAAAGGGAAGAGACACCGTCCAATGTTCCGGTTTTGCCATGAAGGTTGTTTTCAGCAGCGGTACCAACGAAACGGTTCCTTAAAGTACCGTCAACACCTGCAATGCTTAACGATTTAAAGTAATCCTCAAAATTGGCGACATCGAAGTACATCTTTTCTAATATTCCGGCAATAGATATTGGGGTAACAAGGTCAAATCTTGAAAGTCCTGAACCATCAACCACTGAAGACCCCTTCAGATAAATACCATTCTCTTCGAGAAAGTTAGTTATGGTTTGAGTTGAATAGAATGAATTTCCCTGTTTCTTAGATGATTCAGCGCCAATTGTCTTAAAAAGGCATTCAGCGAGGAAATTATCGCTATGCTTATTGATCAATGCAATAAGGTCTCGAAGAATTATTTTAGATTCGGATAAAGAAACGGCATTCGGAGGAGTTTCACCCTTGGAGCATGATCCTGTTTCAATTCCCTGAGCATTTAGTTTCTCTTTAAGGAGGTTAGCCGCATGCATTGGCGGGTCTGTAATGCTGACACCATAAGCCCTCATTCTTCTTCTAACCTTACGATAGGTAACGGTCATATTTCTATCAATTACAAGAGCGGAAATGGGGGGGAGTTTCACATTAGTTATTTCGTCAGGAATCCAGTCTGCTCTTGAATATACATTATCAAAATAACTGTCATCACCTATAATATGGCCTGTTATTTTTCTTATTCCTTTATTCTTAAGTTCAGTAACCATCCTACTGAGGTCAGATGAGGTAAAGGTTGAATTACCGAATCCTTTTATGTACAAATTCCCATTTATAACGCCATCTTTAATGTTTTTGTCATCGGTCATTAGTTTTGTATATAAATGGAAATCTCCCCCTAACAGTGAAATTGCAGCCGCTGTGGTAAAAAGCTTTGTATTAGAAGCCGGAATCATGGTAGCGAAGGCATTTTTCTGATATATGGTATCCTGGGTAAGAGGGTTAAAAATGACAATGCCAATGTTAGTAGAGGAGGGGAGTTTATTGATTACCGATGAGATAATAGTTTTAAGCTCTTCTTTTGATTTAGGAGAGCTTACAGAGACAATAAGAAGGAATAGTAAAAAAAACTTTCTCATAATTAAAGAAAAATTAATAAAATATGTGTTTCTTCCAAAGAAATGATTAAATTTGCGGTTCAAAATTTCTATAAAAGCCAAACCGAAATATAAAATTTCATGTTTCAAAAGAAAGGCTAATATTAAATAAAATCACATTTTTTTTATCAGGAAAACAAATGGCTAAAACAAAGACGCTAAACAAAGCCTATGAAAATGTCGAGTTCATAAATTCGGCAGATGCACGCATAATAAGAATGCTTGCTGAATTTCTTCATCCTCAGGCTAAATTCAAAAAACACAAGATAGTTGATACTATCGTTTTTTTCGGTTCCGCAAGATTGCTCCCAAGGGATCAGGCAGTAAAGGCATTGAAAAAATTCAATACTCTGGATCCTAAAAAGACAAAGAATTTTGCCGAGAGATTAAGGACTGCACAGCATGCAGTAGAAATGTCAAGATATTATGAAGATGCTGTTGAACTTTCAAAAAGACTTACTGAGTGGTCTCTTGGTTTAGGCGCAAATGCCAACAGATTTATAATCTGCACAGGCGGCGGCCCGGGAATAATGGAAGCAGCTAATAAGGGAGCTTTTAAGGCAGGCGGCTTGTCAATGGGACTTAATATCAGCATCCCGTTTGAGCAGTTTGTTAATAAATATGTTACTCCTGACCTTAGTTTTGAATTCCATTACTTCTTCATGAGAAAGTTCTGGTTTGCTTATCTGGCAAAGGCGCTTATAGTGTTCCCGGGTGGATTTGGCACTATGGATGAATTCTTTGAAATTCTAACTTTGGTTCAGACAGGGAAAATTAAGAAGAATCTGAAGTTAATTGTTTATGATGAGAAATACTGGAAGAGCGTTATAAACCTCGAGAGTTTATATCACAATGGAATGATAAACAGGGAAGACACAAATCTCTTTTCATTCTGCAACACAGTTGATGATGCATATAATATGATCACCAAGCATTTTGAAGATAATTATCTTAATGGCAATGGTCTGAAAGAGACTAAACCGAAAGTAGCTTTACAATAGGACATAAAAAAGACCGCTTATAAGCGGTCTTTTTTTTACACGAAATCTTTAATAAAAGAAATAATCAATACTTCTGATCAAATGTTTCTGTGCGGTGAGCTCTTCTTGCTGCCTTAATCTTTTCCATTCTTTTCTTAATGGACGGCTTAACAAAGAAAGTTCTTTTCTTGAACTCTTTTAAGATTCCGGATCTTTCGTATTTCTTCTTAAATCTCTTAAGAGCTTTGTCGATATTTTCATTTTCGCCTATTGTAATACCTACCAAGATTTCACCTCACTTTAAACGGTAATAATTATATTGTTATTGATTCAATTAATTTCTTATGTCCTGACTTCTGAAACTCTACGGCTATAGAGCTTCTTCCGTTAGATAATATTTCTTTGGAAACTACTTTTCCGAAATCATCCCAATTAGTATGATAAATTGATTCACCAATGGTAAATGATTTAGATGGAGCGTAAACAGTACAATCCTGGGATTCAATTCCTTCCAGAGAAGGTTTTAAATCTTTGAGTGCTTCAACTAAATCTATTGTCATTGTCTGTTTGCATTTTTTGCATTTTGCCCAACGCTTGTTTTCCTGGTCGGTAACATCATTTGCTAATTCCATCTTTCTTACACCGTTGCATACAACACAGAAAGCTTCTACATTTTTAATTCTTGCCATTACAAAAAGACCTTTTAAAAGATTAAACGGACAATTAAGATAAGAAACTTTGATAATATCTGCAAGTGAAATATGGCGGAAAAATAAGTTCGGAAATGTTAATTTATTTAGGCCTCCAGGTTTGAAAGCACACCATTTTGGAGGGTGTATTTCACTTTACCGTTCTTTCGGATGAGCAGTTCCGGTGCTATTCCTAGTCCTAATTTCCCTTTTGGTGATTCAATTTCATACCCCTCCAGGTTAAAATCCTCCAATCCATAGAAAACTGATAGGTCGCCTATATTTTCAACAGAAGCTATAAAATTGCTCTTTCCGGAGGTTTTAGAATTATCTTCATTAAGATTTATGGCTAAATCAATTTTGCATTCTTCCTTATTTCCACTGAAATTCAGGTTTCTAAGCACTACATCGTATAATAATTCCTCATTTAAAGGTAATTTGTCATAAATATCTGTCTTCTCATCCTGATAATCAGAGTCAATAATTGAGTTTATCGCCGATAGGAGCAATATAAAATTCAATTTCCGGAGACACTGCTTTTCAGGGTCATTCTTCCATCCGCCGGATTCAATCAAAATAGTGCTCATGCCTAATGCCTGGAATGTATCGCCAAAAGCTCTGGGTTCGTATTCATCAGAATATTTTCCCACATGACCCGGGATATATTTGTTCAATATCCTTGTTAAACCGCTTATAAGACTTATTGCGTTGCTTCTGGTGATATTAACATGCCTGGATTGATTATAAGGGGGGGCCAGGAATGAAATAGCCGCATTCCGATATGTATTACCTGCTGTATATCTCGGATTCTGGTCATGAAGATTAAATCCGAAATCTGCTTGTATTTCATTAAAGGTATCCTTCAGGATTTTTCCTTCGGGAGTCTGGGTGCGAAATGCATCCCTGTTAATATCGATATCGAGATAATTTCCTCTCTTCCATGCTTCGGCTCCATCCGGATTAACCATTGGCAGAAAGTAAAGTGTGGAATTCTCAAAGAATTTACGCCTTACATGGTCATAACCATCTTTACCTGAAAGAAAGTTGAATATATCAAACATTGCCATTGTAGCGGTCGATTCGTCACCGTGCATTTGCGACCACATAAATATTTTCTTTTTCCCTTTGCCGGTTTGAATACGCCGTATTTCTTTTCCAGCAAAGGAACGGCCTAAGTCAGTAACAGTGAATAGATCTTTATTCAGATTATTGATTAATGGGGAAATAGCAGAATGGTTAATTCTTTTTACAGAAAGAGATCTTTCCTTAAAGAGGGTATAGTTATAATAAAGTCCGGCTGAAAATTCAAAGTCCATTATAAATTGTCATTATTATGGTGTCAGTTATTATCTGATTGATTAAATTTACACAATAAGTTACTTATTTACTATTAAGAGAATATTAACAATGGCAACTGACACATTAAAAATTGGCTCCTATGCCCCGGATTTTGATCTTCCCGGTGTAGGTGGTAAGAACTATTCGCTTCAATCCTTTAAGGACAAAACCGGGATGGTGATTATTTTTAGCTGTAATCATTGCCCTTATGTTCAGGCTTATGAAGAGAGGATTAAAAAGATACAATCTGATTTTGGGGATAAAGGAATAGGACTTGCGGCAATTAACCCGAATGATTCTGATCAGTATGAAGATGATTCTTTCGATAACATGAAAAAACGGGCGGCCGAGAGAGGATTTAACTTTCCATACCTTAGAGATAAAGAACAAACAACTGCAGCATTATACGGTGCATCCCACACACCAGAAATATTTCTATTTGACAAGGAAAGGAAATTAGTATTTCATGGGAAGATAGACGATAACTGGAAGGATGAATCGAAAGTTAATTCTCAATATCTGCGGGAGGCAATTGTTGAACTTCTTGAAGGGAAAGAAATCTCAGTACCGGAAACTTTCACAATTGGCTGTACTGTAAAATGGAAAGTAAAGGATAATTAAACCACAACTCCCATGCTTTCTTCAAATGCTTCAATCATGGCAAGTGGTTGATCAGACACTGCATAACAATACAACGGATAAAGCCGAGAATATATTTTAACAAGGTGACTGATTAAATCGGGGGAATAGACTTTTTTATCTTCACTGCCTAATGCATTTTCCAAAAGAATAAGCTTTAACCCTGCCAATGAATCAAAATCCTTATCTGCATTGAACTTTGATTTTATGAGTCCCGGTCCTCCCTTGGCATTACTTATCTGGTGAAGGTCAAATTTTTTGTTGAGTTTATATTGCCCGAATGTTGATATTATTTCTTTCCTGTATTCGTCCAGGTTTTGTTTGAAATGAAGATCCTCGCCTTTGGTATTATTTAGAAAAAGACCGAACGATATTCCGCTTTTGTCGAAATAAAGATAAAACTCGCTGTCCATTTTGAACTTACCGAAATGCACCAGGAAGTAATTCCTGTAAGGATCACCTTTACTAAAGCGCATATCATTGCTGATGCGCATTATTGTTGTATTAAATTTAGGTTCTGTTCGTATTGCGGGATTAAGCTGATTAAAGAATGGGGCGATAGTTGTAATAAAAGATTTGGCGGGTATAACTAAATACTGTTCATACTCCTCTCTATGGTCATTAAACCATTTACTATTATTGTTCTTTTCGAGTCCCTTAAGGTATTTGAATAATTCCGGTTGAAATCCTTCGAATGGAGGAATTACTTTGCTCAATACATGAATCCTATGTTTAATGTAATAAAAACACCGCCCAGATCATTTTCAAATCTCGGCGTTCCATCATAATTATTAAGAATGTTTACGCCTTGTTTGAAGAAGTGGACAATATAGTATCTTACATTAAGCCCCACAAGACTCGATTTATCAAGACCGAAATTAGCGCCGATGCCTACATAACCTCCAATAGTAAATCTTGCATGCGCTTTCCCTATTGCTTTGAAATACTCAATACTGTCAGGATCTGTAATAACCATGGTAGGTCCAACCGCAGCATCTATATAAGGCCGCAGGTTATCAAAGATGGCATTTTCAAACAGCCTGTATTGAACTCCAAAATTAAGTGGAAGAAGGAATGCTCTGTTTACTTTATTAGGTGTAACAGACTGATAATCTCCGTAAATATCAAGATAATTATAAGTGAATTCCTGCGGATCCTTAGCTTCGGAAATTGAAAGATCAGTAAATAAGGTCACTTCATCGGAAATGGAATGCCTGTAAAATCCGCCTAATCCAAATCCGCCTTCACTAAATATCAGATCTAATCCTACTGCATTTGGCGGAAAGATTACCGGTGGTTTATCAGGGACAATTTTACCAATACCCTGTGCATTTACATTAACCGCTGATATTATTAAAATTGCTGTAATTATGAGATATTTCATAAGTTATTTATTTTTTGTTCTAAATATTAACTAAGTATTGTTCAATTTCAACATTTATTTTTATTGTGAGACAAATAAATCCATTTTTGGCAACGAAGATGTTATAAATTTGCAGTAAAAATGTTCTGAATAGACAATAAATTAAAAGAAAAAGATTAAGGCAGTGATATAACCATCACAAATAATATAGGAATATGAATGGCACTCAATCTGGAAATAAAAGTTAAACTGGAATCACATGATCCTGCTCTTAAGGTATTGAATAACCTGAAGGCTGAATTTGTTAAAGAAATAAATCAGAAGGATGTTTATTATAAAATTCCCGGCTCTCTTCTTAAATTAAGAATTGAAGATGACGGGGAAAGCATAATAAAATATCTGCGCGATGAAATAAACCCCGACAGGTTTTCTGATTATGAAGTTGTTTATTTTAAGTCGACAGGTAATGAGAAGTTCTTTAATTCAATATTCGAAACAGAAACAATTGTTGAAAAGAAGAGACTTCTTTACCTTTATAAAAACACAAGAGTTCATCTTGATACAGTAAAAGATCTGGGTAAATTCATGGAGTTTGAAACACTCGTATTGGATGGTAAAGAAGACGCAAAGCAAAGATTCAGTTTCCTGATAAAGGAATTTTCCATAAACACTGAACTGCAGATAAAGGGTTCATATAGGGATTTAAAATTACATAAATGATATTTACTAAAAACAGTTTCGGCAATGAGGGGGTTCAGGATTTTATTAATGATAAAATAAATTCCTGTAAGCTGAATGAACTGCTTTTGATTGTCCCCACCAACCGTAAAAAAAGATTTTTAAGAAAAGAACTGATAGACTTATGTCCCGGTAATATGTGCGGCAAGATGAATGTTGATACTATAGGCACGTTTTCACAGAAACTATTCTTCGGAGTTGATGATTTCAGGGAAGATCTTCTTAGTGAAGCTGCAGCTGCGGTGCTTCTGAAGCAAAGCTTTGCACAAATTGAATTGAAATATTTTTCATATTACAGGAAGAGTATACCTGCCGGTACACTTGAAAGAATTAAAAATGTAATATCACAATATAAACGCTTAGGTATTTCGCCGGAACGTCTTAAAGAAGAAGCTCAGAAACTTACGGGATCAGAAAAATCTAAAGCAGAGGATATTGCCGCAATTTATGCGGTCTATAATAAAAAAATAATTGACCTTAAATTGTATGAAATAGGGGATGTATATTCTGAACTAAATAAGTTCAACAGGGACGCATTCATATCAGGCTTCAGGAAACAGTATCCGGAAGTTGATTTGATAATTATCCAGGGTTTTGATGAATTTACTTTACCTGAAATTGAAATCATCAACTCAGCTTCCAATATTGATAATTGCAGGCTCTATTTGGAATTGGATTATTCCGGAAGTAATCCTCAGGTATTCAGCCACCTTGAGAATACATTTCGGCAAATGATTTCGAAAAGATTTACTCCTTATTCCGTTGAAGAGAATGAAACTAATAAGTTTAGAAAGATTGTCCGTGAAAGATTATTCCTGAATACCAAGGATAAATTTGCAGACTTTAATTCTGCCATATCTGTTATAAAAGCGTCAGACAGGGAAAGTGAAGTCTCTCTAATTGCAAAGGAAATTAAAGAGATATTGTCAACAGGTAGTGTTAACCCGAATAAGATATGCGTTGTGTTTAATCTTATTTCTAATTACTCTCATATTGTCAGAGACCAGTTCAACATGATTGGAATTCCCTTTAACCTTACAGACAGAATTCCCCTGAAAACATCTCCTCCGGTTATTTCATTATTAAACCTGCTCGAAATACTCGATAATGATTTTTACTATAATAATATATTCAGGGCATTCAGCGGTGATATCCTGAATCATGGGAATCTTGATGTTGCAAATCTCCGCAGGGTATCTGTTTCTCTTAAAATAATATCAGGCATTGAAAACTGGGAGTATTCTCTAAATGAAGCCATACAAAAATCAGATGATTATGAAAATGAATCCTCTAAGTATGATAAATGGTCATTCCGAAAAGCTCAGGATGATATTCGAGCCATCTATGATCTGCTCGAACCATTTAATAAAAACCTGTCTGCTGACCAATTTAAACATGAACTCATAAAGATTATTGATACACTCAAAATCTATGATAAGATGGTAAACAGGAATAATAATCTGGAGGAGAGCATAAAGTCATTTAATATGTTCATTGATACAGCTTCTGAAATATTAGACCTTATATCAGATGAACATGGCAATAAAAAATTTCCCATTAAGTTTTATTTAACCAACCTAAGGACTGCAGTTAATTCATCGCGGTTTAATGTTAAGGAAAAACCGGGATACGGTGTACTTGTAACAAATTTGAATGAGATAAGGGGACTTGAATTTGAGTACTTGTTTATAGGGGGAATGACCGACGGTGACCTGCCTACCCGTTACTCACCTGAAATATTCTTCTCAGGCAGCTACTTCAAATATGAAGAGCACCATGCTGCAGAAGAAAGATATCATTTCTACCAGTCTCTATGCAACTGGAATAAAAAGCTGTATCTGTCTTATTCTCTTACAGATGGAAATAAAGAATTATCCCGGTCTATTTTTCTTAATGAATTTGAAAACCTGTTCGAGGCTGCTTCCTTGAATGAAGAAAATTATTCAGGGACTATTTATTCAAAAACGGATTTGTTTACTTATTATGGAAAGCATAATCAGGAGTTACCGGAACTATTATTTAAGGGCATAATACCTGAAGATATAGACTTTGCTTCAATGAAGGAAGCCATAGATAGGGACAAGGAACGGCTGGACAGGTTAAAACTGCCTGCCGAGTTACAGGGCCCGGCGCTGGATGAACCGTCCAGGGAAATGCTTAAAAATAAATTGAATGAAGAGTTCTCTGTTACTCAACTTGAATCTTATGCTAAATGCCCCTACCAGTATTTTGCGCAAAGAATATTAAAACTAAAACCAGTTGAGGAACCCGAAGAAGATATAGAAGGTCTTGAAATAGGAAGTCTTCTTCATACCATATTATATGAATTTTATACACGGATAAGGAAGAAAGGGATAATCTTAAGCGGTTCAAATGAAGCAGATTTTAATATTGCCGAAAACCTGATCTTCACTATTGCTGAACAAAATATAAAGGACGCTGGTTTCTTTTCTTCAGTCAATTTCTTTGAAAAGGAGAAGATACTGGGAATAGGCGGGAACAGGAAAGCCTCAATTCTTTATAAATTCCTCCTGAAGGAAAGGGAAGACAATGGCGGTTACATTCCTGAATTGTTTGAAGCAGGCTTTGGGAATATTCAGTATGAAAATAGAAAGGATTCATACCACAATGTTGATATTAAAGTCGGGGATGTAAAACTAAGAGGCAAAATTGACAGGATCGATATTAACTATGAAAAGAAATCATACAAGGTAATTGATTATAAACTGTCAGGCAGAAAACCAAAAACAGCGGATCTTCTTGACGGAATATCTTTGCAGCTCCCTTTGTATTTATATGCAGCAAGGGAAATAATAAAAGCGCAAATGCAGAAAGACTTTGTTCCGGCAGGCATGGATATCTATTCGCTTAAATACAAAGAAGGGGATTTCGGGAGGATTCCGATAATTGTTAAAAGTAAAAAGGCCGGAGTTGAGAAGGATGAGGATGTTTATGAGGAATTGATTAACATCTGTCTGAATTCAATTGAGACCTATGTAAAGAATATTGGGGAAGGGAAGTTTAATCTGTCGGAATTGAAAGACCGTGAGAAAAAAGTCTGCTGTTTCTGCGGGTTCAAACCTATATGCAGGGTTCAGGAAATAAGTTAAAGGCATGGTAATGAATAAATTCATATTAACCTTGCTATATTTATCCCTATCATCAGCTCTTTTAGGCCAGGGGAAAGAGTTCATTGCCTCAGAAAAGAAACAAATTCTCGCAGCGGATAAACTTCTAAAAACAGCTTACCCCGGCGATCAGACAATAGATGTAAAATATTATAAACTTGATATAACACTTAATGTGAGCGCTCAAAACATTAAAGGGATTACCGTTGTTAATCTTAATCCTGTAAATACAATAAACCAGTTCTTCCTTGATCTGAATGATATGCTTACCGTTGACTCGCTTACAATAAACGGGACAAAGAATACCTTCAGCCGTTCGAATAACCAGATTATTATTCCTCTCTCAAGGTCATATTTAGCTGGTGAACTTATCTCTGCTGTAATTTATTATGAGGGTTATCCGGGTAATTCAGGATTCGGGAGTTTTACTTTCGGAAGTCATAGCGGTTCTCCTTCAATCTACACTTTAAGCGAGCCCTATGGCGCCAGCGACTGGTTCCCGTGCAAAGATACGCCTGCAGATAAAGCAGATTCTTCCGATACGTGGATTACGTGCCCTTCGGATTTATACGCTGCTTCCAACGGTGTTCTGACTGATATTGTTGACAACAACAATGGAACTAAAACCTTCAAATGGAAAAACAGTTATCCTATTGCTCAATATCTTATTTCACTAGCAGTTTCTAACTATACTGTTTATACAAATTATTATAAATACAGCCCGGTTGATTCGATGCCTATTGTTAACCACATCTATCCGGAAACATTTTCAATTGCCAAACCTGTTCTTGATCTTACACCGGCAATGATTAAAATCTATTCCGGCATATTTGGGCAGTATCCTTTTATTAAAGAAAAATACGGTCATGCTCAGTTTGGATGGGGCGGGGGAATGGAACATCAGACATGCGCTTCCGCAGGAAGTTTCAGTGAACTGCTTGTGTCTCATGAATTGGCTCATCAGTGGTTTGGCGATAAAATAACCTGCAAGGACTGGCACAATATCTGGCTGAATGAAGGATTTGCCACATATTGTTCCGGATTATACTATGAGCAAACCTATGGAACCACTTCTTATTTTTCTTACATGACTAGTGAAATGAATAGCGCCAAATCTGCGGTTGGATCTGTCTGGGTGCAAAATATATCAGATGTAAATGAAATATTTGATGAATCACGGTCATATGCAAAAGGATCTGCAGTACTCCATATGCTTCGAGGGGTTACAGGCGACTCTGTCTTTTTCAGGATAATGAGGACTTATGCTTCTGATCCCGCGCTTGTATATAAATGTGCTGCAACTGAAGACTTCCAGAGGGATGCTGAAGTAGTTTACGGTCAAAGTCTTAATTATTTCTTTCAGGAGTGGATTTACGGCGAGAATTATCCCCAATATGGATTGAGTTGGAAATATAATTTAGTATCGGGTGACATTTATAATGTAACAGTTGATCTTTCACAGCAGGATAATTCCAACCCTGCTTTCTTTACCATGCCTATTAAAATAAAATTAAGTACACTTCCAGGCGATACATCCTTTACAGTATTGAATAACATGAAGATTCAGGAGTTCACATTCACTGTAAAAGGTAAACCCACTGATCTTAGTTTTGATCCAGATAATTATATTCTGAAATCCTATAGTCTGAATGATATTCCCGATGATCTGAAACCGCAGTCCTTTGATCTGAAGCAGAACTATCCTAATCCTTTTAATCCTTCTACAACAATAGAATATTCTATTCCGCAAAGATCGCATGTAATATTAAAGGTGTATAATGAAATCGGGAATGAGGTTGCCGAACTTGTAAATGAAGATAAAATAGCGGGTACTTATTCGGTGGAATTTCCTGCAGTACAAAACAATAAATCATTTGCCAGCGGAGTTTATTACTATACACTCACTTCAGACACCTACACTTCCACAAAAAAGATGATCTTGTTAAAATAAAAGGACTCTGAGACAAGAAATGCCTGCATATAAAATCGATATTAAATATGCAGGCAGATTTTAGACTATAAAACTAATAAGTAAACAACTATTTGAGCAAAATCATCTTCTTTGTCTGTCTGAAGTCCTTTTTGCCGTCAATTGAGTTTATCTGCAGTGAATAAAAATAAACACCGCTTGCCATTCTAGATGCATCTAACTGTACTTCATGATATCCCAAATCCTGGGAGGTGTTCACTAATTCTTTAACTAATTCTCCAAGTGAATTATATATACTGATCTTCACATGGCTGTCAGTAATAACATTATAACCTATAGTTGTAACCGGGTTAAATGGATTTGGATAATTCTGATATAAGCAATATTCAGAGGGAGCAAGTAAAAGTTTTTCCTTATTTATAAAATCACTTGTTCCTATCAAGAGCTTATAATTGTTACCAGCTATTTTAGCAGGTACTTTGATTGTGCTTTCAACATCAAGGTTATAGAATTTATAGTATTTCATATCAACAAGATATTTCTGGTAACCGGGGATACTGATTAAACCATCAGCATTCAAATTCAATCCTGACTCGGTTGAATTTTTTACTATTAAATCATATTCCTGTCCGTCGCCTACTTCTTTCCTTGTTTCAATTAAATACCTGTCCCATGACTTTACAAGTTTATCATTAAAGATAGTTATGCTTTTGCTCTGGAAATTATCCGGAGGGGCAAAATAATCATAATCGTTAAACTTATCATTGGCATTATTATTAAATGATACAGTAACACAACCGGCTTCAGTATTGCCGTCGACTAACCTAAGGTTAATTGCTGCTTCAGTAGAAGTGCTGATATTCTTGTTGCTTATTATCTTTCCGCCGCTTGCGCCTTTGGGCTGGTAGGGAATTTTCAATGAAGTCATTGAAGTACTGTTATTGAAGTAATATCCTTCATAAAGGCTCATAAATGTTGGCTGCTGCCAGGCACCATTCCAGTTATATATTACATTATTTGCAGCGAGTCCATTAACAGTTAATACCTTTGCCCAGCTTACCGTCTGGTCAAACGGGTCAGAAATAATATTCCATCCTGAATGAAGAGGAATAGCATATGTCGCATCTGATTGAATGGTAACGCTGTTTATGCTTTTAGAAACGGCCATAGCATTTTTACTTAATATCCAGAACCCGTTACCCGGCTGGAATGTGAATATTGAGGAGCCGTCGTATTCGACTATGAAATTGGAGGATGCTCCGTTATCATAGAATGCCCGCCAGTCAGTTTTATATGTTCCGGAGAAAACCTGGGCTACCGGCAATGTACTGTCTCCTGGTATTCCTATTAATTTATAACTTTCAGATTTAGTCTGATCACCGAAAGTAACATTGGTACTTACTGCAACCTGGTCGGGGTATCTCCAGATGGTAAATGCGCTGCTGCTGACGCTGTTTAATGAAGCGCTGTCAGCGTCGCTTACCCGCACCTTACAATTAGAAGATATTGCATTTGGAACTGTCCAGCTATAACTGCCTAATGAGGAGGCAGTTGAGTTCAAAATAGTAGCCCATGTACTTCCGTTGTCCGTAGTATACTCAATTTTCACATTTGCTATATAACTGCTTGTCCAAAGTATATTTTGAGCAGAAGCGATTTCCCATTCTTCTCCTCCGACAGGAGATGTAAGAGCTATAGACGGCTGATAGATTGTAAATACATTGGCGCTGATGCTATTTGTAGAGGCATTGCTTGTATCGCTGAGTCTCACCTTGCATTGAGTTGACTGAGTGTTAGGAATAGCCCAGGAATAGCTTCCTGCTGCTGCAGGTGTTGATGCTATAACTATTGACCAGGTATTTCCGTTATCCGTTGTGTATTCTATTTTTATACCAGTGACATAACTGCTCGTCCATGTTATGTTATGATTGGTACCCACCAGCCAGTTTTCTCCTCCAGCAGGGGAATGAATCGATATAGAGGGGACAGGAACAGTAGTAATTGAAAAGACATTGCTGCTGGTACTGAATAAATTAGCATTGCTTGTATCGCTAATTCTTACAAGACATTGTGTCGATACGGTATTCGGGACCGTCCAGCTATAAGTTCCAGCCGATGCTGTAATTGAACCTATAGTTGACCAATTACCTCCGTTATCAGTTGTATACTCAATTTTAACTTTAGCTACATTACTGCTGGTCCATGTGATATTATGGCTGCTTCCTATAAGCCAGCTTTCTCCACCAACAGGTGATGTAATTGAAAGTGCAGTCTGGTAAATGGTAAATACATTAGCACTTATATTATAAGTGCCTGTATTACTTGTATCGCTGATTTTAACTTTACATTGAACGGAAGAAATACCAGGTAGACTCCAGGTATAACTTCCAGCTGAAGCAGATGTTGACGATATAATTGGTGACCAGGTGGTTCCTGCATCAGTCGAATATTCTATTTTAACGCCATTAATATTGCTGCTGGTCCATGTTATATTATGACTGCTTCCAGCCAGCCAGTTTTCACCACCTACCGGAGATGTTAATGAAATTGACGGAACTGCTGCTGTAGTAATAGAAAAATCATTATTGCTGACACTATTCAAACTCGAATTGCTTGAATCACTTATCCTTACTTTGCATTGGGTTGATGGAGTATTTGGAATAATCCAGCTATAACTTCCATCTGAACCTGAAACTGCTTCAATAATAGTTGACCAATTGCTGCCATCATTAGTAGTATATTCAACTTTTACTTTAGAAACATAACTACTTGTCCAAGTAATATTATGAGATGAGGCAACCTGCCAATTCTCTGCTCCAATAGGAGAACTAATTGATAAAGTTGGCTGATAAATAGTAAATGTTGCAGGACTTACACTATTAAGTGATGAATTACTGGCATCACTAACTCTAACCAAACATTTTGTTGAAAGTGTATTAGGAATTATCCAGGTATAACTGCTGGTTGAAGCCAGAATGGATAATTTTATCGGCGACCAGTCAGTACCAGAATCAGTCGAATATTCAATTTTAACATTAGAGACATTACTGCTTGTCCAGGTTATATTTTGACTGCTACCTGATAACCAATTTTCCCCGCCTACAGGAGAAGTTATAGAAATAGTTGGCTGATAAATTGTGAATGTACTTGTACTAGTTCTGTAGAGAGACGAATTGCTAGCATCACTAATCCTTACCTTACATTTTGTTGAAGCTGTACTTGGAATTGTCCAGCTATAACTGCCGGCTGAAGCAGGAGTTGAGGCAATGATTGTATTCCAAGATGTTCCAGTATCAGTCGAGTATTCTAATTTTACATTTGTCACAAAACCTGCATCCCATTTGATACTAAAAGTACTTCCTGCCAGCAAACTTTCACCGCCAATTGGGATGTTTAATAATAAGTATTGAATGCTCATTTTTGTAGCAAAAACGTCCCAACCGCCTCCCAAAGTAGTTTTATATGCACCTGAAGTAATTGGAAAAGAAGTTGAAGCTGTACCTCCTGAAAGATACATATATCCCAAGCCATCAATTACAATAGAATTACAGTATTCGCTATTACTTCCACCAAGGAAGGTCGAATATTCTAAAGCACTCCCTGTTGAATTAAGTACTGAGATAAAAAGGTCTGTTGATCCACTTAAAGTAGTTTGATATGCTCCAGGCGTGGTTGGGTAATTTGAAGAAATAGTGCACCCAGTTATATATGCATTTCTGTTTACATCAATGATGATGTCAGAACTATAATCACCGCTGGAAGCCCCCAGGTAAGTTGAATATACTAATGCTGTTCCTGTAGAATTTAGTTTAGTAACAAAATTAGTAAAATTAGTTCCTCCTCCGGATGTTTTGTAAACTCCTGAAGTCGTAGAAAAATTTGTTGATTTTGTTTGTCCCGTAATATAAACATTTCGATCAGGATCTATAGTAATTCCATACCCTTCATCTTCGCCATTCCCACCAAGGTAAGTGGAAAACATCAAAGAACTCCCAGCTGGATTTAGTTTCGTTACAAAAGCATCAAAAGTGCCGCCGCCATAGGTTGTCTGATTAGCTAATAAAGTAGTCGGAAAATTTGTCGCTGATGTTTTGCCGGTTATATAAGCGTCACCATCGGAATCAACTATAATATTATGAAGCCCTTCCATTTTTTCGTCACCATTAGTTCCTCCGATGTAGGTAGAATATATCAAACTACTTAGAGAATTATTTAGTTTTGTAACAAAAATATCACTATAGGTACCTCCTCCGGAAGTTTGAAATGATCCTACTGTAGTAGGAAAATCAGTGTCATAAGTATATCCAACTATATAAATATTATTACTAGCATCTATAGTTATTGATCGGGCTTCAGCATAAAGTGAACCTCCAAGAAATGTTGAATAAAGTAATGAGGTCCCTGTCGAGTTTAATTTTGAAACAAATACATCTCCAGCACCATTTAATCCATATTCAAAAGAGGGGTGGTAAGAGCCTAATGTAGTTGGAAAATCAGAAGAACCTGTAACTCCTGTAATATATACATTACCAGTGGCATCTAAAGTTATTGAATTGCTAATATTATCTTTACTTCCACCTAAAAAAGTTGAAAAGACTAAACTAGTTCCGGAAGAATTAAGTTTTGTGATATAGGCATCCCAGTAAGAGGAAGATCCAAGAAAGGATGTTTGGTAAGCACCTGAAGTAGTAGGAAATTCTAATGAGTGTGTAACGCCGGTCAAATATGCACTTCCATCTGAACTTGTAGTCATATCATTACTATGATCATCAAGACTTCCTCCTATAAAAGTTGAATATATCAATGGATCAATAGTTAATGCTTTGTTTTTATCATATTCTTTTGCTTTAATTGAAATAGTCCCATTTGAATTCGGGGAAAAAATGCAGCTAACCTCTTTTCGCTGCCCGTTGTTTTCCTGATATGAATAAAGTTTGCCATTCACTACATCACCCAGGCAGGTATTGATTATCAATTCACCAGCCTCATTGATCCTATAAGAATTTTGGCCTTCAAGTTTTAATTTAACGTTAGAAAGATCTGCTCCTGGATTTACGATGTAATCATACCTTATCGAACTACCGTCATAATAATATTTAACATTAATCCCTTTATATACTTCATTTTGCAATATATCTCCGTACAGTGATACATTAGTTGCCCATTTATTCTTTTCTTTACCAATCAGATAATTAAAATATCCTTCCTGAAGATTATTTCCTTGTTGAATTGGAGTCAAATTACCATCAAGAAATTGCATCTTAACGACATGGCCTTTTATAACCGAATTCTTCTTTTCGAATTCAGCCTTTTTAACAGGTTCCATTCCATTGGTTTCCTGATCAGTAAAGTTCCTGTTTATCTGATAATAATCATAAACAACTCCTGAATTAGTAATCCATGCATTCATTCCTCCAACTCTTGCCAGATATTTTACTTCATCGGGCCATTGCCCTTTATTTTCTATAAAAAAATTATGATTTATTTGATTTGATTGGCTCTGTATATTCTCATTTTTTCCATAAAGTGAAATAATAATGAATAGAGAAAGTATAAATGTTTTCATGCAGCACCATTATTTATTGTAAAAATAAGCCACTATAGTAAACTAACCTTGTTATTAATTAATAACTTTAAATGCATACTATTTCTTAATAAAAATAAACTGACCGCCCTCGTCGCCAGAGTTCTTTAAGGGCTTATATTGGGGTTCCTGTTCGGAATTGTTTATTACAGGTCGTTCTATTTCATTAAACAATTCTCTTGCACTGAAATATCTTGATTTGTTTTCCTGCATATATTTTAGGAGATAATAAGTGAATACGGAATGGTTATCTTTGCCTCCGTCAGCGACTGGCTGTATATTCCCCGATGTCATGGCAAATCTTGATGGTTTGCTGTAAGCATCCATGATATATCTGTCCGATTTTTCAAAAGGTAACTCTGAAGTCTGCCCTCTGAATATATCGCCGGTAAAACATGCATCCGCTATCAGGAGGATATGCCTGGAATTTATGCCATTAATGTAAGTCTGAAGGTCTGAGTTGGAAATAAATGAGGCTGTTGAATTAGATGTAGCATCTACAGGTACCCAGAATCCTTTATTGTACTGTTTTTTGAAATCCCCGTGTCCCGAATAAAATATCAGAAGGTTATCATCCTTCGTCATCTTACTGGATAAATCTTCAAACTTGGAAATGATATTTGTTCTGGTTGCATTTTCATTATATAAAGAGATTATTTCATTAAACCCATATTCTTTTTTAATTTCTTCTTCCAGACTCTGTGCATCGTGTACAGCATTATTTAATGCCGGCCAGGTTCCTTTGTATTTATCAATACCAATTATAAAAGCATAATATTTCCCGGCTGTTATTATTTCTTCAACTTTTCTCTCAATGTAAAAAGTATCAATAGTAATATTATCTTTATTGTCTAGGGCTTTAATAATTAACTTGTTGTCGCCAACAGCTAAGGCAACTTCAGAACTAAAATGATTTTCAACATCCAGGCTCACAAGCCCGTTATTTACATATACTTCTTTTACGCCGCTTTCATCAGATGCGGTTCCCTGAACATGCAATACATCTTTTTTGCTTACTATCTTTATTCCCCTTGTAACAGTAGGTTCAATTATGGTAATTTTGGGGCCTTGCAGGTCAACGTAACAATTGACAACTATAATGGTCTCTGCTGAGCCTGCAGTATTTGCGGCCTGAACAGACACCGTGTTTAGCCCAAACTTCAGATTGACTGATCCGAAAAATTCCTTTCCTTTTACAGTGGCGGGAATATCGTTTATTTTGATTTTAGTACTTCCGCCTCCTTCTTCAATAATACCTCTCACAACAAGTAAAGCTGCTTTTGTCTCAAATACTTTATTATCTACAATGACAGGATCTGTAATTGTAATGACCGGTTTAACTGCCTGTTCAGTATTTGATATTTCATTAGTAGCCTCCTTTTTAATAACAATCCTTCCGGTTTGTGTGCTGGATTTAACCTGAGGATAAAGAAACATAGTCGATGCAATAATAAAAAGTATTAAACTTTTCATATAAGACTCCAAATATTGTTTTCGTTAATTCAATGTGGTCTTCCGTTTCCGGGCAAGCCGGGTAAGTCTGTACTGGTTTGTGTACCAGAACTAGTAGTGGTACTCTTTTTCCCCATAAGTAAAACTGCTGCTCCACCGGCAACTGCAGCGCCGCCAACATAATATAGCCATGATGATGAACCACTGATTTTCTTCGAGGCAGTAACTTCGAAGTAATAATCTTCACCATCACTAAACATATTCATCTCTTTTTCATTCAACACCCATGTAACAGTTCTTTTCCCGCCAACATATTTCCCTGTACCGACATCACCGGTCAACTTATCCGGTTCATACAAAAAGACCGGTATAGAACTTCTCCTTAGATTAACATTCACCTCGTAATCCTGGGCAGGATCACCTTGAAGTTCATAAGTAAGGACAATATTATTGCCAGACAATTCAAATGTGGAAGTGATTTTCTCCTGGCAGAATATTTTAGGGGTGGATAGAATAATAAAAAACGCAAGGATAAATAGGAACCGAAACTGTGCCATTTAAACCTCTGTTAATTGAATAGAAATAGAATAAGTTTTGGGTTATTATTAACCCTTTATTTTAAATGATCAATCTCAATCAAAACCGGTATTACAGAACGGCCTTTACTCTTAGCTTTAAATGATATTTTGTCTGTAAGTGTGAATTCTGTTTCCTTAAAATCAACTATTGAGTCAGCAAGCACGGTTTTAACTCGTTTTAGCATAGTTCCGTCCGCATCTTCTATTTTTTTAAGGATACCATTGATGTCTAGTTTAGTTTTACTATATAAAAAGCAGTAATATGATTTTCCTGTAATCGTATCAAGCATATTATAACTGTCTTCATCAGGGATTGCTATATTATTCTGACTATATGGGAGGTAAGCTACCATTCGTTCATCAAATGGGAATATTTTATAGGTTTTGAAGGTTAAATCGGAGCTAAAGGCATAAACATAAGCAGGTTCATTGTTTGAAATTCTTAATTCGAATAAAGTACCTGACGAATAGGATTTATCGGTTACAAAATATTCGCCTGATTGAGTAACTTTCATTGGTTCGCCGCTGCTTTTTTTGAAGGTCAGCGTTCCTGACAGATCATATTTGTTGGGATCCGGTGTATCCTTATCAATCAGTTCAAATGCAAGTCTGCAGAAATACTGGAAATCAGAATATTTAATCCAGAAATAACCTTTATTGGCCCATTTAGGGCCCCAACTATTTATTATTTCAAAAGCTCCGCCATATTTATGATCATCATAGCCAATAACTGCTAGTCCATGCCCTCGTCCCCAGTTTTTATATTCACTGCTGTCAACTTTCAAAACATCCTTGGTATTGTCCAGGGAGGGGGGGCAGTCTAAAGCGATAATAACCGGATGTTTTTCTGCTAAACTCTTTTTAGCAAGTTGAACTTTATTAGTGTTTTGATTTGAAAATATGTCCCTGTACTCAATAATTCTATATTCACCTGCTTTCTTTTTCTCAAGATCAGTAACTTCTCTGCTGCATTCAAACCCAAATTCATTGTATTTAACTCCACCCTCGTTTTTTAATACTTCCAATGCATCAATAAGACTTGTCCCCCCATTACAGGTTTTATTCATTCTTATCTGGTTATAAATAAAGGAGGGGGAGTATGCATTGCTGTCAATTTGTTTTTTATTCCAATTATATTTTACAGCATCTAATATTGTTCTTCCGGCATAGGCTGATGACCATGCAGCACAAGTGCTTGTATAGCCCTGATTTCCCGGTGTAGGCGTATACTCTTTAAGTGAGACAGTTAATGGAAGGTTGTCATAATCGCCCCTCATAAGGGGGGCTGCAGTAGGCGAGTTTTTATAAAGTGAACTGTCTAATAATACACCAAATCCATGGTCCTGAGCTAGTAATGATTGAGAAATATAAAGAATGAGTGCAAATGTAAAATATTTCATATTTATAACACTATTTAATGATATTTAACCCAAGTCTAAAGAATAAACCAATTCTTTCTAACTACATTATTATTTCACTATTAATATATATTTAGTTTTATTTTAATTCAATAGTTTGGATTAATATTTATTAGCTAATTAAGTTAATATTTAACATTTAGCAATAATTTATTCTATAGGTAATTGTTGTCTTATTGGATATTGACAATAGTGTGATATTAGTACAAGTTCAGTGTTCCTTCCGTGTTGCTTCGGTGTTAAATCCGTGTTATTTCAGTGTTCCTTTCATCCAGGTAATGAGGAATTCCTCCTTTAATTTGATAACTGCCCATCAAAAAAATGCTTCTATTAATACATGAGTAAACTCGTTTTTGATCATAGAAACATGTATAAATTTTAAATAAATATTATAGGAAAAGCCGAGATTAGAACTGCGCAATTACAGTACTTAGCGAATAATTTTCGTACCTCCCGGTTACCAATAATGCATTTATTGTCGTTTTTGACAATTTAATCTTTGGCTTGATTATTGTTTAATTCGATCACGATTTATCATCCTGGATAGGATTTATTTTTATCGGTTGAAAACAGCTTAATATCTTAATATAGTACTATTGTTAATAAAAAGGACTATTACCTAAATAAATAGAAAAATATAATCTTAAATAATCAATGGGTCTTCCTGTATAATAATCCCAACCATCCCACCTGCCCGCATAAACCGATACATGGAGACCCATTCTTTTTTAATTTTTAAGGACACCATATGAGATTTAGATTCAATTTTGTACTGGCACTTTTAATTACAGTATCTTTTATCAGTTTTGGCCAGAAGAAATTCTTATTTGATGCAAACCATGCCGAAACATCAGGAAATGCAGATTGGGTTATTAGTGAAAACAGCAGTGGCAGCACTATTACAGCTGTACCCTCTCCGGCACAGTCAGGCATAACTTCTTCTACAGCAGAAACTTATTGGACAGGAGCTTTATCTTCCTGGGGAGTAGCGCTTGTAAAATTAGGTTATACCGTAGGCACAATTCCTCCCGGAACCTCAATCACTTATGGCACTACGGCTACAACGGACTTACAATATTGGAATGTTTTTGTTATAGATGATGAACCAAATATTCTGTTTACTACCGCAGAAAAGACAGCCCTCATGAATTTTGTTAAAAACGGCGGCGGATTGTTTATGATCTCTGACCACACAGGCTCAGACAGAAATAACGATGGTTACGATTCACCCGCGATATGGAATGATTTCTTCACAAATAACGGCGTAGTTTCAAACCCATTCGGTATGTCTGTTGATCTTATCGATATTTCCCAGACAAGCACCAATGTATTAACAGGAGATTCCCTTATAGCCGGTCCTGCCGGAACAGTGACAGGAATGCAGTGGAGCGATGGAGCCACAGTAACAGTAAATACTACAGCCAACCCAACAGCAAAAGGTGTAGTTTGGACAACAGGCAGCACCAATGGCGGAACAACAAACTGCATGGTAGCCCGTGCACTTTATGGTAAAGGGAAGGTAGTAATTGTATGCGACAGTTCACCTGCTGATGACGGAACCGGAGCATCTGGTAACACCCTATACGTCGGCTGGGCCTACACTGGTACAGGCGTAGCCGGAAGTCATGCATACCTTCATTTAAATGCATCAGTTTGGCTTGCCAACGAAACCGCATTGCCTGTAGAACTTACTTCATTTACTTCCTCAGTCAATAATAATAATGTAATATTAAACTGGAAGACAGCCACAGAAGTCAACAGCTTTGAATATCAGATAGAAAAGAAAGAAGCAAGTAATGTAGACGGCTGGCAGAAAATAGGAACAATAAAGGCATCAGGGAACAGTTCATCTCCAAAGAGTTACACATTCTCAGATAACGACATACTTACGGGTAAATATAATTACCGTCTCAGGATGGTGGATAATGACGGATCTGCAGTCTACAGTAACGTTGTTAATACTGACGTAGTATCACCGGCAAGATTTGAGTTAGGCAATGCATATCCAAATCCATGGAACCCGAGCACCACAATCCGATATAATGTTCCTATGAGCAGTCCGGTAACCATAAGGGTATTTGACGCAATAGGCAGGGAAGTATCCACACTGGTAAATGAAGTAAAACCAGCAGGAAGTTATCAGATAACAATGAACGGAAGGGGACTAAGCAGCGGGATGTATTTTTATCAGATGACTGCAGGTAACTTTACAGAGACAAAGAAGTTCATTATGCTGAAGTAATAACTAAAACAACTATTAAGATCAGGCGTCATGGAAAAACAATCCATGACGCTTT
>TBL_comb47_HYPODRAFT_10000092_pt1 | contig 110746 bp, 105 predicted proteins | sample TroBogypolimnion_40_FD_10682 | JGI IMG/M metagenome (IMG submission 10682) | reverse complement strand
CATTGGCGCAATCACACCGACCGGGACACCGGTCAATAAACCCGGCAGTGGCGGAGCACCGGTGGAAGCGGAGCTGCTCAACATCCGCGAGCCACGACAACGGATAATGGAGCCTTTGGGGCAGGAACGGCGCAAGCAGTTCCGCCAAGATCCGCAAAATGGCAGGGTCATGACTCTGCTGATTCCCAACAGTACCATTCTCCCCAAAGATCTGGACGGGACGAAGTACAAGGTATTGCTCCGATTCATGAAAAAATAAAAATGGCTCTTCACCGCTGCTGCGGTGAAGAGCCATTTATTCAGAAGAGGAGTACGCTTTAGAAAGGACGCAGCACCCAAATGCCACAAGGGCAGGTATCGGCGCAGAAGCCGCAGGCAATACACTTGCTGTCGTCGGAGACATACTCATAATCAACGCCATCGGGACCGGGCGCCTTTTCCTGACGGGTGATGGCGTTGGTCGGACAGATGGTCTCACAGAGATGACAGTCGCGACAGGAACCGCAGCTTAAGCAGCGGGCCGCCTGCTGATCCTCGGTAGCCCCGCGGTCGGTAACCGGATCGTAATGAGCCAGGGTCAGATCTTCGTAGCGGATCAGCTGCTGCGTGAATGGAACCCAGGGTTCGCCTTTCAGTTTGGCGAGGAGGTATTCCGCAGTCCGCTTACCCGCCCCCAGGGCGTTGGTTGCCAGACCCGGCCGCTCGACATCGCCGATCGCAAAAATCTTATCATCGCTGGTTTGCCCCGTCGCATCGGTCTTGATCCAAGAAGCACCTGCCACCTTGACCACCTCCACCGTATCCGGCAAAAAGGGCAGGCTGGGAATGTCACCGATCGAAATAATGACCGTCTGCGCAGGAATCACCGTGTCATCAGCTTCAACGACGCCTTCCGCGGTCACCTCACGGGTCATGACCGGCCACTTGAAGGTCGCGCCCAAGGCCTCGGCCGCAACCCGCTCCTTGCCGAAGGCCAGAGGTTTCTGGATATCGACCAGCACCACCTGATCCGCGCCGAGACGGTAGGCCTCGGCGGCCACGTCGCAGCCGACATTACCGGCTCCGATGATGACCACCTGCTTACCGGTGGGCATGGGATGAGCACTTTTTGCGGCTTTCAGGTACTCAAGCGCCGGAATAACCCGTTCGTGTCCAGGAAAAGACAGGGTCCGAGGCTGATGGGTACCAACCGCCACCACCACATAGTCAAACTCGTTTTTCAGGGCCTCGACCTTGTCCTTGGTTAAGCTGACGCCGAGGTTGACATGGAGGTTTTGCGTTTTTTGGAAGCGAGCCACCTCGGTCTCCCACACCGCCTTGGAAAGACGCTCCCAAGGGATGGTCTGGGCCAGTTTGCCACCAAGCACGGTATCACGCTCAAAGATATGGGCTTCAACGCCGCCCAAGGCCAGATGCCAGGCGGCAGCCATACCGGCCGGACCGCCGCCGATAATAGCTACTTTCTTGCCAGTGGCAGGCAGAGCCTCTGGCGGATCGACCGCCGTCACCGCTCGGCCAAGGACCGAGGCATCGATGCTGTAGTCAACCTTTTCCCGGGAACAGTTCTGGATGCACAGGTTAGGACAGATGATGCCGCAGACCGAGGCAGGAAAAGGGCTGTAGCGCAACAGCATCTCGTAGGCCTCTTCGTTGCGGCCTTCGCGGATCATTCGCAACCGGTCAATGGTCGGGATATGAATCGGACAATAAAAGGTGCAAGGTGCCGCACTGCTCCGGTTATTCCAGAACGGTTTCTTTCTCCGGAATTCACCGGATTCAACCACTCCGATCAAACCGCGCTCAAGCCCCGGCGCGATATCACGCAACGGATCACCGCCCCCAAAACCTTTATCCCAGATTCGACGGCGGAACTCGGCCATCGGCATGGGGCCGGAGAACATCAGCGCCCGTTCCTGCGGCGTAATCGCCTCGAGCACATTCCATTCCTCGCGCACCGAAAGCATGCTCAACAATTCCGCCCGGTCGATCTTCTCCAGGTATTCGGGAAGACGGTCCCGCAGCCACTGCCAATCCACGTCATTCGGTGGGGTCAGTTTGGCGTTGGTTTTGGAATAGGAGCCATCGGTCTTGCCGCGAAAGAAAATTTTGCCGCCCACCATACCGACACAGGGCCGGTAGCCGAGTACATTCTCCGCGTTCTTGGGATCGACTCCGCAGATAACCCCCAGACCGCCGCAGTTAAATTCGGCAAAGGTATCACCCACCGAGCCCAATACCCACATCTCCGGCCGTTCGTACGCTGGATTCCACTTGGTCATGGTCAGGCCGCGAGCGCCGATACTGCCGCCGATCATGACCCTTCCGCCGGCCATGGCGTTGCAGACACCGTTGGTGGCATCACCCTTGACAATGACATCGGCCCCGATATTGAGATAACCGACATCGTCAGAGGCGGAACCTTCACAGATAATGGTCGCCCCCTTCAAGCCCATGCAGCCAAGCCGCTGCCCGGCGGGTCCTTTGACCCGGACAGTAAGCGGCTTATCGATGGATCCGAGCCGCAGGCCGATGTTGTGCTGGCCAAATGATTCGAGAATCAGTTCATCGGCAACCGCGGCCGCACCCCGGACCTCCTCTTCAAAAACCTTAGAGGAAATCCGTTGATTGTGGGCATCCTTGCCGCGGACAGTAAGTATGGTATGCTTTGCTTCGCTCATAGTATTTCAGACGTACTGGTGGTGAATTCCTGTATCAACAGATGTAATTGATCTGCAGCCGGTCGGCGATAGCTTGGTCGTCAACGCCCAGGGCGTCCGACATGCCGATGGGGAGACTCTGGGAACGACCCAGCGGCGCCATGATCTTCTTCATTTCGGTGCGAATACTCATAAAGGTGTCAACAACCCGCTGGGCGACCTCGTCCGGATCAAGACGACGGAACAGTTTTTCGTTCTGGCTGGTGATACCCTTGGGACAGATGCCGACATTGCAGACGTTACACCGCCCTATCTCGTTCCCCAGACAACCAGCCGTGGCCTGCATGATGTATTTACCGATATGGACCCCGGAAGCACCGAGCATGATCAGGGCCATGCCGTTCTGGGTGACATTGCCGTTTTTACCAACGCCGCCAGCGGCGAACAGGGGAATCTCGTTCTCCTTGCCCTGGCGGACCAGATCGAGATAACATTCCCGCAGGTTGGAGGCGATCGGATGACCGGTGGCCTCCATACTGACGTTGTAGGCAGCACCGGTGCCGCCATCAATACCGTCAATCAACAGACCGCCGGCATAGGGGTTACGCACCAGATTATTGAGAACCGCTTTGGCCGAGGTTGAACCGGAAATCTTGGGATACACCGGCACCCGAAAACCAAAGGCCATGGACATGGTCTGGATCATCTTCATAACACTCTCCTCAATGGAGTAGAGTGTCTGATGCACCGGCGGCGACGGCAGGTCAACCCCTTCGGGCACGCCGCGCAGACGGGCAATCAGCTTACTGACCTTGAACCACATCAGGAGCCCGCCATCACCTGGCTTGGCCCCCTGGCCGTACTTGATTTCAATGGCCGCGGGATCGCACTGCATCTCCGGAATCGCCCGAATGATCTCGTCCCAGCCAAAATACCCGGAGGCAATCTGGAGAATGATGTACTTGAGGAAGGGGCTCTTCAGTACCCAGGGCGGACAGCCCCCCTCGCCCGTGGCCATAACCACCGGAATACCGAGGACCTCGTTGCAGTAGGCCACGCCCTGGAGCAGACCGAGCCACATGTTGGGCGACAGAGCGCCAAAGGACATCGAGCCGATGACAAAGGGGAAAATCTCGCGGGTCGGCGGGATCCACTCGCCTGCGGCCTTGCGACGCAGGAACTCTTCCGGCGACAGCACCCGACCGAGGATGGTGTTGGTGTTGAACTCGTGACGACCGGCATCGAGTGCCGGGTCGGTTAACATCGAGATGCGGCCAAACGAGATCCGGTCGAGCACCGTTTTACCGGTGGCATTGCGACGGCCGCCCCGCTTGTAGGCATCCCCTTTCTGATTAAGCAGAAAGACGGAGCGGTTCTCGTTGGTGTTAGCCACTGGGCCGATCGCCTCATTGGGGCAGACAGCCGCGCACATGCCGCAACCGATGCAGCGTTTCTCGATCACCGTGTGCTGACGGATACCGGTAAAATGACGGTATTCGTTACCCCGCTTCTTTTGCAGAATATCGAGTTTCGGCATCCGCTGGCGTTGATATGCCAGAGAGATAGCCCCCACCGGACAGACGGAGGTGCAACGGCCGCAGAGTGTACAACGATCCTCCCGATGGTGGATAATCCAGGGAAGATCGTGGTAGGTCAGGCTGCTTGGGGAAGTGTAAATTGATCGAACTGAGACCATACTATGAGTTCCTTTCGCTCGGGTGGAATAATGACGGTGTGCTCCCGCATAGGCTGAAAATCAAGGGAAGGATCGCGATCCGGGATGAGGGCATCGACCCCGCACATCTCCGAGGCGATGGCCCAAGCTCCAGGCCGACCGCCAACAGTTGCCGGGCGCATCTTTTTCTGATCCATCACCAGCATACAGGTTTCGTCAGGCAGAGTACCGATGACCGCATTGGGGCCGTCGATAATGAGACGCCGACAGACGGTGCGCAGTCCTTTGAGAAAATCGCCATTGGGATGGACATCCAGCTCCTCACTTTTCAGCGGGGTGATGACATGCTTGTAGAGTTCCAACGGCAGCTTCAACTTTTTAGTAATGTAATGGAGTATATGGGTAAATGTCTCGGAATCGCTGTGATAACCGATATATCCAGGAATGTTCTTGCCGAGCAGCCATTCTTTGACCGGCACAAAGGCGGTGTTCTCGCCATTGGTCATGGTGGCTATCCCTTGGATGAAGAAGGGATGGCAGGCATACAGATTGATGCCGTAGTTGGTGTTCTGCCGCCCCTGGGCCATCACCACTTTGGCCTTGATGCGTCCGTCCTGCAGACCAAGGGCATCACCGACCTCCAGCGGCCAGCCGACCTCCTTGATCATCACCACATCGCGGTAGAATGAAAAAACGGTAATATCACCACCATGTGCATCGCCATCACGACGAATGGCCAATCGCGTCTGCAGAAGTCGGTCATCAACCTCCTCTGCGGTCAGATGCGACCAGGTTTCCGGCATTTTGTACACACGGATAAGGTAGTGGAACCGGTCTTTGGCTTCGATCAATCCCGGTCTCCGATCAAATTCGTGGGCGTACTTGACCTCAAAACCCTGGCCGCCCATCCAGTCAGTCAGACGGTGGAAGGCCGCCTCGGTGTGGGCAATACCCGAAAGGACGACATGGTGAGGTTTGAGTTTAAATTCATCGAATTCCACCCCTCGCAGCAACAGACCGAGACCGCTGCCGTCATAGCCCTCCTGCATGGCCTCCATGGCGGTGAGGACTTCATAGGGCGAAAAGGGTATATCTGCGCTTTTTAAGGCTAATCGGCACATGAACGGCTCCTGAAAGGTCGATCTTGATCAGACAAAAGCAACCAGAAACAAAGACGATATAGTATACTGTACATACACTCCCGTGACAGCAAAATCACAGAAATGACCATGGTTGCGAGGAAAAGCATTTACTGAAAAGGGGAATGGTTGTCAAGTGCAAAGGACCGCGCGCCAGAATGCCGGAAAACAACCGCAAAAGAGTCCCACCGGGTAGCTGAAAGATAAAAAAAAATTATTTACCGAGGATGCCGGTGATATCCTTGGCCTTATCGATCTGTTTTTTAACTGCCGCCACCTCTTGCATTCCGGGCAGGCTGTTTTTCAAATCGACACCAGCATCTTCGATATCACCCAATCCTTTTTTAAAAGAACCGATAGCCTTGCCAAGGCCAGCACCTATTTCCGGCATTTTTTTGCTGCCAAAAACCAGGAAGGCAATCAGGAGAATAACAACTAATTCAGGGGTTCCGAGTCCAAACATGACAGTTACCAAGGTACAGGTTTATTCTGTTGACTGAGATGACAACGGACGTTTTACGCCTCTTTGTTCTTGTCGTCGTCAAGGGTTTTCGGCTCACTCTCTTTCTTGGTGGCCTCCTTGAAGTTCTTGATCCCCTTGCCGATACCGCTGCCAATTTCTGGCAGTTTGCCCGCCCCGAAAATAATGACGATAATGACTAGGATAACAAGCAATTCAGGCATTCCGAGTCCGAACATAGCGACACCTCGTGAAAAATTTACGAAAAATATTGAGAAAGATTAATAATAGCACTTCGCCGGATGACCTGTCAACCGCCATTACGGCGACAGTCAAACCCTGCACCTATCTCCCTGATCCGAGTAAAAATGGCCGCCTCGTCAAGGGTAAGGAGCTGCCGGTCCCGCATCACCACCCGGCCGTTAATGACCGAATGGATGACATCGCTGCCGCGGGCGGCATAAACCAGATGCGACACCGGATGATAGATTGGTGTCAGGTGCGGTTGATTGAGGTCAAGGACGATGCAATCGGCCTTTTTCCCCGCTTCAAGGCTACCGATGTATCCATCAGCACCCAACACCGCTGCCCCACCCAAGGTAGCGGTATGCAGAGTGGTGGCAGCACTCATAGCGGTCGGGTCCATTCGGTCCACCTTGTGAATCTTGGCAGCGGTGTTCATCTCGCCGAACATATCGACATTATTATTGGAGGCGCTACCATCGGTGCCGATTCCCACGACGATACCGGCAGCCAGCATCTGCACCACCGGCGCGATCCCTGAGGCCAGCTTCAGATTCGATTCCGGACAGTGCGCCACCTTCACGCCCCGCGCTGCCAGCAGGGCGATCTCTGCCTCGCTCAGCATGACGCAGTGGGCGGCGACCACCTGAGGGCCAAGTAACCCCAGAGCTTCAAGATGTGCCACCGGAGTGCGACCGTAGCGCTCTAAACAGGTCCGGACCTCCTCCTCATTCTCGGCGAGATGAATCACATACAGGGCGCCCTGTTCCCGGGCCAGAACCCCGAGCCGGATGAGCAGATCGGGTGCACAGGTATAGACCGCATGCGGGTCGATGGTCACAGTGATCAGCGGATGGTTGCAGTAGCGTTCCAGCAGAGCCTGGGTATAGGCAAAACCATTCTCGAGCTCCCCGTAATTGGGCGACGGGAAATCGTAGAGCACCTCACCCAGCCAAGCGCGCATCCCCGATAGTTCTACTGCCCGGGCCACGTCATCGGCAAACAGGTACATGTCGCAAAACGAGGTGGTGCCCGATTTGATCATCTCGCAGAGCGACAGCAGGGTCGCCTGATAGACCACCTCGCCGGTGAGGGTGGCCTCTTTCGGAAAGATATATTCCTGCAGCCACTGCATCAGCGGCAGGTCATCGGCCAGCCCCCGGAACAACGCCATGGCCGCATGGGTATGGACATTGACCAGACCCGGCATGATCAGGCCACGGGGTTCGGCAATCACCGTTGCTCCAGAGTAGCGCGCCAGCAGTTCTTCTCCTGGGCCGACAGCCAGAATGGTGTCGCCAGCGATGGCGATGGCGCCCCTTTCGATCAAAGTCTGCTGTGGGTCCATGGTCAGCAGGTACTGACCGGTGAGGATGAGGTCTGCCTTGCGTTCGCTCATGATGGCAACTCCGCCAGGGTGTTGATGATCAACTGCTGCAGACGCGGTTCGGCTTTGCGAGCCGCAGCAATAATATCGTTGATGCGGATGGGCTGAAAATGATCTGGATCATTGACATTGGCTACTACCGAGAGCCCCAGGACCCGCAGGCCGCCGTGGAGGGCAACCAGGATCTCCGGCACCGACGACATGCCCACAGCATCAGCCCCGATCATCCGCAAAAATCGGGTCTCAGCAGGGGTCTCCAGGCTTGGACCGGGAACGCAGACGTAGGTGCCGCTTTCGACCTCATTCAATCCGAGCCGCGCTGCTACCTCTACGGCACGTTGCCGGAGGGATGGATCATAAGGGGTGGAGAGATCGGGAAAACGTTCGCCCCAGGCGTCGATGTTCGGACCGCGCAGCGGGTTATCGCCCAACAGATTTAGGTGGTCGGCAAAGACCATAAGGGTGCCGGGACGAAAGGCCGGATTGAGGCCGCCGCTGGCATTGGTGATGATGGCCGTGGTCACTCCCAGCAGGGCAAGCACCCGGATGGGAAAAGCCACCTCGCGGGCCGAATAACCCTCATAGCAATGAAAACGCCCCTGAAGGATAGCGGTTCTTTTACCAGCCAGCCTACCGAACACCAGATTACCGGCATGACTGGTGACGGTTGAACGGGGAAAATGGGGAATCTCCTCGTAGGCCAAGGTGCTCTCCACCTGCATCGCTTTGGCCAGCTCACCCAATCCGGTGCCCAACTGAATCAGAACCTCCGGCAGCTCCACAATGCGGCTGCGGAGAAAGGAGGCGGCCGCCTCCACCTCCTGGCGGTGTTGCATGGAATCCATCATGCGCGGCCTCCAGCTCCGGGCGGGTTAATCATTGCAAGGCATGCTGGGCAATAAAATCCCTAATCAAGGTAGTGTCGGCATCAAGGATGGAGCAGCGACTCTCTTTCTTGGTCAAACCGGCAAGGGCCGGTGGCAGAGGCGGTTCGCTGCCGATAGCCTGGACAACGGCAGCCCCGAATTTCGCAGGATGGGCAGTGGCCAGACAGACCACCGGCCGATGCGGATCGCGAAGTTCGAGTGCAGCCTTGACCCCGACTGCGGTGTGGGGATCGAGCAGGTAACCGTGCTGCCGATGAAAATCGGCAATGGTTTGGATGGTCTCAGCCTCGGAGACTGAACGCGAACAAAAATCACGGGCCACCCGCTCTTTGAAGGCGGAAAGATCGAGTGTGCCGGTAGCGGCAAATCCCTCCATATCCCGCTTGACCGCGGCTCCATCCTCGTCCCGGAGATAGTAGAGATAGCGCTCGAAGTTGGAGGCAATCTGGATATCCATCGACGGGCTGCTGGTGGCGATGACCTGACCGCGGGAATAATCGCCTTGGGTAACGAACCGGGTCAGCAGGTCGTTGGCGTTGGTGGCCAGAATCAGGGTGTGGATGCAGCCGGCGGGCAGGAGTCTACGGGCAACATAGCCGGCAAAAATATCACCGAAATTGCCGGTAGGCACCGAGAAATCAACGCTGTCGCTGCCGGTTTTACGCAATTTGAGGTAGGCATAGACATAATAGACCACCTGGGCCAGCACCCGGGCCCAATTGATCGAGTTGACCGCACCCAGCTGGTAGGCGTCTCGGAAAGCAAGATCGTTGAAGATTTCCTTGACGATACTCTGGGCATCGTCAAAGGTCCCACGGACCGCAATATTGAACACATTGGGATCAAGGACTGATGTCATCTGCAGGGCCTGAATGGGGCTGGTGCGGCCATGGGGATGGAGAATGAAGATGTTGATATTGTTTTTGCCGCGTACCCCGGCAATGGCGGCGCTGCCAGTGTCGCCCGAGGTGGCGCCGAGGATGTTCATGGAGCCGCCGGTCCGGGTCAACACATATTCAAACAGATTGCCGAGCAACTGGAGGGCCACATCCTTGAAGGCCAAGGTCGGGCCGTGAAAAAGCTCCAGGATATACACCTCACCTTGCTTGCACACCGGGGTGACCTGGGGATGGGCGAAGGTTGCATACGAGCGCTCGACCAGATCTTCCAGATCATTTTCAGGAATATCATCGATAAAGAGCGCCAGCACCTCGCGGGCCAGATACTGATAGGGTAGGTTTTGCCAGCGGTCTAGGACAGAGGCCTCAATGGTCGGCAAGGTCTCGGGCAGCAGCAGGCCCCCATCCCGGGCCAATCCCATCATCACCGCATCCTTGAACCCCAGGGGCTCGATTCCGCCCCGCGTACTGATATAACGCATACTCGTGTCCTTAACTCAATTCTGTTATTGATTCATGGGCAGTCTGCCATGGTGCATGTGTTGCGTGACAGCTGAAGTTCGTTAGTCTGTTATACCAATCGACAGACTCTACACCTGTTAAGCGGCCCCCTGCTCAGGCGACCGGCACCAGCAGGTTTTCCCCTTCCATTTCGTTAGGGATCGGCAGCTGCATCAGAGCCAGGATGGTCGGAGCGATGTCTTTGAGTGCCCCACCGGGTCGTAACGTCCTGTTCCTGTACCCTTCGCCCACCAAAAGGAAGGGCACCGGATTGAGGGTATGGGCGGTGTACGGCTCACCGGTCTCCGGATTGACCATCTGCTCGGCGTTGCCGTGGTCGGCGGTGATCAGCATGATACCGTCCCGTTCCCTGACATACTGATGGATCCGACCGACACAGCTATCCACGGTCTCACAGGCAGTAACTGCGGCCGCCATCACTCCGGTGTGGCCCACCATATCGCCATTGGCAAAATTAAGAATCACCAGATCGTACGGCGATCCGGCCGCTTCCTGCTCGGCCAGGACCTGCAACAGGCGGTCGGTGACCTCGACAGCGCTCATCTGCGGCTTGAGATCATAGGTGGCCACGTCCCGCGGGGAATTGATCAAAATCCGGTCCTCCCCGGCAAAGGGGACCTCAAGGCCGCCGTTGAAAAAATAGGTAACATGGGCATATTTCTCGGTCTCGGCGATCCGCAGCTGCCGGCGGCCATGGCGGCTGACCTCTTCTCCGAGGATACGGGTGAGTGCCACCGGGGGAAAGGCGACGGGAAAGGTGAAATCCGCCTCATATTCGGTCAGGGTCACCAACTGCAGCAGCCTAGGACGCGCACTAACATCAAAACCGGTGAAGGAGGCATCGCCAAAGGCATGGCAGAGTTCCCGGACCCGATCAGCGCGAAAATTAAAAAAGATGACCGCATCCCCATCCGCTATCCGGCCCACCGGGGCACTGGCATTGTTCACCAGCACGGTCGGATTGATAAATTCATCGGTCTCGCCTCGACCATAGGCCGCCCGCACCGCCTGGACTGCATCCACGGCAGTCACTCCCTGGCCGCAAACCATGGCATCCCAGGCCTTTTGGACCCGGTCCCAGCGTTTATCACGATCCATTGCCCAAAAGCGGCCAGAAACCGTGGCCACCCGGCCCCGGCCGATGCGAATCAGCGCTGCGGTTAGTTCTTCCATGTAGCCGGCACCGCTAGAAGGCGGCGTATCCCGACCGTCCATGAAACAGTGGACCAGAATTTCCTCGATCCCCTTGGATGCCGCCAGCTCAATTAGGGCGATCAGATGGCGAATGTGGCTATGGACGCCGCCGTCAGAGAGCAGGCCACAAAGGTGCAACCGGGTACCAGCCCCTCGCACGCTATCGATCACCCGGTTTAACACCGGATTGGCAGCGAACTCACCCAAGTCGACGGCCCGACTGATCCGGGTGTAATCCTGATAGACGATTCTCCCCGCACCGATATTGAGATGCCCGACCTCGGAGTTGCCCATCTGGCCCTCCGGCAGGCCGACCATGCCGTTATGAGCGATGAGCGAGGTCATGGGGAATTCCCGGCTCAAACGATCCATATTCGGGGTGTCAGCCACATACACCGCATTGGTGGACGTGGGATCGCCAAGGCCCCAGCCGTCAAGGATGGTTAAGACTATCGGAACAGGCGGGTGCATCGTAAGCCTCCTCGCTCGTTATGCTTGCGGTTCACCGGCGAGCAGTTCTTCCGGGTCGATTTTCGGGGCATCGTGCCACAACCCTTCCAGATCGTAGAAAGTGCGGCTTTCGTGATAAAAAACGTGGGCCACGACATCACCGAAATCAAGCAGGACCCACAACCCTTCGCGCATGCCCTCGCTGTGTTTGCTGCTCATCCGCTTGGCGCGCAGCTCCTCCGAGATTGCTTCGGCAAGCCCCTGGACATGACGGGTGGATCGTCCGCTCATGATCACAAAATAATCGGTGAATGAGGCCAGCCCTCGCACATCAAGGACCACCAGGTCCTCGGCTTTGGTATCCAGGGCGATACGGACGCAGGCAGCCGCCAGCTCCCTTCCTTCTTTATCAGTGTAGTCTTTTTTTAAATGTCTCATGCCTGTAGTGTAATGACCGTTTAGTGTTATGTCTGTCGCAAATACCGCCGCCACCCGAATTCTTTTACGTTTCCAGAGCTGGGCGTTCGCGATCAGCCGTTGCTGGCGTCTTTGTCCGCCCCTTTTTTCCCTCTGGGAGGAAAGTCAAAACCGAGTTTCCCTTTGGCATCGAGCAGAAGAAAGGCGTCAAAAGGTCTCTTTTTCTTGGAAATGAAGCCGCTTATCAATTCGGTGCGACCATGGGTCAGCAGTTGGCTGATATGTTCGCGGTCCAAATGGCGTCCAAGAATCACTTTGGAAATCCGCAGTCCTTTTTTCTGATCACCGTCCAAGGCCGACTCCGAAAGAAATCCTGCCGGGGTTTCAAACACTCTGGTCTGATCGATGGGCGATATCCCCAAGGGTTCCTGCTGCAGGATCTCGTCGCGATCGAGTTCGGCTGCCGAATCAACAAAAAGAAATTCCACTTTGGAATTAGTGATCCTGACCGAAGCGGTAAACGGTTTGCCTTTTTTGGAGCGAAAATCGTCGAAAGGCCCCAGAGTCTGCCCCTCGATCAGGGCGACGATCTCTGCTCCCGTCATCACCCTGCCGCCGAGCACCTTACGGATCACCAGAGTTTTGTCAGCGGACTCAAAGGCAGATGCGGTCTCAAAAAACTGGATGCCACCCAACGGAGAAAAGAGGGCTTCCTGCCGCTCGGCACCGCCGCCTTGCTTGACCTTGTCGACAATAACGCTGGTCATATCCCTGATTTCCTTCATGAACTGCGCCCGGGTCATGGTCCCCTTCAGGATCTGATTGAGCTTGTATTCCCAATCTCCGGTCATCTCCGGCGAGGCCAGCACATCGATATGTCGAGCTTCGAGCAGACTCAGCAATTCAAAGGCCTTCCCTGTAGGAACGAGCTCGCGCTGCTCGCGAACAACGTACTTCTCGTTGATCAGTTTCTCGATAATCGCTGCCCGAGTCGCTGGTGTCCCGAGCCCCCGCTCCTTCATAGCCTCAGCCAGTTCCTCATCCTCCACCAGCTTACCGGAATGTTCCATGGCTGACAGCAGGGTCGCTTCATTAAGACGCGGCGGTGGTTTGGTCTGATGTTCCTGCTTGTCGATCTCATCGCAGCAGACAGCAGTGTCAGGAGGCAAAGCCTGCAGCACCTTTTCGCCATCCTCTTCATTGGTCGCCCCGTAAATCGCCTTCCAGCCGGGTTCCACCAGGATCTTCCCTTCAGTGAGAAAGGTCTCCTTCTCAACCAGGGAGAGCCGCTGGGTATTATGATAGACGGCTACCGGGAAAAAAGTGGCTAGAAAACGTTGCACGATCATCTGATAGATCTTCAGTTCCGGTTCCGACAGGGTTTTCGGCAGACCGCTGGTGGGGATGATGGCAAAATGGTCCGAAATCTTTTTGTTATCAAAGATCCGTTTATCTTTTTTCAGATATTTCTTCTGCAGGGCCTCGGCGGCAAACCGACCATACTGCCATTCCTGTTGTCGAACCACCACCTTTTCCACCGTCGGCAGGTAATCTTCCGGCAAACAACGGCTGTCGGTACGCGGATAGGTGATCAGTTTATGCCGCTCGTACAGTGCTTGGGCAATATTCAGGGTATTCTTGGCCGAAAAACCGAAACGGCTGTTCGCCTCCCGCTGCAGCAAGGTGAGGTCATAGAGAGGTGGTGCGCCCTTGGTTACCTTTTTGCTGGTTTCCTCCACTTGAGCCGGCTTGCCGAGACAGCGGGTGACAATATCTGCGGCCTGCAGCTCCTCCCAGATACGATTACGACGGCCATGGGCCTGTTCCTCATCCTTGGCAAAGGTGGGGTCAATCCAAACCCCTTCGTAACGGACGGCACCGCAACTGAACTGCGCATGCAGCTCCCAGAAGGTAGCGGGAACGAACTCCCGCCGCTCCGTCTCCCGCTTAACCAAAAGAGACAGGGTCGGTGTCTGGACTCTGCCGCAGGGTGTTTTATGGAAACCACCGAAACGGGAATTGTAACAGGTCAGGGCGCGGGTGGCGTTGATGCCGATGAGCCAGTCCGCCTCGGAACGGCAAAGGGCCGTGTCCTCAAGAGGCAACATCTCCTTGTTATCTTTGAGCTTACCGAGTCCCTCGCGAATGGCATCCAGGGTCATGGATTGCAGCCACAACCGTTGGATCACCTTGCTGTCAACCGAATGATTGGCTACCTGCTTGAGGATGTATTTAAAAATGAGCTCGCCCTCGCGGCCTGCATCACACCCGTTGACGATAACTTCAACATCCCGCCGGCGAATCAATTTACTCAAGGCGTTAAATTGTACCTTGGTATCAGGGAGCACGGCCAGGGGAAATTCCTCCGGCAGGATGGGCAGACTGTCGAGCGTCCACTTGTGCAGTTCAGGATTTATTTCCTCGGGGTAGGCGATGGAGACCAGATGGCCGATGGCAAAAGAAACGATATGGTCGTCACTCTCAAAATGGGTCTTGGCTTTGGTAAATTTTCCGGGAAGCGCTTTGACAATATCAGCGGCAACGCTGGGCTTCTCGGCAATGATGAGTGTTTTTGCCATAAATATACGGACTGACCTGTTAAGAGATTAGGCTGCTGAAAAAAATCTGCAGGCATGCATGCCAGTGATCCGGCTGGGCAAGATAGCAGGGATGCGGGGCATCCGGAAAAATATCACGCTGGGCATGAGGTATTCCGGCAAGGAGGATATCGCTGCTGGCAAGTGGCGCGACCTGATCTTCCGCACCCCAGACAATCAGGGTTGGGACGGCGATCCGAGCCAACCCACTCCGGTTTTCTTCCACCCCGACCGCTCCTGCCAGAATCAACCCTGCGAGTCGTTCTGGATACTGGATGCCAAATTCCAAGGCAATGCGTCCCCCCATGGAAGGACCAACAAGGACCACTCGATCCAGACCGAGCTGGGTAACAAACCGAAGCAACACCTCAACCGGTTCGCATCCGCAAACCGGACTCTGACCAAAACCCGGCATATCAACGGCAAAAACATGCAAACCCAGCCCGGACAGGAAATCAAGGGTGCCGAGTTCCTGCCAGGTGGCGGCCTGAAATTTCATCCCGTGCAGGAGAAGAACAGAGGCTCCCGCAGGATCGCCGCACTCCAGGCAGTGCATCACACACCCGTCAAGATCGATTTTTCTTGTTGTTATTGCAACCATTTCATCTGCTCCCGGCAAACGTGCTGTATCAACCGAAGAGGTTGCCTCAAGGTTGAAGGCTGCCACAGAAGTAAGCGACCTGCGCCTCTTTGTCAACGGTAGGAAGACATCTTCCGCTCCTTTCGGGAGGGAAAGAGAGAAATATCGCGAAAAAAACGAAAACTCTATTGTTAGGGAAAGGCAGAGGGTATCCAGTTGAAAAATCAGTGCGGAGAGACCTTGTCGAGGGGCACCAAAGCAAAGAGGAGGACAGCACTACTATTCCGCCCTATCTCCGGCACGGAGCTGGCCGCCAGCCCCTGCCTGTTTACGCAACAGATCATTGTCGACTGCGATTTTTCAATATCGCGGCGGCAAGGGCTTCTTTCAGCACGACCTCAGGGTGTGTTTACCGACGGCTTCGGATGAGGGTTTTGGGATGTCGGCGGCACATACGCGCCTCCCTTTGCGGGTGGCGCCGTTAACAGGGTTGGATCGATGGATCGCAATTCTTCTTCGATACGGCTCAAATTTTTCTGCACCTTGTCGGTCAACCCTGATTGCGGGTATTTTACCAGGATACCTTGAAGCAGTTGGCGGGAGGAAAGCAGCAGCTTTTTCTTGCCTTCCGGATCACGACTGCTACTAGAACGGACAAAAAGATCTGCTGCCTTCTGACGATCTTCCTGCGCACCTAACTTTGCCGCCTCCTCGATCCGAACACGGGCTTTCTCCTCATACGGCGTCCTGGACAGTTTAGTAAAGGCTTCAATAGCCTTATCATATTCCTTGGCTTCGAGAAGCTTCATCCCCTTGTTATAGTCTTCTTGCAGGGCCTTTTCGTCGAAAGCAGGCACCTGTTGTGCCGTAGAGGCAGGAGGCGCCGTGCTCTTCACCACATCCACCCCACCCTGCCCTGGCGCATTACCAGGGTCTGCTGGTTGGGCCGCTGTTTGCGATTCCTGGGATTTACGTTCATTGGCCAGGGCTTCTATCCGTTTGATTCCCTGGTTCAGCCAGGCATCTGACTGCTCCCGCGTCGTTTTATCAATGCTGTTGACGCTGGCAACTAATCGCGAGGCCGGATAGGTGAGTAGAAATTTCTCCGCCTGCTCGGCCACGGCATAGCCATCGCGTTTGGGCGTAAAGGCCAAATAATTTTTTAACAGAGCACTGTATTCCTTCATTTCCTCCGGTTTCGCACTTCCATACTGCAAGCCGGCAAGCTGCAACCCAGCCCACTCCTCTTTGTGGGCACCACGTTCCATGGAGAGCCGAACAAGCTCTTCATAGTGCCTGCGTGCTTCGTCATAGGATCCCGCGCTAAAATCCAGATCACCGGTGACCTGGATCAGCTGGAAGAGCAAGGCATCCTGCCCCTGTTGTTGACGAACACGGGCAAGCAGATCGGTAAAGACCTTGCGTGCTAGGGCCTCCTGATGGTTTTTGAGTAAGGCCTGACCGTACTGAAAAGTCGTCTCATAGGCGGGAATCAGTCCAGGTGTCGATGCCGCCTGCCCGTACAGGGTAATGACCCGGTCATAGTCGGCGCCCTCGAAGGCCGCCTTGACCTGAGGATCGGCTGTTGCCACGGCCTCTGGCCTGGGAGGAGTCGTCGTCTTTAATTCGACGAGCAATCGGCTGCATCCGCCTTCGAGATAGTCTATATCCTGCTGGTTGAGTTGCAGAAGAGTATCTCCAGCCAGTAATTGAGCGGAATCAGCCCGGTTCTGCTGCAGTAACCGTTTTTGGAGACCATTGTATTCAACAAGAATATCGTGCAATTGCGATTTGCACTCATTGAACTTATTCAATTTCTCCTCAGACAAGGCCAGAAAAACCGGTTTCCTCTCGGCCTCGTTCCATTCCTCAAGTTTCTGTTCATAGGTGTATATACGATTATTAATCAAGGTCAGTGCTGCCATCGACTGATCTCGCTGCACGACCCTGGAAGAAGATTGCCCAGAACCTTCCTGCCTGGTGGCAGTTTGCCGTTTATCACGGGTTTCTCCGGAGTCCATCAGCCCCCCGACAGTACCACAGCTTGACAGGAGTAGGCCGCAAAGGCAAAAAACAAGAGAATGTCGTATGTATCCAAAAAAAGAAGAGAGCTGCATGGTGATAAAAAATTGTCTATGTTGAGGAAAAATCAGAGTATGCGAATAACGAAAGATTTGGTGCAAAATGTCAACCGGTCATTGCCCGGCAAGGGTAGGAGGTGTGCATAAACAGAGAGATAGGTGCAAGGAGAAAAAATCTCTGCATGCAACATGAAAATTTTATAGAAACCAGCGGACTCCAGCCGAGATGCACGGATCGTCCTTTCGAACCTTCTGTTGATAACAACAAAACCAATAGAACAGCTGCCAAGATAGCAAAATAAGGCGCTTCGGACAATTTCTTTCTTTACTATCCCGTAAAAACATCACCATTTCGAGATGAAAGACACAGGAGAGACGACCAGCCGCCGGCAACAGGTACCGGCAGCACGCCTCTTACCAGCAAAACCTTCAGTGATTATTCCAAAATGGAGCAAACAAACGCTCCGGTTCAAAACGGCCGCTTTCGCTCATCTCTCCAAAACTGAGACTGGCAGGCCGGGAAGGCGGCGTCGATTGACGTACTCCAGCAGATCCGGAAGCCACCGCGCCCCCTTGCCGAGGATCGACCGGAACAAAAACTTGTTGAACATCAGGATATTGCAGGGCCAACCCGTTGAAGGTTAAATCCACCGCATCGAGGCGGTCCCCTATTTTTTCCGTATTCAGCAAGGATTGAGCAATATCGGTCCATGCCGGCAGAGCTCCCAGAGAACCGCTGACATGAAAAGCACCTTTGACCATGGGCTGGTTGGTATCATATCCCGTGTAGACACCGACCGTATACCCGCCCCGCAGGCTCAATGTTGCTTGATTCTCCGATGACAGCACAGGCACATAGCCAAGGAACGTCGCGTTGCGGTAATCATTGGCCGTTCCGGTTTTCCCCAAGAGAGGATAGGGAAGGTTCATCTTTGCTAAAATCCTTTCGCGGGCCGGATCGCTGCTATGAAGTCGGACGTGTTCCCCTGCATATTTTCCAGTGCCGTAGGGAATGGTATTCTGGAGAATATTACAGATTGCCGCTGAACTTTTAGCATCGATCACCGGTTTTTTATGAATCTGCCGAGAATAGACAACCCGCCCTTCCGGGGTTTCAATGCGCTCGATAATGGACGAGCCATCCTGGTCCAAACGGCTCTCTGCCTCTCCCGCAGCAAGGATTTGCGCAGTTGCTGTATCATGGCGGCTGCCGGTGATCAGCGTCTCATACATGCGTGTAATTTCCGAAAGGGAGACGACATTGGAGCCGAGCGGTAACGATAAAACCGGTTCAAAGGTACTGTTAATTCCACACTCCTTAGCCAACCTGACCAAATACTGCAAACCGAGCATAATCCTAAAATCACGCACTTCACTAAGAATATCAAGAGTATACGGCTTGTCAACTAGATATTTCTCACGTTCTATCCGGAGCTGATCCTCCACCTGTTGCAAGGTTGCTGCGGATACGACGCCGTCGATCTGGACCTGCTGCCAAAAGGATTCAGCCTGAGCAGGGTCCGAGGAGCCCAGTCGATCAAAGACCTCCTGGGGCCCGATCTCCATCCAGTTAGGGGGAAGCACCTGCCGCAGTGTATAAATGAATCCGCCAACCGTGTCGCGGACAAGTCGGCCGCTGGGAGAAGCTGCCATCGAACCCGGATTGTCGAATGCACTGTCGGGATTCCCCCGCCGCATTGACGCTTGCAGGGACTGCTTATAGGAGAGAAAGGACGGCAGTAGGGAACGCAGGCCAAGATAGTTGGGATCATACTTCAACCGCACCAATTGATTGTATTCATTGGTGCGGTTGTCAAAAAGAAAATCAGGCTTAAGCGCCTTGACGGCACTATTGAAAGCAGCCTGCTCAAGATATTCTCGAGAAAGAATGATGCCGAACTTGTCGCGGATCCGCTCTTTATAATGCTGATAATTTTCAACCCCTCCCCCTTCGACTCTCGGGGCCATGTCCAGATGAGTTGCCAGTTCTCGAATCCTTGGAGGTGTCAGATGATCGGTGAGATGATACAACAACCAAACGGCGGCGACGTTCTCAGAGGTGACCCCCGCCCAACTCAAAGAAACCGCACTAAAGGGACTTTCATGATCCGGTTGCGGAGAATAAGGCCGGTTCATAAATACAAAAGTATCTCGGCTATTGTTGAGCATGTCGACAGAACTCCAGCCCAGCTGCAGCGCCGCAGCAAAAAGGAAGGGTTTGAAGGTCGAACCCATCAACCGCTTGGCAGTGGTTGCCCGGTTAAAATTAAGATTCGACATCCCCCCGCTCATACCCCGAATAGCCCCTTCCTGCAGGACAAAAGCCGCGCCCTCCACCTGTGGAAATCGCTCGAGATCAAGCAGGAGTTTCCCTTTGTCATCGGTACCACGAATGCTCACATATATCTTGTCGCCTGTTTGCAGTTCTTTAAGCAGAGCCTTCCTATCTGCCGGACCGGGCGTAGCATACGCATTGCGGTTAAACTTGGCCAAGGATTCGACCAACCGTCCGATACCGACATTATCAAGCACTCCTTCGACCAGACCGTCATTAGCCAGTACCCGAACTCTCAATCCATGTTCATGGGTTTCGCTTATCTCTTGAATTGTGCCAAAAATAAATTTACCGGGGGTGAATTCACCGTCCCCTGAGTACTCAAGAGCTCGATATTCGGCCTGGACAAGAGGGCGTGGATAGCCTCGAAGACGGACATCAAGCTGGGAAAGCTGCCGACGGAGGGCGTAGACTGTTTTCCCCTGAATTTCCTTATCAAGCGAGGTAATGATATGAACTCCGGAGGTGGAAACGTTGGAAATTCCGTTATCTTCGAGGCTTTCGGCGATCCCTGGTGCACCGAGCCCTTCTTTAACCAGATCCATGGCCGTATTCTGAGCAAAGGCCATTTTCCCTTGCTTAAAGACAATCTCGCTTGCTTTAAGGTTATTGAACTCGCTCTCGCTGATTTTGCCAGCTTTCAGCATCCGGCCGACAACGTAGTTGATGCGCTCCTTAGCCCGTTGCTTGACCTGCTCGCCCTCGCTAGCATTTTTCTTGAGAAATGGATTGTAGTAATTCGGCCGCTTGACGCTGCCAGCTATAAACGCGCATTCCAGCAAGCTTAATTCCTGGGGCTCCTTATCAAAAAAATAACGGGCAGCGACCCCAAGTCCATGGCCGTTACCACTGACAAAAAATTGATTACTGTAGAACTCAAGAATCTTTTCTTTGCTGTACTTTTGTTCCAACCGTAAGGCAAACAGCAATTCCTTTAGCTTTGCCTGCAAACTCCGCGATTCACGCTTAAACAGATTTTTGGCTGTCTGCTGGGTGATCGTGCTCCCCCCCTGTACAACCTTGCCCGCCTTTAAGTTGACAAGCATGGCTCGGACTATGCCGGGTATATCTATACCAAAATGTTTGAAAAATTGATTATCTTCAGCAGCGAGAAGGGCGTCAATAAAGTTTTTGGGGAGTTCGTTATAGGTGAGGTATTGACGGTGAATTCCCTCAAAAAGGACTCCAAGTTTATTTTGGCCATCACGATAAAAAACCGGACTTTCGCGGCCAAGAATTTCGTTGATGTACGATTCTTCCATCTCTGGTCCCTGGACAGAAGTTACCAGATAATAGATTCCGCCCGCGCAGATCACCGTGGTTAATAAAGAAAAAAGCAAGAAGGAAAAAAAACAGTATTTAAAAAATTTCAACATAATTCCCATCAGTTAATTGACACATCACAACGAAAAATTATCCGATAAAAAGCCTTTGTAAACCGCAGCAGCATTCTATACTAATGAATCATATTCAGCAAGAAAACGTAACCATCGAAGGGGTACGCTCACCTCGAACCCACAGAGAGAAATTCTCCGCAAGGCCTTTATCACGTTCTGGAAAAAAAGGCTTTTTTTTGCTGTCTCTAAAAACACACGTCGCCATTTTCGGTAAAGCCCATTCTTACGCTTACAGAAATATGAGAAGCGGAATATTGTGGTGGACTGAAAAAATAACCATAAAATAAATTTTTTTTTAAAATCGAATAATTGCCAACAATTAATCTCCAAATTAACAGCACTTTCCTTAAACTAATTTTCTTAAAAAGTAACACCGCCGGAAAACCGGAAAAAGTGGTTTTATACCACAAAAAAGTAATATTTCTTTTGCCTTATTTTCGAAATAAACAACGGAATCAAACAGTTTTGCTTGTCATTCATTTTATATTAATGTTAAGAGAGAAGGTAATTTTGAACTTTGTGTTCAAAAATACTGTTGATCGCAGAGAATACAATATCATTTCAATGCAATATAAGGTTGCATAAACCCTACTACTACATATGAAAATATTGCCAGTTCTGCTTTATCGTTGTTTTTTCGTTTTTCTCTTGGTGTCGCTTTCCGCCTGTTCGCCACACACCAAACCAACCAGCCTGAACCAGCTATCAGGGGCGGAAGGTACCGACACGGCTTCCCAAGCTGAAGAGGTTTCCACTATCGTGGAACCTGAAATATCGGCGCAAGAAGAACTGGCTGCCCTCAAACAGCTTGGTGTTGCCAAAGAAGGGACCTTGGCTTCCTTGCCGGAAGGACTAAACCTTTCTCAATACGACTTCCCTGTCACCATTAACAAACAAGTCCTCTACTATCTTGATTTGTTTCAAGGGAAACAAAGGAAATCTTTCACCAGCTGGTTGTCTCGTTCCACCCTATACATTCCTTCCATTCAAGAAGAATTTAAAAAAGCCGGCCTGCCTAGGGACCTTGCCTACCTGGCAATGATCGAATCCGGTTTTAACCCCTCCGCCTACTCACCTGCCGATGCCTCCGGTCTCTGGCAATTCATTGAGGGGACCGGTCGCAACCACGGTCTGAAAATCGATTCCTGGGTAGACGAACGCCGCGAACCTGATAAGGCAACGAAGGCGGCTATCCGTTATTTATCCCGCCTTTATTCTGAATTCGGCGACTGGTACCTTGCGGTAGCCGCCTATAATGCCGGTGAAAAAAGGATAGAAACAGCTATCAAGAATTACAACACCGAAAATTTCTGGGAAATTGCCGGATCAGATGGCATTTACCTCGAAACCAAACGTTATGTACCAAAATTAATTGCCGCCATCCTTATTGCCCGCAATCCCGAAAAATTTGGTTTCACTGAAATTACCTATCAGAAACCCCAACAATACGAGACTATCGACCTCCCCGGGGGGGTCGATCTTGAGGCTGTCGCCGTGACTAGCAACACGTCGGTAAAACGGTTGCGGACTCTCAATAACGAACTGCAGAAAAACCAGACCCCGCCAAAGTACAAGAATTATGCGCTACGAATTCCCATGGGCACCAAAGAACTGGTTGCCAGCAATCTTGACAAATTGCATCCGGTCACAACCACTATATATACCACCCACACTGTGAAGAATGGTGAGACGCTGACGACTATCAGCAACCTTTATAATATTAGCAAAACAACCCTGCTGAAGGCCAACAATCTGCGTACCGCTGCATTGAAGAAAGGGCTACATATACAAATCCCCTCCACTGCCACCAAATATGTCCTGCTGAAGAAAGGGGAACGGCCGGAGGATCGCCTGGCTAAAGCCAACACTGGCAATAAGCAGCCAGTCCTGCATCAAATGAAATCGGGGGAGACCTTGGCCAAAATCGCCAAGCAGTACCAAGTGCCGGTGAAAACCATTATGCAATGGAACAAAATCTCCGATCTGCGCCAAGTCAAAAAAGGCCAGCAGATAGCACTCTACCTCGACCGCCCCGCTCCTGCTACGATGACAGGAACCACTCAGATTGCAAAAGCCACCAACCCGAAGGGGCCTGCCGACATCCCCTCGTTGGAGACAACCAAAAAGCGTAGCATCGCCAGTTCTCAGCCCCCTGCCGCACCGAAGAATAAACAACAAACTTGGTATGTTGTCAAAAATGGGGATTCGGTCTGGAACATTGCCAAAAAATTTCAAGTCTCAGCTCAAGATCTTCGGCAATGGAACAAACTCAGTAGCAATAATCTCCAAACCGGCAATAAATTGATCATCAAAAAAGAAGGCTGAAACTTCGACTGGTCGGCTCCTGTCTCTCCCATCATTCGTCACTCGCAGATCTATTCGCTCCTACGGTCAAGCCGTCTAAGTCCGCTTTCGGTTTTATCCTGACACTTTTTTCCTAATCTAAGCGGATCATCAACGCCCTACATTATACAGACTTATATAACAGGACTCTCCCATGAATGAATCAGTAGAACCAGAGTTAGAGCTAAGCAGTAGACAAAAAAAATCGTTACGCGGTATAGGCCATCACCTCGAACCCATTGTGTTTGTAGGAAAAGAAGGGTTGTCTACCTCTCTACTCAAATCAACAGAGGCCGCGCTTAAAACCCACGAGCTGATAAAAATAAAATTGGGGCAGAACTGCCCCGTGGAACGGAACGAGGCGGCCAAAGAACTGGCACGACTTACCAAGGCCACTCTCGTACAAATTATCGGTCGGGTCATCCTGCTATTTCGAACGAACCCTGATTTACCTGCAGAAAAACGGGTAGCGATTGCCGGACCGCAACCAAAATAGTCGTTACGGAGTGGACATCGGCCAGATTAAAGGAATGATGGAGGTGCAGATCAGCAAGATAGACAATCTGCACCTCCATCGTTGTGTCGCCCGGTCTTTTTTTTGTGTCACTTCCGATACCGGTGTCAGCAGCATCGGGATATTCCACAAAGAAGCTGCGCCTGGAATTCCGCTACCTAAGGTAGCGTATCCCCCCCTGAGATAACGGCAAAATAAACAGCAAGCAAACTGGAAAATCAGAGATCGCCCCGGTCGAAGAGATCGCGGCGGTCTTCAACAAACCAGTGGATGAACTTTTCCAGACCATTTTGCAAAAAACGGTCGAAGTCCCACGGGTCATTGGACAGCATATTCCGGCAGTCCTCCCTGATTGCATAGGTATAAGCCGTTTCAAAAGAACCGTCTGCCATGGCTACCTGAACCACAACCCTTTCATATTTATCACCCTCAAAGGCATCGAGTTTTTCCATGGCCTTCTCTTCCAGCCCCCAGTACAGTTTGCCTGAGACAACGGCGTCCTGCTGGGGAATAATGCCCGGATACTCTGAGCTACGCACACGAAATCTCGCCCAGTTATTCAATATAGCTTCCTTGCCGGAAAAGGCTTGACCGGTGACAGCCTTCATAACAAGTGGCGACTGTAATGTTCCATAGCAAAATAACGCACTCTTCTCCATTATCCTACCTACCTGGTGATTCGATATCTTTTAAATAACACTGTATAGCCCAGACGTTCCGAGGAAATCGTCAAGGCAAATTGACCACAATTGCATTGTTCCCGAGCCAACATCCGCATTCCAACAACACTGTACGCACCGAAGGTTATATATTCTATCTAGTCAAATTACATACGCTCTACAGTATTGTAAAGTGAGGCGTCCCTCTTGATTTCCATGGACTCGTAGTCCACACAGGCGTTCGTGCTTCGGCCAAACCATATATTTATCCAGCTTGTATTCAACAAACAAAAAAATTAAAGTACCCCACTGCCACCGTTTTTCCAAGGGCAGAAGAGATGTATCAATAAAATATTGTTAACCACCCAATCATGAACGGGAGAAACCCGGTAATGATCACTGAGGATTGCCAAATTTCTCTGAAAATACAAGCCCCAAGGTACGTACTGTTTTTCTTACTTCATGAGATATTTCGTTTTATTCCTCATTGAACCTCACCCGCTCGCTTTTCTCATATCTATAATTTTCTCCTGTTCAACTCCAGGCAGGTTTATTATGATAAATATTTTTCATGGCAAAACTACCATGCAGAATCCATAATTTTTATTATAATCCAAGGCTCATGGTAGCCGAGGCCCAGTATGCGTCACTGTCAACCCAGCCTTGTGCCCTCCACTTCACCACTAAACAGGTCACATGATACATGTATGTCGCCAACATTTCGATAAAATATGATTCTTTCCCGGTCACATGCGTGGACGCCCAGCATGCCGGTAACCCTATGACACTATAAGGAGTCAACATGAACAACTTAGCACAGAAAGATCCGGAAATATTTGACCTGATTAAACAGGAAGAATATCGCCAAAAAAATAAAATTCGCCTTATCGCCTCTGAAAATTATGTCTCCGGGGCGGTTATGGAAGCAACGGGTTCAGTACTCACCAACAAATATTCCGAGGGGTATCCAGGCAAACGGTACTATGAAGGCCAGCAGTTCATCGACCAGGTCGAAAGCCTGGCAATCCAACGGGCCAAGGATCTTTTCGGTGCCGATCATGTCAATGTCCAGCCCTATTCGGGTTCACCGGCCAATCTTGCCGTTTACCTGGCCTTCATCAACCCCGGCGATACCATCCTCGGCATGGCCCTGCCCCACGGCGGCCACCTGACCCATGGCGCCAAGGTGTCTATCTCTGGTAAATATTTCAATGCGGAGTCCTATTCACTAGACCAGGAAACTGGCCTGTTGAATTATGATACCATCCATGACAAGGCCCTTGCCTGTCGCCCCAAGATTCTCATCGCCGGACACTCGGCCTATCCAAGGATCCTTGATTTCGCCAGATTCCGCGAAATAGCCGATGCCTGCGGTGCGCTGCTCATGGTTGACATGGCCCACTTCGCTGGGCTGGTGGCAGGTGGCGTTCATCCTTCCCCCATTCCCTATGCCGATGTAGTGACCACAACCACCCATAAATCCCTGCGCGGCCCCCGTGGCGCCATGATTCTGTGTAAACAAGAGTATGCACAGGCGATCGACAAGGCGGTGTTCCCAGGACTACAGGGCGGCCCACATAACAATACCACCGCCGCCATCGCCGTGGCCCTGAAAGAAGCCTCTACCAATGCCTTCAAACAGTATGCGGCGCAGATTGTCAAGAATGCCAAAGCCCTTGCTTCAACTCTGGTGGACAAAGGCTTCAATCTGGTTACCGGCGGCACGGAAAACCATCTTATGCTGATCGACCTCACCAACAAAGGCGTGACCGGCAAAATTGCCGCCAAGGCTTTGGATGCAGCCGGTATCGTTCTCAATTACAACGCAGTTCCCTACGACACCCGCAAACCCTTTGATCCAAGCGGCATCCGTCTGGGATCAGCGGCGGTCACCTCCCGCGGCTTTCAGGAGGAACAGATGGTGCAGACCGGCAGGTGGATCAATGCCGTGATCTCCGATCCTGCCAATACCGCACTACAAGCCGAGATTGCGGAAGCGGTTGCAAAGCTCTGCGCATCCTATCCGGCTCCGGGTTTGGAGCATCTAGTTTAAGCTCCTTCACGACGCATAAAAAAAGGGGGCTCCTCTCACCAGAGGGCCCCCTTTTTTTATTAATTTCGCCGCTACGTTACAGAAGGGTTTGCACCACGGCTCCTGCAAAATCTACGAACTTGGCCGGCAAGGCTCCCATCAAGACGATAGCAAACACCACAATAACCCCAACCGCCTGAATCGCTGGATGTACCAGCACCGACGGTCGCCCGCCGGGATCAGCGGTGTAGACTGCTTTGACCACTGAGAGATAGTAATAGATGGCAATAGCAGTATTGATAGCGGCCAGACAAACTACCAGCAAATGATCGGCCCGCAGAGCTGAGGCCAGAATCATAAACTTACCCATGAAACCGACAAAGGGCGGGATACCAGCCAGTCCAAAGAGACCGACCGCCAAAATGAAAGCCAGCACCGGTTGCCGCTGATAGAGACCGCTGAGATCTTCAATCAACAAATTTTCGCCTGCTTGAGAGACATTGCTAATCACCAGAAAACAGGCGAGATTCATCAGCACATAACCGGCAATGTAATAGATGGCAAGACCATAGCCCTCGCCATTCATGGTCAAGAGTCCCAGCGTAATAAAGCCAGCATGGGCGATTCCGGAAAAGCCCAGCATACGCTTGATGTCTTTCTGCACCAGGGCGCTCAGATTACCGTAAAACATGGAACAAACCGCCACCACCGCCAGCAGCTCGACCAAAAACTGCGGATGCCCGGTCGGCACGATCAAAAATCTAATCAACAGCGCTACCGCACCCAATTTAGGAATAGTGGCAATGAAGCCGGTGGTCTCGTTCGAGGCCCCCTGATAAATATCTGGTACCCAGAAATGCATCGGGAACACCGCCAGCTTATAGAAAAAGCCGCCAAGGGTCATAAGCACGGCCACCACCACCGCCGGTTGCAGATTCCCCTTGGACAAAAATGTCATAATATCTTTGAGGTAAGTCGTTCCGGTCAGCCCAAACAGGTAACTCATACCGTAGAGCATAATTCCGGTGGCCATGACCCCGAACAAAATATACTTCATGCCTGCTTCCATCTGCATCCGGATCCCGGTGCGATCATCACGCATGGGAACCAGAAGATAGAGCGCAAAGGAGGATAGCTCCAGAGAGACGAAAATGGCAATAAGTTCGACCGAACTCACCAGCATCATCAGCCCCAGGACGCTGAGCAACAGGAACAGGTAGTATTCCGCCCGTACGCTAACCTCAATCCCCTTAAGGTATTGCCCGGCAACCAGAAGAATTGCCAGAGAAAAACCGATCAGCACCTTGAACATTTGAGAATACTGATCAACGGCATATACCCCGTAGAAAAGGGTTGCCTGTGACTGAAAGGAAAGACAGGCGGCGATAAACGTTGCCAAGCCAAAAAACAGCGCAGTAAACTTCACCACATTGCGATCGGGCGTCTTGCCAAGGCTGACCACAAAAAAAGCAAGGGCTCCGGTCAGCAGCACCAGTTCGGGAAGGATAACCATAAATATCGCCTTTCTTCTTGTTTCCTCAACACCATCCGCAAGTTGTAGCGGGCAGTGTGATGGCAGGGATTGCGGGACTCATTCTCACTCGTTAACGCCACAGCACGGTTGCGACAACCTGATGGTGCTGTTGCCAGTTGTTCAGTTGCTCCAGCAAATGGCTCACGGAGGTGTGGATCAGATCGATAAAGGGTTGCGGTCCCAACCCTATCCAGAATACAAAAAACAGAAAGGGGGCAAGGGTAACGATCTCGCGGACCGAAAGATCGGCAAGATAGGATTGGTCGGGATTGGCTATCCCTCCCCAAACGACTTTTTGCAGCAACCGCAACATGTAGGCGGCAGCGAGCACTGCGCCGGGAATAGCGGCTAATGCCAGGATCGTATTATGTTCAAAGGTCCCGGCCAGGATCAAAAATTCGCCAATAAAAGAGTTGGTACCCGGAAAGCCGAAGGAGGAAAGAGAAAAAACGGCGACAAAGGTAACGAACCAGGGCATGTATTTGCCGACCCCGCTCGCTACAGCCAGGTCCCGGCTGTGGGTACGTTCGTAGATCATGCCCACGCATAAAAACAGGGCACCGGTGGTCACACCGTGATTGATCATCTGAAGAATGGCGCCTTCCAAGCCGCGGCTGTTAAGAACAAAAATCCCCAGGGTAACAAAGCCCATATGACCGACTGAGGAGTAGGCAATCAATTTCTTCATGTCCTGCTGGGCAAGCGCCGTAAATCCACCATAAACGATCCCGGCAATCGACAACCAAAGAATCGGCGTAGCCAGCAGCATGGTAGCATCTGGGGTGATCGGCAGGCAGAAACGCAACAGGCCGTAGGTCCCCATCTTCAGGAGTACTGAAGCCAGGATAACCGATCCGGCGGTTGGCGCCTCGACATGGGCTGCCGGCAACCAGGTGTGAAAAGGAAACATCGGTACTTTAATGGCAAAGGCCAGAAAGAACGCGAGAAAGACCAGCACCTGGAAGGTGAGCGAGTATTCTTGCCACATCATTGCAGGGATAAAGAAACTCCCGGTCTTCAGATAGAGGGCAATAATGGCTACCAGCAACAGCACTGACCCCGCCAGGGTATAGAGAAAGAATTTGATCGAGGCATAGACCTTACGCGGCCCGCCCCAGATCGCAATCAGCAGATACATGGGAATGAGCATGAATTCCCAGAAGATATAAAACAGCACAAAATCCAGGGCGACAAAGACGCCGATCATGGAGGTCTCCATGACCAGCAAGCAAAACATGAAGGATGCGACCCGGCTTTTAATGTATTTCCAGGATGCCAGGACGCAAAACGGCATAATAAAGGTTGTCAGAATAACCAGTAGGATGGAGATGCCGTCCACACCGACGATATAGTTGATATGCAACCGGGGAATCCAATCGTAGGCCTCGGCGAACTGATATTTCGAGCTGGTCAGATTAAAACCGGAGAGCAAGAGAACGGAGGTAACAGCGGTCAGGGCAGTGATGACCAGGGTCCACAGGCGGGCAAAGGATTCTCCGTGGTAAAAGAGGAGAACCAATGCCCCGGCCAGCGGCAGAAATATCAGAAAAGTGAGGAGAGGCAGCCCCTCTTTAATAAGTAACAGATCCATTCTCTAGTTCCCTTTAGAGCAGCTTAAAAAAGATGAAGGTGACAAGCAGAATCGCAGCGAGGGAGAACGCGTAATAAAGGGTCAGTTGAATCTGCCCACTTTGCAGAATGCGCACTTTGCCGCCCAGAGCGCGAACGGAGCGGGCAATACCGTCGACAACCCCGTCAATGGCGTGCCAATCAAACCAGCTCCAAAAACGGCTCACCGTCATCAGGGAAGAAAGGCCGACCACCCGATAGGCTTCGCCCCATGCAGTATCACCCCATTGAAGCGGTCCCTTCACCAGCCAGAGGAAACCACGGCCAGCCTGGCGATACAGCCAGTCGATATCAAGGCAGATGCGATCGATGGGTTCCACATATTTTTTGAGCAGAAAAAAGGCCAAGGCAGCGAACCCGAGCAACTGCAAGGTCTCCACCAGATGGTAGGCGGTGTACGGGTTGTACGCCGTGGCATAGGGCAACATGGCGTAGAGGAAACCAGGCGCCGTGCCCACCAGGACACAGAGCGTAGCCCCGAGCGTCATGGCAATCAGCATATTCCAGGTTGGGTCGGCCGCCTTTTCCCAGGTGGCCTCGCTGCAGTTATTAGGTCCGAAAAATAGAAAATAAGGTAATTTCAGACCGTTATACATGAAGGTACCGGTGGCTCCGAACATCAATAGCCAGGAGGCCCAATTAAGATGGTTCTCGAATCCGGCGCCGATGATCATCGACTTGCTGACATAAGCCGCAAAACCAGGGGCTGCGGAAATCGACAAACAGCCGATGATGGTAAAGAAAAAGGTAGCGGGCATTTTCCTATAGAGTCCGCCGAGTTCAGTGAACTTGGTCTTACCGGTCATGTACAGCACCGACCCGGTCCCCATAAAAAGCAGGCTTTTGTAAAGGATGTGGACCACGGCGTGGGCGACGGCCCCATTGATAGCCATGTCCGTGCCGATGCCGATCCCGGCCACCATGTATCCAACTTGGGAGACGATCGACCACGCGAGCAGCTTGCGAATATCGTTTTCCATAACCGCGTAAATGACGCCGTACAGAGCCATGATCACCCCGAGTACCACCAGGATATCCATACCGGCGCAGGCACGGGCGAGGACATAGACCGCTGTCTTAGTGGTGAAGGCACACAGGAACACCGCACCGTTGAAAGAGGCCTCGGAGTAGGACTCGGGCAGCCAGGAGTGCAACGGCACCATGGCGGCATTGAGGCCGAAACCGATCATGATCAGCCAGGTGTAGAGTTCGGGATGGGCAACATCCATCAGATCAAAGGTAATATTACCCAAGGCCTGATAGCGTAGCAGAATCCCGGCCAGGAGAATGATGCCACCGATGGTATGAATGAGGAGATAACGGTACCCCACCTGCAGAGACTGCTTGCCGCGCCGGAACCAGATGAGGAAGACCGAGGCAAAGGCCATCATCTCCCAGAACAAAAAAAGACTGATATAATCGCCGCTGTAAATGGCTCCCAACGAACCGGCGGCATAGAACCAAGCAGCCATATGTTCCCCGGCCCGATCGACATGCAGCCCGTAAAGGGTGCCAATCACTGCCATTAGAGTCATGATCAGGGCAAAGATAGTGGAGAGTTTATCGACCCGGCCTAACACCAGTTGCCAATCGAGAAACGATATGGTGGCGAAATTTCCGGTCAGCGAGGTGTTCAAAACCACGGCGCTCAAGGCCAGCAACGGTACCAGGAAAAGATACGGTTTACGAAGCGGCCCCCGGATAAAGGGCAGTAGCAGGGCGCCAAGGATCAGCAGCAGCGAGGGATGGATAAAACTGGAGGCCATTATTCTTCCTCGCAGGGTGTTGAGGTGGGACAGGTATAAAAATCAGTCGGTGCTTGAATACCGGAACGACCGAACCAACGGGCCACGCCGATAATCACCGCAGCAGCCGCAAACCCAAAAAACGACCAGAAGAAGGGCACATGCTGCTCCGCCCAGGTGTGAGCATGATGGGTATCAACCAATAGGGTCGAGCCGGCGATGACCGCAAGCAGGACCAAGCAGACCACCACCACCGTCTTGAGGCGCGCCTGGAAATATGCAATGAGATTCGTCATCCTGTTACCATCCTGACAAATTGCATCATGAAGTTGGGATAAATACCGATGATCACCGAAACAGTGACGGCCATCAGCAGAGGGATCAGCATGCTCAGTGGTGCTTCTTTGATGCCAGTCTCCGTCTCCCCTTCCGGCCGCTTGCCGAAAAAAGCTTTGTAGGTAACCGGAGCGAAATAGCCAACATTGAGCACGGTTGAAGCGATGAGAATCAAAAGGATGCCCACCTGATGCGCCTCCATCGAGCCGACTAGCAAATACCATTTGGAAACAAAACCGGCCACCGGTGGCGCGCCGATCATCGACAAGGAGGCTACGGCAAAGGCACCGAAAGTAAAGGGCATGGTTCGCCCGAGTCCACTCATTTCCGAGATGTATTTTTTATGGGCCGCGATGTAGATAGCGCCTGCACAGAAGAACAGTGTGATTTTGGCAAAGGCATGATTGACGATGTGAATCAGACCACCTTCTATAGCGTGTGGCGTCAACAGGGCCACGCCAAGAATGATGTAGGATAATTGGCTGACGGTGGAATAGGCCAGCCGGGCCTTAAGGTTATCCTTGGACAGGGCGATCACCGAGGCCATGAGGATGGTGAAACCGACGAAATAGGCGGTGGGGATACCGAGATTCAGCCGACTCATGGTGTCAACGCCAAAGACATAGAGCATGGTACGGGTGGTACAGAATACCCCGACCTTGACCACGGCCACTGCGTGCAGTAGAGCGGAAACCGGTGTGGGAGCCACCATGGCGCCTGGGAGCCAGTGGTGAAAGGGCATAACCCCGTTTTTGGCAAAGCCGAGAAGGCAGAAGATATAAAGCATGGTCACTACCCAGCCGGGTGCGGAGGCAGGGATCATACCGGTGGTGATGTTATGCGGAAAATCGAGATTGCCGACCAGGACATAGATAAGGATGAGCGCCGGCAGCAGAAAAAATTTGGCGGTCGTCGTCAGGTAAATTATGTATTTGCGTGCACCTTCATACGATTCTTCGTCCTGATGATGCGCAACGAGCGGATAGGTACAGACCGAGACGATCTCGTAAAAGAGATACAGGGTCAGGAAATTGTCGGAGAGCGCCACCCCGATGGCCCCGAAAATAGCCAGGGCAAAACAGGCGTTGAACCGGGTCTGGCAGGGCTCATCATGGGCGCGCATATATCCCATAGAATAAAAGACGGCGATCATCCACAGCGATGAGGCAACCATGGCAAATATCATCGAAAACCCGTCAGCCCGCAGGGTAATGGAAAGACCGGGCAGCAATCGAAAAATCGGATAGACCAAGGTCTCGCCTGCTTTTAAAGCAGGGATAAAGGAAAGGACAATGAGGAACAGCAGAATCGAGGAACAGGAGGAAACCATCTCCCGCAGATTCGGATGGTTCTTCAGCGTCATGACCACCAAGCTGCCGAAGAGCGGGATAATCACCGCCAACAGCAGGTTGGAATTTTCGACGATATGTGCAGTGGTGGTAACGGCTTCCATGGTCATTTTCTTTGGTTACCCCTGTAAATCGACAAGATCGTCGGTATCAATGGTCTTGTAATTTCGGTAGACGGCAATCATGATGCTGATGGCGATGGCGGCCTCAGCAGCAGCAATGGCCATAATGAACAGGGTGAAGATCTGACCAACGACAGGGTCCGGGGCCAGGAACCGGTTAAAGGCCATAAAGTTGGTGGATGCGGCTGCCAGGATAAACTCCGAAGAGATCAGCATGCCGATCACCGTTCGCCGGACGACCATACCGTAAATCCCGAAGGAAAAAAGCAACGCGCCGATAACCAGATAGGTCGTCAGGCAGTTATACAGATTCAGCAGTTGCATCGGTTAGTTTCTCCCCCTTTGGGCAAGGACCAGGGCACCAATGATGGCCAGTAACAAGACAATGGAGATGAGTTCAAACACCAAGGAATGGGTGGTCAAAAGGGCCATACCGACCGCCTTGATATCAAAGGTCCCCTGCCGGGGAAAGACCTGCCACTGGGTTTTCAATCCCAGAACAGTCAGGGCGGCAAACATTAGAGCGGCGGTACTGAAGGCTAGAGGTCCGGCTAGAACTGACCGATTTTTCATCCCCGCCCCGCTCTTCTCCTCCGGGGTGGCCATCATGATGCCAAAGGCAATTAGAATGGAGACCGCGCCAACATAGATCAGCAGCTGCATCATGGCGAGAAAAGGGCTGAGCAGGAAATAATAGACGCCTGCCAAACCGGTGAAACAGATTGCCAGTCCGGCAACCGCTCGGACTAGCCGCTGGGCGTTGACAGCGATCATCGCGCCGGTGCAGACCAGGGTCACGGTCAGCAGAAAAATGACGCCGACTATGCCTTCCGCGGAAAAAAGCGCCGGAGCTGCCCCCGATTGACAGACTATTGCTTGCATCGGTTCTGATCCTCCAACCGTTTCAGCAGATCCATGATAAAATCGTTCTTATCGAAACTGGCAAGATTGTATTCCTTGGAAAATCGTAGGGCGTTGAAGTTGCAGCTTTCTACACAAGAACCGCAGAGGCTACACTTGGTGAAGTCGAGGACGTAGCTGGTCAAGACCTTGCCCTTCGCCCCTTCCCCTTCCGCCTTCTTGCCGTCCAGACTGATACAAGTGGACGGACAGGCCCGCTGGCACATGCCACAGACCACACAGTTCGGCTGGCCGGTCGCTTCATTGCCGATAAGCTCAATATGCCCCCTGAACAGAGGCGTCATCGTGGGGACTTCGTAGGGATACTGCTCAGTCACCACCGGTTTGAAAAATTCCCGTCCGGTAATCAGCAGGCCGGTGACCAGGCTCTTACTGCCGGTAAAAATATCGCTCCAATAGCCACTCATAATCAAAACACCTTAATCAAGGCTGCGGTAATCAGCAGATTTGCCAGCGAAAAGGGTATCAGTATCTTCCAGCTTAGATTGAGCAGCCGGTAGATCTGGGTGCGTGGATAGGTCCAGCGGATCCAAATAAAGGTAAAAATGAGCATGTAGATTTTGAGCAGGAACCACCAGACGCCTGGCGTCTTGCCAAAAGGGCAGTCCCAGCCTCCGAGGAACAGGGTGGTGGTCAGACAAGCACCAACCACAATATTGAGGTACTCGCCCATCATAAACAGACCAAAGCCCATGGAACCGTATTCGGTCATGAAGCCGGCTACCAGTTCGCTCTCTGCCTCGGCCATGTCAAAAGGTGCCCGGTTGGTCTCGGCCACCGAACAGATGAAAAAGATGATAAAGGAAATCCACATGGTGAGGAAATGGCCATTTTCGAGCCGGAAGATATTCCAATGCCAGAAGCCGCCCATCTGATTAAGGGCGATCTCACGCAGATTCATCGAACCGGAGATCATGACAATAGTGATCACCGTCACCAGCATGGGAATTTCGTAGGCCAGATTCTGAGAGACAGCACGGGCCGAGGAGATGATTGCATACTTATTGCCCGACGCCCAGCCACCGAGGAGGATGGCCATCATGCCCAGCGATGCCAGGGCAAAAAGAAGGAGGACCGAGAGCTCCATGGCTCTGGCTTCGATATTTCCGGAAAAGGGGATGACCACCATGGAGGTGATAGCCGGAACCATTGCCAAAACCGGTGCCACCCGAAAAATGATACCGTCGACGCCCTGAGGAACCAGCAATTGCTTGCTCATTAGTTTGAGACCGTCCGCCAAGGGTTGCAGCAAGCCCGCGAAACCGGCCTCGCACGGCCCGATCCTACGCTGAATCCTGGCCGCACCCTTTCGTTCGCACCAGCCCAGATAGGCGGCATTAAGACCGGCAAAGGCCATGATGCCTACCAGATAAAAAAGGGCTCGCCAAATACTCGTTTCCATACCATTCACCTCCCTCGATTAACGGTCAATCTCGGGGATAACCAGATCCAGGCTGCCCATAAAAGCCAGGGCATCCGCCAGTAGCATACCCTCGGCCACCTCACCGAAAAGACTCAAATTAGAAAAGGTCGGGGAGCGCAGCTTTAACTTATAGGGGTTTTTACCGCCATCGCAGATCAACCGGTAGCCTAGGGAGCCACGCGCGGTTTCCACCGCGGAGTAGTAATAACCAGCCTCCGGCTTGAGAACCTTCGGGGCCTTACCCATGACCGGGCCATCGGGCAGTTTGTCTAGCGCCTGTTCGATGATGCGCAACGATTGTTCCATCTCATGCATACGGACCATGTACCGGGCCATGGAGTCGCATTCATCGAAGACCGGGACCTCGAAATCGAATTCGGGATACACGGAATAGGGCTCGTTCTTGCGGATGTCATAACTGATCCCGGAACCTCGGGCCACCGGGCCGGTGGCGCCGTAGCGCCGGCACTGTTCTGGGGTGATGAAGCCGATATCCTTGATCCGCTTAATAAGAATGATGTTGTGGGTTACCAGGTCGTGATAGAACCTGGGCATCCGACTGCGCAGGCGCTTGATAAAGGCGCGGGTGCCGGCGATGAATTCGTCGTCGATATCGTTATAGACCCCACCGAAGCGCATGTAGCAGTAGGTCAGCCGCGAACCGGTAACCCGTTCGAGCAGATCGATGATCTTTTCACGGTCATCAAAGGCGTACAGCAACGGCGTAAAACCACCGAGATCAAGGAGAAAAGCGGCCCACCACAACAGGTGGCTGGCTATCCGATTAAGCTCTACCGTGATTACCCGGATGTATTCCGCCCGTTCTGGCACCTCTATGCCGGCTGCTTTTTCGACCACCAAGGCCCATCCGTGGTTGAAGGCCAATGCATGGAGATAATCCATCCGGGCGGTATTGGGCATGAACTGGGCGAAAGTACCGCCTTCGGCCAATTTTTCATGCATGCGATGGACATAACCCAACACCGGTTCCGCCTTGACCACATACTCGCCATCCAGAGTAAGGATGACACGCAAAACCCCATGGGTTGCAGGATGCTGCGGCCCCAGATTGAGCACAAAGGTTTCATCATGCCGCAGAGAAATGGGAACGGTCATGGCATAAAGTCCTTTAAAAGGGGATGAAAATCGGCATCTTCCGGCAACAAAATCCGGATAAGGTTGGGGTGATCCTGAAAATGAACACCGTAAAAATCAAAGGTCTCACGTTCATGCCAGTTGGCAGCCGGAAAAACAGCCGAGATGGTCGGCACCACCGGTTCGGTACGGGGTACCAAGGTACGAACCATCACCCGGCAATGTTCTCCGCCCAAGCGGTTATAGTCGTAGAGGACTTCCAGCTGCTGCTTTTCCAACCAGTCGACCCCAGCAATCGACTCAAGGAAAAAGCCTTCTGTATCCATGATCTGCGCCACGGCAACCACCTGGTCCGGTCGGCACAGAACATCGAGATGACTGCCACATCGAGGAAAATCCTGGATGACGACACCCGCATCTCTTGGCGGAGGGGGGCCCTCTGCAACAACGGGCACTTCTGTTACGGGCGCGGCAGGAAAAAGCAGAGCCAATGCAATTTGGGTTTTTTCTCTAATGTCCATGCTCGATATCCGTTCAGCCCGCGTGCACACGCGGCCAGCGACGTTTTCCGGTGATCTTCTCCTCAAGGGTCATGATCCCCTCAAGCAGTGCCTCGGGACGCGGTGGGCAGCCGGGAATATAGACATCAACCGGAAACAGTTTATCCGCCCCCTCAACAACATTATAGTTTTCTTTAACCTTGAACGGCCCCCCGGAGATAGCGCAATTACCCATAGCAATGACCCATTTGGGTTCAGGCATTTGGTCGTAGAGGGTTTTAACTGCCATTTCCAATTTCTTGTTAATGGTCCCAGCCACAATCATGACGTCGCTCTGACGGGGGGACGGTCGGAACACTTCAGCGCCGAACCTGGAAATGTCGAAACGAGAACCACCTGTGCACATCATCTCAATCGCGCAACAGGCCAACCCGAAGGTCATGGGCCATAGTGAATTAGCTCGACCGAGATTCAGCAGTTTGTCGAGTTGAGCAAACTGCACTATTGATGACGGTACGTTTTCCGTTCCCATATAAACACTCCTTTACGCCAGGCATAGACAATAGCTAAGGAAAGAATGGTGACAAATATCAAAATCTCGAAGAAATCCCGAAAACCTAATCCCGGGCTGTTGTAGGCGACAGCGACGGGAAAGAGGAAGAGAACATCAACATCAAAGGCAAGAAAAATAAGGGCGTATAGATAGTAGATGATACCAAACCGTATCCAAGCGCTGCCGATGGGTTCCATGCCACATTCAATCAACTGGTCGGCGCGACCGGCGGATTGCCGAGTATGGGATGATGGGCTGAGGAGCTTGACAATGATGATGGGACCGAAGCCAAACAGCAGTGCACCTATCAAAAAAATCGTCACATAGATGATATTGGTGAGAACAACCTGGTCCATCTTTTTCTCCTGAAAATCCAGCAGTTACAATCATCAATCCGACTGATATCACTAATCAGCACATTTTATCAGGCTACCGAAAAGCAACCTCATTGTCAAGCATAATTGGATTGAATGAATATTCAATCTTTTTTCTTCTTCCCTAGAAATATTGCCTATCACAACCGAAAAGTCGTTGACCTATTTGATCGAAGTGTTAGTTTAGCTCCAATTCTTCAATTCCGATCATATATATATTCAATCACACTGATAAGAAATAGACTCATGGCTATTACCTTCAGACAATTAGAAATTTTCATCGCTGTAGCTGAAACGCAACAGGTGACCCGGGCAAGCAAAAAGCTCCTCCTCACCCAGTCGGCGGTCAGCATGGCCTTGGGCGAACTTGAAAACCAGCTAGGCGGCCCGCTTTTTGACCGCCACGGCCGCAGTCTTCTGCTTAATGACCGCGGTCGTTATCTCCTTCCCCTGGCAAAAACGATTCTCCACCAGGTTGCCAACATTGAAACCAGGCTCACCGAGCAGCAGGATACAGTTGCTGGTGTGCTTGAAATCGTTGCCAGCTCGACCATTGGCAACTATGTTCTCCCTTATCTCATCGGCGCGTTCATGCGACTACACCCCGAAGCACATATCAACATGCTGGTGGTGAATACCATGGCCGCAGAAAAATTAGTGGCAACGGGCCAAGCAGATCTCGGTTTTGTTGAAGGGGATATTAATGTGGAATCACTGGTAGCGACCTCATGGTTCGAGGATGAACTGGGCATCATTGTCAGCTCGACCCACAAACTGGCCGAACGCACAACTTTTCGGGTACCAGACGATCTCAAGGAAACCAGCTGGGTCATGCGAGAAGAGGGATCAGGAACTGCAGAAATTTTCACAAAAAAACTAGGCCGCTACGCATCTCTGCTCAAGGTAGTCACGAAAACCGGACACACCGAGGCAATCAAAAAAGCTGTAGAATCGGGGGTCGGCGCCGCCTGCCTTTCCATGCTGACGGTTTGCCGGGAAACAGAAGAAGGCTGGTTAAAAATGTTGCCGATCGAGGGCATCGACATGAGCCGACAACTTTGGATCATCCAGCACAAAGATAAAATCATCACCCGGCTCATGGCCGAATTTCTCAAATTCTGTGCAGTTGTCGCCGAAAGTCACCTGGGCCGAGAGTACCTCTCTTCGCCATGGAAACTGCAATCTTTGTTGACCAAATACAATATCAGTAAAGAGAACCTGGTATCCAGGGAACACGAGCAAGTAACACCGTAAGTCAAGCCTCCCTCGCCCACCAGCAATACCCTTGGGCAGCCCATCTCCTCTCTCCCCCCTAAAATCAACATATATCGAGGACAGGGAGAGACAAAGAGAGGCCCCCTCGCTGTTTGCCCTGTGGCTAATGCAAAGCGGCAAGCGCCTGCTTAATTCGCTCCATCCCTTTCTCGATGACCTCCATCGAGGTTGCAAAAGAAAACCGGATGAAATTATCCGCGCCAAAAGCAGCTCCAGGCACGGTGGCGACCTTGGCTTCACTCAGAAAGTAATCGGCAAGGGCGACGGAACCGTCAATAACCTTCCCGCCAAAGGCCTTGCCATAATAGGCCGAGAAATTAGGAAAAACATAAAATGCGCCCATGGGTGTCACGCAGGTCACACCGGCGATAGACTGCAGTTCCCTGACAAAAAAAGCGCGGCGAGGTATAAAAGCCTCACGCAGCTGACGAGGGAAATCCTGCGGGCCGGTTAGAGCGGCAAGGGCAGCATACTGAGAAGGGGCGGCGGGATTGGAGGTGGATTGGCTCTGAATTTTATTCATCGCCTTGATCACCTCGATCGGCCCTACGGAATAGCCGATTCGCCACCCGGTCATGGCAAAGGACTTGGACACGCCATTTGAGAGCACCGTCTGCTCCTGCAAACGCGGCTCGGCATCGAGGATATGCGCAATTTTCCCTTCAGTGTAGGAAAGTTCTTCATACATATCGTCGGAAATCACCAGCCAGCCATTGTCAAAAGCCATCTTGGCAACGACTGCCAACGCCGCCTGGGAATAGACAGCCCCGGACGGATTTGAAGGGCTGTTGAGAACAATAGCCTTGGTTTTGCCGGTCACGTATTGCTTAAGCGTTTCCGGATCAAGGTCAAAATTATTTTCTTCTTTGAGCGGGACGATGACCGGCGTGCCACCGGCAAGCTGGACCATGGGCGGATACGAAACCCAATACGGCGAAGGGATGAGGACTTCGTCGCCGGGATTCAGTATTGCCTGGAAAATATTATAGAGTCCATGCTTACCACCGCAACTGACCTGCACCTGATCCGGGGTATACTCCCACCCATGATCCTTTTTGAACCGATCACAGACAGCCTCCCGCAATGCAAGAATGCCCGCCACCGGAGTATAACGGGTATGTCCATCGTCGATGGCCTTTTTTCCTGCCTCACAAACATGGGCCGGGGTTGGCAAATCAGGCTCACCCACACTGAAATTCAAGATATCCGCACCCGCAGCCCTGAGGGCTTTCGCCTTGGCATTTACGGCAAGAGTCGGCGAAGGCGGAACTTGCAGCACTCGATCCGCAAGCGCAAATTTTTGTGGCAACATCATTGTACTCCTTCCATGAATCGTTCTCCAGTTGATAAAAACAGTGCGCTCTAACGCTTTTGGCAGATTTTAACAAGAATAAAAAAATTGGGTTGGGACAATTCCCTCCTGGTAGAGAAGCCCTCTACGGTTCCTTAAAGACCGGACAGGGTCGTTTCCAGTTATAATTCAGGTAGGCTCGATCATTAGGTGCGGAGTGACAGTCGAGACAGAGACCAATCCGTAAAATTCGCTGCAGCTCCTCGCCATTAAAGGGTCGCAAATCCTTGCGTGAGCCGTGTTGCAGCGGCGTCCCTTCAATGGTCACAAAATTATCAAACCCTGGTGTCCGACTAGTGCCGCTCTCCACCCCCCGATCCACCGGAAAAAAAATCCATTTCCCGTCTTTTTTCATCACAGTGCCCTCACCAAGCCCTACGGTCTTCGGAGAAGCATGGCACTCCTTGCACGTCCTGCCCTTTGCCTGGATAGTATGTGGATTGATGGCCGCCATGGTGAAGCGATTGAAGCCGCCCTCGCTGGCACCCTTCTCGTCAATCAGGGTCACCAAATCCTGGCAACCTGGGGTGACGATCACCACTTTGTCGCCCCAGACCGCCAGCATGGGTTTCTCATAGCGGATATACGACCGCCCCTCTTCCCACCAGCCCGGCGTTTCCTGCAGGGCCAATTTATCAAGATGTTTTTCCCGTTTGTCCCGTTTCACATGGCAGCCATAACACTGGGGCACCCAGGTGGAATGACAGGCTGCACAGGTGACACGCTCATGCCCGGGATATCGACAGGCCTGCTCATCGGGCGGATGCAGTGGCCGTTCCTTGCCATCAATTTTGCCGGTGAGCACAAATTGGTTCCCTTTTGCTGCCACATTGGTCAGGTGCTTCTGCTTACGCGTTATACCCGGCTTTTTATCGTGACAGGTTTGACAGGCAATCTCCAGTGCCCCTTCATAATGGGCATAGCTGGTACCGTCGCCCATGATTTCGTCACGGGTATGACAGTCGATGCATGCCATCTTTTTCACATGGTGAATATCTTCGGCAATTTTGAGATAAAACCGATCACCGGCAAGTCGTTGCGAGGATTGCTCACCCTTCTCATAGGGTGTCCCGTAGCCTTCCGCCTCAAAGATTCCGGTATAAGAAATACCGATACGCCCGGAACGATTATGGCAACGGATACAATTTTCTTCAGAGATCTGCTTCACCACCCTGGGATGCGGCTTGTTTTTCTTCTCCTCGCCCCGGACAGGCTCGGGAATTTCCGTGGTCACGGTATTACGGGGTGTACCTTCGGGCAAAACATAGTGACAGGCAGAGCAGCCGCCCCCTTTTTCATTAAAAAAAGCAGGGGCTCCGGGTAGATCGTTCTTTTGTTTCCAAAGATGGCAGGTGGCGCAGAGTTTACGATAATAATCGAGCGCCAGCGAACTCTCACCGCTTTTCAACAACTGCTCGACTGTAATATCGGCATTCTGGTGTTCCCGCTCCCCCCAATAATACAGCAGCGTCGAAAGAATGCCACGGTTGGTCGCCATCAGTGAATTTTTCACTTTATGAATATCCGCAGGATGGCATCCCTCGACCCCGCACGTCCTAGCAACGACACGAAGATCCCCGGGATTAAGCACCATTCCCGCATGCGCCTTGTCCTTATCGATAGCTAAGGCATCCCCCAGATGGCAGGGGGAACAACCGACGACCAGACTATCATGAGCCCCGTCCAATTTTTCATTCACATGGCAGTTCAGGCACATTTCCACAAATCCGACGGTGGTTATGGCCAGTTTTTGGGGTCGTTTAGTGGTCTGTTCACGAAAAACGAGAAAACCAATCAACAAAACGATGACTGGCAAAAACAGAAGGGCGGGAATGAGACTGCGGGGTGGCCGAACCATGTCTCTTGTTGATCGTCTCGGATAGAGCCTATCTGCACGCAAGCAGCTCAGGCAAAAATAACGGAAAAAACAAGCTCTTCCAAAAATGCTTTCACAAGGGTGGCCTGCAGCACGCTTGCCGCTTTACTCCAGAAATCCCTGCACCACCGGATAGCGACGCCCCGGCCCAAAGGCTTTGGTCGTCACCTTGATACCGAGGGGGGCTTGTTTGCGTTTGTACTCGTTCAATTTTATACGCCGGACGATATCCTTGACCAGCTTGGCATCCACACCCCCAGCAGCGATTTCCGTTATCCCTTTATGCTCTTCCAGATAGGCGTGTAGGATGGCATCGAGAACTTCATAGGGAGGCAGATCATCTTGATCACACTGATCGGGTTTAAGCTCGGCCGTCGGCGGGCGAGTAATGATGCGCTCAGGAATCACCTCTCGCTCTTTGTTCATCAGGCGGGCTAACTCATACACCATGCCCTTCGGCACATCGGCAATGACAGCCAGTCCACCGCTCATGTCGCCATACAGGGTACAGTAGCCGACAGCCATTTCCGACTTGTTACCGGTGGACAACAGGAGCCGCCCGAATTTATTGGACAGCGCCATGAGCAGATTGCCCCGAATCCGCGCCTGAATGTTCTGTTCAGTCGTATCTTCCTGGAGGCCGACAAATAACGGCGCCAAGGTAGCATGATACGCCGCCATGGCACTGGAGATGTTAATGATCTCAAAACCGCAGCCCAAATTCTCCGTCAGTTTCCTGGCATCATCAATAGAATACTGCGCAGTGTACGGCGATGGCATGGCAACACAAAGAACATTTTCAGGCCCCAAGGCCCGACAACCTATCACTGCAGTAACCGCTGAATCGATTCCGCCAGATAATCCGAGCACCGCCTTGCTGAACCCGGTCTTATGCAGATAATCACGCACGCCGAGTACCAGCGCTTCCTCGACATGAACAACAGAGTCTTGGAGAATTTGCTTCTCGGTCGTATCCCATGCATCACTATCGACAATGAGCATATCTTCGGTAAAACCAGCGGCCACCGCACATATCCCGCCGGAACTACTCATGACCATGGAATGACCGTCAAATACCAAACCATCCTGACCGCCAACCTGATTGACATAAATAAGGGGAAAATTATTCTGCCGACAAAGCTGACCGAAGACCCGCTGGCGTTCAGCCAGTTTGCCATGATAATAAGGAGAAGCCGAAATATTGATAAGGCAGTCCGGAACAATCGACCCCACTACAAAATCTTTGAAGGGATTTGCTTGGTAGGATTGACGACTCCACCAGATATCTTCACAGATTGTCAAGCCACAGTGCAAACCTTGCAAGGGGAAAACCGTTGAAGTGTTTCCCGCCTCAAAATACCTGGTCTCGTCAAACACATCGTAGGTGGGAAGCAACTGCTTGCGTGCCCGAAAGGCAATTCTGTTCTTTTCAAGCACAAAGGCAGAGTTGTACAGCGGCTTTCCGGGCCCGCTTCGTCGCTCAACTGCACCGATTATACAAGTGATGCCATCAAGATGACTGACCAGATCGTCAAGGGCACGATCATGGGCATCGAGAAAGGAAGTACGTTCCAACAAATCCTGCGGCGGATAGCCGCAGAGCGACAGCTCAGGAAAAACAACAAGATCGCACCCGGCCTGCTTTGCCTTGTCAATCCAATTGAAGATAAGCCGAAGGTTCCGGTCAAAGGCACCGACAATCGGGTTTGTCTGAACTAGAGCGATTTTCACAACGGATTAAACCTGCTGAAAAGACGTAACTCACCGACGACTGCTCTTGACACACGGACACGTATCAGGCCGCATAGATTCGCCTGATAGAGCGAAAAGAAACCGAATCAAAAACACGCTACACAGATTTTGCATGGTAAAGGACGGAATACCATTCTTTACCATGCAAAAATTATAAATCCGGCAAAAAAAATCCTACCGGGCTAAAGCATACTGCTGAATTATTGTTTTAAAACATTTGCAGCAGCCGGTCCTTTGGGTCCATCAACGATTTCGAACTGTACTTTATCGCCTTCATTTAAGGTCTTGAACCCAGATCCACCGATTGCAGAGTAGTGGACAAAAACATCCTTGCCATCTTCCTGCTCAATAAAACCGAAACCTTTAGACTCGTTAAACCACTTCACTGTTCCTTTCAACATTGCTCCCTCGATCTCCTTGTAATGGGCTGGATGCTTAATCCATGCAGAACCACGCGATATTTTCTAATTAACAACAGTAATTAAAACATAAACGACGCAAATACTGCAGGGTCTACTCATGCGGCGAACATATAACACTAATTATATTAAAAACAAGAAAATTGATGCCCCTTTTTGGGTCGCAATGCAGAAATTTAGCCACCAGCCGGAGAGATGACAAACGACCTCTACAAAGACTTTCCGACAATTCCTGGAGCAAATTTATTCACGGTGCAGTGCCGGTTCCTCCACTCAGCCCGTGTCGGTTACGGATTGCGCTGAAAGATTTTAACTGCACGGTTGTGTTCCACCAGACTGGTTGAAAAAAAATGGGTCCCGTCATTTTTTGAAACAAAATATAAGGCATTAGAATCAGCCGGATGCAGGACGGCCTCCAGAGAAGCCCGTCCGGGATTACAAATTGGTCCTGGCGGCAAGGCAGGAATAACATAGGTGTTATAAGGCGTTGCCCGCTTAAGATCAGCTTTGGTCAGGTCACCTTTGAATTCTCGGATTCCGTAGATAACCGTCGGGTCCGACTGCAGAGGCATTTTTCGGGCGAGTCGGTTCAAGAATACCCTTGCTATCAACGGGCGTTCCGCTGCCGCCCCTGTTTCTTTTTCCACAACCGAGGCGAGGGTGACCATCTGATGCCGGTTAAACCCACTGAGTTCATTGGGTTTAATTTCATTCCACACATGCAGAAATCTTTCCACCATCATCCGGATCACCGAATATTCATCGGTTTCCTGACGGACAAGGGTATAGGTCTCCGGAAAAAGATACCCTTCCAGCTGCTGTGCATCAATCCCTATTTTTTTTATAAATTCGACGTCATGGACAATTGCCAAAAAACGTTCCCGCTTGATCCAACCATCCTTTTCAAAAATCGCAGCCACCTGCTCGACAGTCATTCCTTCTGGAATGGTGACATGATGGCGGAGGGTGCTGCCTTTTTCAAGCAACCGCAATACTGCGGGCGGGGTCAAGCCACGGGGAATACTGTATTCTCCGGCCTGAAGTTTGGCGGTGAGTCCGGAAAAATGGACGAGCACGAGGTAACGAATATCATATTGAAGAATGCCGTTCTCTGCCAGCAAACTCCCAATGCCCCGTACACCTGTTCCTTTGGAGATGACGACAATAACTTCTCCACTTCCAGGTGAAACGGTCGTCAAATACGACCAATACCAGAGCCCTGTGCCACAGCTGATCACAAGAACAAGAAACATAAGAATAAGTAACAACCGACGCATCAATGGAGTAAACGAATGAATCTATAGGAAAGGAAAAAGGAGAAATCAGGGGGAAAACTGCCCACAGGGACAGGAGGCAACGACCCCCTCCTTGCGGCCTGTGGGCAGGTGGATCATTTCTCTTCTTTACTGGCAGCTTGTTTCTGCCGGCGTCCACGCTTTAATATTTTCCCCAGTGTCAGTTCGATCACATCATCCATGTGTTTAACCGGGAAGAAAGTTATTTTTTTGCGCAGCTCTTCTGGAATTTCAACCAGATCCTTTTGATTCTCCTCTGGAATAAGCACCTTAGTGATACCAGCCCGCAACGCTGCCAACGCTTTGTCCTTCAGCCCCCCTATGGGGAGAACTCTACCTCGCAGAGTGACCTCGCCGGTCATCGCTATTCCCGGTTTTACCGCCTTACCGCTAATGGCTGAAAAGAGTGCTGTGGCCATGGTGATTCCAGCCGACGGGCCGTCCTTTGGAATTGCACCGGCAGGGACGTGGATGTGAATATCGACTTTTTCGAAATAATCCGACTCCACTCCCAGATCGGCACTACGGCTGCGGCAGTAACTTAAGGCTGCCTGGGCCGATTCCTTCATCACATCTCCCAATTGCCCGGTGAGCAGCAGTTTGCCTTTACCAGGAAGCACCGAGGTTTCAATATGGAGAAGTTCACCGCCGACTTCCGTCCAGGCAAGGCCAACCACCAGGCCCGGTTGCGAACTGGTATCCAGCTCAGTTTCCGGCAGAAATTTGGGTGGTCCCAAGTATTTTTCCACAGTGTTTTCAGAAATCACGTACGGTCCCTTGCCACCCTCAGCCACCTTACGAGCAATTTTCCGGCAAACCTTGCCCAGGGCACGTTCTAAGTTTCTAACCCCGGCTTCATGGGTATATTTACTGACGATTATTTCCAAAGTCGCATCATTGAGCTTGATCTGACCCGTTTTTATGCCGTTCTCTTTGATCTGCCGCGGCAGGAGGTATTTTTTGGCAATGACCATTTTTTCTTCCAGGGTGTAGCCGGAAAGCTGGATCACCTCCATACGGTCGAGCAAGGGTCCGGGAATGGTATCGCTCCTGTTGGCAGTGGTGATGAACATGACCTTGGAAAGATCAAAGGGCAGGTTCATGTAATGGTCGGAGAAGGTATTATTCTGCTCAGGATCCAGCACCTCCAACAGGGCGGAGGAAGGATCGCCGCGATAATCGTCACCGATCTTGTCGATCTCATCCATCATGAACACCGGATTATTGGTGCCGACATTCTTCAAGCCCTGGAGTATTCTCCCGGGCAAGGCGCCGATATAGGTCCGGCGATGGCCGCGGATTTCCGCCTCATCGCGCATACCACCTAAGGAGAGCCGATAAAATTTGCGCCCCATGGCCTTGGCTATAGCCTGTCCTAGTGAAGTCTTACCAACACCGGGAGGGCCGACAAAGCAGATGATCGGTCCCTTGGTGTCTTGATTGAGCTTGCGCACAGCAAGATATTCGAGAATGCGCTCTTTGATCGTCTCAAGACCATAGTGGTCCTCATCCAGGATGCCAGCCGCCACTTTCAGATCCAGCGAATCCTTGGATGACTCTCGCCAGGGGAGATCGAGGAACCAATCGAGGTAGGTGCGGACGATGGTCGCCTCAGAAGCGTCAGGATGCATCATATCCAATCTTTTCAGCTGCTTACGCGCCTCTTTCTTGGCGTACTTCGGCATCTTTTTTTTGCGCAGCTGCTTGCTTAAGCCTTCAATCTCCTGCGAGTAACTGTCCTCGTCGCCGAGTTCGCGCTTTAAGGCCTGAATTTGTTCCCGAAGAAAGTACTCCCGCTGACTGCGCGACATTTCCTCTTTGGCATCCGACTGAATCTTGGCCTGAACCGTGGAAACTTCCAACTCTTTATGGAGCAGATCCGCCACCAGACGCAGACGTGCAGTGGGATCGATAGTTTCAAGTATTTTTTGTGACTCCGATATCTTCAAGCGCAGATTGGAGCCAACCAGATCAGCCAGCCGTCCCGGTTCCTCAATGTTGTTGATGATCATCATCAGATCCGAGGAAAGAATACCGCGGAGCGACATGATCTTTTCCGTCTGCTCGCGAACCGTACGCATCAGAGCCTCGGTTTCCACGGTGATTTCCGGGTTTTCCGGTTCCTCGATCAGGTCGATCTCAACTTTGTAAAACGGTTTTTTCTGGAGATAAGAACGGATCTTTGCCTTGGAAAGGGCCTGCACCAGCACCTTGAGACGGCCATCGGGCAGCTTGAGGGTCCGCATGATCATTGAAACCATGCCGACATCGTAGATATCCTTTTCTTCGGGATCGTCTTTAGTTGGATCCTTCTGGGTCACCAGCATCAACAGTTTGTTATTGTTCAAGCCATCGTTCACGGCTTCAATGGAACCAGGCCGGCCGACAAACAGCGGGATAATCATATAATTAAAGACAACAACATCCCGGACAGCCATCATGGGCAAAGACTCCGGGATCTCAAGATCCTGTGTATGCTCCCCGAAATCACCCATACTGGTCGATAATGAATCGTCAAATTCCACGTTTTTCCTCCTTAAAATCGCCTGAACGATTATATTTTCTATATAATGGTCCCACGACAGTAAACACAACCGAATCCGAAGTCAAGGCAGCGGCGCCTCCTGCCCGGCAAAGAATATTTCGCTTGAATAATTCCATGCGCCTCAATATAGAGAGGCTATCATCCTTCCGCCTGTTCACCTGACCGTCAAGGAGCCCATATGCTGACCACAGGGTCGTTTTTTGATCTAACGGATTTTCCCTATAAAGACATTTTTGCAGACTGTACTGCGGTCTGGGAGCCACTGAATAAGCTGAAAAAATATACCTGCAGCAACACCGCTCCAACCTTTCAGCACGTCTGCCTGACCGACGGAGTACCGCTGGAGAGCCCCTATATTTCCTTTAACGGCAAACTGCGGAACGCCCGGGAATGTATCATTACCTACGGCGACACGACCAAGGGTGGACTTTCTGTCTGGGAAAACGGCCAGATCCTGGAAGGCGCCTCAGTGATCATGGCGGGTGCGGTGATGATGGGCAGAAACATCAAAATCGGCAGAGGGGTGCTGATCGAATCCGGGGTTTTGATCAAGTCGCCCGCCATCATCGGCGACTATTCGGAAATTCGCCAGGGGGCCTACCTTCGCGGTTACTGCCTGATCGGCAACCGCTGCGTGGTCGGCCACACCACCGAGGTCAAACATTCGATATTCCTCAATGACGCCAAGGCCGGACATTTTGCTTATCTGGGCGATTCAATCCTCGGCAACAATGTCAACCTGGGGGCGGGTACAAAATGCGCCAACCTGCGGTTCCTGTCAGGCAATGTGGCGGTCAAAACTCCGAGCGGCACCGTTGAGACGGGGTTGCGAAAATTCGGGGCAATACTGGGAGACAACTCGCAAACCGGCTGCAATTCAGTAACCAGTCCCGGCACGATCATGGGCCCGGAATGCATTCTTATGCCCAATACTACCGCACCTTCCGGATGGCATCCTCGAAAAACCGTGATACGCTAGAGCTGTTTTGCAATTGTTCGGACCCCGGCGGCTGCCCCTTACCGGCGTACTCGTAGAGGGCGAAGAAAAAGGCAAAGATGATCCCGATGGTAAAAAATATTCGTAGCAATCTATCCCAAGGCGGCCAGCCGCTTCCTGAAATCCTGCGAAACATAACCGCGATGATATAGGTAAACCCTATAGCGTAGGGAGCCGTAAGCAACACCTGATAGACCGTACCATATACGATGGCCCCCACATCGACACCCATGCGCAGATGAAAGAGGAAGTAGGCCAAAGCCGTCAGCGTGAATGTAATTTTATCCCGTAATGTAGCCATATATGAACAACGTCATTGCCTGTGTTTTTCCGGATACCTGCCCCAATGAGGATCTACTTTTTCCCCTTGTACAGGTTTTCGACCAGCTTGTCTACCTGCAAGCGGTTGAAGACGAACCCATCGCAAAGGACCCATCCACCCATTTTATCGAGCAACTCCTGCACCAGGGGACGCTGCAGCTGTTCACCCCGGTGCCGCTCGGCGAGCAGCGCGAACGTTTCCTCGCCTTGACTGGCGACATGCAAAAACGCCGGGATGACTACACCAGCCAGCTCAGCATGCTGACACTCGCTGGACTAAGCCACCGGGAACGGATAGAAACGAAAAACTCAATCATCACCAATCTTTTAAAAAACGGCAACATAGACAACAGAAATGAGGAAGAGGAGCTGTTGCTCTGGCAGTCGCGCCTGATGTTGAAACTGGGGGAATTCTTCGATGCCGAACAGGCCGATCTGAACAAGGCACTCCGCAATATCACCAGCCGCCAGGACGATCTCCTGGCTGAGCTGCGCGAAGAAACAGACAGCCCCTTTTCCCTGACGGCTAGTCTCCATGCCTCCGGCCACCTGACGGACGGAATCCTGCAGCATCGTCTCAAGGCTTGGAGCCGCCTCTTTTTCCACGACGCCCCCCGGGGGCAACCACAGGTCTTCATCACCCGTCACGAAACGGTGCTGGATACACTGCAGGAGGCCTATGAAAAGAACCATCGGCAAAGCGCCCGCCAGATAGTCCGCCTGGAGTTGCCCGCCAGACGCGACCCGGCGGCGGAATTGTCATCGCTAGCCCCGCTCATCCACCAATGTTCCGGCTTGCAGGCAGCACTGGCGACGCTGACCACGGTGGACGACTCTCAACCGTCTCAGACGGAAACGTTGAAGAACCTCTTTACCGGATGCACCACAGATTGGTCGCACGACCTCGACACCCGCTATCCTGCCGTACAGCACGGCCGCTGCACACTCGATCTTTTCCATTTTCCAGAGATATCGACCCGGCAGTTGTTTCTGGAGAGTTTTGCTGGAAGCAACCCTGCCGAGGACGATACAAGCCTGACCGCATGCTCAGGAACTTTTGTCGGTTTATTAAAAAGGAACGACAATTTTGGATGACAGAGGCCAAGGAGAAGCACCGCCGGAATACCCCCCGAGAATCGACTCCATTCATTGCCAACAGCCGCCACCCGGCTCCGATGCCCCCTGGGAAAAAGTGCATCAATCCACCGTCCCTTCACACTCCTCCTGGTAGGGATTGATCGTCATCACCGGGCAACAGGCCGTTTTTACCACTTTGTCGGCGACACTGCCGAACATGATTCGTTCCAGGCCCTTGTAGCCATGCGTTCCCATGATAATCAGCTGCACCTTCTTCTTGGCAGCATAGGTCAGGATTTCCTCAGCCACATCACCGGATAAGACCCTGCCGGTCACATGAACCACACCCGCCTCGGTAAACATGGCCTTGTTCTCTTCGACATAGGTTTCCATCTGCTGCTGCGCCGAAGCAAAAAGCTCTTCTTCGAGATTGGGCAGATTGACGGGGGGCACAAAAAATCCGCTGTAATCCTCAAAATTCTGGACCACAAATACGAGGTGCAACTCCGCTTTAAAGGTTCCGGCGATGTAGGCGGCCGCTTTGACAATCGTACCAGCATTGTCGGAAAAATCGATCGGGGTAAGGATACTCTTGATATTTTGCATGCATTACCTCCAGCGTGAAAGAAGATTGAAAATCATCCTGACTACTTAAAAGATAAACTGTTTACAGATAATTTCCACCAATATTGTGACATTTCAGCCGCCTAAGCTGCTCCAATTCATCGCAGCCCGACAAAGCAGTTGACCCTGCCGGGTAAGGATAATATATTTTAACATATTAGTTTGTTTGCAGTCTTCTGCGCCAACAGGGAGCAATAAAGCATGCCATGCCTGTTGTACCGCAGTTGCACACCTTCACGTTCGTTCCGGTCGGGGCCGGAGATTGCTATGGATTTCACGCCAAAATGGATCGCCTGGGAGATTACCCGCCGCTGCAATCTCAACTGTGTGCACTGCCGCTCCTCATCCCAGATGGAGGTTGAGGGCCATCCCGATTTTTCCTTAGCCGAGGCTAAACGGGTGCTTGACGAGATCCACGGCTACGCCAATCCGGTCATGGTCCTGTCTGGTGGCGAACCGCTCCTACGGCCGGATGTCTTTGATATTGCTGCCTACGGCACCGGGCTCGGCATGCGCATGTGCCTGGCCACCAACGGCGCCCTGGTCACCGAAGAGACCTGCGTGAGCATCAAGGCGGCTGGCATCAAGATGGTTAGTTTGAGTCTCGACGGCGCCACCGCCGCCGTCCACGACAATTTCCGTAACCAATCCGGGGCGTTTGCCGGGGTCATGAACGCCATCCGCCTCTTTAACGAGCACAAGATCGAATTCCTCATCAACTCCTCCTTCACCAAGCGCAACAAGGAGGAAGCACCGAAAATTTACCAACTGGTGAAAAGCCTGGGGGCAACGGCCTGGTACCTGTTCATGATTGTGCCCACTGGACGGGGCGAGGATATCATGGCGGAATTGATCCCGGCTGAGGAGTACGAGGATATTCTCAACTGGCATTACGACATGGAAAAAGAGGAGCACGATCTCCTGGTCCGGCCCACCTGTGCGCCCCAATATTACCGGATCATCCTGCAACGATCCAAGGCAGAGGGCGAGCGGTTCAAACGGCGCAGTCTCAAATTCTCCACCGGCGGCTCCAAGGGTTGCCTGGCTGGTCAGTTGATCTGCCTGATCGATGTCGACGGCAATGTTCTGCCGTGCAGTTATTTTCCCAAGGCAGCCGGAAACATCCGCACCCAGTCTTTTAAGGATATCTGGGAGAATTCTAAACTTTTTCTCGATTTGCGCGACTTTGCCGGTTACAAGGACAATTGTGGCCGCTGCGAATATGTCAATGTCTGCGGCGGGTGCCGGGCCAGGGCCTATGCCATAACCGGCGACTATCTGGCGTCCGAGCCCTTTTGTACCTATCAGCCGGGACACTGACTGCGTATCGCCCTGTATAACATAAATCTTCACTTTGCAAAGTAGCGGTCGGTTTTCTTCCGCAGGAACACGAAACCAGCTGCATTTTACGGACAATCACTCTACGGATACTAATGAACAATACATTTCTCAAAGCTTGCCAGGGCGAACAAACCGAATACACTCCGGTCTGGTTTATGCGGCAGGCAGGCAGATATCTGCCGGAATACCAGAAGGTACGCAGCAAGGTCAGCTTCCTGGAACTGTGTAAAAGCCCGGAACTCTGCACCGAAGTTTCCCTGCAGCCGGTCGATATCTTCGGCTTCGACGCTGCCATTCTCTTTTCAGATATCCTCATTCCGATGGAGGCCATGAATCTCGCTCTCGAATTCCACGAAGGCCGAGGTCCTATCTTCCCCCAACCGGTGCGCAGCCAACAGGCGGTCGATGCCCTCATTGTTCCTGACCCGGAGGCGACCGTCCCTTTTGTCATGGAAACGATCCGCTTGCTGCGCAGGGCGCTGAAGGTACCGCTCATCGGTTTTGCGGGAGCCCCGTTCACCTTGGCCACTTATTTAATCGAAGGAGGCAGTTCCAAAGTTTTTCTCCACACCAAAAAAATGATGTTCCAGGAGCCCGCACTGTACCACAACCTGCTTACCAAAATCACTGCCTGCACCAGCGCGTATCTGCGGGCCCAGGCGCGTGCCGGAGCCCAAGTTCTGCAGCTGTTCGACTCGTGGGCGGGAATCCTAGCCCCTTGCGATTATGAACAGTTCGCCCTGCCCTATGTCCGCTCGATCATCAAGGACCTACGAGCAATGACCGACATTCCCCTGATCTACTTCGCCAACAACGGCGCCACCCTGATCCCACACACCGTCACCCTCGGGGCGGATGTGCTTGGTTTTGACTGGCGCCTGCCGATTGCTGATGCTATCAAGCAGGCCGGTGGCCACGCGGTCCAAGGCAATATCGATCCCGTTGCCCTCTTCCTCCCCAAGGAGCGGCTTGAGCAGCGGATCAAAACCATGCTGACCGATGCCCGAGATGCACGGGGCTACATTTTCAACCTCGGCCACGGCATCCTCCCGGAAACGCCGCCGGATCAGGTGCGGATTGCGGTTGATGCCGTCCACCGCTTCAGCGGCAAATAGCAATTCCAACTCGCCGCGCCCTCCATGAAAATGTCGCAGACACGCATCCCCTCACTCCCGGAATGTGTCCGGTTGATGGAACAGTACGGGATGCTTGCCAATATCCGGCACCATTCGCTGGTTGTCGCCCGCCTGGCCGAACAACTACTGGCTGGCCTGCATGCCTTTACCCCGACCCGGCCCCAGGTCGACCGCAATCTGGTGATCGCTGGAGCGCTGCTCCATGACATTGCCAAAACCCCTTGCCTTAACAGTACGTGCGACCACGCCAAGATCGGTGCCGATATCTGCCGAGAGCATGGATTTCCCGATATCGCAGCCATTGTCGAAGAACATGTCATCCTCAGGCATTATGAGCCTGACCGGTATCAAGAAGGACATTTCAGCGCCCAGGAGATCGTCTATTATGCCGATAAACGGGTACGGCATCATGTGGTGGTGCATCTGGATGAACGGCTGAAATATATCCTTGACCGTTACAGTAAAGACAACCCTACCCGGCAGCAATTGATCCAGGTAAATTTCAACAAATGCTTCACCTTAGAACAACATCTTTTCCAATGGCTGCCCTACGGCCCTGAAGATCTTGGCATCTTCTGAGACATCGCGTATTGCAACAACAGGATACCATTATGCCCACCACATCCTTTGACTGGGTCGAAAACTACCCGGCCGCTGTCAGCGTCTGCAATACCCAAGGCATCATCATCGCCATGAACAGGCTGGCGATGGACAATTTCAGCAAACAGGGGGGTGCGGCCCTGATCGGCACCAGCCTGTTTGCCTGCCACCCGGAACCGGCAAACGGCATCATCCGCAAACTTTTGCAGGAACAGACGGTCAACACCTATTTCACCGAAAAAAATGGCGTCCGTAAACTGGTGCATCAAGCCCCGTGGTATCATGAAGGCCGATTCGCGGGACTCGCCGAGACCATTATCGCCCTCCCTGATCAAGTCCCGACCAAACAACGAAGTTAACGACAGCCATCTAGTCAAAATTACTCCCAATACTTGACAGGTCATCGCGGGTGGGTATACTCTGAACAGATAGAGGCATCTCCCTTTTTTCCGGGATGCAGCCCCGCGATACAGATAACCACAGGAGCCGACACGATGAAACCTCGCCCCTCTCTGCCCTTTCTCTGCACTTTCCTCCTGCTGATTCTATCGTTCGGACCGGTTCACGGCGAACAATCGCACCCAGAACTTAAGGAGAAACTGAGTTCCCCCGGAAATAGCCGTTCTCAACGCATGGCTGAAAATTTTTTTATCATATACGATCCATCCACCTCCATGGCCGTACCGTATAAAAACACCGGTCTGACCAGGATCGAGGCCCAAAAGAAGATCCTTCGTGAAAGCAACGCCTCCCTGCCCGAGCTGAACTGGCAGGCTGGTCTCTATCCCCACTGGAAGGGTGAGCTCTGGCTGCACGGCTCTCCTTATGCCTTTAAGCCCTATTACCGGCTGCAACTCTACAATAAAGCGGAGTATGCCGCTGCCATCGAGCAACTGCCGGTTATTCCGCAAAGTCCGCCCATGCTCCAGACAGGCCTGATGAAACTAGGACATCTTCTTGGCCTGGCGGACCGCACCGAAATTTTTCTGTTTTCCGATGGCAGGCATTCCACCTTTAAAGAGTTGGAACCGCTCCCTCTGGCCCAAGCCAAGAAGCTGGCTGCCAAATATGATATTTGCTTCAACATCGTCTCCAGTGCCACCGATGCAAAGGCCAAAAAGCTGCTCAATGACATCGCCGCGGTGAACAGCTGTTCCCAGGTTATCGATTTCGATACCGCCTACAACCGGCCCGAGCACCTGCTGGGCAAGCTCTATATGGATACAACGGGCAACGGTTTTGGCAACATCCTGTTCGATTTCAACAAATCGAACATCAAACCGAAATTTGCGGAGCAACTCGACCGGTTAGGCCGGCACCTCCAGGCGAACCCGCAATCGTATGTGGTTCTTTCCGGATTCACTGACAGCATTGGCTCTGAAGCCTATAACATCAACCTTTCGCAACGACGGGCCGAAAGCGTTCGTAATTATCTGCAGAATAAATTCGGCATCAGCCAAGAAAATATGCTCATGTACTGGTACGGCTACGCCAATCCAATCGCCTCCAACAAAACGGCGAAAGGACGGCAACAAAACCGCCGGGTGACCATCGTGCTTCGCGATAAGAAATAACACCTCGCGGCCTCCGGGCCGCCCACAGGAGATCTTCATGCGTATTGCCTTTCACGGCGCCGCCAGAAATGTCACCGGTTCCTGTCATCTGATCGAATGCCTGGGCAAACGAATTCTGATCGACTGCGGTCTCTATCAGGGCAACCGGGAGATGGATGAAGAAAACCGCAACAATTTCGGTTTTGATCCGGCCGCTATCGATTTCCTGCTGCTCACCCACGGCCATCTTGACCATTGCGGCCGCATCCCCCTGTTGAGCAGACGCGGATTCAAGGGCAAGATCATTACTACTGCGGCGACCCGCGAACTGGCCCGACTGGTCATGCTCGATTCAGCCCGCATCCAGGAGGAGGAGGCCAGGTACCAAAATTACAAAGCGAGCAAAAGGAAAAACTGGAGGGATCTAGCCGAACCGCTCTACAACACCCTTGACGCCCTCAACTGCCTGGATACCTTTGTCGACATTGCCGCTTTTACAAAACCGTACGATCTCTGCCCCGGCATCCGCGCCACCTTTTACGATGCCGGCCATATCCTCGGCTCCGCCTGCATCCTCCTGGAGATGGAAGAGGCCGGCACCAGCAGGCGCGTACTGTTTTCCGGCGATCTCGGCTATAACGGCCGGGCGATCATTCCCGATCCGGCAACGCCGCCGCATGCCGATACCGTGATCATGGAAAGCACCTATGGCGATCGGCTGCATAAAACACTGGAACCCTCCATCGAAGAGCTGTACCAGGCGATCAACACTACCACCGCCAGAAACGGCAATGTCCTCATTCCCAGCTTTGCCCTGGAAAGAAGCCAGGAACTCCTCTACTATCTCCGTGAAGGTATCGAACAGAACAAACTGCCCCGCAACCTCCAGGTTTTTCTCGACTCCCCTATGGCTATTTCCGCCACCCAGATTTTCCGCCGACATCGCGAATGCTTTGATGAGGAAACCTGGGCAGTCCTGGCATCCGGCAAGGACCCCTTCGAATTCCCTGGATTGCAGATCATCCGCGATGCCGCCGAATCCATGGCCTTGAAGCACATGCAAGGCGTCGTCATTATTGCCGGTTCCGGCATGTGTACCGGCGGTAGAATCCGCCACCATCTCCGCCATAATTTGTGGCGGACGGAAGCCTCGGTGGTCTTTGTCGGTTATGCAGCCGCAGGCACCCTGGCACGACAGATCATTGAAGGTGCCGGTGAGGTCCGGGTGCTGCAGGAAGAGGTCGAGGTCAACGCCGAGATCTATACCATCGGTGGTTTTTCTGCCCATGCCGATCAGCAGGAGTTGCTCAACTGGTTCGCGCAGACCGGAAACCCTGCGCGAACCTTTCTGGTGCACGGCGAAGAAAAGGCTATGCAGGTCTTGGCTGGCCTCCTGAACGACACCAAGGTGGTAATGCCAAACCTGCATGAATCCTTTGAGCTGTAGAGGACTCCCTGCAAGAGACGTTTACTTTGGAGTTTGCTAAACAAGAACAGTTCAACGCTGCCATGGAACGCTATACGTCCCACCGTGGCGCCACGGCCTCTTGCTGTCAAAAAGGCACCATGCGAGACACCATCTCTGCAGGACAATACCGAGTCTGCCTTTTTAAACGGTTGTAGTGATCCGCTCCTCAATCGGATTGCGGCAGCCTGTTGCAAAGAATACAAACCCAACACCGATCTGCATTATGCTCGCCATGTTGGTGTGGATAGTGAAACTCGCTAACACGTATCGCAGGTCGTCTCTATGCCGATAAAAAAGCAACTGCAAGCACACCTCTCCCATCCAAAAACCTATTCCCTGCTCCTTGCCGGTGGCTGGTCCTTGGTCATCATCATATCCCTTGTGGCCAGTATTGCTGTGCATCAGCAGGAGACTGTGACCATTGCTCAGAATGTCGCCAGGGCCTATATCGACAAAGACATCCTCTACCGCAACTGGAATGCTTTTCATGGTGGCATCTATGTGGCAACAGACAAGGGCGTAGTGCCCAACCCATTTTACCCGCCTTCCCTCGAAGAACGGGACGTGACGACTCCTTCCGGACGTCACCTCACCCTTGTCAATCCGGCGTACATGTCACGCCAGATTTACGAATTCGATCAAAAAGAACATAAGGTATCCGGGCGAATTTCAAGCCTTAATCCCCTGCGCCCTGAAAACAAAACCGACGATTGGGAAGCTTCCGCTTTGAGGGCTTTTGAACGCGGCCAGCAGGAAGTCAGCAGCTTTGAAACCGAAGATAACATTCGTTACCTGCGGCTTATGCGACCTTTGATAACCGATGGGAGCTGCCTGCCCTGCCATACCCATCAAGGGTATAAAACGGGTGATATTCGTGGCGGCATCAGCGTCAAGTTACCGATGCTGCTCTTTGATCCAGCCACGAGCAAACATGCTGAATTGATCTGGGCAATTCATGGCATCATGTGGTTGTGGGGGCTGGCAGCCCTGTATGCAGGCTACACAGGGCTACGGCGACGCACCGAAGAACGTGATCTGGCAACAGAAGAGCTGCAACGGTTGAATGCAGTTCTTGAAAACCTGGCGACGACCGACCCTTTAACCGGAATCTTTAATCGGCGAAAATTTCTAGAACTGCTACAGGCAAATATCCTGGAAGCAAAACGTTACGGCATGCCGCTGGCACTCATCTTTTTTGATATCGACCATTTCAAGATGATCAACGATACCTATGGACACGAAACCGGAGACAACGTCTTACAGGAGCTGACCCGAATGGTCACCGTAATGATCCGCCAAACTGATGTTTTCGCTCGCCTCGGCGGGGAGGAATTTGTCATTCTCGTACACAATAACGATGCGAGGACAGCGGGAGAACTGGCCGAGAAAATCAGATGCCACATGGAACAGCACGATTTCCCTCAAGTGGGCATCGTGACCTGCAGCTTCGGAGCTGTTCAGATGTGTCAAGATGACACGGCGGAGACGCTCATCAAGCGTGCCGACGATACCATGTACGCCGCCAAACAGGCAGGTAGAAACCGGGTTGAAATCCGATGTGACCAACAAACCAAACCAGTTCCAAGCCACACAGTGTCTCCTTAACGACCACAGCAGGGGGAATATCGAGAACTTTTCTTTCTATTGGCCGAATAGAATCCAGAGTTGTTTTCTCGTGAAAAAACGACCCGCCCACTCCGGTAAAAGGCTGTGCTTGTCCACCATGCAGCGCTCTTTTATCGGGCAGGAAACACGCCCCCGGTTATTGAGCAGGCATTGAGGTTGCAGGTTTGGTGGGCTCGACGGGTGCTGTTGGTGGCGGAGCAACCGATTTTGCGGGCGGGGTCGGAGGCGTCGGCGCGGTTACCTCATGAATTTTTGATTTGCCCTCCTCCCAGGCATGCCTTGACTCCATCCAGGCCTTTTCCCAAAAATATTTTGATTGCTCCTTGACCGTTCCCACGGCTTCCTTCGATTTTTCGCCGACTGTTTCCAACACCTCCTTGGATCCAGCTTTGGCCTTCTCCAAGACATCGGCTGATTTCTCCCATGCACTCCCCGCAGTCTCCCTAGAGGCCTCGACTACTGCACCCGAGGCTTTTTTAACCTCTTGGCCGGCCTCGCCCCACTTAGAGTTCTCCTGCTCGTGCACACCTTCCGGCCTTTGTGAGGTGGACTGATCCTCAGCGGCTACGGCTACGGAAGCAATCGAGACAACTGCAAGTAGGGTGCAATAAAGGATCATCCGGTTTACAAGTTGCATCATTTTCATTGATTCCTCCCTGATTGATTGTACCACAATGTATATTCAATATATTTTTAATATGCATTGTTATTGCAAAACACAAGATTAGGACCTATTTTCCCAAGAGATGACGGTACCGAAACTATCAGTGCAAGGCTCGGGACCCTTTCCTGCCCTATACTCTTTGCCTGTGACCCACATATACCAATATACCCTTTCCGGTTACACAACAAAAAGGACACGCCAATGCCCCCACCGCGCCAAGCTCTGGCCTTTTTCTTTTTCGCGCTCCTTCTACCGCAAACGCTTGCGGCCGTAGAAAAAGAGACACTACCCTCACGATGGACGGCACAGGAAGCGGTTCAATTTGCGCTGCAACACAATCCAGACGCACGAGCCGCACTGGAACGCATCCATGCGGCCGATGCCGACATCAGATCGGCAAAAGCGGCCTTTTATCCGCAACTGGGGCTGAGTACGGAGTACAGCCGCACCAACAATCCCATGTATTCCTTTGGCAACATCCTTAACCAGGGGACGTTTTCTAATACCATCGACTTCAACAATCCCGGTATCACCGATGCCCTGCAAACCAAGGCAACACTCCAGTACCGGTTGTACAACGGCGGGCACGACCTGGCGGCCCTAAATGCCGCTGATCAACGCAGTCAAGCGACCCAGTATGAGCAGGCAGCCATCCGATCCTGGCTCGGGTTTGAAGTGGTGCACGTTTTTTATACTATTATCCAGGCCGAAGACACCGTGCGGGCAAGAAAAGGGGCGGTTGAGGCCATCAGCGCGTCCCTGGCGGTGGCCAAGACTCGTTTCCAGGAAGGCAGCCTGTTGAAGGAAGATATGCTCAACCTTGAAGTGCAGCAGGCCAAAGCGGAAGAACAGCTAATCCAGGCACAACATGGTTTGAATCTGGCGCAACAGGGTTTCCTCCACCTGCTCGGTATTACGGGGGGTGAGGTCAAACTCGATGCCACCGCAAGCCAGGTTCAGGATACTCCGGTGGAGCATGACATCCGCAACCGTCCGGAACTGGCGGGCATGGCCGCAGCGATCAAAGCCCAGGAAGCTCTGGTCCGGCAGGCCCGTTCCGGCAATTACCCCACGGCGGATGCCTTTGGTTCGTACCAGGTCGACAAGGGTATGGCACTCGAAGACGGCTCGGGCAATTCCTGGACAGCAGGCTTGCGCCTCAACTACACGCTGTTCAACGGACAGCAAACCGCTGCGGCCACGGATCGTGCCAAGGCTCAGTTAGCGGAAGCCAAAGAGCAGCAGCGCAAAATGGAACTGACCTTGGACCTGGAGTTCGAACAGGCGACACTCGCTTTGCACCAAGAGGAAGAGCGTCTCAAGGTCACGCTCAAGATGGTGGAGTCCGCGATAGAAAGCGCCCGCCTGGCCCGGATCCGTTTCAAAGAGGGAGTACTGCTCTCCTCAGAACTCATCAATACCGAAAACAGATTGACCGATGCCCAAGTCAGCCATGCCTTTGCCTCGGCGGCCCGAAAAATCGCCATTGCCGATCTGCGCCGAACGGTCGGTCTTGCCCAATTCAACCAAGGGGTAAAGTAACCATGTCTCCAGTTACGATTGGTGCAATGCACAGGATGCAACGTCTCGCCTATACCCTTACCGTATCGCTGCTGATGCTGCCGACAGCTCTCACCTTGGCGGCCGAATCCGCCGCTCCGGCAGCAACCGCACCGGTTACGGTCTCGGTAGCGGTGGTCCGCGAGCAGGAAATTCCGGTCCTGACCGAGGTGGTGGGTACGCTGCAAGCCGCCGAACGGGCGGCAATCGCCGCCAAGGTCACAGGAGTGATCTCCCGGATGCCGGTGGTGCTGGGTTCAACGGTAAAAACAGGGGATATCCTGGTCGCGATCAGCGCCGAAGAGATCTTGGCCCGGCTGAATCAGGCGGAAGCCCAACTGGCTCAGGCCAAACGCAATCTGGAGCGGGAACAGAATCTCCTCCAAAAAAATGCAGCCACCGCGGAAACGGTCAATTCGATGCACGATCTCCATGCCATCGCCCAAGCCGGCTACCGAGAAGCCAAAACTATGCTGGGCTACGCCACCATCACCGCACCTTTTGACGGGGTGGTAACCCGGAAAAACGTGAGCACCGGCGATCTCGCCACACCGGGATCCGTTCTTCTGCACATTGAAAACAACCAAAGATTACAGGTGACCACAGCGGTCCCGGAAAGCCTGGTCCTCAAGGTTCACACCGGCGACACCCTGACTGTCAGGGTCCCGTCAGCAGAGGCGGTTGTCAAGGGAACTGTTTCGGAAATCGCCCCAGCTGCCGATCCGAGTTCACGCACGGCCTCGGTCATCCTTGACCTGCCCCCTAACTCGAACCTGCGCAGCGGCCAGTTCGCCCGGGTCCTCCTACCAGGAAAAGACGGGAAAGCCCTAGTCATTCCGACCACCGCGATTGCCCCTTCCGGACAAATGGACAGGGTCTTTGTAGTGGAAGAACAACACGCCCGCCTGCGTCTGGTCCGCACCGGTATGAGTCTTGACGGCCTGACCGAGATCCTCAGCGGTCTCAACCCCGGCGAAACGGTAGTCACCACCAATAACCAATCCCTTGTCAACGGCCAACGCCTGCAGATCGCGCCATGAAGAGCGAAAAAAAAAGTAACCTGGGATTTGCCGGACGTCTGACCGCAGCCTTTATCGGTTCGAAGCTCACCCCCATCGGCCTGATCGCCTCGCTGCTGCTCGGTTTACTGGCCCTGACCCTGCTGCCCCGCGAGGAAGAACCGCAGATCAAGGTGCCGATGATCGATGTCATGGTTGCCATGCCCGGAGCCACCGCCAAAGAAGTGGAACAGCGGTTGGCCATTCCCATGGAGAAACTCCTCTATGAACTGCCGGGTATCGAGTACATTTACTCCACCTCCCAGCCGGGCCAATGTTTATTGATTGCCCGCTTCTACGTTGGCGAGAATTTCGAGAAATCAATCGTCAGCCTCAACCAGAAGCTGCAGACCAACTTCGACCGCATCCCCCACGGGGTTTCCCAACCTCTGGTCAAACCCCATACCATTGATGATGTCCCGGTCTTGGCCCTGACCTTTCATTCCAAACACTACGACCATTACACCCTGCTCCGTCTGGCCGCCCAGGTGGATGATGCCATCAAGAGCATCGCCGAAGTCGCCGAAACCAAATTGATTGGCGGCACACGGCGGCAACTGCGCATAGAGTTCGACCCGCTGCTGCTCGCCGCCCGAAGCTTGAGCCCAACGGACCTGACGGCCCGCTTGCAGCAAGCCAACCGCCAATCCCACTCCGGCACCCTCAGGGCGACGAACACCGAACTGCTGCTCCAGACCGGTACCTTTCTCACCTCTGCTGCGGATGCGGGCCGAATCGTCGTTGGTGTCCATGGCGGCAAACCGGTCTATCTGCACGAGGTTGCCACCGTGATCGACGGACCGGAGGAACCCCAATCCTATGTCCTCTTCGGTGACCAGAACACCGGCAATCCTGAGGCAGCAGTAACGCTTTCAGTGGCTAAACGGCCCGGATCCAATGCCGTCCAGGTGGTTGAGACCGTCCTACATAAGGTCGAAAGCCTCAAAGGCTCCCTCATCCCGCCGGAGATCGAGGTGACGGTCACCCGCGATTACGGGGAGACCGCCGCGGAAAAATCCAACGAACTGCTGCTGCACATGGGCATCGCGGTCTTTGGCGTCGCCCTGCTCATTCTATTTTTCCTCGGCTGGCGTGAATCGATCATCGTCCTGCTCGCCATCCCCTCGACCCTATCCCTTACCCTGCTGCTGTTTTATCTCTATGGCTACACCCTCAACCGTATCACCCTGTTTGCCCTGATCTTTTCCATCGGCATCCTGGTGGACGACGCCATTGTCGTGGTCGAAAATATCGTCCGCCACCTGCGCCTGCCTGCCAACCGGGGCGTCCCACTTAAAGATATCGCCATCGGGGCGATCATCGAAGTCGGCAACCCCACCATCCTTGCCACCTGGGCGGTTATTGCCGCCATCCTGCCCATGGCCTTTGTCGGCGGCCTGATGGGACCCTACATGCGCCCCATTCCCATCGGGGCCTCGGCGGCCATGATTTTTTCTCTGATCATCGCCTTCACCATCACTCCCTGGGCTGCCATCCATATTCTCCGCAAACCCAAAGAAGCAACAGCGGGCGGCCAACACGACCCCGACCACGCCCCCAACGATTTTTTCACCCGGCTCTATCACCGGATCATGGAACCGCTGCTTGCCGACCACCGCTGGCGGCTCGGGTTTTTCGTCATCATTATTCTGCTGCTGCTCACCGTCTGCTCCCTGGTCGTATTCGGCAAAGTTAAGGTGAAGATGCTGCCCTTTGACAACAAATCCGAGTTCCAGATTATCCTCAACATGCCGGAAGGATCGCCTCTGGAACAGACGGCCCGGGTGGCAGCAGAAATGGCCGAAGTGGTCAGCCATGAGCCTGAGGTGATCAACTACCAGATTTATTCAGGTGTGGCCGCCCCCTATAACTTCAACGGCTTGGTCCGCCATTATTTCCTGCGCTCCGGTCCGACCATGGCCGATGTCCAGGTGAATCTCAAAGGGAAAAAGGACCGCAACAGCCAGAGTCACGATATCGCCAAACGGGTTCGACCGGCACTCGCCCTGATTGCTGAAAAATACGGTGCTGCCGTGGCGGTGGCCGAGGTACCGCCCGGACCTCCGGTTCTGCAGACTCTGGTCGCCGAGATTTACGGACCGGATGAGGAACACCGGTTACAACTGGCAGCAGAGGTCAAAAAAATCTTTGCCGCCACCGCCGGGGTGGTGGATATCGATTGGTATCGTGAACAAGATCGGAACAAGCTGGTGCTCACCGTGGACAAGGAAAAGGCCGCCCTGAACGGTATCTCCGAGGGAGAGATCGCCAGAACCGTGGAGATGGGGCTTTCCGGCCGTTCCATCGACCTCCTGCACCAGCCCCGGGACAAAGAAGAAATCGACATCATTCTGCAACTACCGCAAGCAGAGCGGGCCCGGATTGACAATCTGCTCAATATTTCCCTGCGTTGCGCAACCAATCCCCAGGCGCCACTGGTGCCGTTGCGGGAACTGGTACAGGTTCGTACGCAACCAGTGGATCAACCTATCTACCGTAAAAATCTCAAACCGGTCATCTACGTCACCGGCGATGTCGCCGGGTCGGCGGAGAGCCCGGTTTACCCGATCCTGACCATGAATCAGCGACTCAAGGAACTGGACGCCGCCCATTTCGGCGGCACCACCGGACCGGTGACTGTCTACAATCTCAAACAACCCTTCCTGGAATCTCAACCAGCCATAAAATGGGACGGCGAATGGCACATCACCCTGGAGGTCTTCCGCGACCTCGGCCTTGCTTTCTGCGTGGTCATGGTGCTGATCTACATGCTGATGGTCGGCTGGTTCAAGGATTACATCACGCCGCTGGTGGTGATGGCAGCCATTCCTTTCTCGCTAATCGGTATTCTGCCGGCGCACTGGGCACTGAATGCCTTCTTCACCGCCACCTCAATGATTGGTTTCATGGCCGGGGCTGGGATTGTGGTCCGCAACTCGATTATCCTGGTTGATTTTATCGAGCTGCGGGTCAGCCATGGCCTACCGCTAGCCGAGGCCGTGGTCGAGGCTGGGGCCATCCGCTTTCGCCCGATGCTGCTGACCGCGCTTGCGGTGGTGGTCGGGGCCTCAGTGATCCTGGCCGATCCGATCTTTCAAGGTCTGGCTATTTCCCTGATGTTCGGCGAGATTGCCTCGCTTTTGATTAGTCGAATGGCTGTACCGGTGTTGTACTACATGGTGAAAGCGAGAAAGAATAGGTGACACAGGGCCTCCGATACCTGCTGATTGACCAAGATACAGGAAGGGAGATGCTCAAAGGCAAAGCCAAGGTACACGACACCGGATTCTATATTGGCGCCGACCCTTTATCTCCACAACTCGGAGATGTACGGATAGAATTCAAGGTGGTCAAGCCAACGGAAGCAAGCGTAATCGCCAAACAGGTGGGGAACACTTTTGTGCCCTACCGCACCAAAGCAGGCGGTGCCATCGAGCTTCTCGCAACAGGGGGCCATACGGCGGATGCCATGATCCAGAAAGAACAGGACAATGTCGTAAATATTCACTGAGGAACCCGCACAAACTGCTAAACACAAGGAAGGACGGCGGGTGGCGCACGCCTTGACAACACCTGCGAGGACCGGGATCGACAGCGTACCCCTGACCAAGGGACAACAGCCTACCTGGACATGAAATTGCCGGCCCCGTGCCGCGAGGAGTAATTCATTTTCTCACCAGGGGCAGGCCGAACCGGTCCTGTCCCAAGAGATGGGTGGCGTTAACAGCAAACAGATCAAGGAAGCTCGAATCGGCAAGATTACAGCGGAACCCCTGGCAAGACCGTGGCCGGTGGTGGTAGATCCGACAGCAGTACTTTCCGTTTCTTTTTTGCAGGAAAATGCAGCCCTTGTCATCGGGATGAATCATGAAAACCTTGCCTGTTGCCGTCGCCGCTTCGACCAGTTCATCCATGGATTGATCGCGCAGCCCGTTCAGACTGACCGAGACCCCGACATGTCCTCCCATTTTACGGATAAAATCGACCTCGTCCGGCTGCAAGGTAATCTTGCGATAGGACTTGCAGCAGGCACCGCATTGTCGACATTCTGAAAAAATGGACCGCAGGGTGGTCGGATCCACGGGGCTGTCATTGGTCATAAGGCTTTGCTCCTCAACCACACTAGAATTGATTATCCCAGTTCTAGAGCGTCCAATAGGCGTGCAACGGATGATTGTCCAAAATCCTTGCGGCCCGTTCTGAATGGACAGCCCCGGGCCTTCGCCCCACCGGCTGCAACAGACTTTCCACCGTAGCCACGACTGAGGCCTCCAGCGACACGGGGTTGTATCCTCCCTCAAGAATAAACAGCAGACGGTTGTCACAAGCCTCGCGGGCCAGACATTTGAGCAGCTCGGTCAGGGTTGCATACCAATGGGTGGTGAGCAATATCCGGCTGATGCTCTCGTCGCGGTGCCCATCATATCCTGCGGAAACCAGAATGATCTGCGGCAGGTATTGTTCCACCACGCCACCGAGCACCTTGCCCATGAGGTACATATATTCAGGATCGGCAAACTGCTGATGCACCGGCAGATTGATAGTGTACCCCTGCCCCTTGCCGCTGCCGATTTCATGCGCAAAACCGGTAAAAGGAAACAATTTTTCCTGATGGATGGAAAGAAAAAAGACCTGCTCGGTCTCATAAAACACCGACTGAGTGCCGTTGCCGTGATGGACATCGAAATCAAGGATAAGTATGCGCTGGAGGCCATAAACCCGGCGCAGATATTCGGCCGTGATCGCCACATTGTTCAACACACAGAAGCCCATGCCGCGGCCTGGTTCGGCATGATGCCCTGGCGGACGGATGAGGGCAAAGCCATAATCAATCTCTCCGCTTACAATCCGGTCAGCCATCTCCATGCAGCCGCCGGCGGCAAGGGCCGCCGTATAGAGGCTCCGCTCCATCAGATACGTATCGCGGTCGTAGGAATAGGGATTATCGGCATTGGCATGTTCCCGCAACTGCTCAAGGTAGAACGAAGAATGCACCGCCTCTATTTCGGCGATTGTCGCCTCGCGCGGCCGATACGTTCGCAGCTGACCAGCATACTCAGGTTCTTCCAGGGTATGGTAGAGACTTCGCACCCGGTTGGCATTCTCCTGGGAAGGCGTGGGGATGGTATGATCATAGTACCTGCGGTCAAACAGGACCCCAGGCACTTTATGCATAATGGTGTTGGTATATGAGTTCGTTGACAAATCGCTGCCGACACAGGCGGTAGAGATAGCCGACCCGCTGGACCTGCTGATCGGCATAGGGCAGGGCAAGGGTCAATTCGAATCCGAGCTTCTGCAGACAGCGCTGTTGGGCCATATTATTGACGTCCGTATACATCTCCACCTGTTTGATATCAAGCCGGTTGAACAAAAAAAGGATCAGATACTTCTGGACTTCGGTACCGTACCCTTTACCACGCTCCTCGGGGCGGGCAATCTTGACGGCGATCACCGCTGTCGTCGGATCCTCTGGACGAATCCAGAAATGGACGGTGCCGATCGGCGTTCCCTGGCGCAATTCGACCAGAAAGGATTTATTGCGCTTCGTCCACCAAATTCCGGCCTCAATCTTATGCGCCAACTGCTCAACGGATAATTTCTCCGGGGTCAGATACTGCCCATAGGCCTCCGGATTATTGCTCCATTCGGCCAGAAGATCCAAATCATCCATCTCGATGCGCCGAAGCTGCAGACGTATGGTGAAAATTCTGTCGCCAAAGATGGTCATGATGCCTGTTCCTCCCGCCCATGGGTGCGGAGGGATCCCCGGTCATACGTCATACGAGTCCCCCCTCTGTCCCCATCGCTTACCTGCACATATTATTGACCGCCGACTGCAGGGAACTGCTCGACGCCATCAGACGATCTAGAGCTTTGACCGTATCGCCGACCGAGGACTGTACAGTTTCCGTGGTTTGCTGATTTTCACCCGAGGACTTCACCACCGTGTGGATTTGCTGCATAACCTTCTGTCCCTGGTCAGCCAAGGTGGCGGCCCGGCCGCTGACATCATCAACAGAAGTCGAAATGGTCATGATGCCGCCGGAGATTTCCTCCATGGCATTGAGCGCGGTGTTAATGACCCGGCTCCCATCATCAAGCATCCGCATGCCATCCTGCATGGCGGCGATGGTCTGTTGAGAATCCTTTTCCACCATTTTGACGATATGGGAAATATCCACCGCCGAACGTGAGCTGTTTTCCGCCAGCTTCCGCACCTCATCGGCAACCACCGCAAACCCGCGGCCTGCATCTCCAGCCCTGGCCGCTTCGATGGCGGCATTGAAGGCCAAGAGGTTGGTCTGCGAGGCGATCTCTTTGATGATATCAACAAACCCGCCGATTTTTTCCACCTGAGAGACCAGGGTCGCTACCATCTCATTGTTTTGCTGCATGGAGCGGTTGATCTGCTTCATCTTATCACCAGCCTCAGCCCCGGCTTTCTGACCGTTCTCCGCTTCCCGCGACATGGTTCCGGCAAGGGTGTTGACCTTTTTGCTCACCGTCAGCATTTCTGTCGAAGATTCCAGCATTTGGTGAATGGTGGTTTCCGACTCATCCAGGCGGCCAACCTCCTGATCCAGAGATTGGCTCATGAGGTGCATATTCCGGCTCACCTGCTCCATCTGCTGCTGGGAATCGGCCACCAGCTCGGCGACCTCACGACTGGCCAGACTGACCAGATGTTCGACCTCGGCCTCGGCGGTCACATCCAAGGCGAACTCCAAGGCACCCTTGATGTTGCCTTTGGCATCCTTGATCGGTGCTCCGGTGTACTTAAGCGGAATCTCCTTGCCGTTGACATGGGCGATAGTTTTGGCGGACACGACAGTGTCGGTCTTCATGGCCTGACCGCAGGCGCACTGCTCGGTATTGCAATGAGTGGTCTTAAACAGATTAAAACATTTTTTGCCGATCAATTCATCGATGCTGGAGCCAAGCACCCTCGCCCCAGCCGGATTAATGTAGGTAATCGAGAAATCGGTGTCGATGGAGAAGATCGGCGTAGGAATAACATTGAGATTCTCGATCTTCTCATTGGCATCCTGGCGCTGCCTGGCCTCGTCGGTGATATCCAAAATAAATTCGAGGGCGCCGGTGATGTTGCCCTTGGCGTCTTTGATTGGGGCACCGGTGTACTTGATCGGCATGATCACGCCGTCCCTGGGCCGGGCGATGGTCTCTTCACTGACCACAGAATCGGTCTTCATCGCCCGGTTGCAGGCGCATTTTTCGGTCTTACAATGCGGCGTTTTAAACAGATCGTAGCACTTCTGACCGACGACATTATCGGGAGTTAATCCCACAGCTTCCGCACCTGCCGGATTGATGAAGGTGACAGTGAAATCGGTGTCGATCGACACGATCGGCGTGGGAATGGCATTGAGGTTCTCGATCTTGGTATTGGCGTCGTGCCGCTGACGTGATTCCTCGGTGACATCGAGAATGAACTCCAAAGCCCCCTTGATATTGCCCTTGGCATCCTTGATCGGTGCCCCGGTGTATCTGATCGGCACAATCATGCCATCCCGCGGCCGGGCTATAGTTTCTTCGGTGACAATCGTATCCTTTTTCATTGCTTGGGTGCAGGCGCATTTTTCGGTTTTGCAATGCGGCGTCTTGAAGAGGTCATAACACTTTCGGCCCACCACCTCGTCTGGGGTCAAACCGGCAATCGCCGCACCCGCTGGGTTCATGAAGGTGATGGTGTGGCTGGTATCAATAGCCATAATCGGCGTGGGGATGGCATTGAGGTTCTCAATTTTCTCATCGGCCAGCTGTTGCTGCTTGTTCTCTTCGGTCATATCGAGGATATATTCGAGCGCCCCTTTGATATTGCCTTTGGCGTCCTTGATAGGCGCCCCGGTATACTTGATCGGGATAATTACCCCCTCCTTCGGCCGAGCTATGGTCTGCTCGGTGACGACAGAGTCGGTCTTCATCGCCTGGGCGCAGGCACATTTTTCGGTTTTGCAATGTGGCGTCTTGAAGAGATCGTAACATTTCCGGCCCACCACTTCGTCCGGGGTCATGCCGGCAATCGCCGCACCTGCCGGATTCATGAAAGTAATGGTGAAATCGCAATCCATGGCCATAATCGGCGTCGGAATGGTATTGAGATTCTCGATTTTCTCGTCCGCCAACTGCTGCTGTTTCGTCTCCTCGGTCATATCGAGAATGTATTCAACAGCCCCCTTGATATTGCCCTTGGCGTCCTTGATCGGTGCCCCAGTGTATTTGATCGGAATAATCACCCCATCTCGAGGCCTCGCTATGGTCTGCTCGGTGACCACCGAATCGGTCTTCATCGCCCGAGCGCAAGCGCATTTCTCGGTCTTGCAGTGCGGCGTCTTGAAGAGGTCGTAGCACTTCCGGCCCACCACCTCCTCCGGAGTCATACCGGCAATCGCCGCACCTGCCGGATTCATGAAAGTGATGGTAAATTTATCGTCAATTTCCAGGATCGGGGTCGGAATTACGTTGAGGTCCATCTCCATCTGACGCAATCGCGCTTCCAGCTCTTTTCTCTCGCTGATGTCGGTCATGGTGACTAAGGTCTGGCCACCACTGCCGCCCATCGGCCTCGCCAGAGACTGATAGTATCGAGCACCTGCCCCGTTTTTGTACATGGCTTCCGCGGTCACCGGCTTATTCACCCGGCCGGCCTTTTCCACCGGACAATCCTTGGTGCCGCACAGGTGGAGGTTGCAGCTCTCTTCGCAGGTCATTTTGCCGATCACTTTCTCCGCCGTCAGCCCGAACGAATCGAGGAAGGCGGGATTGGCCCAAGTGATGACCCGTTTGGCATCAACCATAAAACCAGGCTCAACCAACAACTCCAAAAACGTTGCATCCACTCCGCTCATTGTCTTCCCTCCTGTTGCCATTTTTCCCTCCGTTACATTGATCTGTTCGATTGCCATAAAAATTCCGTTAATTCGACTGGAGTTGCGGCGGCTCGATCGAAAGGCTGTCTTCCATCGTAGCCGTTGCTTGCGCCACTTCATCCAGATCCGCTATCTGGAGATGGTTGCGCAAAATATTGGCGACATTGACAACCAGTACATGCTCTTTCAGCCCATTCCCGTTGACATATTCAATGAGTCGGTCAAGGGTGTCCTTTTTCGACTGCAGCTCCGGCCGCAGCGAGGGGGTCAGGTGAAACTGCTCCTGTTTGTAGATGGTGACGATCTCGTCGACCAGCAAGGCCACAAGATTCCCGTTGGCCCTGCCAATAATCAGCTTATTCTCACGGCCGCCCTGCCGCGAATCCGGATAGTTGTAAAAATGGCGCAAACCCAACACCGGCACAATTCTGCCACGAAGATTGATAATACCCTGTATCAGGCGGTCACCGTTCGCGACCTGCATGAAATCGCCGCAATCGATAATCTCCTGCACATCCTTGAGCTCAATGGCAAAATGTTTACTAATGGAGAATACCAGATAGCAGTGCTCGGTGATGATGTGGCGGGCCGTTGCTTGGAAATCACTGTTCACCTCACCTTTCTTATTGCGTATTCTGGTCATGGCGGAGATCTTTTCCACCTGGGTTTTGATCAGCTCCATCACATTAAGCAGCATGATATTATTGTAGGCAGTGCAGTGACAGACTCCCTGGAGATAGGGAAGATGCTGGCCTGGAATAGCCAGGACCTCGTCATCCGCCACCACTAAAATCCGATGTACCTTGTCGACAATGAGCCCGAATAACAACTCGCCGGCTTGCATGACCAAAATCCTGGTGTCTTCGTCGGGTTGACGCGGCTCGTTCGAGCAGCCAAGCAACGAGGCGCTACACAGCACCGGAATAGTTTGACCGCGCAACCGCAACGCCCCCTCTACCATGCCGCTTTTGAAGACCTCATCGACATCCGCGAAAAAACAGAGCTCCTTGGCATCGTCAACCGGAATGCCGTACACCTGGTCCCGACAGGAAAAAACGACAAATTGCGAGTAGGTGCGCTGCACCGAAGCCTCTGCAACTCCCCAATCATGAGCATTCTCCATCACGGCAACGTTATCGGGAAACAGGCGCTGCAAATCGAGCAGCTCCAAGGTACGCTTCCCCTGATCCAGTTTGATCAGATCGGTAATAACCGCATCCTCCGACAACAGGAACCGGTCTATAGGTTCGATGGATTGCAAAGGGACCCGCAGAACCTCGCGAATATCATCAAACAGCAAGCCGTAGCGCTTGGCGTTGCACTGAATAACCGCCACCTTTGCGTCTAGGCCATAACCGGTTTCCGGCAAAAACAGCCGTTTTTTGAGATTGATCACCGGAATGATATCGTTGCGCAGGTGCATAATGCCTTCAAGAAAACTGGCACCCGCCGGTAGGGGTTGGATGGGGGAACTGATGGGCGTGGCTTCGATCACCTGCTCCGCCGGCAGGGCTATTTCGATACCGGCCTGGTGATCAAGGATGAATGAAGCAAAAAGCTGTTCCTGGCTCATAATGTCCCTTCCCCACTGGTTGTATAAAAAAATATCATATGGTGCGATCAGGTCGGAGGGAGCAGAAAACCGATGGGAGGGCCACCTTGCCGGGCATTTAATTGATCGAGGACCGCTCCCACCTCGCTGAAATCACTATCCTGATAAACGATGAAGCGCGGGCGTAACTGGTGTCCCCTGGCAATGGTTGCTTCATCGGCATCGGGGAGCACCAGAATGAAAAATACTTGTTCAAGCCTGAAGCGGTACTTTTCGAAAACCCTAAGATCCTGCCTAGTTGCGGCCTGAAGGACAACGGTATCCGGAAGAGGATCCGGAGTCTGAAAAAAATCCACAAGATCAGATAAATTCCAGCAATCGGTCAAAGATTCCAAAGATTCCACCGTCTCAATGGACTGTTTCAGCCGGTCACCACTCTCCGTATGTTTTGCGGCATATAGAAGTACGTTCATTACGAAACCCCACTTTTTCATGGCAACAACTGCCAAAGGCTGCATCCTGCACCTCATAAGGCAAAGAACGTGCCCATTGACAACTCAATTACAAAAAATCCGGAAGAGCTTCTGTACAGGCCTTATAGGATTGTCAGCAGAAAAAGTTGGCAGCGACCGGTTGTTTGCTCACTGTTAACAAAAAGGGATTGCGTGCAGAAAAGTGAACAAGGAATGGAGAGAAAAGAGGGAGGAGGGAGGAATGGAAGCACGATCATCACTGAACAGGTCAAACTACCCTCTATGCAGAGAGATGTATTGGGGACGCAGCGTTTGCCTAGACGACGAAATGGACGAAATCGCCTTGGTTAATCGTCATTCTCTTGTTTTTTGATCAACTGGTAGAGACGGGTGCGGGAGAGACCGGAAACACGCCCGGCTTCCATGATGTTGCCGTTGCTCTGCAACAAAAGATGGCGGGTATACTCTCGTTCAAAAGAGTCCTTCGCTTCCCTCCAGGGCAGCAGAGACGGGGAGGTGTCAGCCTGAGGTCGGGAGGCGTCTTGTCCTTTGACTTGGGCGCGGGCATGAGCGGTGCGGATATGCAACGGGAGATGCTGAGTGAAGAGTACCGGGGAATATAAGGCCTGGGCAAAGGCTGATTCGACCGCATGGGACAACTCGCGGACATTGCCTGGCCAGCTGTACGCAAAGAGATACTCCATGAAATCCGGCATGCACTCCTTTTTCTCCTGGCCGTAACGTTGGATCAACCGGTTGAGAAAATGCTCCAGCAACAGGGGAATATCGCCGTCTCGATCACGCAGGGGGGGCAGGGTCAAGGATATCCCCCGGAGACGGTATAAAAGATCTTCTCGAAACAAACCTTTCTCGGTCATACCCGCCAGATTTCGGTTGGTAGCGCAGATTAGCCGAAAATCGCTGTGGCATTCTTCTTGGCTGCCGACTGAACAAAAAGTCCGTTCCTGCAAGACCCGCAAGAAGGTTTTCTGGGTGACCAATGGCAGTTCGCCGATTTCATCGAGAAAGAGCGTACCCTTATCCGCATGCCGGATCAGGCCGCGATTTACCCGATCAGCACCAGTGAAGGCCCCCTTGACATGACCGAACAGGACGCTCTCCACTAACTGCTCAGGAAGAGCAGCGCAGTCGACCACCACAAAATTGCCGTTTTTACGAGGGCTATTGGCATGGATGGCCCGAGCAAAAGCCTCCTTGCCGGTACCGGATTCGCCCGAGATCAAAACACCTGCTTCAGCAGCAGCGGCCTTGGCAAGAAGTTCGAGACAGTGGAGAAAACGCGGACTCTCACCGACAAGCTGATCCCGCTCGACGACCTTTAAGACGGCCTTCTGGCCAGACAGGGCCTGACGATATTGCAGGGCTCGGGTCAGGGGAAGCGTGATTTCCTTGATGATGGAATTTTTTTCGAGGTAACACCAGGCGCCGTGGTGAATGGCGAGTTCAGCACCATCAGGATCCCCCTGCCCGGTAATAATAATGACCTGCGGTTCGGAAGGGACGGAACGCAGCTGATCAATCATCTCCAGACCGTTTCCGTCGGGGAGATAAACGTCCAAAAGGACGACATCAAAGGCTCCTGCGGTAGCGACTTCCAGACCCGCAGCGAGCGTATGGGTACAGCGGGCGGCATGCTGCAGGCTGTCTAGCTTGTCGGCAACCGTTTCGGCGAAGAGTTCGTCATCGTCGATAATCAGGATTTCAGCCATTTGCGCTATCCTTCTGACAAGGAACCAGCAGTGTTCTGTTTTGATAACTTACGGATATATCGGGACTATATTACGATTCCATGACCATGCATTATATTACACACGGTGGCGCGACCAATGTCAAGAAGTCAATAGACGACGAACCGCTGCCAACAGTGCATGCCGGTCCAGCGGTTTCAACATAAGTTCCCTGATTCCCAGATCGGCGGCCGGGGATTCCGAGACCCGGCGGTCGTAGCCAGTGATCACGATGACCGGCAGGTCCGGTCGTAGTTCATATACTTTCCGGCATAATTCAGTTCCGCTCAACAGCGGCATCTCCAGATCCGTAATCATCAGATCACAACAAAATGGATCGGCATGCAGCCTTTCCCAAGCACATTTGCTCTCGATCATTCCCTGCACCTGGAGGCCCTCTTTCAGGAGATAACGGCTGATAATTCCAACAACATCGGGCTCATCGTCCACCACCAGAACCCGTCCTGACAGTAGGGTTGCAGGGGATGCTGCTCCAGACAACGCATCCTCATGTATCTTTTGACCATCTTCGTGGTTGCGAATGCGACGCACCAGCTCTTCCCCGCGGTGACAGGCAGTAATAATGCGCTCTAGCTGCCGCTGGACCGGCCCTGCGGCCCCCATCTTTTCACTAACCATTTCCGCATTGGCGATGATAATGCTGAATATATTTGCAAATTCATGCCCCTGCTCACGGGTGATGCTGCTGTTCTCCGGCTTTAACGGGTTCATCAGTGCAAGCCCTCGTGCATAATGGCCATCTTCGACCAAAAAATGGTTTAATTTACGAAATTTTTAAAAATTGCCCCTGCCCACCACCAGTCGCTCGAACTGTCCAATCTTTGCAGCAGAATACTGTCCGGGTTGACGTTGTTCTTGTTTACTTCCACCAAGAGAATGACTATGTTGCCAGCCTGATAAACGTCAACACTGCGACCGGGAAACCTCCGTGCAATGACAGAGGTTCAGCTCCATGGTTCGCACAGGTCACCTCTCTTGTCAAGATATTCGGCAACCAGCACTGCACCCACCCCGTCAAAGAGTTCCCGGTGCCAGCCTCTGGTGGTGCACCCTTGGTCATCCCTTCACTGATTTGTACAGCCGGAAAAAATAGAAAACTCATGCACCGTTTACGCCCGACCTCCAAGAAAAAGAAAAATCAACCCCTGCAATTCACCGCGACCTGCGCCACCGGTCTGGAACCGCTGGTCAGCGAAGAAATCGCCCTGTTCGGCGGGGAATCAATCGAATCTCATGCCGGTGCGGTCACCTGGACCGGCGGCCTGGAAACGGGTTACCGAGCCTGCCTCTGGTCACGATTCGCCTCGCGCATTCTGCTCGAACTGGCCCGATTTGACGCGCCTGATCCTGATGCGCTCTACACCCATGCCGGCAATATTCGCTGGGACGAGCATTTCACCCAACAATCGACCTTTGCGGTACACACCACCCTGACCGACGCCGCGCTGACCCACAGCCAATACGCCTCACTGCGGATTAAAGACGCCATCGTCGATCAATTCCGCAAACGATTCGGCACGCGTCCGGATGTTGACGCCAACCAGCCCGATATCCGCATCAACCTCCATGTCCAGGGAATCGAAGCCTCCCTTTCTCTGGATTTATCAGGTGAAAGCCTGCACCGACGCGGTTATCGTACCGGCGGCGGCGAAGCCCCCCTCAAGGAAACCCTGGCCGCCGCCATTGTCAGCCTCTCGGGCTGGTTGCAGCGCACCGCCACCGAACCCATTCTCCTTGATCCGATGTGCGGCAGCGGCACCCTGCTAATCGAGGCGGCCCTCATGTTCAGCCACAGCGCCCCAGGCCTACAACGCAAGGTCTTTGGTTTCATGGCCTGGAACAGGTACGAACCATCGCTCTGGGAGCGACTGGTGCGGGAGGCCCTGGAGCATGAAGGGCAAAAAATCCCCGATTCCTGGCCGCAATTTATCGGCTACGACGCAGACCCCAAGGTCGTTGCGACCGCCCGGAATAACGTGATTGCCGCTGGCCTTCGCGATGTGATTGTCATCAAGCAGCGACAGCTGGCTCGACTGGAAAGCCCCGGACCAGCAGGATGCATGCTCACCAACCCCCCATACGGTGAGCGACTCTCAGAAAAAGAGGCGGTGAAATATCTGTACCGCAGCCTGGGGCGAATCTTCCGCACCCACTTCAACGGCTGGCGCCTTGGCTTTTTTACTGCCAACCCCGACCTGGCGGAGATGGCTGGGATGGTGTGGGAACAACGGCACCGACTCTATAACGGACCAATTAAATGCCAACTGCTCATAGGCAGTGAGAGCCAGAGTACAGAGCGGCCACCGCATATCTGGTCGACCACCCCTCTGGAGGCCGACAGTCCCGGTCAGGATTTTGCCAACCGCCTAATCAAGAACTGCGCAATACTCCTGCTCTGGGCCAAAGAGGAGCAGATCACCTGTTTTCGGATTTATGATGGCGATATCCCCGAATACAACCTGGCCGTTGATTTCTATGAAGAATGGATTCATGTGCAGGAATATGCGCCGCCGGCCAGCGTTGATCAGGAAAAGGCGGAGCAGCGTTTCAGCCTTGCCCTGCAGGTAATTCGCACGGTTTTCAATGTCCCGCGCAGCCGCATTTTCATCAAAACCCGTCAGAAGCAAAAAGGAACGCAACAGTATCAAAAAAAGGAAGGAACCGGGCCCCTCATCGAGGTCCATGAGGGGGGCGGACGTTTTCTGGTCAATTTCACCGACTACCTGGACACTGGCCTTTTTCTCGATCATCGGATTACCAGAGCGCGGTTGGGTCAACTGGCTCAAGGCAAAACCTTTCTCAACCTCTTCGGTTATACCGGGTCCGCCACTATCTATGCCGCCATGGGCGGGGCAACTGCCACCACCACGGTCGACATCTCTGAGACCTATCTCACCCGGGCCAGTGCCAACCTGTCACTCAACGGTTATGGCGGGCCACTGCATCAGACCATCGAAGCCGATTGCATGGAGTGGCTCCGGCACAATCACGAACGCTACGGGCTTATCTTTGTTGACCCGCCAACCTTTTCCAACTCGCGGCACCGCAAACAGACCTTTGATATTCAAAACGATCATCTTCCCCTGCTCCATCTAGCCATGCAGCACCTGGCCAAAGGCGGGATGCTGATTTTTTCCACTAATTTCCGCAAGTTCAAACTTGACGAATCGCTTCTTCAGAATTTTGCGGTTCAGGAGATCAGCGAGGAGACTGTCCCCCGAGATTTTCAACGAAACCCTCGCATTCACCGCTGCTGGGAGTTTAAACACCTGCAGATGTAATCAGTACCGCTGGAGGCGGTCCACCCTTGACTCCAAATCCTGCCGAAGAAATCGTCGCAATCGTTGACCGGGACAACTGTCCCATCGGTGCGGTCGCCCGCCGCATTATGCGGCAACAAAAACTTATCCACCGAGCCTCCTATATTCTGGTCTTCAATAGTGGCGGCGAGTTATTCATCCAAAAACGAACCAAAAGCAAAGACATTTACCCTGGCTATTGGGATCTTGCCGCCGGCGGGGTCGTTCTTGCCGGGGAAAGCTACGAAGAATCAGCGCAACGCGAACTTCGTGAAGAGCTGGGTTTGGTCAACGCCAAACTCCGGTTCCTTTTCGATCAATACTATGAAGATGCTGATAACAAGGTCTGGGGCCGCATTTTTTCTTGTACCTGCAACGGCCCCTTCACCCTGCAGGCCGAAGAGATCGACTACGGCCGGTTTATCCCGCTTACCGAGATCGAACACCTGCATCAAACCGAATCGGTAACGCCTGACGGCCTGCAACTGCTCCGGAGAATCTTGCTATAACATACGTTTTTTCTTGGTTAAAGCCGAATGGTTACCATATACTCTTAGTAATATTGAATTGAGAGTTTACTGGCAGGATTCACAATGTATGTCTATATAGCTCGGCAGCCGATCTTCACCGCACAAAAAAAGTTGTTCGCCTACGAACTGCTCTTCCGCCAAACCCTGGGGTTGCACCTGGGTGAACTCAGTGGCGACCGGGCCACCACCAGCCTGCTGTCCACCACCTTTCTCACCGAAGGAATTGAAAAAGTCGCAGGCAACAAGCTCTGTTTCATCAATTTCACCGAGAATCTCCTCCTCAAAGAAATTGCCTATTCCTTTCCCAAAAATGCCATAGTCGTCGAAATCCTGGAAGATGTGCTGCCCACCCCAGAGGTGATGGCGGCCTGCATCAAGCTTTCCAAGCTGGGCTACACGATTGCTCTGGACGATTTTGTGTTCAACAAAGATCTGATGCCGTTGATCGAACTGGCCAATATCATCAAAATTGACTACCGGCTTTCGACCGCAAATGAAATCGAACGGATTCTCTACCGGCTGTCCCGCTTCAACATCAAATATCTCGCCGAAAAAATCGAAACCTATGCGGAATTCGAACACGCCCGTAAACTTGGCTTCCATTATTTCCAGGGTTATTTCTTTGCCAAACCAGAATCTATCAAAATGCGAGAGGTTTCATCGATCAAGATCAGCAAAATCAGGTTGCTGGCCGAGATTAACAAACCAGATACCTCGATGGACAACCTGCAGAAAATCATCGAATCCGATGTTGCTATCGCCTACAAGCTGCTCCGTTATATCAACTCGGCATACTATTATCTGCTGCAAGAAGTGACGTCCATCCGTCAGGCTATGATTTATCTGGGGGAAATAGAGATTCGCCGTTTTATTATACTGGTGGTCATCTCCGAGCTAGCGGCAGAAAAACCCACAGAACTGCTGCGGCTTTCCCTGATCAGGGCCAAATTTTGCGAACTACTGGCCGCAGGATGCCGATATGCGGCAGACGCCTCTGAGCTTTTCATCCTCGGCCTTTTTTCATTGATCGACGCCATCCTCGACACCACCATGCAGCTGGCAATGGAGAAACTCCCTCTCACCGAAGGGGTCAAGGAGGCACTCGTCCATCAGAAAGGCCCCCTTTTCCCTATTCTGCAAGCGGTCATTGCCTACGAACAAGGCAAGCCGGAGGAATGCTTGCGAGCCCTGCAGGAGCTTAAAGTGGACACGACAAATGTCTACGTTAACTATCTAAAAGCGCTAAAATTTTCTTCGATTATAGATTGACAATAGGATAAGACAGGCGTAATCGAACCAACTTCATGACCGCTGACAGGCTACGAGAAAGGCTTCGTCTCAGCTCCCACTCACCAATATATGCGTCATACCTTATCCCTACCATCCTCCCACAGTCCGAATAACTGCTGAATACCCAGGGAAGCTAATTCCGCCATGGCCGTGAACAATTCCGGCCGAAAAGGCGCCCCCTCTGCCGTGGTCTGCACCTCAATCCAACGTCCGTCGCGGCTCATCACAAAATTGGCATCGACATCGGCCTCAGAATCCTCCGCGTAATCGAGATCCAGCACCGGCCGGCCAGCCACCACCCCGGCACTGACAGCCGCCACCGGCAGAATTGCCGGCAAGGATTGAATCTGTTGCCGCTCCACCATTTTCCTGAGCGCCTGCCTGAGAGCCAGAGCGCTTCCAGTGATTGATGCGCAACGGGTGCCGCCATCGGCATTGAGGACATCGCAATCAATCCGCAGGGTATGCTCGCCCAAAAGCCGCAGATCGACCATCATCCGCAGGGACCTCCCGATCAACCGCTGGATCTCATGCGTGCGGCCGGAAAGACCGGAAACCGCTTCTCTTCTCCCCCGGCTATGGGTGGCACAGGGCAGCATGCTGTATTCGGCGGTTATCCACCCCTGCCCGCTCCCTTTGAGAAAAGGCGGCACCTTGGCTTCGATGGTTACCCCGCAGAGTACATGGGTATTACCCATCCTGATCAATACCGAACCATCGGCATTGGGTTGAATACCATATTCCAAACTGACCGGGCGTAGGCTATCTGCCGGACGATCACCGCTTCTCATAGTTCCTCCATTTACAGATTCATTCAAAATTATCGTATACATCCCGCAGCAGCAAAGAGATGGTGCATTCGGTCAGAGGATCACAAGGGTAACCCCGGGGTTGGCACGATTGAGATCGCGATGATTTACCAAAAAAGGAAAACGACGCAGCAACTGACGGCCACGATTAGATCGGCCTTCAAATTCCTCGCCGGGGATGATCGCCTTGACTCGGCCTTGATGGCTGAGAAATTGCAGCTGACGAAGTACCGCTGTTTTGATGGCACCACCCTCACCGCTTGATCCATAGCCATGAATCAAGGTGAGCACCTTGAAGCCTTGACTGCTGCCGGTACAGATTGCCATCTCCAGCCGCTCCAGGGCCTGATGTACCAGCGGCATGCCTTTTTCCAAATTAATCGTCCAGTGTGAAAGACCATCCAATCGGGGGCGTATGCCGGTACATTCGGCCTGGCAATAGGGGCATTGCGACTTTCCGGCGACAATTTCATTGCCACAAATTTCGCAGAGAGCCAGATCCATCAAGGCGCCCTCTTCTGGGCAGAATCCGCGGCCACGTTGCTACCGCCTGCGGACCTCGATCACTTCCGACATCTGCAATAGGTGTTGCTGGAGCAGCTGCAGATGCTTCAGATTGACCACCTCGAGCAGGATATCGAGTTCCGCGATATTCTCCACCGTTGTCTTGGCATTCAGTTCAACGATATCAGCATCGTCGGCGCTGATGGTGCTGCTGATTTCCGCCAACAGGTTCTTACGATTTTCAGCCCGGATCTGCAAGGACGCCCGATGGGTGTTCTGTGGCGAACCAGCCCAGGTAACATCAAGCCAACGGGTTGGATCGGTTGCCAGCAGGTTCGGACACTCGGCCTTGTGGATGGAGATACCGGAGCCGGTAGTGATGAAGCCGATGATGGCGTCACCGGGGACCGGGTGGCAGCACTGGCTGACCTTGACCAGCATGCCGTCCACTCCGTCAATATCGACAATATTGCGCCGTACCGGATGGGTTCGGTGTTGTTCCTCGGCAGCCCGATGCGCGCGCTCAACCATTTCCGCCATCCGCCGCTTTTCCTCAGCCTCACGGAATTCTTCCGGCTGCAGGGTCCGCATCAGATGCGGGATAGTGATGGAGCCCTCCCCTACCCGGACGAGCATATCGTCGAGCGAACTGCAACGGAGTTGTTTGAGCAGCAGACGAAGATGACCGCTTTTCAACAACCCTCCCAGGTTGACATCGTGTTTTTTCAATTCCCGTTCGCAGATCTCGCGACCGAGTTTCAACGATCGTTCCTTTTCCTCTCGTCGGAAATATTGGCGAATTCTGGTTCGGGCCCGACTGGTCTTGACCAGTTGTAACCAGGCACGACGGGGATGCTGCTGCTTCTTGGTAAGAATCTCTACAATATCGCCGCTCTGTAGTTCATGCTTGAGTTGGACGATATGACCGTTGACCTTGGCCCCGACACAGGTGTCGCCTATGGCGGTATGGATGGCGTAGGCAAAATCAATAGGTGTGCTGCCACGGGGTAATTCGCGAACCGCACCCGTGGGGGTCAGGGCATAAACGTCGGGCTCGAACAATTCACCGCGCACCGACTCCATAAACTCGCTCGGATCCTCAACATCCTGGAGCGATTGCACCAATAACTTGAGATCTTTGAACAGCCGGGCGTCGCCACTGGTTATTTTCTGCCCCTCTTTATAGGCCCAGTGGGCAGCCACACCTTCCTGCGCAATCCGGTCCATCTCCTCGGTACGAATCTGAATCTCAATAAAATGCCCCCGAGGTCCCGCAACGGTGGTATGCAACGACTGGTAATTGTTCGACTTCGGCGCACTGATAAAATCTTTGATCCGACCAGGCACCGGTGTCCAATCCGCATGCACCGTCCCTAGTGCCTGGTAGCATTCCTTGATGGAACGGACAATGATACGGAAGGCAACCTTATCATAAACCCGCTCCAAGGGTATCTTCTGGGCTAACAATTTCTTGTAAATGGAATAGATATGCTTGGGACGACCGATAATTCGTACCGGTTCAATCTTACTGGCCTTAAGTCTATTATTGAGGATTTCTTTGACTTCATCGACATAAGCCTGACGCTCACCCATCGTGCTTTCAAGATGGTATGTCAGGTCCGCATATTCGACCGGGAACAGATATTTGAAGGCCAGATCCTCCAGCTCGCGTTTGAGCCACTCGATACCGATGCGGCTGGCAAGTGGGGCATACAGATCCATGGTTTCCCGGGCCTTGTAACGCCGCACCTCTTCAGTGCTGGTATCGAGGGTGAGCATATCCTGCAGCCTGTCGGCCAACCGGACCAGCAACACCCGGATATCCGCCCCCATAGCCAGCAGGAGTTTACGGATGTTTTCCGCCTCATGAGCCAAGTGCGAATTATAGCGAACATTGGTGATCCGGGTTGCACCGTTGACAATATTAGCGACATCGTTGCCGAATTTTTTCTTCAGCTCATCCAGGGTGGCAACTTGTTCTTTAAGCGTGCCGTGCAAGAGACCGGCGACAATGGCATCGAGATCGAGCTTCATGGCGGCCAGGCTGGAAGCCACCGCCAGAAGATGCGCGACATACGGTTCGCCGGAAGAGTGTCGTTGCCCGGCGTGCCGTTCGGTAATAAACTCGTAAGCCTGCGTTAACGGGGTAAGATCCACATCGTGGAGATACCCGGAGGCCAGGGAAAGGAGGTGCTTAATATCCGGCATCGTTTCTGTTGTATTCCGACCCTAAAGACGAATCCGATGAAGTTGTTGACCCATTATTGAGCTGACCTGTTGCTGCATCCCGTACCCTTTTCTCTCGCATCAAAGGCCAGCCCCTGCCGGATGAGCGCGGTGATCTGCTCGACAGCCTCGGCCAAGACAAGAACCTGCGTTTCCCCGGTTTGCCGAGAACGCAGCTCCACCTTGCCCTCCTTCTCAAAGGTCTTACCCACAGTGAGCCGGTAGGGGATGCCCAGCAAGTCGGCATCGTTAAACTTGGATCCAGGCCGTTCATCGCGATCATCATACAAGATATCGAGCCCCTGTCCCTTCAGATCGAGATACAGCTGTTCCGCTGCCTGACAGTAGGTTGCATCCTTGGGGCCGAGATTCAAAACAATCACCTGGAAGGGCGCCAGCGGTAAAGGAAAAATAATCCCTTTGGCATCATGATTCTGTTCGATGGCCGCAGCCACCACCCGGCTGACGCCGATGCCGTAGCAGCCCATGACAAAGGGCTTCTCCTGGCCGTCACTGTCCTGAAAGGTGGCCGCCATCGCTTCGGAATAGTTCGTTCCGAGTTTGAAAATATGGCCCACTTCAATGCCCTCTTTCAGGCGCAGCCCTCCCCCGCAGGAGGGACAATGGTCGGTTACCGTGATCTGGCGCAGATCCCCCACCACATCGGGCTGAAAATCGCGGCCGGGATTGACACCGGTGAGATGCAGGCCCTTTGCATTAGCCCCGGTCACCGCATTGACCATCCGCATCACTTCCTGATCGGCAACCATCTTTAACGGCAGCCCCACCGGTCCCAGATACCCGACAGGTAAGCGCGTCTGCTGCCAGACCTGGTCCTCGTCCATGGGTTCGACATCCGCAGCTCCCAGCAAATTCTTCAGCTTGACCGATTGCACCTCGCGATCGCCACGTATCAGCGCGGCTACCGGCTCACCGTCAGCAAGGTAGAACATGGTCTTGATCAAATCGGCGGGTTGCACCTTGAGAAATTCAGCAACCTTGTCCACCTTTTTCATGCCCGGGGTCTCCACCTGGATCAACTCCTGCAGAGCAACCTCAAGTGGGCCGGCGGCCTCCAAGACAATTGCAGCTTTCTCGACATTGGCCGCATAGCTGCAGGACTCGCAGATCACCAGGGTGTCCTCGCCCGTTTCGGCCAGGACCATAAACTCATGGGAAAAAGAACCGCCAATTGCACCGCTGTCCGCCTCCACGGCCCGAAAATCCAGGCCACAACGCGCGAAAATGCGGTAATAGGCATCCCGCATAATCTCATAACTGCGGCTGGCACCAGCATCATCGACATCAAAGGAGTAAGCATCCTTCATCACGAATTCGCGACCGCGCATCAGGCCGAAGCGCGGTCTGATTTCGTCACGGAACTTGGTCTGGATCTGGTACAGATTAATCGGCATCTGCCGGTAGGACTGCAACTCGCGGCGGGCAATATCGGTCACCACTTCCTCATGGGTCGGTCCGAGACAGTAATCACGATCATGACGATCCTTAAACCGCAGCAGCTCAGGTCCATATTTCTGCCAACGCCCCGACTCCTGCCAGAGGTCGCCCGGCTGCACCATGGGCATAAGAATTTCCTGGGCACCCGCGCGGTTCATTTCCTGACGCACGATTTCCGTCACCCTCTGCAAAACGAGAAAACCCATCGGCAAAAAAGTGTACATCCCTGAGGTCAGTTTGCGGATGAATCCACCCCGTACCAGAAGCTGATGACTGATAACGTCGGCCTCGGAAGGGGTTTCCTTGGTAGTGGGCAGCAACATCTGTGAATAACGCATATCGGGTCTCCGTTCGAGTACAACCAAGCAATAAAATAAAGTTCAAAAGCAGTCTAGCGTGCAGTCCGGCTTTTGTTTTCGGCTTCCAGTTTATCCAGCTCCGCCAGAAAAACCGGCAACAACTCCGCTTCCGCAACCTTCCTGTAGATCTCGCCTTTTTTAAAAATTATGCCGACACCGTGGCCACCGGCTATACCAATATCAGCCTCCCGCGCCTCCCCAGGTCCGTTGACCACGCAGCCCATGACCGCAACCTTGAGGTTGGACTGCATGGTCTGGAGATGCTGTTCGACCTTTTCTGCCAAAGAAAAAAGGTCGAGCCGGGTTCGACCACAGGTAGGGCAGGAAATCAGTTCTGGTCCCCTTTCCCGGATACGCAACGAACGGAGCAGTTCATAGCCGACCCGGATTTCTTCCACCGGATCGCGGGTTAGCGAGATTCTGAAAGTGTCGCCGATACCCTCAGACAAAAGAATACCTAAGGCGACACTGGACTTGACCGTACCGGCAATGAGCCCGCCTGCCTCTGTAACGCCAAGGTGCAAAGGATAGTCGGTCTGTTGTGCCAACTGCCGGTAACCGGCAATGGTGGTCAGGGTATCCGAGGATTTTATGGATATCTTGATGTCGGAAAAACCGAGCTGCTCAAGCAGATGGACATTGCCGAGCGCGCTTGCAATCAAGGCATCCGGTCGTTCTGGGGTGGGGTAGCCGTATTGTTTGAGTAGAGGTTTCTCGATGGAACCGGAGTTGACTCCGACCCGAATCGGTACCCCGTGCCTCTTGGCGGCAGTCACCACCCGGGCGAGTTTCTCCGGACCGCCGAGATTACCGGGATTGATCCTGATCGCCTGGGCGCCATGCTCCATCGCAGCTACTGCCAGTCGAGCATCGAAATGGATATCGGCAATCAGTGGAATGGCAATCTGCGCCCTGATAGAGGCTAGTGCCCACGCTGCCTCCATGTCCGGAACAGCCACCCGGATAAGTTCGCATCCAGCTCGCTCCAGTTGATGAATTTGATGCACCGTTGCCGCTACGTCACTGGTATCAGTATTGGTCATCGACTGCACCAAAATGGGTGCATCACCACCGATCGCTACCGTACCGATACGAATCTGTCGGGTTATTCTGCGTGCAATCATTTCCGCTCCCTACTCGTTCCTTCCTGTTACCGCAAATTCAATTCCGCCTCAGAGGCACGTACATACAGAGGTACAAGGTCGTAACCACTGCCTGTCGCGCTATCCTCTAAGAGACGTGCACCGCAAAAACCAATGAGTGCTGCCCGCGGATGGAGATATCCGGTAGGCAGCAGCCGAACCTGCTGATGGGCAGCAAGCAGCGATTGACAGGCCATGATACCAGGACCAGCCACTAGGGTTGGCTCCTCGATTCTTATGAGGAGTTCTTCTGGAGAAAGGACAAGAACCTCGCTGGTACAGCGATAACTGAAATCGTCAAAGTACCGATAAAACGCGGCATATACCTGCTGTTTCCTGGCATCGAGCAGGCAGCAGACCGGCAGGCCGATCGCAGTCACCTGGGCAGCCAGCCCATCGAGCGTGGGCACCCCGACCAGTGGGACCTCAGCGGCCATGGCGATGCCCTTGGCTGCAGCCATCCCGATGCGTAGCCCGGTGAAAGAGCCCGGCCCCTGGCTGACGGCCACCGCATCCAGATCGTTCCAATCAGTACCGGCTGCTCGCATCATGGCTTCAACAGAACCGAGTAACCGCCGCGAATGGGTGGTGTCGGGTTGCAGAGTATATTCAGCCAGCACCTTGCCGTCTTTAATATTTCCTGCAGTCAGTGAGACACTACCGCACCCGGTAGCTGTCTCAATGGCCAGAATCAAGATATCAGCCATCGTTTGACCAGTCTGGCAATATCATTATAAAAAACAAAAATCATCAGGGTACTTAAGATGACGATACCAATTTTTTGGCTGATGTCCATGGTCCGTTCGCTTAAAGGTCTGCGGCGCACCGCTTCCATGGAGAGAAAAACAAGATGCCCACCATCGAGCACCGGAATGGGCAACAGGTTTAAGATACCGAGATTGACACTCAACAGTCCCATGAAATAGAGGAGGTGCATCCACCCCGCCTCTAATTGTTGCCCAGCGATTTCGGCGATCCTGATCGGCCCGCCCAATTCGCTGGCCGGAATGACCTGCTGCACCATCTTGACAATACCCATGATCGTCAGATACCCCAGATTCCAGGTCTGAATCAGAGCAGCCTTGCCCGACTCGACAATGGTTGCTTTTTTATAGTGGACCTCGTCACTTCGGACGATACCGAGCATATACCGATCCCCGACAGCCTCACCAAACAAATTTTTCACCTTCTGCATGGTAGGTTTAGCAGTGAATGTCAACTCCTGTCCCTTACGGTCAACAACCAGGGTCACAGCCTGTCCCTGACTGTCTTTGATGCAATCGGAAACATGAGTCCAGGAGGTTGTCGGTTGACCATTGATGGTCTGGACCACGTCTCCGGACTTGAGTCCCACCTGTTCGGCCACAGATCCAGCGGTAACCTCGCCGATCTTTGTGGAGTCGACCGATTCGGGCAGACCGGCAAAGACGAATATGCAAAAGAAGAGAATTATTGCAAACAACAGGTTGAACAGCGGCCCGCCAAAGACGATACCGAACCGCTGCCAGACCGGTTTGTGAGAGAAAGAACAGTGCAGATCCTCCGGGTGCACGTCTTCCCCCTGCTGCTCGCCATACATCTTCACGTATCCGCCCAAGGGAAAGGCACTGATCAGGTATTCGGTTTCTCCCCATTGCCGACCAATCACCTTGCCGCCAAACCCCAACGAAAACTTCAGGACTCTGACACCGAAGGCCTTAGCCAGCAAAAAATGGCCAAATTCATGTACAAAAATAAGGACACCCAGAACAATAACAAAAGAAAGGACGGAATTCATGAGAACCCTAATGATTAATTTCGAATAAGAAGAAGGAAACGTAATATGGGAATGTTAAGACAATATCGCAATCAGGCGGCCCCAATCTCCTGCTCCGCAACAGTTCGGGCTTCTCGGTCAGCTGCCAGGATAGCCTCCAGGTCCAGCTCATCTCCCTGCATGGTATTCTCCAGAGCCGTAGCGACGATTTCAGCAATTTTGGTGAATCCGATCCTACCGGCAAGAAAAGCCTCAACGGCAACTTCATTGGCGGCATTGAGGACCGCAGGTTTCACACCACCGACAGCCAGAGCATCATATGCCATCTGCAGGGCGGGAAAAAGGGTATGATCGGGTTGTTCAAAAGATAATCCGCCGCATTGGGCGAGACTGAGACGGTTTAAACCCAGTTCCAGTCGTGCAGGATAGGAAAGGGCGTACGCGATGGGTATACGCATGTCCGGAATCCCCAACTGGGCGACGACCGAACCATCCTGATATTCCACCAAAGAATGGACGATCGATTGCGGGTGCACGATAACCGCTATCTGTTCCGGCGCCACATCAAAGAGCCAACGGGCTTCGATCACCTCCAACCCTTTATTCATCAGCGTTGCGGAATCGATGGAAATTTTCCGACCCATGGTCCAATTTGGATGTGCTAAAGCCTGTTCCGGAGTAGCTTTCCGCAAAGCATCAAGGTTCCAAGTACGAAACGGCCCGCCGGAGGCAGTAAGAATAATCCGGGAAACATCTTCTTTCCTCCCGGCCTCCAGTGCCTGAAAAATAGCGCTGTGCTCAGAGTCGATGGGCAGTAGACGTACCTGGTGACGCTGGACAGCCTCCATGATTAGACGACCGGCCATCACCAAGGTTTCCTTGTTGGCCAAACCAATATCTTTGCCTGCCTTGATGGCAGCAAGCACAGGTAACAGGCCAACAGCGCCGACCACGGCTGACACCACCATGCTCGCGGCAGGCAAGGAGGCCACGGTGCAATTCCCTTCCAAACCGCAGACGATACGGGAGCGATAGCCGGGTGGCAGTTTTTGGGCCAGTGCTTCCACCAGCGACGAATCGGCAACCGAAACGCACTCAGGTCTGAACTCAAGCACCTGCTCGGCAAGGATATCGACACGCTGTCCTGCCGCTAGGCCGACGATCCGAAATTGTTGCGGAAACTGCCGCACCACCGCTAACACGTTTCTGCCGATGGAACCGGTGGACCCCAACAGTGAGAGGGGCTTCATCACAGAATCCGAAAGTAGAGCAAATAAAAGAGCACCGGGCCGGTTAACAACAAACTGTCGACACGATCAAGCAAGCCGCCATGACCGAACAGAATGGTGCCCGAATCTTTGACCCCCACGGATCTTTTAATCATCGATTCGGTCAGATCGCCGGCGATGCCAACAACGATCAGCAGGGCGGCAGCAATAAGGAGAGGGAAAAAGTCCACTTTTCCTGGGAAAAACAGATTGATCACTTCTGCAGTTGCAATACCGGTTACCAGACCGCCGATGCCCCCGGCCACGGTTTTTTTAGGGCTTATCTGGGGAAAAAGTTTACGCCCTCCGAACGCCCTGCCAGTATAATAGGCTCCCGTATCCGAACCGGCCACCACCGCAATCAGCATAGCCAGCCAAAACGGACCTTGCGGTAAAAACCGAATGAGAACCACATGGGCCATGCAGAGTGAGATATAGACGCTGCCAAAGCCGCTACAGCTGACATACTGAAATACATCCTCAATGGCTGTGTATTCGTAAAGCGCAACAGCAACAGCAGCGAGAAGGCTACCGATCACCCCGGCGAGAACGATATCGCTCCTGCCCCAAAAAGCAGCCAATATTGGGAAAAGGCAGAAAAAAATGGTCGCATACAGGCGGCTTCCGGAAAGCGCAACGCTGGTCATACGAAAATATTCGTGCAGTGCAATCACTGCCCCACAGATCACAACTGCCCAAAAAAGTTCGGCCGATCCCTCGAAAAGCAGAAGAAACCAGCCGCCTGCCATAAGAATTCCAGGAATTACACGGCTCATCGATGTTTACTCCGCTTTCATTTGCGCGCCGGTCTTCCCGAATCTACGCTGTCGGCGATTAAAGATGTTGATAGCTTCCAAAAACTGATCTTTTTTAAAGTCAGGCCACTTTACCTCTGTAAAATAAAGCTCGGTATAGCACGATTGCCAAAGGAGAAAGTTGGACAGCCGGTTTTCTCCACCGGTGCGGATTAGCAGATCGGGATCAGGTTGGCCTACGGTAAACAGATGGTCGCTGATAGTCGCTTCGGAAATATTCTGCCATGTCAAGGCGCCCTCTTGACATTTTTTCGCCAGATTGCGTACAGCTTGGACGAGTTCACTGCGACCCCCATAATTCAGGGCAAGGTTCAGGGTCATGCCGCAGCATAATTGGGTTTCGGCAATGGTTTGTTGAAGAACTGCCCGCACCTCCGCTGGTAAACGATCCTGCTGCCCGAGACAGCAAAGGCGGATATCATTTTTCAGCATGGTTCTCAATTCAGACTGGAGAAAGCTCTTCAAGAGTCCCATTAATCCGGTAACCTCACCAGATGGTCGGCTCCAGTTCTCCGTTGAAAACGCATACAAGGTCAAGAAAGAGACACCGAGAGTTCGTGCCGTTTCAACAACCTCTCTGACCGAGTCAACCCCAGCTTTATGCCCAAACAATCGGGGGCGCTTTCGTTCCTCGGCCCAGCGTCCGTTGCCATCCATGATAATAGCGACATGGCAAGGGACAGGAGTGATATGCTGTAATTCGGTCACGGGTTCTTGAGTGCACAAAAGTGGGGAGTCAGACCGCCATCACTTCTTTTTCCTTACCACCAGCGATTTCGTCAACCTGACTGATAAAGCCATCTGTAACCTTTTGAGCCTCTTCCTGCAGACGAAACAACTCGTCTTCAGAAATTTCCTTATCCTTCTTGAGCTTTTTCAAGGTCTCGATAGAGTCCCTGCGGACGTTACGAATAGCAACTTTATACTCTTCGCTAATCTTTTTTACCTGCTTGACAAGGTCTTTCCGACGCTCACCGGTGAGTGGAGGTATCGTCAAACGGACTACATTGCCGTCGCTTGCTGGAGTGAGTCCCAACCCTGAGGCCAGGATCGCCTTTTCGATGGCGGGCAAAACCTGCGGGTCCCAGGGTTTGATAACGATCATGTTATTTTCAGGAATCGTCATAGTTCCGACCTGATCCATGGACACCTGGGCACCATAGGCTTTTACTTTGATCCCATCAAGAAGAGAGAGAGATGCTCGACCGGTTCTAATTTTCACTAATTCACGTTTCAGGGCATCAAGACTTGACGCCATTTTCTCTTTCAATTGATCTATAATAGCGTTTGTCATATGACCCTCGCAAAGCGTAATCCAGTAGTCACGGATTGAAGAGATTCAAGATAAAGAAAAGTTTTTTCCTGTTGATGAGGCCAAAATTTCCCCTCAGGTCGTGATCAGCGTACCAATATCTTCTCCCATGACAGCTTTGACGATATTTCCTGGTTTTGTCATATTAAAAACAAAAATGGGCAGGCTATTGTCACGGGCAAGGGAAATTCCAGCGGCATCCATGATGCGTAGATCTTCACGGAGGACGGTCGTGTAGGTAAGGGTTTGATAGCGGACTGCTTTGTCGTCCTTTTCCGGATCGCGATCGTAAACGCCATCAACCCTAGTGGCTTTCATTATCACATCAGCCTTGATTTCCAAGGCCCGCAAGACAGCAGCGGTGTCGGTTGTAAAATACGGATTACCGGTGCCGGCGGCAAATATTACCACCCTTTTGTTTTCGAGATGTTCCAGCGCTTTCAGCCGCTCATAGGGTTCACAGACATTCAGCATGGTTATGGCCGACATAACCTTGGCGGGAATTCCCAGACTCTCAAGCCCGTCCTGAACGGCTAAAGAATTCATAACCGTTCCCAGCATTCCCATATTGTCCGCCGAACTCCTATCCATACCGCTAGCTGCTCCGGCAACACCCCGAAAAATATTACCCGCACCCACCACAAGGGCCAGTTCGATGCCAAGATTATCGAGGGCTTGGATTTCCATGGATAAAAATCGGATCACATCGGTACTTATACCATAGGCCTTGTCGCCCATCAGCGCTTCACCGCTGATTTTCAAGAGCACTCTCTTAAATTTCATTCTACCGACCTCTGCAACTCAAATCGATGATATTAAAATGAGCGTCAGCCGATCTGAAAACGAGCGAACTTCTTGATTGAAATAATCTCTCCCATTTTCCCGACCAATTCATTTAATAAATCCTGCACCGTTAAATCGGGATTTTTTACATATTTTTGCTCAAGCAGACAAATTTCAGCGAGATATTTTTCGACCTTGCCGCCCACCATCTTCTCGACAATTTGTTGCGGTTTCCCAGACTCCAACGCTTGATTGATGTAAATATCTTTTTCCCGTTGAAGGATATCAGCGGGGACTTCTTCACGGCTTATAGCAATAGGATTGACAGCAGCTATATGCATGGCGATATCTTTAGCAAAGGCCTTGAAGTCATCGGTCTTAGCTACAAAATCAGTCTCGCACCCAACCTCAACCATTACACCAAGTTTCCCTCCAGCATGGATGTAGGACACGACCACGCCTTCCTTGGTTTCACGACCGGCACGTTTCGCAGCGACAGCCAATCCCTTCTGCCGTAACAGATCGACGGCCTTCTCCATATCGCCCGCTGTTTCGCTCAAGGCTTTTTTGCAGTCCATCATACCGGCATTAGTTTTATCCCGGAGTTCTTTGACCATCTGGCTTGTAATATTCACGATGCAATCTCCTTAGTTACAGAAAACGAATCATCTATAATCTGACAAAAAAATACAATAAAAAGCTGTCGACAATGAGAACGCAACGGTCTCATTGTCGACGGAAGATATCGAAAAGATGAATCTAAGCGAAAGACTGTCTTATCATTCTTCATCAACCTTAGCGGCCAGATCCTCATCAACATCCTGAGTCATGGCAGTTTCCAGTTCATCTATATTAGGCTCTGCCTCTTCGCCGCGACGTGCCTTGCCCTCAAGTACAGCTTCTGCCATCATCGAGGTAATAAGTTTAATGGCACGAATGGCGTCATCGTTACCTGGTATTACGAAATCAATTCCTTCTGGATCGCAATTTGTATCGGTCAAGGCTACAACAGGAATACCGAGTTTAACCGCCTCGCCAACAGCAATATCTTCTTTTTTAGGATCAACAACAAACAGAACACTGGGAAGAGAACGCATGTTCTTGATCCCACCTATATTCCGATCAAGTTTTATCCGTTCTTTTTCCATTTGCAATATTTCCTTCTTAGGGAACCTATTAATTGAACCATCAGCTTGCATGGCTTCAATTTTTTTCAACCGGTCAACGGAATGCTTGATTGTCTGGAAGTTCGTCATCATCCCCCCAAGCCATCGATGATTAATGTAAAACATACCGCATCGATCAGCCTCTTCTTTAATGATGACCTGCCCCTGCCGCTTGGTACCAACAAAAAGAACTGTACCGCCCCCTGTTATTGCTTCCACCATGTAACTGTATGCTTTCTTAAACAATTTCATGGTGATATCAAGGTTGACAATATAGATTCCATTCCGAGGCCCATAAATATAGGGTTTCATTTTCGGATTCCATCTTCTGGTTTGGTGACCAAAGTGAAGCCCAGCCTCGAGCATTTGACGCATTGTAACAGGTGCCATAAAAATCTCCAATTTTGGTTGATTCCACCATCCCGTCAGCCAATCCCGCTTATACGACGGAACACCAAAGGCATTTCATGGGATGTGAGTAATTGTATTGCTTGCTTATTTGAAGCAAGCAAACGGTTAAAGAAACAAACTAATTAATGTATCACAATCTGTTAAATATTTCAAGTTGACCTTTCCGGCAATCCACCAAGATAGGCTCACTCAACAATCTCAAAACAGTTTATTTTTTGACAAGATTCTTCCGACCACCTAAGACATATTGCAGCCAATTAAAGCCAAAACTGAGCAAGTGGCAGTCATTATTCGCAATTCTTTGACGTTCATCTTTTTTCAATCTGAATTCATTTAGCAAATCGTGTTTTTCTACATACGAACGAAATCCGTCAACATTGTAACAAACCATAAATGCAAGCTGTTGATATGGTCCCGCCACTCCTTCTCCAGCCCAAGGATTAGTAGCAAAAAAAGCATCAAGTTCCGCCCATAAATCATTATATAAATTATATTCGTAAAGCATCTGGTCACGCTCCCATTGCCTAATGGTATAGGAACGCTCTTCACTATGCCCCTTGCAGTATAAATGATGGGTTAAATAATAATGGATTCTGAGTCGACGCCCTTCCCTTTGTCCAAGTTGTTCAACGCCACGTTCGAGAGGATAGGTGCGGCAGGCGGATGGCCTATTTTTATAGACTGCACACCCTTCCTCATTTAGAAAAGGGCAGGAATGGTTTTGGTCTTCGGTTAATTTTAATTTTAGACCAGGAAAATAAGCGTGACTCCCTTCACATAATTGTGTGTGCTTATGAAGAAATTCTGAGGAATGAAGATTGAGATGCCTTTTCAACTGTAGAATGTCATAAGGAAAAAGCAACATATCGACATTCCGACAGCAAGAAAGAAAACAGCTTATTTCACGATGACAATGAAAATGAAAATTCTGCTGATCAACTTTAGTACGATCTGGAGGTAAATCTTGGTCGAAAGCATTCATTGCCATATTTCATTCACCCCCCCAAAAAAAAAAGCTGGTATGAAATTCCATACCAGCTTTCCAAAAAATCACAGATATGCTGAATTATTGTTCTGGTATCGCACCAACCTCAGCAACGTTTTCTTTATAGTCAACCAATTCTATAATAGCCATAGGAGCAGCATCACCAGACCGATTACCAGTTCTGATAATCCGAGTATACCCACCTTGTCTATCTGCATACTGAGTACTTAACTGATCGAAAAGTTTGGCCACAATATTGCCAGAACGGATATAAGCCATAGCCTGCCTACGAGCATGTAAATCACCCCGTTTCCCAAGAGTAATCATTTGCTCGGCCACGCGCCTCGCTTCTTTAGCTTTAGGCACAGTGGTTACAATTCGTTCTTGATCAAGCAATGAGGTAACCATATTCCTCAGCATTGCATCACGGTGAGAAGTTGTGCGGCCGAGTCTTCGACCTGCTTTTCTGTGTCTCATGGTCCTATCCTTTCGTCTTTAAAAACCTTTTTAGAAAAAAAAGAATTATTCTTCAGATTTTTCTTCTCGTTTTTCGGGAATGACCCAACCATCATATTTCATACCGAGGGTCAAATTATGTTCAGAGAGTAAAGCTTTAATTTCGTTCAATGACTTCCGACCGAAATTTTTCGTTTTCAGCATTTCTGCATCTGTTTTATTAACGAGTTGTCCAATATATTGAATCTGAGCATTTTTCAAACAATTGGCCGAACGAACAGATAATTCCAGATCTTCAACGTTTTTATCAAGAAAAGGAGGATACGCTTTCCCGTCATCATCCCCTTCGAAACTATCAGGTGCCTTAGCTGTTTCCTCGTTAAAGTTAATAAATATAGCCATCTGTTCTTTAAGGATTTTAGCAGCGTACGCAAGTGCATTCTGTGGTTCGACACTACCATCGGTTTCAATTTCAATAGTAAGTCGATCATAGTCAGTTTGTTGTCCAACTCTAGCTTGACTGACAACACATTGAACACGAATAATGGGTGAGAATGCAGCATCTATCGGAATAACTCCAATAGGTTGCCCTTCTTTTTTATTTTGCTCAGCAGGCACGTAGCCTTTGCCCCAAAGAACTTCAAGTTCAGCCCGGAAGGTAATATCGCTAGTAATTGTACACACGACAAGTTCCGGGTTCATAACTTCAACATAAGCACCGCAATTTATATCCCCGGCTAACACTTTCCCAGGGCCAGTTTTTTCTATAACGACAGTTCTCGACTCGGGACCATTGAGCTTAAGCCTAACTTGTTTGAGATTAAGAATAATTTCGGCAACATCCTCATGAACACCAACTATAGTCGTAAATTCATGCAATGCGTTGTTCAATTTGATTGAAGCGATTGCTGCCCCTCGAATAGAAGACAGCATTATACGCCGCAACGAATTTCCAATTGTGGTAGCGAATCCCCGCTCTAAAGGCTGGCAAATAAACTTACCGTAACGAGCTGTAAGTGTGCTCTCATTCACTTCAAGTTTTTCTGGAGTAATAAGAGTGTGCCAATTTTTATAAAAGGGATTATCGTCCCGAATTTCCTGTGCCATGCAATACCTAACGATAAAAGTTACTTGGAGTACAGCTCGACAATCAACTGTTCCTGAATTGGCATCGTTATTCCGTCTCGGTTTGGTAACGCTTTGACAACGCACTGAAATCTACCTTGATCAAGCTCAAGCCAGCCCGGTAACCCGCGACGTACAGCTCCTTCTAAATTATCAATAATAACTTCATTTTTATGATTTTTCTCTTTTAAGGTAATAACATCACCAAGCTTAACCTGATACGACGGAATATTAACCTTCTTACCATTGATATGAAATAAATCATGTCGCACCATTTGCCGAGCTTGGTCACGTGAACTGGCAAAACCTATTCGATATAAGGTATTATCAAATCGTCTTTCAAGCATGATAAGAAGATTCTCACCGGTTACGCCTTTGGCGCTTTCTGCTCTTTCAAAATAGCGTCTAAACTGAGCTTCAAACATACCATACGTCTGTTTAACCTTTTGTTTTTCACGAAGCTGGACAGCGTAATCGGAAACCTTACGAAATTTATTTTGTCCATGTTGCCCGGGTGCAAAAGAACGCCTTTCAAAAGCACATTTATCTGAATAGCAGCGATCGCCCTTAAGGAACATTTTCAGGTTTTCGCGTCTGCAAAGTCTGCAGGATGCTCCTGTATATCTAGCCAACTTATACCTCCAATTTATTGTCCTGGTTAAACTTCAAGACATATACAACGGCTTTTATGACGGTTTGAAGACTATACTCGTCTACGTTTGGGCGGTTTACATCCGTTATGCGGAAGAGGCGTAACATCAACAATGCGACTAACGTCCAATTCAACGGATGTTAGGGCACGTAATGCAGCTTCCCTACCTGGACCTGGTCCTTTTACTCGGACCTCAACTTTACGTAATCCGTGTTCTTTTGCTTTGGCTACAGCATCGCTTAAAGCATTTTGTGCCGCAAAGGGAGTGGACTTCCTTGACCCTTTAAAACCAAGAACACCAGCACTTGACCAAGATAGAGTATTACCTTGTCTATCTGAGATGGTAACAACAGTGTTATTGAAGGTTGAATAAATATAGACGATTCCTTCCGGAATATTTTTTTTGTCTTTTTTCTTAACTTTTACGTTAACCTTACCAGCTTTTGCCATATGTGCTCCTAATTGCGTATCGATTCAGAACAGTTCATAAAAAAATTATTTTTTTCGAACAGCAGCTCCACGCCTTGGACCTTTCCGCGTGCGGGCATTTGTTTTAGTTCTTTGCCCCCTGCAAGGAAGACCTCGTCGATGGCGTCGTCCTCGATAACAACCTGAATCCATGAGTCTTTTAATATCCATTGAGACTTCTCGCCTTCGATCACCCTCAACAACGTACTCGTTTTCTATAATGATTCTAATACGGCCGACATCATCACTGCTTAAATCATCACTGTTCATCTGAAAAGGTAGATCTGCCTTCTCAAGAATTTGGCGCGCAGAAGTTAAACCAATGCCAAAGATATAAGTCAGTGCTCGATCCATGTGTTTGTTGCGTGGTAAATCCACACCAGCTATTCGTGCCAAGTTTTTACTCCTTAATCTGAATCTTGCTGAATTTTAAAATTTTATGGGGGTTATCCTTGACGCTGTTTATGCTTCTTGTTTGCACAACTAACCCTGACAACACCTTTACGTTTTAAAATTTTACATTCACTGCATATCTTTTTAACCGATGAACGAACTTTCATTTCATCCCCCTGACTTTTTAATTATTTCTTTCCTTTACCACCCTTAGCACGGAAAGTTACTCTGCCTCTTGTTAAATCATATGGAGACAGTTCAACGGTTACCCTATCACCAGGAAGAATTTTGATATAATGCATTCGCATTTTACCAGATATATGCGCCAACACTTTATGGCCATTGTCAAGTTCTACCTGAAACATGGCGTTCGGTAATGGTTCAATAATAGTGCCTTCGACTTCAATGGCATCTTCTTTGGCCATATTATATCCTACTCCCGATCAACCGAAAAAAAATTTTTAATGATACCTAAATATTCTTAAAATCACAACTGCTTTCAATGACATTTTAACAATTATCCGAGCAGTTACACTTTGCTCTGACAGAAACTGCATCCGTTAAGCAAGCGTTCGCTGAGGACAATCGGTCCATCGGCTGATACCGCAACTGAATGTTCGAAATGGGCTGAGGGTTTACAGTCCGCAGTAATAACAGTCCATTGATCATTTAGAATTTTAATTTTTCCAGACCCAATATTAATCATAGGTTCAATTGCAAGTACCATCCCCTCAATAATACGAGGTGAAGCTTGCCTTTGAACATAATTAGGTATTTCAGGGGCTTCATGGAGATTTTTCCCAATACCATGCCCAACAAATTGCCTGACAACTGAGAAACCATGCTGTTCTGCGTAATTTTGAATTGCACGAGATATATCGGATATTCGATTTCCGATAACGACCTGTTCAATTCCTTTTTTTAACGCGATTTCTGTAACATTAAGCAGAAGCGCAACCTGAGGTTGTATTTCGCCAACGGCTACAGTAATTGCGGCGTCCCCGTAAAAACCATCGTAAAGGGTACCAAAATCTAAGGAAATTATATCTCCTTCTTGTAAAATTTTCTTTTTTGATGGTATACCGTGTACAACTTCTTCATTAACTGATGCGCAAAGACTCGCCGGATATCCTTTGTATCCTTTGAAAGCAGGTATCGCGTTGTGATCACGACAAAATTCTTCAGCCAACCTGTCTAGTGCTAATGTGGAAATACCAGGTGCGATTTCACTTTCAAGCATACTTAGCACACCAGAAACAATCTGGTTTGCTTGATACATGATTTTCACTTCATCAGGTGTCTTAACTGTAATCGTTTTTTCATGATCATTACTGTTCACATAAGCCTCAATGTCTGCCACGTACACGACCAGCTTTCATAAATCCATCATAATTTCTCATTATTAAATGCGATTCAATTTGCGAAATAGTATCGATTGCGACACCAACAACAATCAGTAGTGCTGTGCCGCCAAAATAAAATGGAACATTTAATTTACTAATGAAAATTGTAGGCATTACGCAAACAGAACTTAGATAAAAAGCTCCGACCACAGTTAACCGAATTAATGCCTTATCTAAAAATTCAGAGGTTTTCTTTCCTGGCCTAATGCCGGGAATAAAGCCTCCATTCTTTTTTAAATTTTCAGCAACATCATCGGGTTTAAATGATACAGCTGTATAGAAAAAACAGAAGAAAACAATCATCGCAACGTACATTAAATAATAATAAATAGTTCCAGGTGAAAATGCTGCCGATATTTGTTGAACCCAATCAATCTTAACAAATGATCCGATCGTTGCAGGAAACATCATAATAGAAGAAGCAAAAATCGGTGGAATTACGCCTGATATATTAATTTTTAATGGTAAATGAGAGGATTGCCCCCCATAAACCCGTCTTCCAACAACACGTTTGGCATATTGAATAGGTATGCGTCGCTGTGAGGTTTCGACAAAAATAATAAAGCCGATTATTAAAAACATCATTATGATGATAATTGGCATAAATATTAAAGTTAATTCACCTGATTTCACAAGTCCAATAGTATTACCTACAGCCGAAGGCATTCTTGCTACAATTCCTGAAAAAATAATCAGAGATATTCCATTGCCTATTCCACGTTCTGTCATCTGTTCTCCAAGCCACATTATGAAAGCAGTCCCGGAGGTTAAGGTTAGAACAGTCATTAGTTTGAACTGTATACCTGGATCAAGAACAATAGAGATACCATTTGGGCTACTCATTCCTTCTAAACCCGTCGCAATGAAAAATCCTTGGATAATAGAGAGGACGACGGTACCGTAACGAGTGTATTGTGTGATTTTTCTTCTACCAGATTCCCCTTCTTTAGAAAGCGCTTCAAGCTGAGGGACAACAACAGTGAGTAATTGAATAATAATTGACGCAGAAATATAGGGCATAATTCCGAGCGCAAAAATTGAAAAATTCTCCAACGCGCCGCCGGAAAACATATTGAACATGCCAAATAAAGTGCTAGCATTTTTGGCAAAAAAAGCCGCTAAAGCTTCTCCGTTGATCCCGGGTGTCGGAATTTGGACACCCATTCTGTAGACAAAAAGCATTAAGAGAGTGAAAATCACTCTCTTACGTAATTCTGGTATACTGGCAGCACTAACTAAACCGCTCATCGGCTATTCCTCAACGGAACCACCTGCTGCGATAATTTTGCCTCTAGCATTTTCACTAATCTTATCAACCTTCACTTTAAGACTTTTTTCTAAATCACCATTGGCAAGTATTTTCACAAAACCACTTTTTTTCAGGATTCCGGCAGCGATTAAGGAATCTTGATCAACCGTTGAACCTGAATCAAATATATTCAGGTCATCAAGTGAAACAAGATTGAATACCTTTTTAAAAATGTTAGTAAATCCTCTTTTAGGAAGACGGCGGTGCAAAGGCATCTGACCGCCTTCGAAACCAGGACTAGCACTGTACCCTGATCGCGCCCGTGCTCCTTTATGGCCACGAGCAGCCGTTTTTCCGTTTCCACTTCCTTGTCCACGGCCAACCCTTTTTTTGGGTTTACGAGCACCAACGCTTGGGGCAAGATTATTCAGCTTAAGCACCGATTATTCCTCCATCTTTACAAGATGTTGCACCTTATTCAACATCCCTCGAATTTCAGGGGTATTTTTTCTGGTCACAGTCTTATACATTCTGGTTAATCCTAAACCTATCAAGGTAGCTCGGATTGATTTTGGGCTTCCAATACCGCTTTTGACTTGAGAGAAAGTAATGTTTTCGTTCATCTATATATACCAAAGATTACAAGGATTTGTCAGGCTATCATTTCTTCTACTTTCAAGTTTCTTAGTTTGGCAATTTGCTCTGCAGTCCGCAGTTTTCTCAATCCATCCATCGTAGCTTTAACCAAATTGTGTGGGTTATTAGATCCCAAACATTTTGTTAGAATATTTTGAACACCTGCAGCTTCAAGGACTGCTCGAACGGCACCACCAGCAATAACACCAGTTCCATCGGAAGCAGGTTTGAGCATTACACTTCCCGACTTGAATTTGCCGATAATATCATGAGGAATAGAAACTGTTGTTAGTGAAACATTTTGCATGTCTTTTCGGGCTTGTTCAATACCCTTTCTAATAGCTTCTGGAACTTGATTAGCTTTTCCAAGGCCATGACCAACTTTTCCATGACCGTCGCCAACAACAACTATAGCGCTGAAACTAAATCGTCTGCCGCCTTTGACAACCTTAGCTACCCGGTTGATAAATACTATTTTTTCGATGAGCTCTTCCTGAATCCCTTCTTTCGCTCTTTTAAATTCAGCCAAGAAACACCCCCGTAGTTGTCATTAATCAGTTAAATTAATAAAAATTGATAATTAAAATTGCAAGCCGCCTTCACGAGCGCCGTCTGATAAAGCTTTAATTCGACCATGATATAAATTACCGCCACGATCAAATACTACTTTCTCAATACCTACCGACTTTGCCTTTTCAGCAATAATCTGTCCGACTCTCTTTGCTTGCTCGCATTTTCCGCAGAGATCTGCTGAGTCAAAGTTTTTATCGTCAGTTGACATTGCTACAAGTGTTTGACGAAGAATATCATCTACAATTTGTACATAAATATGCCTATTACTGCGATAAACACTCATCCTTGGCCGCTCGGGTGTACCAAAAATCTTTTTCCTGATTCTTTGGACCCGTTTATTTCGTGCAGTAACTTTTAGATTAGTTTTAGCCATGATAGAACTCTTGCATCAATCATTAAGGTTATTTTTTACCGCCAGCCTTACCAGCCTTCCTAACAATATGTTCATTAATATATCTAATTCCTTTACCCTTGTAAGGTTCTGGTTTTCGAATATCTCTGATTTTTGCTGCTGTCAACCCAACGAGTTCTTTATCAATCCCGTGGATGGTAATAGAGTTGTCTTTTTCAACAATTGCGGATACGCCTTCGGGTAGAATGAATTCAACGGCATTGGAATATCCAACATTTAAGGTGAGAGTAGAGGATACAATATTAGCACGATATCCTACGCCTTCGACAATAAGTTTTTTACTAAACCCCTGATTAACACCAATAATCATATTATTGACGAGAGATCTGGTCATACCCCAAAAAGCCATTACACGTTTACTATTACCTTTAGGTGAACAGAACAGTTCACTTTCCTGTTCCTTGATATCAATTTCTGGTCTGATATATCTTTCGAGTATACCCTTATTTCCAAAAACTTTAATATGCGTCCCCTGAATTTCAACCTTCACACCATTGGGTATGGATATTGGTTGTTTACCTATTCTGGACATGAGAATCTCCTTTTAACGACGAGTAAGTCCGTATCACCAAACTTCACAAAGCAGTTCACCACCGATATTCAGCTTGCGAGCCTCTTTATCAGTTATAACGCCTCTAGAGGTTGTTAATATACCTACCCCTAATCCGGTCATAACTTTAGGTATAAGATTACTCGTTTTATATTGCCTGTGCCCTGGTTTGCTAACTCTACGTATTCCGCTGATAACTTGTTCGTTATTTGATCCGTATTTGAGATCGATTTTCAAAACACCCTGGGGACCTTGTTCAAGAATATAAAATTCTGATATATAGCCCTCTTGCTTTAGCGCTTTGGCAACATTAACCTTAAGTTTTGACAGCGGCATTTCAACTGAGCTAAAACGCGATTTTACAGCATTTCTGATTCTTGTCAGCATGTCTGCCAACGGATCACTCATGGACATTGATGAATTCCTCTTTTATAAAGATACGTCATTTTGAAATCTAATTCTAAGACGAACACTGATAATTTATCAATTATTACCAGCTCGATTTAGTGACGCCGGTAATTTCACCTTTAGAAGCCAATTTACGAAAACAGAGTCTACACATTCCAAATTTTCTGTAATACGCTCGAGATCTCCCGCATAAGGGACACCTATTATAGGCACGTACTTGAAATTTTTGTTTACGACCTGCTTTGGCAATAAGTGATTTTTTTGCCACAGAAACCTCCTGAAAAATCTATTAAATAAACTATTATTAGCGAACAAACAAATTATTTTTTCCTGAATGGCATTCCAATGGCATCTAATAAAACTCGTGCATCTTCATCGGTTTTTGCAGTAGTAACAATAGTGACATTCAATCCACGTATCTGATCGATTTTGTCATAATCGATCTCAGGGAAAATAATGTGCTCTGTTACTCCCATTGAGTAATTACCTCTTCCGTCAAAACCCTTTGCAGACACTCCTCGAAAATCTCGGACTCTTGGCAATGCGACATTAATGAGTTTAGATAGAAAATCGTACATTCTATCTTTTCGAAGAGTTACTCGTGCACCTATTGGCATACCAGCCCGTAACTTGAAAGTAGCGATAGATTTCTTTGCTTTAGTTACAACTGCCTTTTGGCCGGATATCAAAGTAAGTTCTTGAGCAGCTTTTTCAATGATTTTAGGATTTTGTACAGCATCTCCTAGGCCCATATTAAGAACAATCTTTTCGATTCTAGGGATATCCATTACATTGGTGACACCTAACTTTTTTTGAATTTCTGGTTTCAATTCATCTACAAACTGTTCTTTCAATGTACCCATCATTTACTCCGTAAGCAGTCCAATTACCTAATTCGATTTTTCAATTGTTGCTTTACAAACATTACAAACTCGCACCTTGGTACCATCATCCAATATTTTTTTACCTGTTCTTACATTTTCAGAACATTCAGGGCAGACGAGCATGACATTTGAGATATGTATACCGGCTTCTCTTTCGAGAATCTGACCGGATTGAGTTGCATCAGTAGCTTTTTGGTGTTTTTTTATCATATTAATGCGTTCTACAATTACGCGATTAGAATCTTTCTCTAATCTTAGTATTTTACCTACACGACCTTTATCTTTTCCGGCGATAACTTCAACCTTGTCATCAACTCGTAAATTTGTTTGCCCTTTACGCATTGTCATTTACCTCGATCTTTCTAAAAAATAAATCTCTACTAGATTATAAAACTTCAGGTGCAAGAGAAATAATTTTCATAAATCCAAGCGACCTGAGTTCACGCGCAATAGGCCCAAAAATACGAGTTCCAATTGGTTCGCCGTTATTTGCTAATAGGACGGCCGCGTTTTCGTCAAATTTCACAGTGGTATCTTCGGGACGTCTAATAGCTTTAACCGTACGTACGACTACTGCATTCAGCACATCTCCCTTTTTTACCTTAGCGTGGGGGATAGCTTCCTTCACGGTGACAACAATAATGTCGCCAATGCTAGCATAACGTTTACGAGTTCCACCTAACACTCTGATACAGAGTACTTTTTTTGCGCCAGAGTTATCGGCGACGTTCAACATGCTTTCAGTTTGGATCATGACCTCACCCGATTATCTTCTCATTACAAATGATAAATTATTGATAATTGGAATCAATATTGTTTTTAGGCAGCACGTTCGATAATATTCCGAACTAACCACCTTTTTCTTTTAGATAAAGGTCTGCATTCTTCGATTAAGACCAAATCACCAATTTGACACTGATTAACAGCATCGTGAGCCATATATTTGACTTGCTGCCGAATATATTTTCCGTAAAGCTTATGGGGAATTTTACGTTCTACCATAATAACAACGCTTTTTTCCATATGGTTACTTACAACAAAACCTTGCCGCGTTTTCTTAACATGAGTACTCATAGTTCCGTCCAATGACAAATTGATAGTCAGTAACGCAGATTATTTTTTATTCTTTTCAACAAGCACGGTTTGAATTCTTGCTATATCTTTTTTTAAAACTGCAAGCTTTGCAGAATTCTCGAGTCGCCTAATCCCGTGTTTAAATCTAAGCCTAAAAAGATCTTCTCGCACGTCTTTATCTTTCTTTAACAAGTCGTCCGTAGATAAACTTCTTAATTCTTGCGCTTTCATATCGTTTTGCTCTTACTAATAACAGTTGTAGGGAAAGGTAACTTGAAGCTAGCAAGTCGCAAAGCCTCTAAGGCTAATTCTTCAGGTATTCCCTTGAGTTCATATAAAACTCTACCAGGTCTGATAACAGCAACCCAGTGATCTGGTGCACCTTTCCCTTTGCCCATTCGAGTTTCTGCCGGCTTTTTGGTAATAGGTTTATCGGGAAAAACTCTAATCCAAAGCTTGCCGCCACGTTTAACCTTTCGGTTAATTGCTATACGAGCAGATTCGATTTGTTGCGCGGTCATGTAACCACATCCGACTGCCTTGAGCGCATAATCTCCGAAGGAAAGATCGGATCCACGTTGAGCTTCACCACGCATCCGTCCTTTAAATTGTTTCCTATGTTTTACCTTACGTGGACTTAACATTATCTCATTCCCCTATTGGAGGATCACCATATTGAAATAAAATTCAATAATTAATTATTTTTTGAGATTTGCTCTACTGATTTGTCAGTATCAGCAAGTATTTCACCCTTAAAAATCCAGACCTTCACTCCAATAATTCCATATGTAGTCTTGGCCTCTGCAGTACCGTAGTCAATATCAGCACGCAAGGTATGTAAAGGAACCCTACCCTCTTTGAACCATTCGGTACGGGACATTTCAGCGCCACCTAATCTTCCCGAACAGGAAATTTTAATGCCTTGTACACCGAATCGAAGTGCAGAATTGATAGATTTCTTCATTGCTCTTCGAAAAGCAATTCTACGTTCGAGTTGTGTGGCAATATTTTCAGCTACCAGTTGTGCATCAGCTTCGGGGCGTCGTACTTCTTGGATATCGATAAAGCAGGTTCTTTTGAATTTTTGTTCAAGGTCTTTTTTAAGACCCTCAATTTCAGTACCTTTTTTACCAATGACAATACCTGGACGCGCAGTGAAAAGTTTAATTTTAACTTTCTCACCAGTTCGTTCAATAACTATTCGTGAAATACCTGCATGATAAAGCCTTTGCTTAAGGTATTTACGTATAAGCTGGTCTTGATGCAGGTTTTTGGCATAATCTTTATCAGCATACCAGATAGATTCCCAAGATCGCGTTATGTTAATTCGCAACCCGATAGGATTGACTTTTTGTCCCAAGATATTCCTCCGTTCCCTCTACAGTTAATCTCAAAAAAGGTCGATCCTGAATTCAGCTTTCATCGACGACAACTGTTATATGGCTAGTTCGTTTAAGAATTCGAGTCGCTCTACCCATTGCACGAGGACTAAAGCGTTTAAGCATTGGCCCACCGTCTATCAAAATTTCTTTGACAAACAAGGTATCCACATCAATAGAATTGAGTTGATTGGCATTAGCAACGGCAGATTCTAATACTTTTCGAATAATACGAGCGGCCTTTTTGGGCATAAAACGTAAAGTAGTAACTGCCTTCTCAGCATTCATACCACGAATAACGTCTGCAACCAAACGAGCTTTCTGCGGTGATATGCGAATATATTTTGCGACGGCTTTTGTTTCCATCGTTTCACTCCTAAAGGAACTTGCTGCAAAAGTCTGTTAGAACTTTACCGGCCTTTTTTATCTGATGTGTGACCATAATATGTTCTGGTCGGTGAAAATTCACCCAATTTATGTCCGACCATATTTTCTGCCACATAAACCGGAATAAATTTATTTCCGTTATGAACAGCAAAAGTCAAACCAACCATTTCAGGTAAAATGTCAGAGCGTCGAGACCAAGTTTTAATCACTTTTCTTGAACCTGTTTCTTGCGCCAGTTCAACTTTTTTTCTCAAATGATCATCGACAAAAGGGCCTTTCTTAATGGAACGAGCCATGATCTAATTTCCCCTTACCTATTTCCGTTTGTTAACAATGTCACGATCTGACACTTTTGGTTTTCGAGTTTTGAAACCCTTTGAAGGAATACCCCAAGGTGAACAGGGATGTCGTCCACCTGAGCTTTTACCTTCGCCACCGCCCATTGGATGGTCAACAGGGTTCATCGCTACACCACGTACAGTAGGTCTGATTCCTTTCCATCTTGCGCGCCCGGCTTTTCCTAATTTCTGGCGACCATGTTCAGGATTACCCACTTGCCCAATACAAGCACGGCAGTCCTTATGGAACTTGCGTACTTCACCAGAAGGTAATTTAACTAGAACCTGATTTCCATCTTTAGCCATCAACTGGGCAGATGCACCAGCCGATCTAACCATTTGTGCCCCTTTCCCGATCTTCATTTCAATGTTATGAATAACCGTACCGAGAGGGATATTAGTCATAGGTAAGCAATTACCTAATTTAATATCAACTCCGGGCCCCGAGACAATTGTATCATCAACAGCGATACCATTAGGGGCCAGAATATAGGCCTTTTCACCATCGGCATAGATAATTAAAGCAAGATTCGCCGAACGGTTAGGATCATACTCGATAGCAATAACCTTGGCGGGTATTTCAATCTTATTCCGCTTCCAATCTACTATTCTATATTTTCTTTTATGTCCGCCACCCTTATGCCTTGTTGTAATTCTTCCATAGGCATTACGACCTCCTGTTTTTCGCAAAGAGGTGAGAAGATTCTTTTCGGGTTCTTTATCGGACAATATTTCCTGATAAACAGATACGTGGTGCCGTTTTCCGGGTGATGTCGGTTTATGAATTTTTATAGACATTGCATTTCCTGTAATCTAGTCTCTGCAGATCTCAATCAGATATAAATAGGATTAAAGCTCATCGAGGAAATTGATCTTCCCTTCGGTAAGAGTGATATATGCTTTTTTCCAATCACTCGTTTTACCTGTGGATTTAGCGCCTACTCGTTTCTGTTTACCATTCACATTACTGGTTGAGATTTTAGAGACTTTGACATTAAACAAAATTTCCACAGCTTTTTTGATCTCTATTTTATTAGCTCGCCGATCAACTTTAAAAATAACTTTACCCTGAGTCTCTTGTAGATAGTTACCTTTTTCGGTTAAGCAGGGACTTTTCACGATGTCAAACAGTGCTTTCATAGCATCAACCTCTCTTCTAACATTGCAAGACTTGATTGAAGCAACATCAATTTAGAATATTTTAATATATCATAAACATTCAAGCCAGCAACAGGTAACACTTTGAAACCAACAGCATTTCGCGCTGACAAACCTACATTTTCATCTATTTCATCAGTAATCACTAAACAATTGTTAAATTGAAAGTTGTTCATAATTTCAACAAAATTTTTCGTTTTTACTTCCGACAGATCAAAGTGATCAACAATGACAAGGTTCCCCTCTTGATTACGAGCACTCAATGCCATTTTTAAAGCTAATTTTTTAACCTTTTTAGGCAAATTATAGCTGTAGTCCCTTGGTGCCGGACCGAAAACAGTTCCACCTCCGCGCCACACTGGAGACGTTCTGCTACCGGCGCGTGCCCTGCCGGTTCCTTTTTGTCGCCATGGCTTAGCACCACCACCACTAACATCCCCGCGTGTTTTGGTACATGCATTTCCACTGCGACGATTAGCCCTCTGCATGCAGACAACTTCATGCAGTACTCCAGTTTTAACTTCGACACTGAACAAAGCATCATTCAGATCGACCTGACCAACCTTTTCAGCTAGTGTATTTAAAACATCACAAACTGCCATGAGAATCTCCTTAAAAGCAGCCCAGGCTATTATGCTTTTGTATAGATATTGAGCAATCCGTTCTTAGCCCCAGGAACTGTTCCACGAACAAGCAAAACATTTTCTTCTTTCCGAATATCAATGACTTTTAAATTTTTCTGAGTCATTAGATCATTTCCCATCCGTCCAGGCATTTTTTTCCCTTTAAGGACTCGCGATGGCCATGCACTACAGCCAATCGAACCAGGTGCGCGGTGGAAATTAGATCCATGACCAGATCCACCGCCTGAAAATCCGTGACGCTTAATAACGCCTTGGAACCCCATGCCTTTGGTGTTTCCAGATATATCAATGATATCGCCGATACTCAAGATTTCTGTGAGCGTAATCTGTTGGCCGACTTCATAGGATTCAGGATTTGCAACCCTAAACTCTTTGATATAATAAAATCCTTTTCCTCCGGACCGTTTAAAATGCCCCGCTTCCGGTTTATTAATTCTAGATTCCTTTTTTTCCAGAAAACCAATTTGAATGGCGTTATAGCCTTCTTTTTTTTCAGTTTTCTTTTGAAGAATCGTACAAGGACCAGCTTCTATGACGGTTACGGGAATAGCTCGGCCGTTTTCATCATACACCCGAGTCATGCCCAATTTCCGCCCTAATATTCCATTCGTATTCGGCATCTGTCTACCTGAATTCAATTATCTATCACTATAAGTGATTTCAATTATTTTTGATCAGTTCTTTACTTTATGCCAACAAGATCAGGGAAGTTTAATTTCCACATCGACACCAGCAGACAACTCGAGTTTCATTAAAGAATCAATTGTTTGCTGGGTTGGTTCAAGTATATCAAGCAATCGGCGATGAGTTCGCATCTCAAATTGTTCACGTGATTTTTTATCCACATGAGGCGATCGAAGTACTGTATATTTATTTATACTTGTAGGTAATGGGATTGGTCCTATAACAGTAGCACCTGTACGCCTTGCGGTATCTACAATTTCTCGAGTAGAAAGGTCAAGCAATTTGTGATCATAACCTTTCAATCTGATCCGTATTTTATCTGTCGGAATCATAAGTCACCTATTATTCGATTATTTCGCTGACCACACCTGCACCAACAGTACGACCACCTTCGCGAATTGCAAAGCGAAGACCAGCCTCCATCGCAATCGGCGTAATCAACTCTCCTAAAATATGGATGTTGTCACCAGGCATAACCATCTCCACTC